>Ga0315339_1002450_pt1 | contig 14127 bp, 9 predicted proteins | sample ASW17metaG_FD_204514 | JGI IMG/M metagenome (GOLD analysis project Ga0315339, IMG submission 204514) | Ammonia-oxidizing marine archaeal communities from Pacific Ocean, United States - ASW #17 | ecosystem: Environmental > Aquatic > Marine > Oceanic | place: USA: California | collected 2016-12-05
ATAATCGCCCCCGGACAAGAGCGCTAGCTAGCTAACGACGAGCAACTTAGGTTTGTAGATGCAGGTGTGTAGATGATAGTAGGCGTGCATGGGACCCTGGAAGCAACCGGCCCCGATTGGGTTCACGTCCGAGTTGGTGGCGTAACAATGCAGGTGTCCGTGCCCGCCAACACGGTTTCCGGGCTTGGAGCGATCGGGTCACAGGTTACACTACACACTTATCTTCGAATTCGGGATGAAGAGCCCGTGCTGTACGGGTTCAGCGACGCCGCTGCCCTTGGCCTGTTCGGCATGCTGACCGCGGTTTCGGGAGTGGGTCCAAGAACGGCGTTGGCCCTGCTTTCAACCCTGGACCCGGCACGGCTGCAGACCGCGATCGTGACCGGAGACACAGCGGCATTGTCGTCGGCCCAGGGTGTGGGCAACCGTACCGCCAGCCGGATAGTCTTGGATCTGAAGGGTAAGTTGGAAGACGCCGAGTTTGCGGAGATCGGGTTCGCGGCAGATACTGACGGACAGGTGATTGCGGCCCTAACTGCCCTGGGTTACTCTCCCGCCGAGGCTAGGGCTGCGGCCAGCGCCCCGGCAGTCGCCGCCGAGACCGACGTTGATGACCGGATCCGTGTCGCCCTGCAGCAGTTCGCTACGCGCGGCTGATTGCCCAGTTAATCACCCGGTTGACACATCGGACGTGCGGCAATGTCGATCCCCTTATATAATATCTGGACGATGAATTCGCAAAGGAACTTTTAGACGATGGCGACCTACGCCCGCGGCAAGAAATGGGCGGATGCTGGCAGTGACGTTCAGAAAGTCTGGAATTCTCCGCTCCATCCTGAAGACCGGAAGTTCGAGCTGGTTGCCGACTTCGAGATGACCGGAGACCAGCCCGCTGCCGTGGCAAGGTTATCTGAGGGCGTCCTGAATGGCGCCGAGCGTCAGACCATGCTGGGGGTAACCGGCTCCGGAAAGACCTTCACCATGGCCAATATAGTTCAGCGGGTCCAGCGGCCAACCCTGGTGATGGCCCACAACAAGACCCTGGCCGCTCAGTTGGCCTCCGAGTTCAAGGAGTTCTTCCCCCACAACGCCGTGGAATACTTCGTGTCCTACTACGACTATTACCAACCCGAGGCCTACGTTCCTCAGTCTGACACCTATATCGAAAAAGACTCCAGCGTGAATGAAGAGCTGGACAAACTCCGGCTCTCATCGACAACATCGCTACTAACTCGCCGCGACGTTCTGATCGTGGCTTCAGTGTCCTGCATCTATGGCCTTGGTGATCCCAACGATTACTTCGATCTGATGGCCCAGGTAAAGGTCGGCGAGACGCGCAACCGCAGTCAGTTGGTCCGCCAATTGGTAGACATGCAGTACGAGCGCAACGACATGGACCTGGCCAGAGCCAAGTTCCGTATCCGTGGCGACACACTGGAACTGGTGCCCGCTTATGATGAAGCCGCGGTGCGCATCCAGTTCTTCGGCGACGATGTGGAGCGCATCGTCCAGGTTGACCCTCTGACCGGAGAAATTCTGGCCGACCTACCCGAGGTTTCCATCTACCCGGCCAACCACTTCGTAACCTCCAAAGAGAAACTGGAGCTGGCGGTCGTCACCATCAGGGAAGAGCTTGAGATTCGTCTGAAGGAACTGAAGGACACGGGGAAGATACTGGAGGCGGCCCGTCTGGAGAGCCGCACCCACTACGACTTGGAGATGCTGCAGGAGACGGGGTTCTGTTCGGGAGTCGAGAACTACGCCCGGCACCTGTCCCAGCGGCCTCCAGGCAGCGCGCCCTGGACCCTGTTGGACTACTTCCCGGACGACTATCTGATGTTCGTGGACGAGTCCCACATGACCCTACCTCAGGTGCGGGGAATGTACCGCGGCGACATGTCGCGCAAGTCCACCCTGGTCGATTTCGGGTTCCGACTTCCGTCGGCCATAGACAACCGGCCCCTAAACTTTGAAGAGTACGAAGAGCACATAAACCAGGTGGTCTACGTGTCGGCCACTCCGGGAACCTTTGAACTGCAGAACAGCAGGTCAGTGGTACAACAAGTCATCCGGCCCACAGGACTGCTGGACCCAACGGTCGAGGTCAAACCCACCGAAGGTCAGATAGACGACCTGCTCCAGCAGATCAAAGAACGGATAGAGAAGTCGGAACGGATCCTGGTCACGACTTTGACCAAGCGTATGGCTGAGGAACTGGCCGATTATCTGTCGGAGATGGGCATCCGCAATACCTACCTGCACTCGGACATCCAGACCCTGGACCGTATCGAGATACTTCGTGACCTGCGTATGGGCGTTTACGACGTGATCGTGGGTATCAACCTGTTGCGGGAAGGCTTAGACCTGCCCGAGGTGAGTTTGGTGGCCATCTTGGACGCCGACAAAGAAGGTTATCTGCGTTCTGAGACCTCGATGGTGCAGACCATCGGCCGCGCCGCCCGCCACGCCAACGGGCACGTCATCATGTACGCCGACCGGATGACCGACTCGATGCGAAAGGCCATCGACGAAACCAATCGCCGCCGAAAAATCCAAGCCGACCACAACAAGACGCACGGCATCGAGCCCACGAGCATCCAGAAAGAGGTCCACGACATCACCGAGGGCATCAAGACCATCGCCGAGAGCCGCACTCGCTACAACGTGGTGCGGAAAGAGATGTCCCGCACCGACATGTTCAAGGTGGTCAAAGACCTGGAAGTCCAGATGAAAGAATCGGCCAGGGGACTCCAGTTCGAGAAAGCCGCCCAGTTCCGCGACGAGATATTCGAACTGCGGCGACTACTGGCTCTGGAAGAGAAGATCATCGGCCCCGGCGGCCCCATGCCCGAAGATGTGGCGGCTCCGGAAGAAGAACCGGCCTAGATCTCTCTACTTGGCTTCGCCCACCACGCGAAAACCATAGCTGGAACCGTTCGTGGTGAGCCCGTCGAACCACCTCATGCCTGGAATCACGCCCGCTGGTCAACGATGGCCTACCCGCGCCCTTCGACGGAGCTCAGGACGAACGTGTCCCGCCGTTTCATGCCTCACACTCAGCGATCCCTCAAACTGTCATTCCGAACCTTCCGTGGAAGGAGAGGAATCTCATTGCCGAGCACAACGGCGTTTCACGGAGCAATGAGACCCGCTCACTATCGCTCAGGGTGACAATTAGGTTCGTGAATCAGGCGGAGTTGCTCTCCACCACCCGGTGCAGCCGGGTCAGCAGCGCCCCGTTCTCTTCAGCGGAGAAGTTGTCGACTGTTGGTACGGCGTATCCGGTGGTGCCGTCCACCACTCCAGCTTCGATCATGCCGTGGAGCATGGCTGTCTCGGACTCGACCGAAGGCAACAGGTCCTTGCCGGTGATACGTGACAGCGCGGCGACCAAGCCGTAGCCGCCCCAGTTCGACACGCTGGCGATTATGAGGCGGTCTACCTGGTTAACGGCCGGGTAATCGGGCAGGGAGTCCACCGTGGGTATGACCTCGGCCAGATTCCCCATGCCGATCTCGTTACCGCCGTCGCCGATGCCCACTGATGGGACGTCGGAGTCGAACAGGTAGTCCAACCGGGCGGTGTGGGACGAAATATCGACATACCGCATGTTCAGGTATGTATCGTCCCTGGTACGGCCGCAGCGTTCGATGGATATCAGCAGTGCGGGTTTCACCTGGTCCAATATCTTCTTGGCGTGCGATTTGCTGGTCGCCACGTCGTAGATGGGGAAATCAATGACGTCAGAGCCGTTGGCATAGCGGCGCAGCACCGGGGTGGTGTATTCGTCGCTGACGTAGGTGACGGTCTGTCCCAGGGCTTTCAGAGCCTCGCCGATGGCGATGGCGCCGGGAGGGCCGTCCGTCTCCGGCTTGCCGGCCATCACAACATAGAACCCGGTGACGATGATGACGTTGCCCGGGTGATCGAGGATGAGCTGGGCGGCCTGGGAGCAATAGTTGTCAGGAAGGTAGGGCCGCAGGGCCAGCATCCCCCGTTTGTCCTGGTCCAGGATGATATCTTCTATAGTCTCGTCGTCCAAAACCCCTCTCTAAAAGCTAAGAGCTGAAAGCTACAAAACCGCGTAATCGGCATCTCGCTGGTTGGTTATGAACATCCGGCCAGGAGCGTGGGTGATCATCAACGGCGGTTTGCAATTGAGCGCCACCGCCTGTGGTGTGACACCGCAGGCCCAGAACACCGGCTCCTCATCGTCCTTGATCTCCACCGCGTCGCCGAAGTCGGGCCGGGAGATGTCTTTGATGCCGATGTCTTCAGGTGTGCCGATGTGTATCGGGGCGCCGTGTGTGGCGGGGAACCGGGAGGTCACCTGCACCGCACGCACCACCTGGCTGCGCTTGATTGGCCGCATGCTCACGACCATTGGGCCAGAGAAGATTCCGGCGGGAGTGGTGGCGATGTTGGTGATATACATGGCCACGTTGTTATTGGTCTGCTGGTGCCGGAGGGGAATACCCGCGTCCACCATGGCCGTCTCAAAGGAGAAGCTGCAGCCCAGCAGGAAAGAGACCAGGTCGTCCTGCCAGTAGTCTTCGATGGTATCCGCTTCGGCGGTGAACTCCCCATTCTTATAGATGCGGTACCCGGAGGCGTCGGTCCTGATGTCAGCGCCGGGTGAGGTGAGCACAGGCTCTATCTGGCCTGGTTCGATCACTTCCAGCAGCGGACAGGGTTTGGGGTTTCGCTGGCAGAACAGCAGAAAATCAAAGGCCAGGTCTTTGGGGAGGATGGCCAAGTTGGCCTGGACGTGTCCCGGCGCCACACCTGATGTGATCCCACGCCATGCGTTGGAGCGGATCAGCTGGCGGACCTCCTGGGCTGAACCGGTGATGGTCTGTGTGCTCATAGCTTCACTCCCTAACGGACCTGGATTGCCCCGGATCGTATCTCGAGCGACCAGCCTGAGCGGCTGGCCTCAGGTTACCGCCATGATAGTTGCACCTCAGTTTAGCGTCAATCGCCACTGTGAGGGCCATCGGCGATTCGGGACGTAGAGCCTGGCCACGGCTCGGAACAAAAGGCTTGTTTGTTATACTTCTGCTGGAAGCTGAGACACTAGGGAGTTTTGGGCCCGAGCCTTGTACCACCTATTTTTACTGGTCAATCATGGGGGCGCCCCCAGCGCGTTGGCGGACACTGTCGACCGCGCTGGAATGTCCTGCCAAGTTGGCATCGAGTTAGACCAACTTGATGAGAACGGCGCAAAACAGCCGGATGCCGTCCTATTGGACATGTCTACGCTGGACCAGCCAGAGGCCCGCCGCATGGTCGAAGAATGCCATGACCGTAGGCTTCCAGTCCTGGCCGCCGTGCCCCGTGATGCGATCACGACCTACGACCCGTCATTGAACCCTGATGAGATGCTGATCAGCCCGGTCTCCGAGGCGGAACTTACCGTGCGGGTGCAGCAGGCCATCTCCCGGGTCAGCGGCCCTTCTGGCCCCAAATTGCTCAAGGTTGGCGACCTGTCCATCGACCAGGAACGCTACGACGTCACTGTGTCGGGACGCCGGGTCGCTCTGACTTATAAAGAATTCCAGTTGCTGGTCTTGCTGGCATCCAATCCCGGCCGGGTCTACACCAGAGAGGCGTTACTCAGCCAGATCTGGGGCTACGACTACCTGGGCGGCACCCGTACCGTGGACGTCCATATACGCCGCCTTCGCTCCAAAGTAGAGTCTCCTGGCCATTCCTTCGTTGAGACCATTTGGAACGTCGGTTACCGCTTCAAAGTACCGACATAACAGCCGGTTGCCGAGAGTGGTCTCGGTCATTTGGAAGGCTACCAATTCGCTTATGGCGAGCCCGTCGTTTCGCTCATGGTGAACCTGTCATCCCGCTCATGAGGTGAGCCCGTCGAACCATCGCTCGGGTACGGGTTGCCCTTTATAACCATGACTTATGCTCAACCTTCGACGGGCTCAGGACGAGCGGCGGTGGAGCGATGGCAGATAAGAGCCGACCCGTTTATAAAAGTTCTCAGTTTGCCAAAGTATTCGGGGTCGGCTAGCATTAATTGTTGCTTGCCTGTGGAATCCGAACCCGCAGGCGTTATAAACAGCGAAAGAGATTTTTAATGACTATCTATAACTTTGCCGCAGGGCCGGCCATCTTGCCTGCGGAGGTGCTTCAAGAGGCGCAACGAGACCTAGTCTCCCTCCCGGGTGTCGGGTTATCACTCCTGGAGATGAGCCACCGGTCTAAACCGGTCGTGGAGATGATCGACGCCGCGGAAGCGGACATGCGCGAGCTGGCCGGAATACCCGACAACTACCGGGTCTTGTTCCTACAGGGCGGGGCGTCGCTGCAATTCTCCATGGCGCCGATGAACCTGTTGAACCCCAACGGTAAGGCAGACCATATCGTCACCGGTAACTTCGCAAATCTGGCGTTGCAAGACGCTCAGAAGGTCGGGAACGTCCGTGTGGCAGGTTCCACCGAAGACAGCAACTACGATCACGTGCCCAGCCAGGATGAATTGGATCTGGACCTCGACGCTGATTACGTGCATATCACCGGTAACAACACCATCTACGGCACAGAGTGGCCCACGGAGCCGGACACCGGCAATGTCCCTCTGGTCGCCGACCTATCGTCCAATATCTTCAGCAAGCCCATCGATATCACCAAGTACGGGCTGATCTATGCCGGCGCGCAGAAGAATTTGGGCGCTGCCGGCGTGACCATGGTCATCATCCGGGACGACTTGGTAGAACGCAGCCCGGACAATCTCCCCGGGATGCTCAGTTACAGCGTCCACGCCAAGGGCAAATCAGCCTACAATACCCCGCCGGTCTTCTCGATTTACATCCTGGGACTGGTGGTCAAATGGCTTTCTAAGCAGGGCGGCCTTGAGCACATGGAACAACAGAACCAGGACAAGGCCAAGCTGCTTTACGACCAGCTTGATTCGTCCGAGTTCTTCAGCGGTCACGCCGCCGCCGGGCATCGGTCTCCAATGAACGTGACCTTCCGGCTGCCCACCGCAGAACTGGAAACCCAGTTCGCCGGAGAGGCGGCTGCCGAAGGCCTTGTTGAACTCAAGGGACACCGCTCAGTCGGCGGCATTCGTGCGTCGATCTACAACGCTTTCCCCAAAGAAGGCGTTGAGGACCTGGTGGCGTTCATGAAAGAGTTCGAGCGCACCAACGGCTAGATAATCTGACCCCACCAAATCAAATCGGAGCCAAGTATGACCACCGTAACACTGGCATCTGGAACACCCGTGGAGATAGACGACGTCCTGTACAACTTCGTCAGAGACGAGGTCGCGCCAGGCACCGGCAAGACCGTCGATGAGATGTTTATGATACTTGGCGACCTGGTGGTTGAGTTCGGCCCCAAGAACCAAGAACTTCTCGACAAGCGCATCGCCCGGCAGAAGAAGATCGACGAGTATTACCTCGGCAAACGCAAAGCAGGCTGGGAACCGACTCTAGAGTCTGCGGCCAAAGACGCAGCCGAGATTGGGCAGTTTCTGGTGGACGAGGGATTCCTGGAGCCGGAATCAGCCATCGAAGTGAACATGACCACACCCGAGCTAGACTACGAGATGTCTCAGAACGGGCCAGAGCTTGTCACCCCGGTCAACATCGCCAGCATGGCCGTTGGTGGGGCCAATGCCAGGTGGGGCAGCCTTTATGATGCCTACTTTCTCAGCGATATTCATCCTGAGCTCGACCGCGATACCCAGCGCAGCGAGCGGCTGCAGATGGTGGTCGATCAGACCAATGACTACCTGAACAACCATGTGGCGCAGTGGGAAAACGGCAAGGGACTCAATGACTTCACATCCTACTCCGTCCGCCAAGACGCCGGCGGCCGGGCCGTGCTTCTAGGACATACCGCCGATGGCTCAGAATCCGGGTTGCAGGACCCCGCCAGGTTCGTGGGATTTAATCAGACCAGAAACGGGCAAGATGAGAACCAGCTGTCCGAGTTCTTCCTGGAGGACAATGGCCTCAAGATACAGTTTCAGCTCTACGACGGCGGCAAAATCAACGAGGAGAACGGCCAGTTCAAAGACCTGATTGTAGAATCGGCCGTCACCAACATCGTCGACTTCGAAGATGCTGTGGCCATCGTGGACGCCGAGGATATGGTCCTGGCACTGCGGAACTACCTGGGTCTGATCAAGGGCGACATCGAAGCCCACAGTTCCCGGGGCGCACTCAAGACGATCAATGGGGACCTCAGGTACATCGGCGCCGACGGCTCTGCCCAGACTGCGAAAGCCTCGAGTTTGATGTCGGTGCGCAACGTTTCGCTGCACATGTATACGGACATGGTTAAGGTCGAAGGCCAGGAGATCTCCGAGCGAATGCTGGGCGTCCTCCTGACGACGCTCATCGCCACCTCACATGACAAGGGTTCGGACAATCGCGCTCCCAACAGCGCCAAGGGCTACGTCTACCAGGTGACGCCCAAGCTGCAGACTGCCGAGGAAGTGGCAGAGCAGGTACGGTTCTTCGAGGCTGTGGAAGCGAACCTGGGTCTGGCCGATAACACCATGCTCATCGGCATCATGAACGAAGAATTGGGGATGACCCTGCAACTGGCGGAGGCGCTCCGGTCGGCCCAGAGCCGGGTTTTCTTCACCAACACCGGGTTCCTGGACCGCACGGGCTCGCAGATCAGAGTCCAGACCCAAGCCGGCCCGGTTGACCTGAGGGACGACCTGACCCGCTCGCTCTTCAACACCAGCTATGAACTGCACAACGTCGATGTCAGCCTCCGGGCGGGCGTCCACAACCAGGGCAAGATCGGCAAAGGGATGCAGGTCAAAAACCGGGCGATGGCCGAGATGATGGAGATCAAGATCAACCATCCCAAAAGTGGCGGGAACACGGCCTGGGTGCCGGCGCCCAACCCCAGCCACCTCCATTCCATGCACTACCATATAATCGACGTTGACCAGGTGCAGCGGACTATGGAGGACTCTCCTTCGCCGAACATCTCACGCCGTGACCTTCTGACTTTCCCGGTCCTGGACAGAGCGAAAGTCGCCGATGGAGAGACTAAGGAAACCCTACTTCTCAGCTACGCCCACAGCATGGTCGCCTACGTGGAACCCTGGGTGCACCGCGGGATCGGGTGCAGTGGCGTGCCCAACTTCAGCCAGATAGAAGAGATGAAAGACAGGGCCACCGAGAGGATCGACGGCGCGATAATCGCCAACTGGAGGCTGCACGGCGTGGTCAGCCAGACTGAGATCGAGCAGGCCGTGACTAAGGCCACCGAGATATTGGACCAACAGAACGCCGGCCAACCTGGCTATGAGCCCATGACCGACACACCGGAAAAGCGCTCTGGACTGCTCCAGGAGCCGGTGATCGCCGCCGTTTTGCAAATCATAGATGACGCTCTGTCATCTCCCAGCGCCTATGTTGAGCCAGCCTTGTTCCGGTACCGTAAGGTGGTCAAAGCCGCCGCCAAATAGCCGGGGAATCAGGCGACGTTGGCGCTGGCCTGGTCGACGAATCGGGCAACCTGTGCAGCGATGGCTGCATGGTTAGGGGCCTTTAACTCGGGGTCTTCTTCCATCAGCCTAGTGGCCTCGTTCCTGGCCAACTCAAGCAACTCGCGGTCGGTGATGTGGGCCATCTTCAAGCTGGGTAAGCCGCTCTGCCGGGTGCCGAAGAAGTCTCCTGGCCCCCGCAGCTCCAGGTCAACCTCTGCCAATTGAAATCCGTCATGTATCCGTGCCAGGGCGGACAGCCTTTCCTTCGCCGTTTCAGAGGCGCTGTCCGACATGAGTATGCAGTAGCTCTTGTGTTCGCCACGGCCGACCCGCCCCCGGAACTGATGTAGCTGGGCCAACCCAAACCGATCCGCGCCGTCGATCATCATCACAGTGGCATTAGCCACGTCGATCCCTACTTCCACCACCGGCGTTGACACCAATATGTCCAATTCCCCGTCCCGAAACTGGCGCATGACCTTGTCCTTCTCTTTGCTCGGCATCCGTCCGTGAAGCAGGCCCAGAGACAGGTCGGGGAAGATGTCCTCGGATAGCCGCTGGTATTCTTCGGTGGCGGCTTTGGACTCGATGGTCTCCGACTCGTCGACCAGCGGACAGACCACAAAGGCTTGTCTCCCTTCTTTCACCTGCTTGCGGATGAAGCCGTAAGCCGTGCTCCGTTGCTCCGGCTCCAACCACTTGGTGTCCACCTGCTGACGTCCGGCCGGCATCTCGTCGATGGTGGAAATGTCCAGGTCACCGAACAAGGTTAGCGACAGGGTCCTGGGGATGGGTGTGGCGGACATTATCAGAGTATGGGGATTCTCTTGTCCCCGTTCTTGAAGGGCGGACCGCTGCATCACTCCGAACCGGTGTTGTTCGTCGGCGACGGCAAGGGCCAGTTTTGGCAGAGATATGCCCTCTTGAATCAGGGCTTGGGTGCCGATCAGGATGTCCAGAGTCCCATCCGCGGCCATCTTGGTTAGCTCACGTTTCACGGGGGTACGGGAACTGCCGGTCAATAGCCCGATCGATACCGGCCGGTCCATGTGCTCCAGATAGACGGTAAGTAGGTGCGGTTCCTGCACCGGTCTGGCCAGTCCACTGAGCAGGTTGCCGATACTCAAGAAATGCTGTTCAGCCAATATCTCGGTCGGGACCATCATTGCGCCCTGGTAACCGGCCGCAGCCACAGTCAGTAGGGCCGAAAGGGCGACCACAGTCTTGCCGCTGCCCACCTCGCCCTGTAGCAGGCGGCTCATGGGCGGGGTGCCCTGGCGCAGGTCGGATTCGATCTCCTGGATACAACGGGTCTGAGCCTTGGTCAGTGGGAATGGGAGAGTCTGGTAGAAGGCATCGATGATGCTGGCCGGAGCGATGACCTCGACACCCTTCACGTTGTCATGCTGCATACGGCGTCTGGCCAGCACCGCCAGTTGCAGGGTGAAGAGTTCGTCGAATGCGAGCCTCCTGCGGGCCAATTCCCAGGTCTCCATCTCCTTGGGGTAGTGGGCCTGGTAGACCGCATCCAGCAGGGGCATCAACTTGGTCCGGTCGAGGAGGTCCTCGGGCAGCGCATCTTCCAGTCCGCCCAGCCAGTTCTGGACCGCCTGCCAAGTCAGCCGGCGCATGTTGCGGCGGGTCAGTCCTTCGGTCAGAGGGTAGATCGGCACCAAGCGTCCGGTGTGGACGCCGGTGCCGGTGGCATCCAGCATCTCGTGTTCGGGGTTCTCGAAGACCAGCTGCCCCCGGAAGACCGACGGCTTTCCGCTTATTGCGATACGGCTGCCCGGTTTGAGGGTTAGTGCTAGGTACTTCTGGCCGAACCAGATGGCACGCATGTTACCGGAGTCATCGCTCAGCACTGCTTCGGTATCGCGTCTGCCGCCTCTGGGGCCTTTGGCCACTTCACGGGCTTCCCAGACGGTCGCCACCACCGTACACTCCTCGCCTGGCGAAAGCTCTGAAATCTTCTTGGCGCTAGAGTAATCTTCATGATGCCTGGGGAACAGATAGAGCAGGTCTCGGATCGTCTCTACTTCCAACCGTTTGAGTCGGGCGGTCAACTTGGTGTCCACGCCCTTGAGCCGGTCAACGGGCGCGTCGATCGTGATCTCGGCTGGAGGAGTTTTGTGGGCGGGTTTTTTCGCCGGGGCAGCTTTTGCCGAGGCGGCTTTTACCGGGTCGGCTTTTATGGGAGCAGCTTTCTTGGCAGCCGTCTTTTTCTGCCGCGGAGTTGCGACCGGTTTGGGCGGCCGGTTGGGGTCAGGCTCACCGCCTAGGGCTTCGCGCCACTGTGCGACCCATTGGGCGCGCAACTCGGCGGACATCGATTCGTAGGACTCATTGAGCAGGAACCGTTCGTCGCTGATGGCCCTGTCGGACATTTCGTCGGCAAAACGGGCGACGAACTTGTCCAAGCCGCCCATCACGGCTTTATTGTCGTAGCCGTGGGACTCTTCGATGCTGAGGATGTTCTGGAAGGCGGCGGCCCAGGAGGGAGCGCCGGTCTCTTGAGTGGCCATCAGTCGGTTACTCTAACACGCTGATTCGTCCTGCTCCGAGGCGAGACAAGTATCCCTTCAATCATTCTAGGAAGCATGCGGCACGTCAAGCCTTAAATGACATAAAGCGGCCGGATTTAAGCCCAGTTGAAACTATTGGGCCTTTTGAGTAATCGCCACGCCCAGGGCGTCGGGGCCGATATAGGTGCCCAGAGTGGACCCGAACCGGGCCTCGATTATCTGATCGGCAGGCAGTACACTCGTGAGTTGCTGTTTCAGGTCGGCCATCTTCGCCGAGTCGGTGCTGTAGATCACTGCCAATCGTCGGGCCGGGCCCAATTCTTGTATCAACTCCACCAGGCGACGCATGGCTCTTTCTCGGTTCCGGGGCCGTTCGACGGGGTGGGCCTCGCCGTCTTGGAGTCTGAGTATGGGTTTCACGTTGAGCACAGACCCCATGAACGCTCGTGCCTTGCCGATGCGCCCGCCCTTCTGCAGGTATTCGAGAGTATCCAATGCGAATAGTCCGTGGTGGGTACCCAATTCCTGCCGCACCTTGCCAGCAACTTCCTGGAGGTCATCGTTTTCGGCAGCCATGATCGCTGCGTCCAATACCGCCAGCCCCAGAGGGATTGAAGCCAACAGGGAGTCGATGATCTCCACCGAACTGCCATCATCCAACGAAGCCTTGGCCTGCTCGGCTGAATTCAGCGTTCCGCTCAGCTTCCCGGAAACGTGTATTGAGAGCACTTGATGGCCCTGACCCACCAGGTCGCGGTAGACCTCTTGGAAGTCGGTGATTGTCGGCTGGGCTGTGGTTGGTGTCCGGCCTTCGGCCTGCAGGCGGCGGTAGAAATCGTCTGGTTGAATCTCCACACCGTCCGTGAACGCCTGGTCGTCCACCACTACGTAGCACGGTAGGACAGTGATCCCATGTTGTTGGATCAGGTCTGAGGGAAGGTCGCATGAACTATCCGTAACTATGCGTATCGTCATATCTTTCTTATTTATTTCAACTCGAGACTTACTCGACCGATGCCAGGTATTGGTGATAGGGTTGGCCGCCGTCGATTAGGTCTACCTGGATGCCTGGGTAATCGTTTTTCAGCTCCTCGGAAGCCACAGTCGCGTCAGAAGGTGACTTGCCAGCCCCGCAGTATACGGTAACTATGGCATCGCCGCTGAGTCCGGCGAGGTTCAGGGCGGAACGCAACGCCTGTTCGGAATCGTCTTCAGCTAAAGATAGCTCGCCGTCCAGTAGGCCGATGTACTGGCCTTCTAGGACCTCAATGCCATTGATAGAGACCCCTCTTACGGCGGCGGTGACCTCCACAGACCTGACCTCGGAGAGGGCGGCGGTCATTGCCGTTACATTCTCTTGCCAGGGGCCTTCTGGATTGAACGCGAGTAGGGCCGCGACGCCTTGAGGAACGCTTGTGGTCGGCACCACATGGATAGAAGTCTCGGCGGCCGCGGCCTGTTCCGCCGCCAATATGATGTTGGAGTTGTTGGGCAGGACGATGACATCTGTGGCGCCGGTATCCCGTGCCGCGTCCAATATCTGCTGGACACTGGGGTTCATCGTCTGCCCGCCCTCGATGACCCCGGCACAGCCCGAGTCCCGGAAAAAGTGGGCCAGCCCGTCTCCTTGCACCACCGGCAACAGCGCCAGTGCGGGGCCGTCAGCAGGGATGGAGTGAGGGCTACCGGCAAATTGTCGATTCTGGCTGTCCATGTTTTCGATCTTGACGTCTGAAATGGTCCCCAGCGATTCGGCGTACTCGATAGCTGGGGCGGGGTCTTCAACATGGATGTGCACCCGGACGTTGTGCTCATCTCCGACCACCACGGTTGAGACCGCAGTCTCCTGGAAATGGCTGCGCACTTGGTCGAGGCCCAACGCTTGACCGTTGGCGCTGCTGATGACGAACTGGGTGCAAAAACCCCAGTCTTCCTCCAATGAAGCGTCCAGGAAACCGGATTTGATCGCGCCGCTGTTGCTGATCTCGCCTTCGAATCGGGTTAGTTCCGACAGGTCAATGTCGGCAGACTCGGGGTTGGAGATCGCTCGGAGCGTCGCGCCGATCAAGACCACTATCCCGAACCCTCCGGCGTCCACGACCCCGGCTTCCTGGAGTATTG
>Ga0315339_1002451_pt1 | contig 14121 bp, 14 predicted proteins | sample ASW17metaG_FD_204514 | JGI IMG/M metagenome (GOLD analysis project Ga0315339, IMG submission 204514) | Ammonia-oxidizing marine archaeal communities from Pacific Ocean, United States - ASW #17 | ecosystem: Environmental > Aquatic > Marine > Oceanic | place: USA: California | collected 2016-12-05
ACTGGGGGGGGGGCTAGTTGCCGTATTCTAGGCCGGGTCTCAACAGGGTGGGGAGGTAACGGTCCGGTCACCGCCCTCAAGCCACTCTCCACACCGCTCACCCATGTTGAACGCCCCCCTAAGCAGCAACCGACCGCTCAAGCCGTACTCTTCATACGGTCCGTCCCACTCACCAGCCACGAAGGTGCCCTTCCCCCGCAACTGACCGTTCTCGTAGTAGGACTCAAACGGTCCGTCTCGCTCACCAGCCACGAAGGTGCCCTTCCACCACAACTGACCGTTCTCGTAGTAGGACTCATACGGGCCGTCTTGCTCACCAGCCACGAAGTTAGTCTTGCTTCTTGGCTCGCCGTTCTCACGCCACGATTCGTAAGGGCCTTCTAGCTCACCGTTCTCGTAGGTGCCACAGCCTCTCAGGACGCCACTTGGATAGAAGTACTCGAAACGACCTTCTCGTTGGCCGTCCCGATAGGTACCCGTTTGGTATAGCCCCTCACTGTCCCCTTCAAGCTCAAAGTCCTCAAAGTCACCAATGAACTAGACATATTGTTATATTAATTGCCAGTTATCTCAATTGAATGTACCCTTCCATTAGCATCAGCATATTCTAGTCTCTGAAACTGCTCATTCTCTTTAATACCTTTAACTTTATTTACTGATAAACCAGATGGAAATTCTGCTCCTCCTGCGGCGGTACTCATCATTATTGCGAAAAGATGCTCAACTGCCTTTTCAGGAGTTGGTTGAGGTTGAATTTGTCCACTAAGTCTAGCTAACCAGGCAGGTTGTCCGAAAACATTAACACTCCAATGAAACATTGCTTTATAACTTGATAAACCTTCTTCTTTTTCTGATTTAGGTTTGGCCACTCCCTGCAAAGCCATTAGCTGAGAAACTTGCTGACTATTATGTACTTGATTTTCTAATTCAAGAAACTGTGCAACATTATTACTCTGATTTGCTTTTTCTTGAAGCTTTAATTGGGCAACACTGTCACTTCTTTGATCATCAAATGCTAACTCCCCTACTGCTGACTTATTAGAGGATTGATTCTGCTGTAATTTAGCTGAAGTCTTATTTTTAGAAAAGTCAAATGAACTAGACATATGTATTTCTTAACCTCATTATTCTTGAAGATGATCAAGAGGGCCAGCATTTTTAAGTAAAGTAATTGCTTCTTTTGATAAACCTACTAATACTTCTGCTACTTTGTCATTAGCCTGACATGGTCTCCTCAGGCCCCCCTCCGGGACTACGCACCTCGAACGCGCAGCTTCGAATGAGTCGAGTGGAGTTCTTCCGTCCCTGAGATTGACCCTCAGCACGATCTCCGTTGGGTCATCCTCAGACATCCGGTAGGCTGGACCGCTGTAGGGCTCTAGCGTCTCCGGGTCTAGGTACTGGGGTCCCTGTATAGACAGGTCATCCAGATTCCTTGGGATGGGGTCAGCACATCCAGCCGTTATCAGAGCGAGCACGAACAGCAGGGTTCTCTTCATGCCCTGATTCTGCCCCGCCGCATTCAGACCCGCAACTCAGGACACGCAAAACACTGTTTAGTGGTTCAGCGTCAGTGGCGGTGGAATAGGGGTGCCCCCCGGTACTGGGGTCTCGCCTGTCGGCAAAAGGGACGCCCCCAGCTACCAAATATTTTTCGGGGAACGGTCTTGCAGTGGCACTAGTGTGTGCGGTCCTGCACTAGTACCGCCCCGTGGCCACCAATGAGGGGGGGGTAAGCAGTCGGAAACCCCGTCGAAAGTGTTGCCGGCAGTATTTCTGCAGATCAAGTGGGTAATGAAGCGGGTAATATTAAATAATGTGGATGCCCATATATCGTGTAAGTGATTGCTTTACAACCATTTAAGAAAAACACGCCGAACTATCGACGGGAGGAGGGAAGAGCGTTTGCTACCAGATTCCGGCGCTCGCGCTCGGAGGTCTCACCTTGGTGATCACTCCGCTCGTCTCGCTCATGGAGGACCAGGTCCGACGTGCACGTGAGGCGGGCCTGCAGGCCGCGTTCCTGGGGTCCGCACAAGAGACTCCCGAGCGGAGGTCCATCACCGATGCCGCGCGAACGGGGTGCCTCGACGTGCTGTTCGTGGCGCCGGAGCGCATCACCCTGCCTTCCTTCGTACGACTGCTGGCCGAGTGTGACGTGCGCTTGCTCGCCGTCGATGAAGCGCATTGCATCAGCCAGTGGGGTCACGACTTTCGGCCCTCGTATCGCTGGATCGGTCGGCTACGCCCCTGGCTCGCGTGTCCGGTGCTGGCGCTCACCGCCACCGCCACCCCGGCGGTGAGAGACGACGTACGCCTCAATCTGCGCATGATCGACCCGGAGCTCGTTGTGCAGTCGTTCGATCGCCCGAACCTCGCATGGCGCGTCGAGCGCTGTGGTGCGCGCGAGAACCGGATGCGGAGGCTCTACCGCGTGATTCGAAGCCACGCGGGAACCGCGATCGTCTATGCGGCGACGCGGCGCGGGGTGGAGGAGGCTCGGGACGCCCTCGCCCGGTTCGGGCAGCGGACCGAAGCGTACCATGCCGGGCTGAGTGGCCCGGCGCGCACACGCGTATTGCACTCGTTCTTGGCAAACGACTGTCGAATTGTGGTGGCAACCAACGCCTTTGGCATGGGAATCGACAAGCCCGACGTGCGACTGGTGGCGCACGTGCAACTCCCGACGACTCTAGAAGCGTACTACCAGGAGGCGGGGCGGGCGGGCCGAGACGGTGCGGAAGCCACATGCGTGGCCTTCTACCACGGACGTGATCGCCGGGTGGGGCGGTTGTTTCTGGACCGGGCCCATCCACCGTCTCGCCTGCTGCTGCGAGTCCATCAAGCGCTGCTCCGAAGACGTGACTCGTTCGGGGTGGTCGAGACAATGGCGTGTCGACTTTCCGCGGATCTGGACAACAACCCCTCTCGGGAGGACGTGACGCTCATACTCGCGGCTCTGGAGCGAACGGGCGCGATTCGAACCTTGCCGGGGGTGGAGGCATTAGGGACCGGAACCGAAGGGGGGCAGGCAGTGTCTCAGCACGTGCGCCTGGGGGTTCGATCTCGGGCTGACCTGGCCTGGGCAAACGAGCTGAGACGATCTGCACTGCAGAAGCTCGACGCGGTCGAACGGTACGCTCGGGGCCGAGGCTGCGGGCGGGGGGCCCTTCTTGGTTACTTTGGAGAGGCGTCGCCGCCCCGGTGTCGCGCGTGCGACCGTTGCCGTCCCCACTGACCAACCGACTGACAACGAGCTTCCATGGATCGCTATCTCTCTCCGGACCACGTCGCGCTCCAAGAGCGCGTGCGGCGTTTCGGGGAGGACGCGATCACTCCGGTGGCCCGAGAACTCGATGAGACCGCGGACTTCCCCTGGGAGAACGCGAAGCTCATGGCGGAGATGGGGCTCTTCGGAGTGCCGGTTCCCAAGGAGTTCGGTGGCATGGGACTCGACTACTTGAGCTACATCCTCGTTGTGGAGGAGTTGGCCAAGTTCGACGCGAGTCATTCGATCACGGTGTCGGCGCACACCACGCTCGGCATGTCGCCGATCCTGGAATTCGGCACCGAAGACCAGAAGCGAGAATTCGTTCCCCCTCTGGCGAGTGGCGACGTGCTTGGAGGCTTCGGACTCACGGAGGCCGGCGCCGGGTCGGACTCCGGCGGTACCCGGACGCGAGCGGTCCGAGAGGCCGGTGGTTACCGCTTGAACGGGTCCAAGATCTTCATAACCCATGCGGGCGTCGGCGAGATCTTTGTCGCGACCGCGGTGACGGACCCGGAGAAGGGCCGGCGCGGCATCTCCAGCTTCATCGTTTGTAAGCAGACCGTGGACCTCGCGCGCTCGCAGGCCGTAGGGTGGGGTCATAGGCCGGACCTTCCTTTTTCAGAAGGTGTGAGCGCTGGCGAGAAAGAGGACAAGATGGGGTGGCGGGCTTCCGATACACGTGAACTGCTCTTCCACGATGTCCTCGTTCCCGAGCAGCAGCGCCTGGGCGACGAAGGTTGCGGCTTCATCAACTTCATGAAGACGCTCGATGCGGGACGCATCGGGGTCGCGGCGCTGAGCCTCGGCTTGGCCGACGGCGCGTTCCGAACCGCCCTACGGTACGTGAATCGACGCGAGCAGTTCGGACGTAAGGTGTGGTACTTCCAGCAGGTGCAGTTCCGACTCTCCGACATGGCCACGGAGATCGAAGCGGGCAGGCACCTCGTCTACCACGCTGCCTGGCTGAAGGACCGCGGCGCGCCGTTCTCGAAACAGGCCGCCATGGCCAAGCTGTACTGTTCGGAACTCGCCATGCGCGCTACGCTGGGAGCGATCCAGGTCATGGGCGGAGCAGGATATACCAACGACTACCCCGTCGAGCGCATGATGCGCGACGCCAAGATCTGCGAGATCGGCGAGGGGACCAGTGAGATTCAACGGTTGGTCATCGGTCGGCACATTGTGGCCGAGCTGATGACGGACCCGATCAATGAGTTGTCCCGGACGAGCTCACGAGAGCCGGTCGGGGCAGAACGAAACTAAAGAGTCGACCCGCTGCGGTAGGAGGCTGGCGCTGTCCGGAACGAGTCCGGGGACGCCGACCTCACCGCGCCCGGGACGCCGGAGGCCGGACGGTCGCCGAATTCGCTCGCCCAGTTCCAACGGCGGGAGAGTGCGGGACGCGGACGGGTCCGGTACGGGAAACGCGGTTCGAACGACACAAACGGAGTTTGTTTTGAGGAGAGAAATCCTCGTGAGTGCGACACCCCAGGAATCATGGGTGGCGCTGCTAGAAGACCAACAGTTGGTCCAGGTCATGCTGGACCGGCCCGACCAGGGCCGAACGCTCGGCAACATTTTTCTGGGACGCGTGGAAGCGGTGCTTCCAGGCATTCAGGCGGCGTTCGTCGATATCGGGCACGAGAAAGCCGGCTTTCTCCACGTCTCCGATCTCAACTACGGAGATGACGACGAGGCGGATGCCGAGAACGGCGACGGCAATGGAGGTAAGGGTGGTCGGGGACGCGGTCGCCGACGTCCCAAGAAGTACCCTCCTATCCAGGAGAATCTGCAAAAGGGCCAGACCCTCCTGGTCCAGGTCACCAAGGAACCGATCAGCAGCAAGGGATCACGTCTGACGGCGCAGGTCTCGCTGCCGGGCCGATTCATGGTCTACATGCCCCACACGTCGCACGTGGGAGTGAGCCGGAAGATCGAGGGGCGCGATCAGCGCTCGAAGCTGCGAAAGATGGCCAAACAGATCGTGAAGCCTGGCAGAGGCGGAATGATTGTGCGCACGGTCGGCGAAGAGGTGACGAAGAAGAAGCTCGGCAACGAGTACCGTCTGCTGAGCAAGAGTTGGGACAAGATTCAGCGGCGTGCCAACTCGAGGAAGGCGCCGGCCGCTGTGCACGAGGAGGCGCAGCTGATCGGCGGCGTCATCCGGGACCTGTTCAGCGACAAGTTCGATGCGGTGCGCATCGACTCGAAGGCGATCTACAACGATGTGCTGGAGTACGTGAAGAACGTCGACCCTGAGCTTCAAGATCGTATCCACCTGCACACAGGGGAGGAGCCGCTTTTCGACCAATACGGCGTCGAGGAGTCGCTACAGCGGACGTTCCAACGGACGGTGAACCTCAAGTCGGGCGGTCACATCGTGATCGAGCCGACCGAGGCGCTCGTCACCATCGACGTGAACACGGGCCGCTTCACGGGCAAGGGGAAGAAGGATCCCGAGCAGACGATCCTCAGAACGAATCTGGAGGCCGCGGCCGAGGTCGCGAAGCAGCTTCGGTTACGGGACGTCGGTGGCATCATCGTCATCGACTTCATCGACATGGACCCACCGGACCACCGCGACAAGCTTCTCAACGAGCTGCGCACTCACCTGGGCCGAGACCGGGCGCGCACGAAGACGTTTGCGGTATCCGACCTCGGCTTGGTCGAAATGACGCGTCAGCGAGTCCGGCCCTCGCTCTTCCAGTCCCTCACGTCGGAGTGCACGCTCTGCGGGGGCGTGGGTCGGGTCTATACGTCGGCAACCGTGGTTCGTAGCATCGAACGGTCTTTGCGCCGAGCGGCGTCCTCGAAGCAGGAGAAGCGCATCGTGGTGCGGGTACATCCAGAAGTCGCGTTGTGCGTCATCGAGGAGGAACCCGGGCTCTTGAAGAGACTTCGCAACCGAACGCGCTTGCAGTTGGATCTGAGAGACGACCCACTCATGCGGCTCGACGAGTTCCGATTGCTCTCCGGCCCCGCCGAGACAGACGTCACCAGCAAGTACGTAGCCGCCTAGCCCCTGGGCCGTGTGCGTAAGTCTTCCCGGGCCTTGCTCGTGCAGGATTCTGTGGGCGGCCCACGCCTTGACCGATTTCGCCATGCGGTCGACATTTATGGCTCTGCATCAATGCTGAGAAGGCACTAGGAAGTCGATTATATGTACGCGGTATTCCAAACTGGTGGCAAACAGTTCCGGGCTGCGCCCGGCGTCCGTCTTCGCATTCCCTCGCTCGATATCGAGCCCGGCGATTCGATCACGTTCGACCACGTGCTTCTCGCCGGTGACGGCGAGGAGAAAGTCCTGGTGGGTACGCCCACCGTGGATGGGGCTTCAGTGAAGGCAGAGGTGATCCGTCACGGACGCTCCGACAAGATCATCGTCTTCAAGCGGAAGCGCCGGAAGGGCTACAGGAAGAAGCAAGGCCACCGGCAGAACTTCACGGAGATCCGGATCGAGGCAGTCGGGCTCGCGTAGCGCTTCTCGATTCAGCTCATATCGACGGGTAGGACTTCATGGCACACAAGAAAGGTGTAGGCTCCAGCCGGAACGGTCGCGATAGCAACGCGCAGCGCCTCGGTGTAAAGCGCTTCTCGGGGCAAGAAGTGACCGCTGGCTCGATTCTCGTGCGTCAGCGCGGCACGCGCATTCACCCGGGGCGGAACGTCGGTCGCGGTACCGACGACACGCTCTACTCCCGCGTCGACGGGGTTGTGACGTACGAGCGCATGCGCGCCCGGAAGGTCGTATCGGTTTACCCGGCTGATATAGTCTTCCCAGCCGTGATTAGGGGTCCGGCCCCGGTGGCATAGCTACCGGGCCGGACCTCTTCGCTTTCGCGCATTCAGTACGAGCGGGACCACCTGCAATCCCCTCTGAACCTCGAGTCGCAACAAGACGGCCGGGAACCCGTAAGGGGGCAGGCGACATAGAAGGAGGTCGACTATGTCTACCCAGAAAAGCATCGAGTCTCGGACTCGGACGTATAGATGGTGGCATGCACTGCCACTCTTGTTGGCTCCGTTTCTCTTTTGGAACGGTGAGAGCGAAGTAGCAGAGGTCGTGACCGTGTTACGCCCGGTCACGATCGAGGTGCTCGGCGCCCGTCTGCCCCTCCACGTGAATGCACGCGTCGAGAAGTGGATGGACCGGTTCCAGACCACGGAGAGGGCGGCGTTCGAGACGCTCCTGAAGCGACGCAGCATTTACGACGAACTCGTGCGCGGGAAACTGCGCGATCGAGACATGCCCGAAGAATTGCTCTACCTGGCAATGATGGAGTCCAGGCTGGACTCGCGGGCCGTCTCGAAGGCCTCAGCGGTCGGTCTTTGGCAATTGATGAGCCCTACCGCGGTCCAGTATGGGTTGCGCGTGGACGAGTGGGTCGACGAGAGGCGCGATCCTGTGAGGGCGACGGACGCGGCCTTGGACTACATCGAGTGGCTACACAACCGATTCGGCTCCTGGTACCTCGCCGCCGCGGCGTACAACGCCGGGCCGGGGAGGGTTGAACGGGTGCTGAACCGGCACGCCGAGGGGCGAACCGGAGAAGAACAAGTCTATTGGGACGTGCTCGACCACCTCCCTCGAGAGACCCGCGAATATGTGCCGAGGCTCGTGGCCGCCACGATCCTCGCTGAAGATGCTGCGGCGTACGGCTTCGCCGTCGACTTTGCCGATGCCTATGAGTTCGACCGGGCCTTCGTGCCCGGAGGCACCTCGCTTGCAAGAGTCGCCGAGGGCCTCGGACTGGATGAGCGGCTATTGCGCGACCTCAACCCCCATCTCCTTCGCCGCGTTACGCCTCCGAGTGAGATGTACGGCGTGAGGGTCCCTGTCGGTGACTCCCGGCAGGTTGTGGCACTCCTGAATCAGGGTCTGCGGGGGAGACACGCCGCCGACTGAGCCGTCTGCCAGTCTTCGTCGGTGGAGGTTGGCGGAGGAGCGGGCGGGCCCCAGCGGGTCCGCCCCCCCTGCGCGTTCCTGGCCGACGCGATGATCCGATTTCGATGACGAGATCCTTGCGACGGCCGATCAGCGCGACCAACTCGCGATCGAGCGAGCGAAGTCGATCTCGGAGTACCTCGAGTCGATCCTCACTCACGAGAAGAACCCCCTCAAGTGACCTTCGTCCTGCTCGGGCGTCAGCAAGCTCACAGCGACTAGCGTGGGTATGTGCACCATGAGCCCCAGCACGCCCTCATGCAGGTCGAGCAACTTGAGTTCGGGGTTCAGGAAGAAGAAGAATGCGGTGGCCGTGCCCGCGACCAGGCCGGAGATCGCTCCTGTGGTCGTGGCTCGCTTCCAGTACATGGCGGCCACGACCGGGGGTGCGAGTTGTGAGATGATCCCGTAGGCGGAGGCCAGGAGCTGAACTAGTGACGAGTCGGGGTCGAGCGCGAAGTAGTATGCGATGCCCCCGGTGATGAGTACGATCCCTCGCATGAGCCTGCGCTGGGCGCGGTCGTCGAGGTCGAGGTATTTCGTCACTCCGTCCTGCACCACGACGGACGCAGAAGCGTGCAAAAGCGCATCTCCGGTCGACATCGATGCCGAAAGCGCACCGGCGCAAAACAGACCGACCACGATCGCGGGCAGGCCGGTTTCGAGGATCATGAAGGGCAGGATGAAGTCGGGCGCCGGAGGCTGGCCCGCGAAGAGCACCCCGGAGAAGCCGATCAGGAAAATCGGGATCAGGAACAGCTGAAACGTCGGGAACAAGATCACGGTCCGGCGCAGTGTCTCGTCGTCCTTTGCGGTGAACGCCTTCATGAACAGGTGGGGCCACATCATCAGCCCGACCGCGCTCACGATGATCAGCGAGCTATAGGCACCCCAAGTCCAAGGGTCGCCCGTGGCGGTGAGCCCCGGCAGCGTCAGTAAGTCCGGCCGCTCGGTTGCGATTCTCTCGAACATGGGCCGGACGCCGCCGTAGAGTCGAAATGGCAGGTAGAGCCCCAGCGCCCAAGCGATCACAACCATGAAGATGCCCTGGAACGTATTCGTCCAGCCGACCGCCATAGCGCCCGCGGAGAGCACATAAGCGATCACGATGCCGTACGCGACTGCCGCGCCCAGCCAGAGGGGTACATGTCCGTCGGTGACCGCCTCGATCACGATCCCCGCGCCCCTCATCTGAAGCGTGATATAGGGCACGAAGGCCACGAGGCTTACGAGTGCGATGAGTGAAGAGAGCCCGTTGGAGGGGAAGCGGCCGACCACCAACTGCGCCTGCGTGACGAATCCGTGCTTTCTGCCGAGGGACGCAGCCCGCGGCCCCATCCAGTAGAACGGAGCCATGCCGAGTGCGCCGTACGCGAGGATGTAGAACGCGGCCGCACCCCGCGAGTAGGCCCATCCCGGTCCACCCAGGAAGGCGAAGGCGCTGAAGACGGAGGCGCCCGTGACGAAATACATCACGAGCAGTCCGAAGCTGCGGTCCGCCGCGACGAAGCCCGCGACGCTGTCGGAAGAACGCCGACCCGCCATGAGGCCGATCGTGAGCGTCAGCAGCAGGTATCCCGCGATGATGATGGAGACGAGCAACCACTGCTCCATCAGTGGTCTCCCTCTTGCCGGTGTCGCCTCTCGACGCGGTCGAGCAGGTAGAGCACCACCACCGAGCCTGCGACCCAACCGGCGATCCACGCCATGCTGAACGGAAGCCCGAGAATCAGCGGCTCGATGCGCGCGAACGGCAGTAATCCCGGCCACGTGACGGAAATCGTCATCAGCGCCAGGTATGCGATGGTCAGCGCCCGCGCGGTCTTCAAGCTCATAGCGTTCGTTCCCGTGACACGTAACTCTCCGAGGCTTGCGTGGTGCTTCAGAAGGAACACCACACTAGCGTCCGCGAGGGGTGCCCGCACGCGGACGTCGCGCCGAGGTCGACCGTCTGTCGCAGACGGGATCCTGCTCACACTCTACTCGGTCCAGTCGTAGAAGCCCCGACCGCTCTTCTTCCCGAGCCTTCCTTCTGCCACCATGCTGCGCAGAAGGGCAGGCGGAGCGAAGGCCTCCGAACCGAGTGTGTCGTGCAGGTACTCCGCTATACCGAGGCGCACGTCCAGGCCCACGAGGTCGGTGAGCTTGAGCGGACCCATGGGGTGGCGGTATCCGAGTTCCATCGCCTTGTCGATGTCTTCCGGGCTTGCGACACCCTGCTCGACCATGCGGATCGCCTCCATGCCGAGCACGATGCCCAGTCGTGAAGACGCGAAGCCTGGGGCGTCTCGAACCACGATCGGTTCTTTTCCGAGCAAGCGCGCGAAGGCCACCGTCGTGTCGCGGGTAGCATCGGACGTTTCTGCCCCCCACACGACCTCCACCAGCTTCATGATATGCACGGGATTGAAGAAGTGCATTCCGATGAAGCGCGTCGGGTCGGCAACGGCTCCAGAGATCTCACTGATCGAGAGCGAGGAGGTATTCGAGGCCAGAATCGCGTGGTCGGGCGCCACCTGATCGACCTCAGCGAAGATCTTTGCCTTCAGCTCCAGCGACTCGGGCGCAGCCTCCACCACCAGGTCGGCCCCGTCCACGGCGAGTGCGATCACGGTCTCGGTGGACAGTCGCGCGAGCGTACCGTCCCGCTCTTCCTCGCTGACCTTTCCGCGCGCGATGCCCTTGGCGAGGTTGGCACGCACTCGATCCGCTCCCGCTTGCACGGCCTGGGTGTCCACGTCGTAGAGACGCACTTCCATTCCGGCGGCGGCGCAGATCTGTGCGATTCCGTGCCCCATCGTGCCGGCACCGAGGACCGCGACTGTACGGATCTCGGTCACGGGCGCTCCATGAGGCTGGCGATGCCCTGTCCGACACCGATGCACATGGTGGCCAGCCCCCTTTTCGCGTCTCGCCTCCTCATTTCATGCACGAGCGTAACGATGATGCGGGCGCCGGAGCATCCGACCGGGTGCCCGAGCGAGATCGCGCCTCCGTTCACGTTGACCTTCGCTGGGTCCAGGCCCAACTCGGTCATGCACGGTACCGCCTGGGCGGCGAAGGCTTCGTTCAACTCGACCAGGTCGAGGTCGTCGACCGTCCACCCGACGCGGTCGAGTGCCTTTTTCGTCGCCGGCACGGGCCCGATGCCCATGCGCTGCGGCTCCACGCCGGCTACAGCACCGCCCACGACGCGGACCATCGGCTCGAGTCCCAGTTGCCGTCCACGCTCGGCGGATACCACCAAGAGAGCCGCGGCGCCGTCGTTGATGCCTGAGGAGTTGCCGGCCGTCACCGTGCCCCCCGCCCTGAAGACCGGCCGAAGTCGCGCGAGTGCCTCTGCCGTCGAGCTGGGGCGGGGGTGCTCGTCGGTATCCACCACCACGGCGTCGCCCTTCCTCTGCGGTACCGAGACCGGGGCGATCTGATCGTCGAAGCGCCCTTTCGCGATCGCGGAGGCCGCGCGTGCCTGACTCTCCGCCGCGAAGGCGTCCTGCTCCTCTCTCGTCGCTCCGAACTCCTCGGCGACGATCTCGGCGGTTTCGCCCATCCCGATCGTCCATTCCGGGGTAAACTTCGGATTGGGGAAGCGCCACCCGAGCACAGTGTCCGCGGTCGACGGATGGCCGCGCGAGTACGCGGTCGAAGGCTTCAGCATCACGTACGGCGAGCGGCTCATGCTCTCCACGCCGCCGGCGATGAAGACGTCGCCCTCCCCCGCGCGGATCGCGTGGAACGCGGAGAGCACCGCCTGCATGCCCGATCCGCAGAGGCGGTTCAGCGTCTGTCCGGGTACGGTCGTCGGCAGGCCCGCCAGCAGAAGCGCCATCCTGGCGACATTGCGATTGTCTTCTCCCGCCTGGTTAATGCACCCGAAGAGCACGTCGTCGATCGTGTCGGCTTCGATGCCCGTCCTCTCCACGAGCGCGCTGATCGTGCACGCGGCAAGGTCGTCCGGGCGAATGGACGCCAACGCTCCGCCGTGCCGTCCTATGGGCGTACGGACGCCGTCGACGATCCAGGCTTCAGTCATGGTTCTGCCTTTCGAGAATTGAGAAGCGGGGCCCGGTGTACGTTCGGACCCCGCCCTCGGTGGTTCGTCTCAACTACTACTTGCCCTGGAACTCGGCCTTCCGCTTTTCGATGTAGGCGCTGAGCCCTTCTGTGGCGTCGTCGCTCGCGAAGAGTTGTGCCTGCAGCTCCCGCTCGAGTGCCAACGCGAGCTCGAACGGCAGCTCGGACCCGGTCTGGACGGAGCGCTTGATGAGGCCGACCGCCTTGGTGGCCTTGTTCGGCGTCGTGAACTGAGCCGCGTATTCGAGCACGGCGGCCAAGAAGGAATCGCGATCCTCGTTGTCGTAAATCTCGTTCACGAGCCCGAGTTCGAGCGCCTTGTCGAAGCCGAACGTCGAGCCTTCCGTCATCAGCTGGATCGCTTTGGACTTGCCGACCATTCGTACGAGACGTTGCGTCCCGCCTGTGCCGGGAAGCACGCCCAGAGCGACTTCCGGGAGGCCAACCTTGCCCGCGTCCTTGCGGGCGATCCGGATGTCCGCCGCCATGGCGATCTCGAGGCCGCCGCCGACCGTGTGACCGTTGAGCGCCGCGATCACCAGCTTCGGCGTGTGCTCCAAGCGGTTGAGCGTCTCGTTGGCGTGCAGGCAGAAGCAGTACTTCCAGTCTGGGTCCGCCTCCGAGAGCATGCCGATGTTCGCACCCGCACAGAAGAACTTTTCCCCCGCGCCGGTCATCACGATGACGTCGACGCCTTTGTCGAACCGAGCCTTGATGACGCACTCGTCGATCTGGCGCATCATCTCGTGCGTATATGTGTTCGCAGGCGGATCCTGGAGGGTAAGGATCGCAATCCTGCCTTTGACTTCGTACTGAACCAGTACGTCTTGTGACATCTCGGCTTCCTCGAGTCTTTGGATCGGGTCTTGGATCAGGAAGAGTACCTCATCGGATACGCGGGCACCGTATACACGTACATACGCCGGTGTTCCTACCAGGTCACGGCGTCCCGCCACGATGGTCCGGAGCGCACGAGGGTAGCGGTGGAATACCGGATGGCGCGACCTTGTATGCATGACACCGGACGCTCTCTCTATTCCTCGGATCCCCAGTCTGGGCCGCCTCGTGTCGTTCACCTTCGTACTCTCAGTGCTCGCCGGGTGCGACGATGCCGGGACGGACCCTCTCGCTCGCCTGGTCGCGGAGGAGAGCGCCGTGGCGCTCGCGCTAGGCGTCACGCTGCCCGATCCAGGTGCGTGGGTGGTCCCGGAGGCTGCGACTCCCGAGGCTGCGGATGCCGCCGAGCTTTGGACGACCTCCTGGGATCTTCCCGGTGACGAAGGTCATGCGGTACGAGCCGGCAATTACGTGCGGCTGGCTGAACTGTTCGTCCCCGAATTTGGGCGAGGCGGCATCAGTGAGCAGCTCGACGGACTCTGGGAAGGCGTCCGGCGCGCGCAGGAGCTACCTGGGCTCGAGCTGCCCGAGCGCATCCGCCAGCGAATCATGGACGCCTCCCGAGCGCATGCGCGGGCGCGCGAGGCACTCTTGGCAGAGCGTCTGCGGGAGGCCATGGTACAGTTGCTGATCGGGTCCGACGCTCTGCGCGAAGTCGGCCCGGAAGCGGTTGCGCGCACCATGGTGTCGGAAGTGGACACCGAGTTTCGAAGGATCTCGCTGGACGAGACGTACACCGAGCAAGATCTTGATCGACTCGACCGGCTCGTTCGTGGAGGTCGTGAGGCGTTGGCCGAGCAGGACTGGGTCCGTGCGATCAGACGGGCCTACTATGCCAAGGGGTATGCAAAAGGCCTTCTGGCGTCGGGAGGCGCCTGAGTTCCTTGGGAAGTCGTCTGAGGGGGACAGAGCGATGAGTCGTCGACAACACGCA
>Ga0315339_1002452_pt1 | contig 14117 bp, 13 predicted proteins | sample ASW17metaG_FD_204514 | JGI IMG/M metagenome (GOLD analysis project Ga0315339, IMG submission 204514) | Ammonia-oxidizing marine archaeal communities from Pacific Ocean, United States - ASW #17 | ecosystem: Environmental > Aquatic > Marine > Oceanic | place: USA: California | collected 2016-12-05
AGAATTTCCGGACCTTCGATGGCGCTGCCCTCGTTGCGGACGATGATCAGCAACGGGCGTTCATCCCATTTCGGGTGGGCGATGCCGATCACGGCGGCCTCCGCTACTTCCCCATGCCCGACGGCGATGTTTTCCAGTTCGATGGAGCTGATCCACTCCCCGCCCGATTTGATCACGTCCTTGGAGCGGTCGGTGATCTGCATGTAGCCGTCCCGGTCCAGGGTGGAGACATCGCCGGTGTCGAACCAATCGTCATCGTCGATTACCGTGCCGCCCTCGGCCTTGAAATAGCCGCTTGTGACCCACGGGCCGCGCACCATCAGATGGCCGAAAGCCTTGCCGTCGCGCGGCAATTCGTTGCCATCGTCATCGGTGATCTTCATATCGACGCCATAAACCGTGCGGCCCTGCTTGCGCTTCACGGCCAGACGGTCGTCGTACGACCAATCGGCCATTTTCGGTTTCATGGTGCAGATCGTCCCCAGCGGGCTCATTTCCGTCATACCCCAGGCATGCACCACGGTGACGTCATAGTCGTTCTCGAAGGTTTCAATCATGGTAGCGGGCGCGGCCGAACCACCGATCACCGTGCGGTCCATGTGGGGCAGCTTCTTGTCGTTGTCGCGCAGATACTGCAACAGCATCAGCCAGACCGTGGGAACCCCGGCGGATATGGTCACTTTTTCGCTGTCCAGCAGCTCAAACAGCGAGGCCCCGTCCATGCCCATGCCCGGCAGCACCAGCTTGGCCCCGCACATGGCCGCCGTATAGGCGATACCCCATGAATTGACGTGGAACATGGGTACCACGGGCAGCACTGTGTCGCCGGAATGCAGGCCGAGGACATCGCGGGAGGTGGAGGAAAAGGAATGCAACAGGGTGGAGCGGTGGCTGTACAGCACGCCCTTGGGATTTCCCGTGGTGCCGGAGGTATAACACAACGAGGACGCGGTTTTTTCATCGAAGCTGGGCCAGGCATAATCGCCCTGCTGGGCCGCCAGCAATTCCTCGTAACAATGGACGTTCGGCAGGGTGGTTTCGGGCATGTGGTCCCGGTCCGTCAGGATGACGAATGCCGCAACCTCCGCCAACTGACCGGCAATGGCTTCCAGCAGGGGGACGAAGGTCAGGTCCGTCAAAATGATCCGATCGTCGGCATGATTGGCGATATAGGCGATCTGTTCGGGGAACAGGCGGGGGTTGATGGTGTGCAGCACCGCCCCCATGCCCGAAACGCCGTAATAACATTCCAAATGCCGGTAGCCGTTCCAGGCCAGGGTCGCCACCCGGTCCCCCATTTCAATGCCCATTCCAATAAGCCCCTGGGCCAGTTGCTTGCTGCGCTGTTGCACCTTGGCGTAGGTATAGCGATGAATGGGGCCTTCCACACTGCGCGAGACCACTTCGACGTCGCCATGGTAGAGCGCGGCGAATTCGATCAGCGACGAAATCAGCAAAGGGCGGTCCTGCATCTGGCCAAGCATGGCTGTCTCCGGCAATAGTTCATGAGGTTTTGGGACTTTTATGTGTGATCTATATCCCGGCCATGCCGCTTTGGTAAAGAGTGCAGGCGGACGATGGGCGCCAAATGGCCGAAATCCGGCCCTGAAAATTCATGTGACAACTTTCAAATGACAAGTCGCCGGTGATAAAGTTAGCTCAAGCCAAGAACATGTAGTGTATTTCGAAAGATAGTGGCGTGGATCAAAGCACACAAATTAGGCTGACCAGGGAGGTCCTTGCCCACCTTGATAATCGCACCACGGACCTGGCGGACGAGGCCATGTATTATGACATAGCCGCATATGCTTCACCGCAACGACTGGCCTTGGAAAAACAGATATTGTTTCGCAAGTATCCGCTATTAATGGGGATGAGCGGGCAATTGTGTGCGCGCGGCGAATATCTGACCGACGATTATTCCGGCATTCCCATTGTCGTGGTGCGCGATCGTGCTGGCGCCGCCCGCGCCTTTCTTAATGTCTGCCGGCATCGCGGCGCCCGCCTGGTGGACAGTTGCGGCAATGCCGGCCGGGTTTTCAGCTGCCCTTATCACGGGTGGAGCTATGGCCTGGACGGCAGACTCATGAGGATACCCGATCAGGACAGTTTTACCGGCATGGACAAGGCGGGGCGGGGATTGGTCGAATTGCCTTTGATGGAACGGGACGGCTTGATCTGGGTGCTGCCCGAACCGGACGGGGACTTGGACCTGGCCAAACACCCGGGCGAATTGGGCCCGGAATTGGCCAGCTACGGCTTTGGTGATTATCACCATTATGAAACCCGGGTCATCCGCCGCAAGTTGAATTGGAAGATTGTCATCGACCCGTTTTTGGAACCCTACCCTTTTCGGCGTCCTGCACGCCGATACGGTTGGCCCGATCTTCTTTCCCAAACTGTGCCTGTTCGAGGGCTTCGGCCCGCATTTGCGGGAAACCCTGCCCCGGCGCAGTATTGAAACGTTGCGCCAGCAGCCGGAGGCGAAATGGGCCCTGGTGCCCCACACCGCCCTGGTCTATGTACTGTTTCCCAACACCGTCCTGGTCATGCAGGCTGACCATGTGGAGACGTGGCGGGTTTATCCCGTGGACGATAAGGTTGATGAATGCGTCATGTACCTGGATTTATTAATTTCCGAACCCGCCGACACGGACAAGGCTAAACTGCACTGGGACCGCAACATGGATTTGACTATCCGCACGGTTGATGAAGAGGATTTTCCGGTGGGGGAAGGCATCCAGCCGGGCTTTGCTTCCCTCGCGCAAACAGCGCTGGTGATTGGCAGGAACGAACCCGCCCTGGCGCATTTCCAGCGCTCCATCAACGAAGCGGTGGCATCATGAGCGCGGAGGGCAAATCCATTGACGTGTTGCCGTTGACGGGGGCCATTGGCGCGGAAATTTCCGGCGTTGATATTTCCGAGCCATTGCCGGCGGAGACCATTAGCGAAATCCGCCAGGCATTGCTGGATCATCTGGTAATTTTCCTGCGTGATCAGCAGATTACCCCGGAACAGCAGATCGCTTTTGTCAGCCGCTTTGGCGAACCCGATATATACCCCTTCGTCAAGGGGCTGGAGGATTATCCGGAAATCACCCCGGTTCTAAAACTGCCGGAGGAGACGGTGAATTTCGGCGGTATCTGGCATTCCGATACCGTCTATCAGGCTCAACCGCCCATGGGTACGGTCCTTTACGCCAAGGAGCTGCCCCCCGTGGGCGGCGATACCTTGTTCGCCAACCAGTACCAGGCATACGAAACCCTGTCCGCGCCTTTGCGGGACTTTCTTGATGGTTTGACCGGGATCAACAGCGCCGCCAAGGGGAGCGCGGCGGCCACCCGCAGCGACCGCGTGTCGGACGCCGGCACGGGCCGTCAAGAGGTTCTGGAGGCCGAGCACCCGGTCGTGCGCACCCATCCCGAGACCGGGCGCAAGGCATTGTATGTGAATACCGGACATACGATACGTTTCGGCGGCATGACCGAGGCGGAAAGCACACCGATCCTGGAATTTCTGTATCAACACCAGATCAAGCCGGAATTCTGCTGCCGTTTTGTCTGGTCGCCCGGCGCCATTGCATTCTGGGACAACCGCTGCGCCCAGCACTATCCGATCAACGATTATCATGGCCATACGCGGCTGTTGCATCGCATCACCTTGAAAGGCGACAAACCCGTCTGATACGAACCGCTAAAAGTGTGAGTTCTCGCGAGGTTGTTCATGCGACCCTCTTCTGAAAAGCTAATGTTTGCGACAACAGGTAGCTTCAAGGAGAGAACCGAATGAACATGCATCACATGCCCGCCTGGCGCCGAAATGTAGAGAACGGTATCATCTAACGGATCTTCTTGTCCTTGGCGGAAGGTGCTGATTTTTAATGGCTTTAGATCAATGCCGCAATCATCCGGGCTCCCAAGCACGCGTCGGGCGCGCCGCTAAAAAAGGGGGGCTGCATCCCAGGGACTGGGTCGTTCAAAAGGCGGATACCCCACCAAGCTGCATGCCGTGACCGATGGTCTGGGCCTGCCCGGCCGCCTCCTGGCCGGTCCGGGACAAGAAAACGACATGAAGCAGGCCGGCGACTTGATCGCAGATATCCACCCCAATTATGTCTTGGCGTACAGGGCCAAAGATGTAGACAGGTTGATGGACACAATTCTGGATGCTGGCGGCGAGCCGGTAATCCCGCCAAGGCGGCACCAACGGTACCTGCATTACTACGACAAAGTTCCGTACAAGGAACGCAACCAGATCGAGCGCTTCTTCAGGAAACCAATGGAGTTCCGCCGCATTGCCACTAGATATGACAAGCTGTTGCAGAACTTTCTCGGCTTTGTCAAAATCGCGGCGATCACAATATGGCTAAGATAGTTAAATTGTCGCCACGGCCTAGTCAGATCCGTTGCTGGAAGGCATCGCCTGAATAAGGCCGGGCCGGCATCGCCATGACCAATACGACGGCGACAAGTCCGCACGCGGCCGAAACCAGAATGGGCAGGTCGTAGCTGCCCCACAAATCGAAGGCATGGCCGGCCAGCCAGGGTCCGAAAAAACCCCCCAAGGCGACGGAGGGCATGAAACAGCCCAGCACGGAGCCGATTTTCTCGGTGCCGAAATATTCCGCCAATATGGGCGCGATCATGGCCACGTAGCCGCCCGAGCCCAAGCCGTAAAGCGCGGCAAATATTGTCAGCAGTGCGAAATCGCCTTCGCTTTGGCCGTCCATGTACCAGAGTAAAAATCTGGCCCCCATCACGAAATACATGGCGGCAAAGGAGTTGCGCCGCCCCAGGCGGTCGGAGGCAGCGGTCAGCAGCAGCCGGCCGATCAGGCTGGTGGCGCCGATGAGCGCCAACAGATAGACTCCCGTGCCTTCGCCAAGGCCCTGGTCGATGGCGTAGGGGACGATGTGAACGAAGGGGATAAAAAAGCCGACGCAGCAGAATACCGAACTGAGGAAGCACATCACGAAGCCGCGGCTTGTCAGTGCCGCCCGAAGTTCGAATCTATGATCGAGGCGCCCGGCTTCGATGTTGTCCGAAGGCAAGGAGGCGGAGGTACGGCCCGGATCCCCCATCATCAGCGCCGCCAGGGTTCCCATGCCCAGGGCCATGACGCCGGCGGTGCGCATGGCCAGGCGCCAATCGTACCAATCGATCAATAGGGCCATGAGGGGCGGTAGAACCAGGATCGAGACGCCGACCCCGGTCGATGCGAAGCCCGAGGCCAGGCCCCGCCGTTTTGTAAACCAACGTTGCAGACCCGCATTGGCCGGCGCAAAGGAAAATCCCATGCCAAAAGCCAGCCCGAGGCCAAAGCCCAGATAAACCTGCCACAAGGCCTCGGCGTAGGAGGCATAGATCAACCCGGCCCCCATGGCCAGCATGGCGAACAGGCAGACCGGCCGGGTTCCGAAGCGGTCGGCGGCGGCCCCGCTGATGACCCCCATGGTGGAATAAAGGCCTCCCACGACCGAGAAGACAAAGGCCGTATCGCCGCGATCGGCATTGAACGCCTCGGCCAGAACGGGGAAGAAGACGCCGAAACTATAGACATTGCCATAGGCCAGGAACATCAGAACAAATGTCGCGCCCGCCACCGCCCAGGCCCAGGCGCCATCGACCCGGCGGTCAGGAATCAGGGGAACCTCCCTTAGGTTTAGCCAAAGAACGCCGCGGCATTGCCGTAAAGCCATTTTTCCAGCACAACCTCTTTCAATGGCAGCCCTTGATATTCCGCAATCAGCTCGTCATAGCCGCAACCCATTAAATAGCGGGAGAAACCGACCATGACCTTGTCCTGCAAAAGGCTGTTGCCGTATTGTAAAAACATCTCCCAGCCCGACCCCTGCTGGCCCAGATAGCGCGGGCGGTGGGCAGCCGTATCGCAATACAGGTTCGGGTGCCTGCGTAATAGCCCCACCATGTCGTTGATCCAGGGCCAGCCCGCCAGGCCGGCGACAACTTTCAATTCGGGAAAATCGATGCAGATATCGTCCAGGTGCCGGGGGTGGCCCAATTCGTAGGGCCGGTCGTTGGCATAGGTCATGGCGGTGTAGATGCGCACGGGTATGCCCAACTCAACACATTTAGCGTACAGCGGATAATAACGCCGGTCGTTGGCGGGCAGGTTGCTGTACAGGGAGGAGACGCGATAGCCGTTGGCGCCGTCGTCGCGCACCAGTCGTTCCAGCTCCCGCACCGCGCGCATGCCGTCCAGGGGGCTCAGGGCCGGAAAGATCTTGAAGCGGCCCGGATGGTCGCGGTGGATCTGGCCGATCTCGTAATTGGGCATGTTGACCAACAGGCCGTATTCCACGTTGGATTGATCCATCGCCGCGACTTCCCGTCCCAGGGCGCCGTCATCCAATGGCGCGGCACCGGGCGCCGCACTACCAAAGATATGGCCGTAGTTGTCAAAACCATAGCCCTCGGGCCGGGGCAGATCCTCGGACGTTGAGGTGCCCGGCCGGCCCCGATTGATTTCCGCCGCGGCCGATGTCGTCGCGGTCTTCGGCATGCCAATTTCAAGGTCGATGACCTTACCCATTTGAGATTTCCACCCTTCCAATCGTGCCCAGCCTGCTATTCTCGCCCTTGACCCAGAGATTAGGGAGCCGGGGTGAATGGCCAAATTGTATTTTTATTATTCCTCGATGAATGCGGGCAAAAGCACGATTTTGCTGCAATCCAGCTACAACTACCAGGAAATGGGCATGAAGACGATGCTGTTCACCGCCCGTCTGGACGACCGCTACGGCGACCCGCGCATCCATTCCCGCATCGGGCTGGAGGCGGAGGCTGATCTGTATGGCCAGGACGACGATCTGTTCACCCAGGTCAAGGCGCGCCATGACGGCGAACCCCTGGCCTGCGTGCTGGTGGACGAAGCGCAATTCCTGACCCGGAACCAGGTGGATCAATTAAGCGACGTGGCCGATCATCTCTCCATCCCCGTGATTGCCTATGGCCTTCGCACGGATTTCCAGGGCGAGCTGTTTCCCGGTTCCGAACGCCTGCTGGCCATCGCGGATGAGATGCGCGAGGTCAAAACCATCTGCCGCTGTGGCAAGAAAGCAACCATGGTGCTGCGCCTGGATGAAAGCGGCCGCGCGGTCAAGGACGGCGAACAGGTAGTGATCGGTGGCAACAGCCGCTACATCTCGGTCTGCCGGGTGCATTGGAAAGAGGCCATGGCGGTATAACGTGAAACCGAGCGACAGGGAGACAACGAATGCCAAAAGAAAATGAACCACCCCAGGTCATGCGGGGCAAGGACGTACCCATGTTCGGCCCTGGCCATGATGAGAGCCACTATATTTCCGTCCCCATCAAACAATATTACAGCCTCGAAGGCGTTGGCAACGTCGGCGTTTGCCACATGCAGCCAGGCGATGAAACCGTTGTTTTCGCCATCGAGGAACGGGACGACGGCACGGTGCCCCATCACTACGGCCCGTGCGATGAGTTCTACTACGTCCTGGAAGGTGAATTCACCGTCTGGTGGGGCACCGACGCCAATGCGTTGGAGGATAACTTTGTCCTCCACCCCGGCGATTGCACCCACTACACCACCGGCTGGAAATACAAGGTCAGGAATACCGGCGATGTGCCGGCAAGGTTTTTCTATTTCCTAACCTCGCCGCTGGGAATCGTGCGCCGCTTCGATTGAGGGGAGCTACCTTTAACGAACCCTTCGAATGCGCCATTCGAAGGCGTCGTCGCCGTAGTCCATGCGGTCGCCGATCTGGATCGCCAGAAAGCGGTTGTGCACCGCAAGGCACCCTTCCCAAAGGCCCTTCCAGGCCTCGAACACCGCCCCGTGTTCGTTGTCCCAGCCGCCCATCAGGCGCCAGCCGGTGACCCGGACCGTGGCGTCGTCCGTGGTGCCGGAGACTTCCGCTCCGTCATCCTGGGCCGTAGCCATGGCAGCCATGAAATGGGCGAAATCCAGGGCGCTGTCACCTTCCGTGCCCAATAGTTCGCGGACCTGCCAGAAATACTGCCGTCCGATCAGGTTGCCGGTCAGCTGGCCCAGGGCGGCGGCCTCGCCCGGGCCGAGAATTTCTATCAGTTCGGGTAGGCCGGTCTTGATGTATTCCATGGCATAATTGCGGTTGGCCTTGTGCAGACGTTCTTCCGGCCATTGCGCGGGGTCCAGCTTTGGCGCCGCGCCGGGATCAAAGGGCGGCGCCATTTCGCCCGAGGCATATTGCAGGCGTTCTCCGGGCGCCAAATCGTGGTCATATTCCTGAAAATATCCCGCCAGACCGTATTCCACCGTTGTGTCCCGGCTGGTGCAGACAAAGCCAAGTCGCGGATTGCCAAGGGAGACGCCGTTGTGGCCGTACCAACCACGGAGAAATCCGTCGCTGACTTCCAACGGCACACCGCAGAGGGCGGCACCTTCGTAGGCCCAGCGGGGATGGCAGAAATGCACCCAAGCCTTGCGATCGGATTCATGGACATACTCCACTTCCGCGCCGCCGACGGAATTAGAGAGATAGTGGAATTGCGCCGAGGCGACGGCATGGGGCAATTTAGCCAGGCCGAGCTTTTGGAAGGAGGAGAGGAATTTCTCGTGATGTTGGCGGCGGAATGTACGGTAAATCCATTCGCCGGCATGGGCGCCGCTTTTGCGGGTGGTGATCATCAGGATTAGGCCCGTAAAATAGGCACGGTAGAGCACGGCCACGGCTTTCCACGCGGCGGTTTTTGAACCGGGCGCACCGGTTTGGGCCAGGATACTCGCGAACGGGTTAACTGACATAAAGAACCTTTCGCTTAGCCGGCTTTCTCGTACGGTGCGGCAACCCGTGGGGCGCCGTCCATGAGGGAGCTGGGGACAGCGCGCAGCAACTCCTCGATGGTGAACAGGCCGTCGCCGCCGATTTCCAACGATTTCGCCTCTTCGCCGTAGTAGTAGCCGTGGATGCGGTTCCGCTCCACGTGGAAATTGTGGCCGTTGACGTCCCAGGCCGCATCCGTGCACAAGTAGGCGACCATGGGGGCGATGTATTCCGGGCCGCGCGGGCGGGAGGCGCGGTCGAATTCCTCCTGGGTGATCAGGCCGTCGGTTAACTTGCGCTGGCGGTTGGCGATGACCGCGTCGTTGATGGTCATGCGTGTATCGGCGGCCGGGCAAATGGCATTGGCGGTGATGCCGTAGCGGGAGGTTTCCTTGGCAATGGACCGGGTCAAACCAATGATGCCGGCCTTGGCGGCAGCGTAGTTGCATTGCCCGACGGAGCCCTTGAAGGCGTCGGATGAGAAATTGACGATGCGGCCCTTGCCCGCCCCGCGCATGTGCTTGATGGCGTGGTGGCACATGTTCCAATGGCCCTTGAGGTGCACGCTGATGACCAGGTCGAAATCTTCCTCGGTCATGTTCCAGATCATCCGCTCGCGCAGCAGGCCGGCCGAATTGACGATAATGTCGATCTTGCCATGGTCATCCACGACCTTTTGGATCATCCGGCCCGTGGCGGCGTAATCGGCGACGGAGTCCGTGTTGGCCTCGGCCTTGCCGCCGTCGGCAATGATTTGGGAGACGACTTCCTGGGCCGGCGTCTCGCCGATCTCCTCGCCGCCCCGTCCGACGCCGGGGTCATTGACCGTAACAATGGCGCCTTCCTTGGCCAGCAGATACGCGACTTCCATGCCAATGCCGCGCCCGGCGCCCGTGATGATGGCTGTTTTACCTTCTAGATGCATTTCCCGCTCCCGTCGTTTCTTGGTAAGAATGTGTGTTGCCTGAAATCATAGCATGGCTTGTTTGGAAGTCGCCATCGCCGGCTGCCTAAACAGGCAGATCGACCTTGCGAAAACCGTCGCACAGATATTCGATGGCTTCATCCGTCAAATAAGGGAAGGCACGGTGCCAAAAAGTCCGCCATTTCCGAGCGTTTCGACCCTTCGGCCAGAGGTCTCGCGAGTTGACGAAAATCACCATGCCAGATGCGGAGACGGTCGTCGAAGCGGGACCAGTGAAAATTCGCGCTGCCTCATTCGCACCCAGTAAAACCAGTGATCTGGCGGTTTATGACAGCGGCACTATCGCATTTGACCGCGAGATCGAGGGTCCTGCCGTGATCGAGGAAAAGACCACGACCATTCTGGTTCCGCCAGGCTGGTCCATACGGCTGGATAGGTGCCATGCCTGGTACATGTGGCGCGAATAGGAAAACGGAGTTTCGGTTTCGCCATATTCGTTATGACATAAGTGCATCGTCGATGGCCTGTTGTGCGATCATCATCTCGGCCTCGACCGCCTGTTGTTGCAGTTGTTGTAATTCGGCTTTCAATCCCGGGCCCGTTTCGCCCGCGCCCTTGAGGGCTAGGGCGCGGGCCCTGGCAGAAGTGAAGTCACTCCACGGTACGGGTTCGCCGATGCAGTATGTCTCCAGAGCGCCAGCGAAACGCCGCACTTCGTCCCAATCGCCCAGGCGCAACGCGACCTCCATGGCATTGCGGTAGAAGCCGTAATAATTGTGGCCGACACAGTCGCCCCGCAATAGTTCTTCGCCTTCGGCCAGTGCGGCGCGGGCAGCAGCGGGCGTGGGGTCGACAAGGGCCAGGGTGCCCAGCACCCAGGCGCCCAGGAAACCGGTCCCGGTTTCGCGGGAAATTTCCAGGGCCTCCGCCATGATGGTAACCAATTCCGGCTGATGGCCGGCCTGGGTGAACCTGGCCTGGCATTGATGGATCATCAAAAACGGTTTGAAGCGGTTGGCGCCAAGATGTTCGGCAAGCTTGAAGCCCGCGTCCACATGGCTTTCCGCCGCCTCAAGTTCGCCCAGTTCCAACAGCACCCGGGCCATGCACAGGCGGGCGACCATTTCGGCCCGTTGATGGCCAACTTGGGCGGCACCATCCACGGCGGCAGCGGCCTCTTCTTTGGCCTTGGCCATGTCCGTCATATAGACCAGATTCCAGGGCACCATATAGGCGTTGCCAACGGCAATGCGGCCAAAGCCGTGGGTCCGGCAAATATCGATGCAGCGGCGGAAATTATCCAACGAGGTGATCATGCGGCCCTGTGAATAATAGGCATCGCCTAGACCGCTCATGGCGCGGGCCTGATATTCCGGCAACCCCGCCCGCTCGGCCGCCGCCAACGCCTTTGAATGTTCGTCCAGACAGCCTTCGAGATTGGCCAGGGGAAAATACAGATTGCCCCGATAATAGTGAACTTCGGAAAGTTCCTTATCCAAATTGTGCGCCTGGGCGACGTCCTCGGCCCGGGACAGTGCATCGAAGGCGCCGTCGAAATCATCCGTCACCCGCATGCCCGCGGCCAATCCGATCCAGGCCCGGCTGCGGGCGATATCATCCTCCGCCGCCTCCAGGGCGAGGCGGTAGACGTCGATTGAATCGCCCGGCTGCCCCGCTTCGCGCAGGCATTCCCCCTCCAGCATATGAACCCGATAGAGGGTTTTGGGCGTACCGCTGATCTCTCTGGCCCGGCGGACCAGCTCCAGCGCTTTATCGTAGTGGAAATTCCCTGCATGGGATTGCGCCGCGTCGGCATAGATGTCCGCCGCCTGGGGATTGTCGGCGCGATCGAGATGCTGGGCGCACAAAGTCGTATCGCGGCTTTCGAACCAGTCGGCGGCCCGTTGATGCAACGCCCGCTTGCGGGAGTTCAACAGGGAAGAATAGACGCCATCGCGAATAAGGGCGTGGGTAAATCCAAAGTCTTCGTCCTGGGGCCGGACCAGAAGATGCTCGATCAGGCCGCTGCAGGTGTACTGGGTCGCATCTGTCAGATGGCGCAACAGTTCCAGCGAAAAATTCTGCCCGATGACGGATGCCGCCTGCAGGGCCATTTTGTCCATGGCCTCCAGATTATCCACCCGTGAATGCACGATGCTTTGCACGGAGCCGGGCACATCGCCCTCGTTTAAGTCCTCGGCGCTCCGCAACAACTGGGCCAGGAACAGCGGGTTGCCTTCGGCCCGTTCTATGCAGGTGCGGGCGAAGCGGGAGGTCACTTCAAAATACTCACCGGCCAGGGACAAGGCCTCGTCTTCCCGCAACGGGTTAAGGTCCATGGTCATAAGCGAGGCGCCCGGCGCCTTAGCCCGCCAGTTCTGATCCAGGGGGTCGCCTTCGATCCGGCCGGTCAGAATCAAGATGGCCGGGTAGTCCGAGACCATTTCGGCCAGGCTGCCGGCGTGCGCCAGGATGACTTGATCGGCCCAATGAACATCTTCAAGTTTGATCAGCAGAAATTCCCGGGCGCTGATCGCGGCAACCAGATCCGCGACGGTGGTCTGCTTGCCGCGATTGCGATTGATGTTATCCATGGCATCGTAGACGGCGCGCAGTTCGACAGGCTGGCGCAGATCCAGCAGGTCGTTGACATAGACCTGGTGTTCCGGGGGAATCAGGCCCGCCGAGATTGCCCGCGCGGCGGCCTCGCCACGTTGGACTTTGTTGCTGCCCGGCGGCAGATCCAGCAGGCTGCGGATTAACAACCGGACGGCATCCCGGCCCTTGCCAACACCAAAATCCAGAATGGTCGCCTTGTGGCAGCGGAATCCGGCCGCCTTCGCGATACTCTCGAATTCCTCAACCAGATGGGTCTTGCCTATACCGGCCTCGCCGCGGACATAGATGGTCTGTCCACGTCCGGTTTCCCGGCAATCTTCAATGGCGCCGCGAAATTGCCTCAATTCGCGGTTGCGGCCGACGAATGTATGACGGCTGGCAACGTCGCTGGGGGCGTGGAGATTGTTGAGACGCCAGATTTTCACCGGCTGATCAAGGCCCTGGATCGAGACGTTGCCAAATTCGTCACAATCAAGCTGTTCGCCCAAGTCCTGGCGAACGGCATTTGACAGGAACGTCTCGCCGGATTTCGCGAGATCTTGGAGGCGCGAGGCGAAGTTTACGGAATCGCCCGTGACGGTGTATTCCTGATGCATGTCGCTGCCGACCTCGCTGGCCACCACCTGGCCGCTGGCAATACCGATATGCACGGTGATGGGCGGCTCCACATTCTGTACCGCGGTATGGATTTCCAGGGCTGCCCTGACCGCCCGCTCGGGGTCGTTGGAATGGGCGATGGGGGCACCGAACACGGCCATCACCGCGTCGCCGATATGCTTGTCGACCCGGCCGCCAAAGGTCTGGACCGTTGCATCCACGGTCTCGAAATAGCGGTTCAACATCGCATTGGTTTCTTCCGGGTCCAGCCCCGTGGACAGCTTAGTAAATCCAGAGATATCGGCAAACAGAACCGTCACTTGCCGCCGTTCGCCCGCCGCCGGCGCCGCTGCGCCCGGTCCCTTGCTTGATCCGACATTTGGCGCGTCCTGGGGCGATTTTCCCGTCGCGTTGCTTGGTGGCTGGGCTCCCGGCGTAGCGGCTTCCGGCCCTTGCAGCTTGGCTATGGCGGCGGCGAGTTTCTTGCGGTGTCCAAGTGCCGCAATGCCCAGTTCCCTGAGGTCATCGTCGGAAAGCAACAGCAACACTTCGCCGTCAATCGCGTTGGTTTTGAATGTCTCGACATATTGACCAAGGCCCAGGTTCAATAACCATTCTGTCACATCCATCCGAATTCTCCACGGTCCTGGCACAAGTAACGTAATGTCCGAACCTTGCTTGGATTAGGTGCAATAATACACGGTTTTCGAATGAAGGTTCGGGCGTTTTGAGAAAATTCAGGGCCTAGTCGTGAACTTATGAGGTGGCCAAATCCAGGTTCACCAAATCTAGGACGCCGTCGTTGATTTCAAATTTGCTCCAGACCGCTTCACGGCACGAATTGGGCGCGTAGTCCGTTTCGCACAGCCAGCCGTTCTCGAAAAACAGGTTCCACATCTGCTTGTGCAGGTCCGCCCCGTGGGTGGCCAGATGAATGCGCCTGACTTTACGCAGGCAGATCGACCTTGCGAAAACCGTCGCGCAGATGTTCGATGGCTTCATCCGTCAAATAAGGGAAGGTACGTTGCCAAAAAGTCCGCCATTCTCGGGCGTCTCGACCCTTCGGGCAACCCGGCAGAATTTTGCTTGCCCGACTGAATTCTAAGGCGGCGTTGCGCGCTTCGTCGCTATGTCCCAGTTGGATCGCCACGCAGATTGGCGATCATTTGATCCAGATCACCCTG
>Ga0315339_1002453_pt1 | contig 14115 bp, 13 predicted proteins | sample ASW17metaG_FD_204514 | JGI IMG/M metagenome (GOLD analysis project Ga0315339, IMG submission 204514) | Ammonia-oxidizing marine archaeal communities from Pacific Ocean, United States - ASW #17 | ecosystem: Environmental > Aquatic > Marine > Oceanic | place: USA: California | collected 2016-12-05
TCTGTTGCATTCTGAGCCTCATCCAAAATTGCAAATGAATTTTTCAAAGTTCTACCTCTCATAAAAGCAAGTGGTGCAATTTCAATATCACCAATTTCAATCATTCTTTGAATTTTTTCAAAATCGAATAGGTCATATAAAGAATCGTATAGAGGTCTTAGATAAGGATCAACTTTTTCTTTCATATCACCTGGCAAAAATCCTAATCTCTCTCCTGCTTCAACTGCTGGTCTAGATAAAATTATTCTTTCAATTTTTTTTTCTAATAGCATTGTAAGACCTACGGCTACTGCTAAAAATGTTTTTCCAGTTCCTGCTGGACCTGCTGAAATTATTATATCACTTTCCCTCAATGCTCTTACATAATCTTTTTGTTTTTCAGATCTAGGTATAATCGATTTTTTTGGAGTCTTGATTATATCTGTCACATTATTATTTTTAACTTTTTCGTTAATCATAAACTTATCTACCGAAGAAAGGATATCTTTATTTTCTATACTACCATTATTAATAAATTGATTGGCTAAAAATTTAATAGCATTTTTTACAATTTCATTTTTTTCAGGATTAGACTTAATTAAAATTGAATTCCCTCTGGAATATAAATTGGTCTCTGTGATTTTTTCTAATTCTTTTAAATTTTTATTAAACTCTCCAACAACACCAATTAGGAGTTCATTGTCATGAAAAATAACACTTAAAGAGTTGTTATCTGAATAAACAAACTTTAATGATGTGTCACTATTTTTTTTTGTTAAGCTACTCAATTTCTATGCTACCTTTTTACTAGAACTTAATACTTTCTCACCAAATAAGGTACTTCGATTATATTTATTAATTTTTACACTCACAATTTTTCCAACATCCTCTTTTTTACCATTAAAAATAACTGATGTCATATATTCAGATCGACCAAAAACTTGCGTTTTATCTTCTGTTAAATTTTCAACTAAAACATTAATTGTTTTATTTTCTAATGATTTATTCATATGCATTTGATTATCATATAATTGACTTTGAATTTTTTCCAATCTTTCCATAGAAATTTTCTTATCTATTAAATTTAAATCTGCTGCAACTGTTCCTGGTCTTGGACTAAAAATAAAAGAATAAGAATTTATAAACTTAATCTTTTTAATAAGTTCAAAAGTAGCTTTAAAATCATCCTCTTCCTCACCGGGATAACCTATAATAAAATCACTAGAAAATTGTAAATTAGGATTAATTTCTTTTAACTGATCAAATATTTTATAATAATCAGTTATAGTGTGCTTTCTATTCATAAGATCTAAAATTTTATCAGATCCACTTTGAACTGGTAAATGGACCAGAGGCATAAGTTTCTTTGAATTTTTATAAACCTCAATTAGATCATCCGACATATCTTTTGGATGTGATGTTGTATATCTAATTCTTTTTATCTCAGAATATTTTTCAATTTCTAATATTAGATTTGATAATTTATATTTTTCATTGTTATAAGCATTTACATTTTGCCCAAGTAAAATTATTTCTTGTGTACCAGTGTCTGCCAAATATTTTACTTCATCTAAAATTTGTTTAAATGGCCTAGAATATTCTGGGCCTCTTGTGTATGGCACTACACAAAAATGACAAAACTTATCACAACCTTCTTGGATAGTTAAAAATGAGGATATTTTTCCTGAATCATTTTTAATTTTATTAAAATATTCAAATTTTGAAATTGCATCAAATTCTGTTTCTTCTGCTTTTTTCTTTTTTTCGATATGACTTAAAATTGTATCATTAATTTTATGGTAGGATTGAGGGCCAATTACTAAGTCTATAAAAGGTTCTCTTTTAAGCATTTCTTCATTCTCTGCTTGAGCAACACATCCTGCAATAATTACTAGAGGTTTTTGCTTGGATCTGAATATTTTTTTTACTCTTCCTATTTCATGATAAACTTTTTCTTTTGCTTTATCTCTAATGTGGCATGTATTTAATAAGTAACAATTAGTATCCTCATAGCTTTCTGTTTTTTCGTAACCAATTTTTTTAACAGAATCATATATTCTATTAGAGTCATATTCATTCATCTGACATCCAAATGTTTTAATAAATATTTTTTTATTTTTCATTACAGTGATGCAGCTAAAGGGTCCAAGGCTGCATTAAATGAAACAGATCTTCTTTCATCGTCACTACCTGAGAAAGGATATACTGTATGAAGTAAATAAGCAGGAAACAAATAGAAATCTCCTACTTCTGGTTTTATAATATAATTACCTCTGCTCAATAATTTTGGAGATGTGTCAATTAATTCTAATTTGCCATTTTGATTAATACTTTTATTTTTTTGGGAAGTTGTCCCTAAATTATCTGGAACTTTCAAATAACCTACACCAGAAATATGTCCTGTATGATGATGAGCAGGATTGTATTCATTTTTAAATTGTCTAACTATCCAACTTTTAATTATTTTAAAATCTTTCAATTCTCTACCATTATGGTGCTTTATCCATTGTGAACAAACCTTTGCTAAAAAATTTGCCCAATCAATTTTTTTCATAAAATTTATATCTAAAAGAAATTCTTGATGAACATTACCAGCTAAGCCTGCTCCATGATCTAAATTTTCTAATTTTTGTTTATCAATAATTATTTTGTCAGTATAATCATTCATTGCATTAACAATTTCATCTGGGATTTTTAACTTAACAATTGATGGACCAAATGGTTTTAGGATTTGAATTTTCATTCTATTTTTTTTTTACCCCATATAATTCCAATTTATGATCAACTAGAGTATAGCCATGTTTTTCAGCTACTTTTTTTTGAAGTTTCTCAATTTCCTCATCTACAAATTCAATAATTTCTCCTGACTTAACATCAATTAAATGATCGTGGTGTCCTTCATTTAATTCTTCGTATCTAGCTTTACCTCCTTTAAATTCATGCTTTGCCAGTATTCCAGACTCCTCAAATAATTTTACTGTTCTATAAACAGTTGCAATGCTAATTTTTGAGTCAATTTTAGAAACTCTATTATATAACTCATCAACATCTGGATGATCAGTTGATTGTGACATAACTTGTGCAATTACTTTTCTTTGATCAGTTAATTTAACACCTTTTGATAAACATTTTTTTTCAATTGTTTCTGACATATTTAATTTTAACTTATATGAATAGGATTAATCAAATTTTTTTTAATTTTAAATTTATCACACAAATTAGGGATATTTTCATAACTTATATCTTCTTCACCTCTAAAATGATTTAGGCTGTAACAATAATAATCAATTTTTTTTGCAACATTAAAAGCTTTTACTATGGAAAGAGAATTTCTTATTCCAGCGAAGCTTCCAGGTCCTATATTTACATAAATTCTACTAATATCGGTTATTTTCAGGCTATAAGAAATAAGGAAATCATTAATTATTTTAGTCAATTTTTCATAATTAATTTTAGTATTCTCATGAGTAATATTATAAATATTAGAAGAAGTGATGATCATTAAAAAAATCTTTTCATTGGCAGCATCTATAATGAGTTTGTTCATTTTTATTCTATTTATTAACACAAATTCTAATTCAGATGAAAATAATATCAAACACTATTCGAATGATGAAGGTATTTTGTCATTAATGTATCACCGTTTTAACGAGTCTAAATACCCATCTACAAATATTCAAATGGATATTTTCAAAAATCAAATTAAAATTATAAAAAAATCTAATTATGTTTTTTCTGATCCAAGTAAATTTAATAAAAAATTTCAGACACCAAAAAAAAATAAAGAAATTCTTATAACAATAGATGATGGTTTTGAATCATTTTATTTAGAGGCATGGCCTCATTTAAAGAAAAATAAAATCCCATTTATCCTATTTATATCGACTGAACCTGTTGGAAAAAGAGGATATATGACGTGGGATCAAATTAAAGAAGTAGAGATAGAAAAATTTGCATTTATAGGACATCATTCTCATACCCACAATTATCTTATTGATGGCACAAATGATAAGTTTATTGAAGACATTAAAAAAGCTAATAAAATATTTTTGAAAGAATTAGGTTATATTCCAAATTTGTTTTCTTATCCTTTTGGTGAATATTCAAAATTTATGAGGGATTACATTTCTCAAAATTTTGATTATGCATTTGGTCAACACTCTGGTGTAATTGATGTTAACAAAGATAAGTTTGAACTCCCTAGGTTTCCAATAAATGAAAATTATGGTGACTTAAAAAGATTTAAGTCTGTTATAAACTCGTTCCCTTTAGAATATGATCAATTATTTCCTAAAGAAAAAAAGCTAACTAAAAATACTAACCCTCCTGAGTTTAAAGTTAAATTTTTTAAAGAGCAAAAAAATATAAAAAATGTTAATTGTTACTCTAATGAGTTAAATGAATGGAAAAAATCAAATACTAATTTTAACAATCAAATATTAACAATTAGGTTTAGAGGTCCTTTTAGTCCGAGAAGAGGAAGAGTAAATTGTTCATTAAATGATAATGGTAAGTGGCGATGGTTTGGTATTCAATTTCCAATTCAAAATAACTAAATAAGACTTTCTAAATCAACACTTGAAGGCAATAATTTTGCATCATCAAAATCTTTTAATTTATTCTGCATAATTATTTTCTGCAAAACTTCAACATATTGATTTCCCGTTTCAGCATATTTGTTTAAATATTTAGAAAGCTCTATACTATCTAATGGTTTGTTTAAATCTCTAAACTCAGCTCTGGCTTTTCTAAAGTCTTTATATGTTGAATGGGTATTTAAATTTCTTTGGTATGCCCTAACTGATGCTTGAAGAACATTAAATTTCATAACTTTATGACCCTTACCTTTTTCTGCATCTTTGGGCTTTAAACCCTTGCCAGACCATGTCCACTGTCCAAATAGGGCATTGCCTTCCTGAGCAAATCGTGAAGTTCCCCATCCAGTTTCCTTTGCAGCTTGTGCAATTGCTAAGGATGTTGGGATTTCATCCATTCTAATTTTTAATACCGATAGATCTTTTGAACTCACCCCATATTGTTTATATTTTTTTTCAAGCCACTTTTTCTCTGGGGTTGTATTGTTGCTTTTGTTAATAATTTTAAAAAGAGTTTTTCGATCTAATCTAATATTATTATTTTCTTGAATTATTAATGGTAAAACAATTTGAATAAAAAATTCTTTTCTTTTTTTTACATTTTCTATCATTTTGATTTCTTGAGGCAATAAAGTTAAGGCAACAGGTTTAACCAATTTCTTTTTTCTTACATCATTTAAATTATAACCAGTGTCTTCAAATAATTGTTTTATAGTTGCGGCACTTAATCTTACTGTGTCTGACTCAAGATCGTTTAGGTTAAAAATATCAAACAAAACATCATTTTCATTTATAATTTCATCTTGATTTTTAGATTCATTATTAAGAGTATAAGCTAAGATTTGTTTAGAATTATTGGTAAATTCTTTGTTATTAAGATTTTTTTCAGCAAAATTTAAAAAAATTGGTGTAACATAAAAACATGAAATTATTAAAAAACTACTCAGAACAATTCTTAATAAATTGTTCAAACTTTTTTCTTTAAAAAAATTCAAATTTTTAATTTTTTTTAATTTCATCTTTTATTCTATACAGCAACAACTTCTTTTACTTCGGGTAAATAGTGGCATAAAAGATTTTGAATACCTTGCTTTAAAGTCATTGTAGAACTTGGACAGCCCGAACAACTTCCTTGCAATTGAACTTTCACTATACCATCTTTAAATTCTTTGAATTTAATATCGCCACCATCTCTAGCCACAGCAGGCCTAATTTTTTGGTCTAAAATTTTAACTATTTTTTTTTCAATTTCATCTAGGTTTAAATATTGTTCTTCTAAATTTTCATCAATTACAAATTCTTTACCATCGGAATAAAAATCGTTAATTAATGAAATTACTATATGTTTTATATCATTCCATTGAATTGCATCATCTTTATTTATAGAGATAAAATCCTCACCCAAAAAAACTCCTTCAACACCATTGACTGAAAGTAAATTTCTCACTAATTCATTATTAACATCGTCTTTTTTTGTAATTTCATATGAACCACTATTAGACACTTTTTTTCCAGGTAGAAATTTTAGTGAATTAGGGTTCGGCGTAATTTCAATTTGAACGAACATAAATTATATATAGTTAATATTAAAAAAATTAAAACTTGATAATATATTTTATCTAAAAACCCACAATTTCCTTGATATTTTTGATCTTTTTTGATGCAATCGAATTGGCTCTTTCAGCTCCATCTAGAAGAATATTATCCAAATATATCTTGTCATCAAGTAATTTTTTTATTTCTCTAGATATTGGTTCAATTTTATTCACCAGAACTTCAGATAATTTTTCTTTAAATTCTGAAAAATTTTTACCAACAAAACTTTCAACAGATTTTTCTAAAGTTGAATTTGTTAAACTTGCATAAATTCCAATAAGATTTTTAGCTTCTAATCTGTCCTCGAGTTCCTTTGATGTTTTTGGCATTGGTAAAGGGTCTGTTTTTGCTTTTTTAATTTTGTTAATTATCTGACCCTTGTCATCTGTTAAATTTATTCTGCTTAAATCTGATATTTCAGATTTGCTCATTTTCTTAGATCCATCTTTAAGACTCATAATTCTTGAAAATTCTTTTTGAATTAAGGGTTGTGGAACTTGTAAAAAATTTTTTTTTTCAAAATCATTGTTAAATTTTTGCGCTATATCTCTGCATAGTTCTAAATGTTGCTTTTGGTCATCTCCAACAGGAACATGGGTTGCATCATAAAGCAGAATATCAGCTGCCATAAGAACTGGGTATGAATATAGACCTACGCTTGCTTTTTCCTTATCTTTACCAGCTTTTTCCTTAAATTGTGTCATTCTATTCAACCATCCCATTCTAGCAATACAACTTAGAATCCAAGCTCCTTCAGCATGAGCTGGTACTTTTGATTGATTAAAAATTATACTTTTTTTAGGATCTATACCGCTAGCAATAAATGTGGCTACAGTTTCTCGGATATTATTTTTTAACTCTTTTGGATTTTGTTTGAAAGTAATTGCGTGTAAGTCAACAACACAAAAAATGCATTCATTGTCATTGTCATTGTTTAGGTCTACAAAATTCTTTATTGCACCTAGATAATTTCCTAAATGAAGATTTCCTGTTGGTTGTACACCTGAAAAAATTTTTTTACTCATGGTTTAATACTTTAGTTTAAAATCACCTATTTTAAAAGCTTTGATCCAATATGAGATTAATAAATAAAACAATAAACCTAATAGAACACTTAAAATTAAATAAAATGATTTTATACTTTGATCAAAAGATAATTGATTTTGAAAATATATTAATAGGTAATTAAAGAATATTCCCATAAACGAAGAAGCAATAATTATTTTTATAAATCTTAAAATAAATATATTATTAAATTTGAATAGATTATTTTTTCTCAAAAAAATAAATAACAAGATCCCATTAAACCATGATGAAATAGATGTTGCTATAGGAATAATGATAAAGCCCATTTCTTTAAAATAATAAATACTTATAATTACGTTTAATATTACTGATAATAAAGAAATGTAAAAAGGAGTTTTCGTATCATGATTAGCAAAGAAAAAAGTAGAAAAAATTTTAATCAATGAAAAAGCTGGTAGACCTATCGCAAAAAAATAAAGCGCTTTAGCTGAATTTTGAACAGCAGTTTCATTAAATGAGCCATAGCCAAACAATGCTGAAATTATATGATCGGAGCCTATGATTAAGGCAAAAGATGCAGGTAAACTAAGAAATAAACTTAATTCCAGAGCTTTGTTTTGTATTAATAAAATTTTATCATTTTTCTTAGACTGAATATGTTTTGAAAGTTGTGGCAATACCACCACTCCAATTGCTATACCTGCTATTGCTAAATTTATTTGATAAATTCTATCTGCATAATATAAATAAGATACTGCACTTGTTTGAAATGAAGCAATTATAGTTCCAACTAAAATATTAATTTGAGTTACTCCTGAAGAAAAAATACTAGGTAAAAGCTTTTTAAAAAAAATTTTTATTTTCTTGCTAGCTTTTATTTTAAAGTTAAATTTTATAGAAAAAAATTTTCCCACAAATTTATATAAAAATAATAGTTGTAAAATCCCAGCTAAAGAAACTCCATAAGATAAATAATAAACAAGTTCATCACCTAAAGTTTTAGAAAAAAATAATATTATAATTAAAACAATATTTAAAATTATAGGAGCGGCTGAGGCTGCTGCAAATTTATTATGAGAATTTAAAATTGCTGAAAAAAATGAGGCGATACTGATAAATAATAAAAAAGGGAATGTTATTCTTGTTAAATATATTGCAACGTTCATTTTATCAGTATCCTCAACAAACCCAGGAGCTATGATCGATACAAACGTAGGCATAAAAACTTGAACAATGAGAACTAAAAAAAATAAACCTAAAAATAAAAGATTAAAAATTTTATTGGCAAATTCATTTGATTTTTTTTTTCCTTTTGCTATCTCTGATGAATAACTTGGCACAAATGCAGCATTAAATGTTCCCTCTGAAAATAATCTTCTAAATGTATTGGGAATTCTAAATGCTACAAAGAAAACGTCAGCTAACACGCTTGTGCCAAGAAATATTGCAATAAGAATATCTCTTAAGTAACCAAGCAATCTACTAATTATTGTAAAAAAACCAAATGTGCCTGTTGACTTAACTAAATTCATAAATCATATTAGTCTTAATTTTACCCTATTTGTATATCTAATTATCATAAATGAAAAAAACTAACATTGATCACTATACTGATAAAGAAGCTTTAGATTTTCACAGATACAAAAAGCCTGGCAAGATTGAGATAAATTCTTCAAAGAATATGACAACAAAGAGAGATCTTGCTTTAGCATATTCACCAGGTGTAGCAGCTCCAGTTAGAATGATCAGTGAAAACCCTGAAACAGCTTATGATTATACAAGTAAAGGAAACTTGGTTGCTGTAATCAGTAATGGTTCTGCAATTTTAGGAATGGGTAATTTGGGAGCGCTTGCATCAAAACCAGTAATGGAAGGTAAAGCGGTACTATTTAAAAGATTTGCAGATATAGATTCCATTGACCTTGAAATTGATTGTTCAGATGCTGAGGAAATTATTAATTCTATTAAAAATTTTGCACCCAGTTTTGGTGGAATAAACTTAGAAGATATCGCAGCCCCAGATTGTTTTATAATTGAACAAAAATTAAAAGAAATCTTAGATATTCCAGTTTTTCATGATGATCAACATGGAACTGCTATAATAACAACTGCTGCATTAATTAATGCATTAGATATTAGTGGTAAATCAATTAAAGAAATAAAAGTGGTTGTTAATGGAGCCGGTGCATCTGCTCAAGCATGTACTGAATTGTTTAAAAATTCAGGAGTACCAAGTGAAAATATAATAATGTTAGATCGAAAAGGTGTAATTTACAAAGGAAGACCTGATGGAATTGATCAATGGAAATCTAGATATGCAAATGAAACCAAGCTAAGAACACTTGAAGAAGCAATAAATGGTGCAGATGTTTTTTTGGGTTTGTCATCAAAGGGAGCTCTTAAAAAAGAATTGGTAAAAACAATGGGAAAAAACCCTATAATTTTTGCTTGCGCTAACCCAGATCCAGAAATTACTCCTGAAGAAATTAATGAAGTCAGAAACGATGCAATTATTGCTACTGGTAGATCAGATTATCCAAATCAAGTAAATAATATAATTGGATTTCCATACATTTTTCGAGGAGCATTAGATGTTAGGTCGACGACAATTAATGAAGAAATGAAAGTCGCAGCGGCTCAAGCTATTGCAAAACTTGCAAGAGAAGATGTTCCTGATGAGGTTGTTGCAGCTATGGGAGGTGAAAGACCACACTATGGTAAAGATTACATTATACCATCCACATTTGATCCAAGATTAATAAGTATAATTCCAGCGGCTGTTGCAAAAGCTGCAATGGATAGTGGAGTTGCAAGAAAAAATATTGATAACTTTGATATTTATAAAGATCAACTTAAACAAAGACTTGATCCAACAGTAACAATAATGCAAGGTATAAATTCTTATATTAAAAAAAATCAAAAAAGAATTGTATTTGCAGATGGTGAAGATGAAAACACACTTAAAGCTGCAATAGCATTTAAAAATTCAAAATTAGGTACGCCAATTCTTATTGGGAAAGAAGATAAAATAAAAGAACAAATTAAAAATATTGGTTACATTGGTAATTTTGATATCGAGATTGTTAATTCTAAAGATGAAGAAAAAAGAAATAAATATGTAAAACATTTATTTCAAAAATTACAAAGAGAACAAGGTCTATTAGAGAGAGATTGTGATCGACTTGTAAGAAATGACAGGGTTATATGGGCAGCTAGTATGGTTGCGTGTGGTGATGCTGATGGTGCAGTAACTGGAAACACAAGACGTTTTGGTGCCTCATTTGAAAAAATTAAGCAAGTAGTTGATGTAAGAAATGGAGAAATTATGTTTGGACTCAATATGGTAGTTTACAAAGGAAAAACTATTTTTGTTGGTGATACAAGTGTTCATGAATATCCAACATCTGAACAAATGGCTGAAATTGCAATATCTACAGCAAGAGTAGTAAGACTATTCGGTTTTGAACCTAAAGTAGCTTTTGTTTCTCACTCTACATTTGGTCAACCACTTACAAGTCGAACAAAACATATAAGAAAAGCAGTTGATATATTAAAAGATAAGAAGGTAGATTTTGAATTTGATGGTGACATGCAGCCTGATGTTGCACTGAATTCAGAATATGAGGAGCTTTACCCTTTCTCAAAAATTGTTGGTAAAGCAAATATTTTAATTATGCCAGGTCAGCATAGTGCAGCCATATCTTATAAAATGATGAAAACATTGGGAGACACTAAAGTCATAGGGCCTCTGCTAATTGGACTTGGGTTGCCTATAGAAATTGCTCCACTAAGATCTTCTACATCAGAACTAATTAATTTGGCATCTATAGCTGCTTATTCTGCTGACGTAATTGACTATGAAAAATAATTAATCTTTTTGAATTCTCAAGTCCTCAACAAGTATAATACTTGCAATAACATCCTTTACATCTAATATTTCTTTAGCTTCACTTATTACTAAATTTTTTTCATCAAAAGTTAAGGCAATTCCATAAACATAAATTTTTTTCTTATAAGTATCTATTTGATAATTGGATGCTTTTATATTTTTATTTAAAATTAAGGCTGTGCGAAGTTGTGATGTAATTAAAACATCTTTTGCAGATCTTTTAAAATCAAATTCTTCTTTAATTTTTATATCATTACGAACAGATCTAGCACCTTTTGTTTCCCACGCTAATTTGGTTAATAATAATTTTTCTTCTGGATTATCAACTTTTCCTGTTAAAAAAATTCTACCATCAAGTACTTTAGATTTTACTGACAGAAAGTATTTTTTATCCTCAACTAGAATTCGAGTTGCTAAATTCTTTTGCATTATAGAGTCATCTATTTGAGTCCCAACAGTTCTTGGGTCTAACGCAACTGATACACCTGTACCAAAAATACCTTTTGATGAAACACCTACACAACTTGACAAAAGTACTAAAAATAAAATAACTTTTATAAATCTAATTTTCATTTTTTAATTTTAAACAGTAATTGTAAATCTCTTTTTTTGAAACATCTCTATTTTGATTAATAAAATTTGTAATTTCTTTTACACTTAGTTTATTGATCATTTTTTTTATAATACTTTTATCCGATTCACTTAATACTTGTGAAGTACTTTTATCAATTTTTTTTTCAGAAATTACTACTGTTAGCTCTCCTTTTGGCTCCTTAATGAATGGTTCCAAATCATCAACGTTTTTTCTAATAAATTCCTCATATAATTTTGAAATCTCTCTACAAAATACTATTTTTCTTCCACTAAAGTGTTTTTTTAATTCAGGTATTATTCTATTAATTTTTTTTGGAGATACAAAAAAAACAAATGAGCTATCAAATTTTGAAAATTTTTTTAATTCATTTGATAAATTTTGTTTCTTATCAGGTAAAAATCCATAAAAGAAAAATTTTCCTGAAAAGCCACTTATTGAAACTGCAGTTGCAACAGCAGAGGGTCCTGGTACTGGAATAATTTTTATATTATTTTTTATACATTCATTCACTAAAATAGCACCTGGATCAGAAATGCTTGGTGTTCCAGCATCAGAAATTAATGAAATTATTTCACCAGATTTTAAAAATTCAATTATTTTAGGTAAGTTTTTAGTTTCATTAAATTTATGATTTGAAATTAATTTTGATTTTATATCGTATCTGTCTAATAAATTTTTTGAAACTCTTGTATCCTCACAAAGGATATAAGAGGATTTTTTTAGTATTTCTATGGCTCTAAACGTAATATCTTTTAAATTACCTATTGGTGTTGATACTAAATAAAGACCATTTTCATAATCTTTTAATATAGATTTTGATTTTATGATCATAATTAAGCTTAAAAGATATTATACTAACATTAAAATGAAAAAATTTATTAAAATTATTTTTTTAATCATTCTAATTTTGCCTTTGTTATTTTTAAATTTAGCAACAGCCTCAGAAAAATTAAAAATTGGTATCTTGGTACCAATGACAGGTTCTAATAAAGACTTGGGTCAATCAATTATTAAAGCCGTTAGATTGGCTGTAAAAGATATTGATAGTAATTTAATTGAAGTTATTCCAAAGGATACTGCTTCAATGCCAAATAAAACTCTCAAATCAGCTTTTGAATTAAAAGAAATGGGAGTAAGAGTAGTCATAGGTCCTATATTTCATAAAAACTTAATATATTTAAATGAAGTAAACGATCTTATCTTTTTATCTTTAACAAACAAAACTTTAGATCTGCCAAAAAATGTGATTTCTGCGGGAATTAACTCAACGTCTCAATTAAATACGATAAAAAAATTTATAGAAGAAATAGATATAAATAGAACTATTTTTCTAACACCAATACAAGATTTTGAATTTGAAATAAAAAAAGGAATTAAAAACTCAAAAATTAAGATATTTAAAAATTATGACTACAGTACAGAGCCAACAAAGTTAACTAAACAAATAGAAGAAATTACAAATTACAAAATTAGAAAACAAAATTTAGAGGACGAAATTCTCAGGATAAAAAATTCTAATGAGTCAAACAAAGAGAAAAAAATCAAAAAACTTGAACAAAGATATACGCTAGGTGGTTTAAATTTCGATGCAGTAATTATTGCAGATTTTGACGAAAGCTTAAAAAGTGTAACTACTTCACTCTTATATACAGACGTATCACCTAAAAAAAAATATTTTATAACATTAAACCAATGGTTTAATGAAAGTTTATTGAATGAAATAGATATTCAACCCTTATATTATCCTTCAATAAATAAAAATAATTTTGAAAATTATAAAAAAAAGTTTTTTGAAGAATTTAATGAATACCCCTCACATTTATCTTTGTTGAGTTATGATCTGGTGGGTCTCATTTACTATCTATCTCTAAAAAATAATTTTTCTAACACCAATAAACTTTTCAAAGTTAAAAATTCATTTAAAGGTAAAATAGGTATTTTTGATATTAAAAATAATAAAATTAACCACAGATTAAATTTTTATAAAGTTGAAGATAAAAAACTTACAAAAATTTTTTAATTTTTCTAAATGCAGCAGAACGATGATCTATCTTATATTTTTGTGAAGAACTCATCTCTCCAAATGTTTTTTTTCTATTTTTAGGAATAAAAATTGGATCATAACCAAAACCATTTTTTCCTTTTGGTTCATCAGAAATATAACCCTCGATCTTACCTAAAACAGATGCAATTTTTTTATTCATATGACAGATTGACAATACACAAATAAATCTTGCTTTTATTTTTTTTTGTTTCCAATTTATATCTTTTTTGGTTAGTTCTCTGTAAACTCTATTTATAGCTTTATTAAAATCACCATTTTTTCCACCCCATCTTGCTGAGTAAATTCCTGGATTTTTATTTAATAGATCTATTTCAAGTCCAGAGTCATCAGCTAAACATATTAATTTTGTTTTTTTTGAGAAATACTTAGA
>Ga0315339_1002455_pt1 | contig 14109 bp, 10 predicted proteins | sample ASW17metaG_FD_204514 | JGI IMG/M metagenome (GOLD analysis project Ga0315339, IMG submission 204514) | Ammonia-oxidizing marine archaeal communities from Pacific Ocean, United States - ASW #17 | ecosystem: Environmental > Aquatic > Marine > Oceanic | place: USA: California | collected 2016-12-05
TGGCAGTTCGGACAATCCAGGCGGTGGCCGCACGTGCGGCACAGGGTCAGCGGCGCGTAACCGCGACGATTGAGGAACAGCAATGCCTGCTCCCCCGCCGCGACCGTGTCTCGCAACGCCGCCGCCAGGATCGGCGAGAGCCAGCGATCGGCGGGCAAGGGGTTGGTGCACATGTCGAGCAGTTCGATCTCGGGGAGTTCGGCCGGGCCGTGACGCTCGCGCAGGCGAAGGTGCTCAAAGCGCCCGTCGCGGGCGTTGACAATCGTCTCAAGTGACGGTGTCGCCGAAGCGAGGATGATCGGCACATCCGCCTCGCGCGCGCGGACGACGGCCATGTCGCGGGCGTTATAATACACGCCGTCCTCTTGCTTGAACGACGCATCGTGCTCCTCGTCGACGGCTATCACACCGAGGTTGGCGAAAGGCAGGAACAGCGCCGAGCGCGCACCGACGACCACCGGGGCACTGCCTTCGGCGACGGCGCGCCAAACACGGCGGCGCTCGCGGCGTGACAGGTCCGAGTGCCATTCCGCCGGGCGGACGCCAAAGCGGGCCTCAAAGCGCTCCAGCCACTGAGCGGTCAGCGCAATTTCGGGCACCATGACGAGGCTTTCGCGCCCCTCCCGCAGGGCCTCGGCGATGGCCTCGAAATACACCTCCGTCTTGCCGGCGCCGGCGACGCCTTCGAGAAGGCTGACCGAGAAGGCGCGGGCCGCGACTTTGCCGGCGAGCGCCCCCGCCGCGGTTTGCTGCTCGGATGAAAGCGGCGGCCGTGGTGTTTCGGGATCGGGCGGCGGGAACGCTGGATCGCGCGCCACCACGTGGGTGCGCAACGACCCAGCTTTGGCAAGACCTGTGACGACACCCCGACTGACGGCGGCCGCCTCGGCCAAATCGCGCGCTGTGAACGCACCACCCTGCGCTACCGCCGCCAGCACCCGGCCCCGCGCATCGGTCATGCGCTCCGGCGGCGCCCCGCCGGGGCCGTACAACATGACCGGCTTGGCCGGGGCAAAGGCCTCGCGCGTGCTCAACGCCATGCGCAGGACGGCGCCCGGCGGCGAGAGGGTATAGGACGCGACCCAATCAATGAGCCGGCGCAGGTCGGCGGGCAACGGTGGAACATCGAGGCGTTCGCCGACGCGCTTGAGACGCCGCGCATCCAAGGCCGCGCCGTCCCCATCCGCATCCCCATCCCCATCCCAAACGGCGCCGGTGACGACGCGGGGGCCGAGCGGTACGCGAACAAGATCGCCGGGGGCGAGGCGCTGCGCCGGGTCGGCCAGGTAGTCGAAGGCGCCGGCGAGCGGCAGTGGCAGCAGAATCCGGACCCGCCTACTATATGTAGTGTCTGAACTGGTGCGGCCCGACCCCATAGGCTACAATCTGCCAGCCTTGCCGAGAGCTCACAAGGCGAACCCCGTCCCGGCCCATTGGGGAGCGAGCGGCCAGCGATGAAATTTTTTGTCGACACAGCCGACATTGACGCCATTCGCGAATTGGCAGCGACGGGTCTTCTAGACGGCGTCACGACCAATCCGTCATTGGTGGCCAAGACCGGCCGCGATTTTTTCGAAGTTCTGGCGGACATTTGCGCCATCGTCGATGGCCCGGTTAGCGCCGAAGTGACGGCCACCGACTACGACCGGATGATGGCCGAGGGCCGCCGCCTGAGCGGCGTCGCCGGTAACATCGCAGTCAAGGTGCCGCTCACCTGGGATGGGCTGAAGGCATGCAAATCGCTGCGCGAAGCCGGCATAATGGTGAACGTCACCCTGTGCTTCTCCGCCAGTCAGGCGTTGTTGGCCGCGAAAGCCGGCGCCAGTTTCGTATCGCCCTTCGTCGGCCGCCTCGACGACGTGAGCGAGGACGGCATGCAGCTGATCCGCGACATCCGCCATATCTTCGATAATTATGAGTCCCTACAGACCGAGATCCTCGTTGCATCTATTCGTCATCCCTTGCATGTCGTGGAAGCGGCCCGCATCGGCGCCGAGGTGTGCACGATTCCACCCGCCATCCTTCACAAACTCGCCCAGCACCCGCTAACCGACAAGGGCTTGGCCGCGTTCCTCGACGACTGGAAGAGCACAGGCCAATCCATCGTGGGAAAGGAATGATTCTTTGGTAACTTCAGCACCCGAAACGGCCTTGCCCACAATCGAGACACTTTCGGACACGCAGGTCGAAGCGTACCTGCGTTCCCATCCCGGATTCCTGACCGAGCACCCCAGCATCCTGTCGGCGCTGACGCCACCCGTGTTGCGCACCGGCGAAGAAGTGCTCGACATGCAACGCTTTATGATCGACCGGTTGCGCCGCGAGGTCGAAACCCTGAGCGATAACCACAGCAACCTGGTCGATAGCAGCCGCGTCAATATGTTAAGCCAGGCGGCGATCCACAGCGCCATTTTGCGCGCGCTTGAGGCACGAACGTTTGAACATCTTCTGGAAATCGTCACCGGCGAGTTCCTAAAGTTGCTCGACGTCGATGTCGCCACACTATGCTTCGAGGCGTCGGATCAAGCGGACGAGAGCCTCGCATCGCGCGGTGTCCACACCTTGGGCCCAGGAGGAGTGGCGGAGCTGATGGGCGCCGGCCACGACGTCGTCCTGCGCGGCACGGTGCGCCGCAAGGCGTCGGTGTTTGGTGGCCGGGCGGCCGGTGTGCGCTCGGACGCGCTGATCCGCCTCGAAGTGGCCCGCGCCGCACCCCCGGGCCTGCTGGCGCTCGGCTCCAAGGACGAGGATCGCTTCCATCACACCCAGGGAACCGAGTTGCTGCGCTTCCTCGGCGATGCGCTAAGCCGGTGCCTGCGCTCGTGGCTCAATCTGCCGGGCTAGAGCCTCCGCAATTCGCCACCCCGGTGGCAGCGGACCTATTGGCCGCTGCCCGAAGCTTCTTCGGCTGGCTGGCCGACGAGCGGCGCGCCTCGCCCCACACGATTGCCGCCTACGCCCGCGACCTGCGCGCGTTCTTCGCTTTCCTCGCCGAGCACCTTGGGAACGCCCCTGCACTTGGCGACCTTGAGGGATTGCGCGCTGCCGATTTCCGCGCCTATCTGGCGGCTCGCCGTGCCGGTGGCCTCGGGGCCACATCGCTCGCGCGCAACTTGTCTGTCATCCGCACGTTGTTCCACCACCTGGAGCGCGAGGGCCGCGCCCATAACGCGGCGCTAGCCACCGTGCGTTCGCCCAAGATTCCTCACTCTGTCCCGAAACCTCTGAGCGCGGCCGAAGCCGCCGAGGCGCGCGACGCGTTCGTTGCACAAGACACAGAGCCCTGGGTTGCGGCCCGCGACGTGGCTCTGATGACGTTGCTGTACGGATGCGGGCTTCGCATATCCGAGGCGCTGGGACTCGATCGCAGCGAAGCGCCGGACGGATCGCCCCTACGCATCTTGGGCAAGGGCAACAAGGAACGCATTGTGCCGGTGTTGCCCGCCGTCGCTGAGGCCGTCGAGGCGTATCTCGCGCTTTGCCCGCACAACATGGGCGCGAGCGATCCGCTGTTCGTCGGCGTGCGCGGCAAGCGGCTCAACGCGAGTGTCGTCCAGAAACGCATGCGCGACGTGCGCGTCCGCCTCGGCCTGCCCGACACCGCGACGCCGCACGCGCTGCGCCACAGTTTTGCGACGCATTTGCTGGGTGGCGGCGCCGATATGCGGGTAATCCAGGAGCTGCTGGGCCATGCATCGCTTTCGACGACACAGCGCTACACCGAGGTGGACGCGACTCACTTGTTGGAAACCTACCGCAAGGCCCACCCGCGCGCGCATTAGGGACGGCCAGACAATAGGTGATGGGCGGACTCAAGAGCATCGCCGTCCGGCTCGCAGGGCTGCTTGCCCTAACCGCCGTCCTGTTCGCCTGCACCGAGGCGGATATTAATCCAACGTCCGCAGTCGCCGCCAAGTGGATCGGCGGGAGGCATATCCTTCCATCCTCGGCCACCCGATCCGAGCGAACGGAGTTCCTGACATTCGTCGGCCTGGACCCGGAGGGATGGGGCAATCGGATTGCCAGGGATATGATCGAGCCGGACGCAAAGATTTCCGCGATTGTTTATCCGCATAGCTGTTCGGGTCCACGAGGCACCGCGGGCCTCGGCGGCGACGTTGGGCAGTTCGTCGCCCAAGTCCGCAAAGAAATTTCGCCAACTTGCGTCGACCGTCTCGGGCCGCGTCAGATAGAGCTCTTAAAACTGTTCCATGAACGCACTGTTGACGCCGTTGAGAAACGACGCGTGATCGGCTTCCTTTTTTATAGCTGAAGCGGCGCGGCAAACCGCGCGCCCTTGGCTCCGTCAGGCGCCGTTCTTGAGGACATCAATCAGCGTCGTGCCGATGGCCGCAGGCGATTCCGTCACCGTGATCCCGGCCGAACGCATCGCCTCGATCTTGTCTTGGGCACCGCCCCTGCCGCCGGAGATGATGGCCCCCGCGTGCCCCATACGCCGGCCCGGCGGTGCGGTGACACCGGCGATAAAGCCGACAACCGGCTTTTTCACTTTGCTGTCGCGAATGAGCTGGGCCGCGTCCTCTTCGGCGCTGCCGCCGATTTCGCCGATCATGACGATGGATTCGGTGCCGTCATCGGCCAGGAACATCTCCAGGCAATCGACGAAATTGGTTCCGTTGACGGGATCGCCGCCGATACCGATGCAGGTCGATTGGCCGAGGTCGACGGCCGTGGTCTGCGCGACCGCCTCGTAGGTCAAGGTGCCGGAGCGCGAGACGATACCTACGGTCCCTGGCGTATGGATGTGGCCCGGCATGATGCCGATCTTGCAGGCGCCCGGGGTAATGACGCCGGGGCAATTGGGACCGACGAGGCGGGTCTCACTGCCCTCAAGCACGCGCTTGACCCGCACCATGTCGAGCACCGGGATGCCTTCGGTGATACACACCACCAACGCCACGCCGGCGTCGACCGCTTCGAGAATGGCGTCAGCGGCGAACGGCGGCGGCACGTAGATCGCCGAGGCGTTGGCGTCCGTCGCGGCAACCGCGCTGGCCACCGTATCGAACACCGGCAGGTCGAGGTGAGTTGAACCGCCTTTTCCGGGGGTGACGCCGCCCACCATGTTGGTGCCGTAAGTGATGGCCTGCTCGGAATGAAAGGTTCCTTGGCTGCCGGTGAAACCCTGGCAGATGACCCGCGTCTCGGCGTCGATCAGGACGGCCATTACGCGGCCTCCTTTACGGCAGCGACGATTTTCGCCGCGGCGTCTCCAAGGTCGTCGGCCGACACGATTGTCAGGCCGGAGTCGGCGAGGATTTTCTTGCCGAGATCGACATTGGTTCCTTCGAGCCGTACCACAAGCGGCACATGCAGGCTCAGGCCCTTGGCCGCCGCGACGATGCCTTCGGCTATGACATCGCAGCGCATGATGCCGCCGAAGATATTGACCAGGATGCCTTCGACGTTCTTGTCCGAAAGAATGATCTTGAAGGCTTCGGCGACGCGTTCCTTGGTCGCGCCGCCTCCCACGTCGAGGAAGTTGGCGGGCGAAGAACCGTTGAGCTTGATGATATCCATCGTCGCCATGGCGAGGCCGGCGCCGTTGACCATGCAACCGATACTGCCGTCGAGGCGAATGTAGTTGAGGTCGTGCTTGGCGGCTTCGACCTCGGCGGCGTCTTCTTCGTCCTCGTCACGCAGCGCGGCGACATTCTTGTGGCGGTAAAGCGCGTTGTCGTCGAAGTTCATCTTGGCGTCGAGCGCGATCACTTCGCCCGCCGTCGTGACGACCAGAGGATTGATTTCGAGGAGGCTCGCGTCCGACCCGACGAACGCCCCGTAGGCGCTAAGGATCAATTTGACGCCGGACTTCACTTGACCGCCATCGAGCCCCAGCCGGAAGGCCACGCGCCGCGCGTGATGGGCCTGAATTCCGGTGGCCGGGTCGATAGAAACGAGATGGATTTTCTCCGGCGTCTTGGCCGCCACGTCCTCGATGTCCATACCGCCTTCGGTGGAGGCCATGATCGTCACGTGGCTTGTTTCGCGGTCTACCAGCATTGAGAGGTAAAGCTCGCGGTCGATGTCGCAGCCGTCCTCGACATAGATGCGTTTGACTTCTTTGCCCGCCGGGCCGGTCTGATGGGTCACGAGCGTCATGCCCAAAATCTCATAGGCAGCGGACCGGGCGTCCTCAAGAGACTTGACGACCTTGACGCCGCCGCCTTTGCCGCGGCCGCCTGCATGTATCTGCGCTTTGACCACCCAGACGGGACCGCCGAGGTCCTTGGCTATCTTGCCGGCCTCGTCCACCGTGAAGGCGACACCGCCCTTGGGCACGGCGACGCCGTATTCGGCCAAAAGGCCCTTAGCCTGATATTCGTGAATATTCATGGCGGTCGCTTCGCCTGTTGCCGTCGGATGGTGGAAAGACGTGCCTCATCCAGCTAACGATCCCCCGCCGCGGGCCGATAAGGCGCAAAACCGTTACCGAGCCGTATTCAGTTTACTTTTTCCAGTATTAACAAACGGTATTAACTGCGTTTTCGGCCTTTCGCGGTAGCGCGGCGCTTCGCCGCCGGTTTGCGCTTCTTGCGGGGCTTGAGGCTGGGATCAATGCGGATGACGGCGCGGATAAGACCCCGCACGGCGTTCACCGAGCTCACAAAGGCTTTCCGTTCCCCCGCATTCAGCTTGATTTCGACGACGCGCTCGACACCGCCGGCGCCAATAATCACCGGCGCGCCAACGTAAATGCCGCGCACCCCATATTCGCCGTCGAGATAGGCGGCGCAGGGAAGTACACGCTTTTTGTCTTTCAGGTAGGACTCGGCCATGGCGATGGCCGCCGAGGCCGGCGCATAGAAGGCCGAGCCGATTTTCAGAAGGCCGACGATCTCCGCCCCGCCGTCTCGCGTGCGCTGGATGATCGCATCGAGGCGCTCCTTGGTCGTCCATTTCATTTTGACGAGATCGGGCAGCGGAATCCCGGCAACGGTCGAATACCGCGCTAATGGCACCATGCTATCGCCGTGGCCGCCGAGGACAAAGGCGGTCACGTCTTCGACGGAGACGCCGAACTCGTCGGCCAGGAAATACCTGAAACGGGCCGAATCAAGGACACCGGCCATGCCGACCACCCTGTTGTGGGGCAGGCCGCTGGCTTCGCGCAGCGCCCACACCATCGCGTCCAGGGGGTTGGTGATGCAGATGACGAAGGCGCCCGGCGCATACTTGCGGATGCCCGCGCCCACCGATTTTATCACGCTAGTGTTAATACCCAGCAAATCGTCGCGGCTCATGCCGGGACGGCGCGGCACACCGGCGGTGACGATGACCACATCGGCGCCCTTGATCTTGGCATAGCTTGTGGTGCCGGCGAGCTTTGCGTCGAAGCCGTCGATGGGCGAGGATTGCGCAAGGTCGAGGGCCTTGCCCTTGGGCAATCCGGCGACAATATCGAAAATGACGACATCGCCCAGGTCCTTGAGCCCTGCGAGATGGGCAAGGGTCCCGCCGATGTTGCCGCCGCCAATGAGGGCGATCATATTGCGCGCCATTGTCCGTCCTCCCTTCGCCAAACCTTGCGGATGAGTACGCCGATTCCCGGGCACCCGCAAGGCGGCGGCCCCTCGCGATCATCGCCCTTGAAGCGGGCGCATAAGCGGCGCATATGGTGCGCTAGATTTATCTCCCAAGAACGGCGCGCAGGGAACACATGGCCGAGACGACCGACGAAAAAACCGCCACGGGCGAAAAGCTCGCTTTTCAGGCCGAGACCGCCAAGCTTCTGCATATCGTCGCTAACTCGCTGTACGGCGAGCGCGATGTTTTCCTGCGTGAGCTGATCTCCAACGCCTCCGACGCCTGCGACCGCCTGCGCTACGAGGCGATCACCGACCCGGCGCTGACCGCCGGCGACCCCGAATTCCGCGTCGTCCTCACCATCGACAAGAAAGCCAAGACGCTGACCATCGCCGACAACGGGATCGGCATGGACCGCGACGAATTGATCGCCAACCTCGGCACCATTGCGCGCTCAGGTACCGGGGCTTTCATCGATTCGGTGGGCGAGGACGGCGATGATGACGGCGTGTCGTTGATCGGCCAATTCGGCGTCGGCTTCTATTCGACGTTCATGGTGGCCGGCGAAGTCACGGTGATCTCCCGCAAGGCCGGCAGCGACGCTGCGTGGGCCTGGACATCGGACGGCAAGGGTGAGTTCACCGTGACCCCAGCGGAGCGCGAGGGCCGCGGCACCTCTATCGCCCTGCGTCTGACCAAGGCGGCCAAGGACTATCTCGACCCGGCCACCCTCAAGCGCATCATCATGACCTATTCCGATCATGTGGCGCTGCCGATCGTGCTGGCCGGCGGCGGCCAGGACGGCGAAGACGAGACGCTGAATGTCGCCTCGGCCCTGTGGACGCGGCCGAAGAAAGAGATCACGGACGAGCAGTACAAAGAGTTCTACCACCACGTCGGCCGGACCTTTGACGACCCGTGGCTGACGGTGCACGCGCGCATCGAAGGCAAGGTCGAATACACGGTTTTGCTGTTCGTGCCGACCATGCGGCCCTTCGACCTATTCGATCCAGCGCGGGCACACCACGTCAAGCTTTACGTCAAGCGCGTCTTTGTTACGGACGAATGCGAGGGGCTGGTGCCGCCGTACTTGCGTTTCCTGCGCGGCATCGTCGATTCGCAGGATCTCGACCTCAACGTGAGCCGCGAGGTTCTGCAGTCTAGCCCCATGGTCGCCAAAATCCGCAAGGACATCGTCAAGCGCCTGCTGCGCGAGTTTGGCAAGAAAGCCGAAAAAGACGCCGAGGGGTACGAGAAATTCTGGACAGAATTCGGCCCGGTCCTCAAAGAGGGGCTGTACGAGGACCAGGGTTCGCGTGAGGCGCTACTAAAGATCGCCCGTTTCCATTCGACGAACGGCGACGGCCTCGTCTCCCTGGCCGATTACGCAGGCCGCATGAAAGAGAACCAAACGGCGATCTATTACATCAGCGGCAGCGATGCCGAGGCCCTCGCCAAGAGCCCGCAGATCGAGGGCTTCCGCGCCCGCGGTTTGGAGGTGCTGTTGCTGTCGGACCCGGTGGACGATTTTTGGGTTCAGACAGCTGACGGCTTTGACGGCAAGCCGTTTACATCAGTCACCCGCGGCGATGCCGATTTCGACAATATTCCCGTCGAGGCTGCCGGGGACGAGGACGCCAAGAAAGAAGAGGCGGACGGCGACAGCCTCGGCACACTGATCGCGCTGCTCAAGCTCAAGCTCGGCGATGCCGTCAAAGACGTGCGCGTATCGAAGCGCCTCACCAATAGCCCGGTGTGTCTGGTGGTCGATGACTCGGGCGTCGAGATGCATCTCGAACGGCTGCTGAAACAACACGGCCGTCTCGATCAGGTGGCGCCGCCGATTCTCGAAATCAACGCAAGCCACGAACTCATCCGCACCATTGCCGAGCTAGCGAAAAAGGAAGGCGCGGCGGCCGCGCTCGCCGATGCCGCGCAGCTTCTTTTCGATCAGGCACGCATTATCGAAGGCGAGATGCCCGCCGACCCGGTGGCCTTCTCGCGGCGCTTCTCGGCCATCATGGCCAAGGGGTTGTCGGGGTAGCTGACGGAACCTCACCCCGAGCCCTTCAAAGCGGGAGGCCGGTGAGAACAGGGCACACCACCTCATCTTTGGTCGGCTGCGCATGCGCGGGAAACAGCGTGGTCCGCTACCTGGTAGCTTGCGGACATTTCGTCGGACTTCTCAAATATCCGCTTGTGAGCTAGGAGCGGGTATTCCGACCAAGGCGGCTTAGAGTCCGCTTGTCACCCATAAGCGGCGCACGTCGCTCCGGCGCCTTCGCCCGTCGCTTCGCCGCCGTCATGACCACGGGACTTTCGGCGTAGACGCAGACCGGTCCTTTCAGATCGTGTCGAGGGCGAGGGCGCCGATAATGCGGCCCGCGCCGTTTTCCTGAACCAGAATTGCCGTGTCTTGCCGTGGCGCGTGCCCTCGCGCAGCTTGGCGAGTTCGTGGTAGAGGTCCATAACCTGGCCGCACCACATGCCGAGCTGCCGGAAATCGTGGACGACATTGTGGTAAGTCAGGGTGCGGCCGCGGTTTTCGCCGCGTTCGATCTTTACGTCCGGGGTTTGTTGAAACGCAACAACCAGACGACGATATCGCGCTGGTGCAGATCGCGACCGGCAATGCGGACGTGAACATTGCCGCTGCCGTCAGCCACCGCCGACACTTCGACCCTGCCCCTGTCGTCTTCGGCAACGCGGGCGATGGCGTTCTCGACGCGGCCCCGGCGCGAGCCACCTCGTGACGCACACCGCCGATCACCAGTTGCGGCGTATAGACCGAGCGTTCGCGAAGGAAACTCGCAGAAGGAAACTCGCATAGGTGCGCTGGCGGTCCGTGGTTTCGTTGGTCGCCAGCGTGCCCTTCCAGCCCAGGTAGTCCCAGTAATTCACATGGAACGACAGGGCCACGATATCCGGCCGCTGGGCGAGATCGCCGAGCACTTCGTCCGCGGGCGGGCACGAGTTACACCCTTGCGAGGTGAACAGCTCAACCACCGTCGGCGTCTTCCGCTCCGCCCATGAGGCGGGCGCCCCGTGCAGCACCGCCCCACCAACTAGGAGAACCGCGGCGGCGCGCGCGGCAAGCGAAATGAGAGGCCGGATGACCATCGAGCGACGATAGCGAAACGCGCGGCCCCCGGCGATTCACACTTGGGTGTGGGCTTGCGCCATGGCGGGATCGTTGCGGCCGCCCTCACCCTTCGACAAGCTCAGCATGAGGTTAGGTAGTGTGCGCCCAAAACCGAATCTCAACCTGAGCTTGTCGAAGTATGAGGGCGGATGAGAACTGGGTACAGGCCCTCAGGCCTCGGCAAACTCATTATGAGGCTCTCGCTACGGTTACGCCGCCGCGAGATTGCGCAGCACATAGTGCAAAATGCCGCCGTTGGCGAAGTAATCGAGCTCGTCCAACGTGTCGATGCGGCACAGCACCTTAATCGTTGTCGCCTTCCCACCGGGATAGGAAATCTTGCAGGCGAGATCCATGCCAGGTTTCATCCCGCCGGCCACTCCAGTGATGTCGAACACTTCGCGGCCATCGAGACCGAGGGTCTTTCGTGTCCCCCCGCCGGTGAACTGCAACGGCAAGACGCCCATACCGATGAGGTTGGAGCGATGGATGCGCTCGATGCTCTCGACGATCACGGCGCGGACGCCAAGCAGCATCGGCCCCTTGGCGGCCCAGTCACGCGACGATCCGTTGCCGTAGGCTGCGCCGCCAACGACGATCACGGGGGTGCCGCTCTTCCGGTAGGCCCCGGCGGCGTCAAAGATCGACATGGCTTTACCAGACGGCATGTGACGGGTAACGCCCCCTTCCGTCCCCGGCGCCATCTCGTTGCGCAGGCGGATATTGGCGAAGGTGCCGCGCATCATCACTTCGTGGTTGCCACGGCGCGATCCATAGGAATTGAAATCGGGCCGCTTGACCCTGTGCGCGGCGAGGTACGACCCCGCCGGACCATCGGCGGCAATGGCTCCCGCCGGAGAGATATGATCCGTCGTAATGTTGTCGCCCAAAATTGCCAGCGGTCGCGCCCCGATAATGTCTTGCAGCGGGCTGGAGTTTTCCGCCATGCCTTCGAAGTACGGCGGGTGTTTGACGTAGGTCGATTTCTTATTCCACGCGTAGGTCAAGCTCTTGGGCGTCTTGATTCGGCGCCACGCGGCGTCGCCACGGAACACATCGGCATAATGTTTGCGGAACTGGGCGGGCCCGACGCAACGGCGAACGGCGGCTTGGATCTCCGAATTTTTCGGCCAGATGTCTTTGAGGTACACCGGTTTGCCAGCGCGGCCGGTCCCCAAGGGCTCGCGCGTGATGTCGATCCGCATTGACCCGGCAATGGCATAAGCGACGACCAGCATCGGCGAGGCCAAGTAATTGGCGCGGACGTGAGGATTGACGCGGCCCTCGAAGTTGCGATTGCCGGACAGCACCGAGGCGGCGACAAGATCGCCTTTGTTGATGGCGGCGGCTATGGGTTCCGGCAGGGGCCCGGAGTTGCCGATACAGGTCGTGCAGCCGTAGCCGACAAGGTTGAAGCCGAGCGTGTCAAGGTCCTTTTGCACGCCGGCCTTGCGCAAATATTCGGTCACCACCTTGGAGCCCGGCGCCAGCGAAGTCTTGACCCACGGTTTGACCTTGAGGCCGCGCCTCACCGCATTGCGGGCGACGAGCCCGGCGCCCAGCATCACCGATGGGTTGGACGTGTTGGTGCAGCTAGTAATCGCGGCGATCACCACGTCGCCGTGGCCGAGGGCATATTTGGCGCCCTTGACCGCCACCGCCCGGCCCGGGTCGGCTCCGCCGAGGTCGGGCAGGGCGTCGTCAAACGCCTGCGCCGCCGTCGAGAGGGCCACCCGGCCTTCGGGGCGCTTGGGTCCGGCGAGGCTCGGCTCGACGGAGGCGATGTCGAGTTCCAAGGTCGAGGTAAAAACCGGGTCCGGCGTTCGTGCCGTGCGCCACAGGCCTTGCGCCTTGACGTACTTCTCCACCAGGGCCACTTGGCTTGGCGCCCGCCCGCTCGCCTTAAGGAACGTGATGGTCTCGGAATCGACGGGGAAAAAGCCGCACGTCGCCCCATATTCGGGCGCCATGTTGGCCAGCGTCGCCCGGTCGGGCAGCGAAAGATCGCTCAGTCCCGGCCCATAGAACTCAACGAATTTACCGACGACGCCCTTCTTGCGCAACATCTGGACGACGGTGAGGACGAGATCGGTGGCGGTGGCGCCTTCGCGCAGGCGGCCGGAGAGCCTGAAACCCACCACTTCCGGCAACAGCATGGAGATCGGCTGGCCCAACATCGCCGCTTCCGCCTCGATGCCGCCGACGCCCCAGCCCAGCACCGACAACCCGTTGATCATCGTCGTATGGCTGTCGGTGCCGACGACCGTATCGGGATAGGCGACAGTTCGGCCGCCGTCTTTCTTGGTCCACACCACCTTGGCCAGGTATTCGAGATTGACCTGATGACAAATGCCGGTGCCGGGGGGGACGACACGAAAGTTGTCGAAGGCGCTTTGGCCCCAACGCAGGAACTCGTAGCGCTCGCCGTTGCGTTCGTACTCGCGGGCGACGTTGTTTTTGAAGGCCCCGGCGCGGCCAAAGCTGTCGACCATCACCGAGTGGTCGATGACGAGATCGACGGGCGAAAGGGGATTGATGCGCTCCGGATCGCCGCCCTGTTTGGCAACGGCGGCGCGCATGGCGGCCAGATCGACGACCGCGGGAACGCCGGTGAAATCCTGCAGGAGAATACGCGCAGGCCGGAAAGCGATCTCGCGCTTCGAGCGCCGCCGGGCCAGCCACTTCGCCACGGCCTTGATGTCGGTCACGGTGACCGTGCGCCCGTCCTCGGAACGCAACAAGTTCTCCAACAGCACCTTGAGGGAGAACGGCAGGCGCGAGACATCGCCGAGGCCGGCCTTTTCCGCCGCCTTGATCGAGAAATAGTCGTAGCTGCGGGCACCAACCTTAAGGCGCCGGCGGGTTTTGAGTGTGTCGAGGCTGCTCACGGCGTCCCTCCCGAATCGTCCGGTCTCATACGGTTTGTGTCCATACCGCCCCAGGATTAGGCGGCGAATGGTTAAAATGCAACCACCGGCGGAGCCCGCCGAGGGGGCCGACCAGGGAGAGACGTAATGGCAGTACGAATCGAGCACGAGGGGCCGGTAACGACGGTGATCCTCGACAGGCCGGAACGGCGCAACGCGGTGGACAGGGCCACTGCGGAGGCCTTGGCCGACGCGTTCCGCGCCTTTGACGCGGACGACAAAGCCTCGGTCGCAGTGTTGGCGAGCGCGGGCGGCACTTTCTGCGCCGGAGCCGACCTCAAGGAAGCGGCGCGCGGCCCGGAGCATGCGAGCCGTATAGAGCCGGACGGCGACGGACCCATGGGACCCACACCCTTTGATCTGTCCAAACCCGTGATAGCTGCCATCTCGGGCCATGCCGTGGCCGGGGGCCTCGAACTCGCCCTGTGGTGCGACCTGCGGGTCATGGAAAAGGACGCGGTGCTCGGTGTATTCTGCCGCCGTTGGGGGGGG
>Ga0315339_1002456_pt1 | contig 14101 bp, 11 predicted proteins | sample ASW17metaG_FD_204514 | JGI IMG/M metagenome (GOLD analysis project Ga0315339, IMG submission 204514) | Ammonia-oxidizing marine archaeal communities from Pacific Ocean, United States - ASW #17 | ecosystem: Environmental > Aquatic > Marine > Oceanic | place: USA: California | collected 2016-12-05
GAATGGAGTAGATTCCCAGGTTGCCGGAGGGGCTTGGAGTCAAGACGGCAGGTTCCAACTGCTGCATCTCCACCTCCGCCCTCGATGCAAGATCTCTTGCCTTGGCTGCCTCCTCGGCTCGACCGGACATCTCCAGTTCGAGTGCAAGCTGTCCCTGTTGCCCAGCAACGGCACTGAACGTAACGAACAGTGATTCCATGGATTCCTGGGATTCCTCATCGGGAAACCTCTGCCTGTTGTCCTCCCGAATGAGGTCAAGAATGTCCGCTGCCAGGAGTCTCCGTCGAACCTGCTGGATCCGCTCATTGCCGGGATCAATGACAAGAGCTTCATCAATCAATTGCACTGCTGCCTCGGCATTCCCTCGTGCCGATTCGACCTGTGCCATCGATAGGAGCAGTCGAACATCCACGGATTCCATTGATGCTGCACCATCGCGGAGCAGTTCGAGAGCCCTCTCGATGTTGCCGACTTTCACTTCATTATCCGCTTCACCGATGACACGAAGGACTGGATCCTCAATGCCCTCGACTCCCGCATTGTTGTTCGTACGCAGCAGGAGTTGAAGCGATGCCATGACCTCCTTGACGTCCTTATTGCCTCGCTGGATTCCAGGTGGAAGTGATTCGAGTGTGCGAATGCCTTCCGCAGCCCTCCTCAGACGACCTTCCAGACTGGCCTTCGCCAGGTAATGGTCAAGTTGCATCGGGTCGACTTCAACTGCTGAAGCAACTCGCTCAAGAGCCAGGCCCTGCTGTCCAATCTGCTCAAGACAGATTGCCGCATTTCGATATACCACACCCGAGGGGGCATTCGCGATGAAGATGAGGCGTTCAAACGCATTGGCCGCCTCACGGAATTCCCCCTGTCCCATTGCAATACGAGCGTCTGCATTCAATGCGACGACGTTGTCCTTGTCGCCGCTCATCAGATCGTCCAACACTTCTCGCTTTTCGATCATGGTGTCGAACGGCATCTCCTTGCCATCCGGATCGGCCTCTGCCCAAAGGGCATGTGCAATCTCGAAGTCGAGGCTTGCCGCTGTCAACCTGTAGTCATACTGCTCGAGCGACTCGAGGCTGATGGTCTTCTGGTCTGCCTCAATGACCTGTTCCACCTCTTTCATGGCAGCGTCATAGTTCTTCATGCTGTAATTCACATCCGCCAGTGCAAGGCGAAACCGAATGTCCTCCGGCTGATCAGTGAGATAGGATTCAAGAAGAGCAACCGCACGTTCCTCTCCATGTTCAAAGTCCACCCGCTTGAAGTACATGAGCAGTTCCTGCACCTTGAGGGGCATCGATCCCGGGTCGATCTTTACGATGCTCTCGGCATGATCCAGTGCTGCCTGGAGCTTCTCTTCGAGCTCATCGATTTCAGCCTGCGACACGCGGGTGCGATCGTTCTGGATTTCGCCGGTCTGAACGACCTTCGCGATGTAGTGGTCGCGGAGCACCATCAAGCTGGTTGCGACGCCATCAGGATTGTTCGAAATGGCATCCTTGTAGGTCATGCTGGCATGCAGAAGATTCTTGGCCGCCTGGCCGACACGCCCCTCCATGCCCAATCGCCTCGCAACGGCAAGTCGACCGAATGCCAGGTTCGCCCAGCCCTCGTCACTTCCGGGGACCAGCTCGACATGCTCCATGATTTCTTCTTCCCCAGGGAAGTAGATGCGACCATCGATGCGCAGGTCATCGGTCATCTCTGCATCCCTGAGCCGCAGGCTGCAGAGACCCTTGTAGAGCTTCGCCTCCGCGTAGATGGCCGACGACTCGGGGAATCGCCGTTCAATCTCATCACAGATCTGCATGAGCTGCTGTGGATACTCCTCCCGGTCCGTGATCCTTGCGGACATGTAGAGTTCTTCGATGAGGGGTATGTAATTCTCCTCAGCTGCGGGCAGGTTCTTTGCGCGAGACATCAAGACGGCACGTCGTTCGTTGTACAACTCCCTGGCTTCGACCCGAGAAACCGGAACGATGTTTTCATATGTAGCCAGCAGGTTTTCATAGACAATCACGTTGTCGGGCTGGCGATAGAGCACCCGGCCGAAGTACTTCTTCGCCGACCTGTAATCACCGTCATCCATGGCCTCGAGGCCTGACTTGATGTGTCGGGCGGCTCGCCATGAGCCCTGGTAGTACAACACGCCGCCACCGACGACACCCACGCCACCAACCACGAGGGCGATGATCAGGAGGAGCCTGATGTTCAACTTCTGCTTCTTCTTTTTCTTTTTCTTCTTGGCCATCTCGTTGTTTTCCGTAATCAGGTGTCGGTTGAATTGTTCAATACGTCATCCTGGACTTCAGCCCAGTCCGGCAAACACAGCATGATTTCGCCGAGGAGTTCATTCATCGCATCACTTATGACGTCGATGAAGTCATCGACTTCGAAATCAGCGCCTCCCTTTATCATGAACTGCAACTTGCAGTAATAGGCATACTTCTCCCTTGGGTTGAAAGAAAGCATCCGGACGCCCCCGGGAGTTGGAGTCAATCGCCCGTTCGCTATGAAGAAATACCCGGCAAAGATACGCTCTTCGGGGCGGGCTGGATCGAAGAATTCCGATGTCCGCACTACGAGGTCTCCAACGGGCATCCTGACCTCATGAAGCCCCCTGGCCTTGCCCAGTTGGAATGGAACCCCATCGATCTGGTGGTATGGATCCTCTACCCAGTCTGACTGGTCCACGTTGAGATCGTAATGCGTCGGTTCAGGTGATCGCTCCACGAGCCCGCCTGCAACCATGCATCGGTCAGGGACATGGGGAACAACATCGATCTGACCCGTGTAGTAGGCCACATGAAGGTTGAGTACCGGCCATCCAGGCTCGACTGTATTCCTGTAGATGCGGGAGATGTAGTACTGGGTTCCAAGTTCCTCCGCCGCCGCCTCGGACATCCTGTACTCCTGAAGCATCTTCCAACTACCAAGTGTTGTTTCAACATTGGCCAGGGAACTTCTCAAATCGACTGGTTTCTTCTGGAGATAGACATTGAGTTGAGCAGCGAGCATCTGGAACAGAACTCCCCCGACCACCATGACCAGGCAGGCCACGATGAACGCCTTCCTGGTTCCTCGTGAGAATCGAACTGACCGGATGCCTCCTGCGGAACCCTCTTCGCCCCTGGATGAAGTTTCATCATCATCATCATCATCAACGACAAGGTGTCGCAGCAACCACATCACGCCGAGGTAGATGAAGAATGCGGGAATCAGCCACAGCATGCCGACCATCGAGTGGAAATCACCGGCTGCAAAGTTCGAATCAAGGGTTGCAAGAATCCCGAGTGTCATGACCCTGAGAATGTTGACAAGGATGGCTGTCGGTATTGCGAAGGCGACAAGCAGAATCCGCTGCCATCCGAAATCGAGGCCCCGGTAGGCCATGGCGACACCCAGTGCAAGGAATGCCACCACCATGCGCATCCCTGAACATGCTTCTGCGATGTTCACTGGAATCACTTCACCATCAAGAAAGATTCGAAGCGTATTTCCGGATTTGCTCGTGTCATAGCCCAGCAGCGTAAGGCCCCAGTAGGATCCATATGCAGCGATATCCTGGAGACGAAAGGTCACGATCTGCAGAAAGCGATCCGAGATGGTCTGGCTGAAGAGAATCATGTAGAGCAGTGGAAACCACAACCACCGCATCGATCGCCAGCCAAAGAGAAAGAGCGTGAGTCCGACAAGCGAGAGACCAAAGCCGGCTCCCATGAGATTGTGATGCTTCAGAACCTGGGGGCCAAGTGCGCAGAAGGAATACCAGGACATGCCGGCAACCAGCAGGAACAGCCCCGTCCATGACGGACGGAACGGCTCCCGAAGCAGTTGCTCACGATTCAGCCAGACGAAATATCCGGATATGAATGGAATGACGAGGGTGTGGCCCCAGTCAGCCTGCTGATTGACTGCAAAGAGCACCTGGCGCTGCAGGTAATCCCAGAAGAGCCAGGCAATGATGACCAGAAGAAACCCACTCATCAGCCAGAGTGAACGCTCTGAAAGCGATTCCCTGGATTCCAGCTGGACCTCCAATTCAGTCATGACTCCTCTTCCCTGGCCGGCTCGCCCTCACCCCACCACGCATGTTGGCAGTCAACCAATGAAGCATATGCCTGCATGAGCCCCGCGGGTACCGCATGGAAGATCAGGCAGAACACACTAGTTCGTGCGGATGTTGGTCGGCGGTGGGCCGAAGACATCATTACCGAAGTTCCTGTCAAGAAGGAACCCGAACCCGTAGTTCATCCGGAGTCCATTCCTGAACACCGCCAGGGGATAGGCAAGCCAGTTTGTCCCAACATGAACATGGTCGTTGGGTTTCAGGTAGAAGTCCGGCTCTGTACGACGCCGTATCGCGGCAAGATTCATCCGGACCGTAGCCTCCCGATGCTCCCCCACCATCCTCGTCAGGTCTACCCGGTCCGGAACCGCCAATGACCCAAGACCACCGGCTGCGGCGATCAAGCGACTCAGGGTCAGTGGATCCGAATTGGGTAGGTTGTATACGCCTGGGCGAAGAACTTCGCCGGAAATATAGACCACTCCGACTGGTGGACCATCTATATAGATCTGGTCGTCAGGTCGGATGACGATGTTGTAACTGTTGTCACCATGGGTCAGCATCATGTATGGAACCTTGATGACACGCTCAAGAATGAGATTCGGCGGTGATCCTGGATGCTCTTTCCCCTGTTCCCGCTCGGTCTTGATTGCCGCGTTTACATTCGACTGCTCGACACGAATCCATTCATCGCGTTCAGGAACGTAGATAAAGGCGTTGTCATTCGATTCCTCGGGAACAGCTGTCTGCAGGTCATCGACATCAACAGGGCTCGGGGTCCGGACCGAGGGTACGTCGAGATCATCGACGTCTACGAGCTGCTCATCGTCCATGCTGTAGGCGCCGGGACTTGGCTTCAATTTGGCATTTTCAAGCTGGTTGATCAGTGACTCGATGTTTGGCGCAGGGACTGCAGTCGGCATGGAGCCGGAATCCTGTTCTGCAATATCGTCCTGCTCCCAGTGGCCGCGAAGATCATCGGACGTGTACACCTGGCGAACGATGTAGACCCACTTCGTACTCAGGGGAACTGCCCCTGTCATTGAAAGTGCTTCGAGGAGACGCAGGCTCGGGTCGTTCAGTGTGAATCGACCGGGCGTGGCAAGATGACCATAGATGGTGTATGTGAAGGCGTTCCCGGTGTCGATCGAGACGTTCACCGTGGGATGTCGCATGACCTCGGTACTCAGCCTGCCCTCGATGTCATGTTGAAGTTCCTCCGCAGTACGCCCGGCAACAAGGATCTCATCAAGTTCGGGCAACCTGATGTAGCCCCCTGCATCGACACGGCGGGACATCGGGTACCACTGACCCTTTGTATAGAGTTCGTAGATCTCGATCGACAACGTGTCACCAGGATGAATCCGGTACGTCAGGTTGCTTGGAACCAGGTCCTCCGGTGTCACGCCCGTCGTCTGTCCCCAGAGATCGAGACCCGGCTCGATCACGTCGATTCTTTCAAGTACGGGCATGGTCGTCGGCGTCTGCATGAAACGGCCGGTCCGGGAAGGATCAAAATAGGAGTTGACCTCGCATCCGAGTGCCGGCAGGACCATGACGACAGCAAGCAGGAAAGTCCTGCTTCGTTGCCACAATGCACATTGCCCTGATTCTCTCCGCACTCCATGTCTCCAGATAGCGTGTACGGATTTCATGTCTGGCGAGTTCGCGTTCTTGACCCTAAAAAACAACTTGGAATGAGGGTGCCCATCCCGGCACGACAGCAACGGTGCCATGAAAGAGCCACCGTAGAGCCTCACATCGACTCGATGAGGCCCCTTGGTTGAGCCAGAGGACACTCAAGAGGGTGGACTGACCTGTTATCAGACCCAGTGAGTACTGTTTCTGCGCCTTCAACAATGCCCCGCAGCCGTAAATCGCCTTCTGTGACAAACCGGGAGGGGTACAATCTCCACCATGGCGAGTTCCATGCCAAGCAAATCCGTCCCCCCCCGTCCAGATGCCACCCTCATGAGGCATCCACGCCCCCTTGGGGGAGATACAGCCCGGCGACATGTCGGCGAAGGGCTCGTGGACCTGAACTCGATGATTCTCAACAACCAGGGACAGGAAATGCAGTCACTCAGGCAGGAGAGGAAACCGGCCTGGATCAGGGCACAAGCCCCAGGTGGGGACGAGTTCACGAGAACACGGGACTTGATCAAGGCCAACAGCCTCCACACGGTCTGCGAGGAGGCCTCCTGCCCGAACATCGGTGAATGCTGGAGTCGAGGCACGGCAACCATCATGATCCTCGGTGATACCTGCACGAGATCCTGTGGGTTCTGCAACGTCAAGACAGGACGACCCGGGGAGGTCGACCTGGACGAACCAAGGCGGGTAGCCGACGCATTGTCTCGAACCGGCCTGACGCATGTTGTCATCACCTCGGTTGATCGTGACGACCTGCCCGATGGTGGAGCCGCGATCTGGGCCGAAACGATTCACCGGGTCCATGATGCCTGCCCTGACCTGTCTGTTGAAACACTTGTCGGCGATTTCAAGGGCAACCTGGATGACCTGCAGGTCGTAGTCGAAGCGGGACCCGAGATTCTCTCGCACAACATGGAGACCGTGCAGCGCATGCATCCCGCCGTACGACCCCAGGCCAGGTACGAACGATCACTCGAGGTCCTTGCCCATATCAAGAGGCAGGGACTGGTTTCGAAGACGAGCATCATGGTCGGTATCGGGGAACGAGATGACGAGGTGCATGAAGTCATGGACGACATCCGGACACAGGCTGACACCGACATCCTGACCATCGGACAATATCTCCAACCCACGCGAAACCACCTTCCAGTCGATCGCTGGGTTCCGCCCAGGCAATTCGAAACCTACAGGTCCATCGGACTGGGCATGGGATTCAAGGTCGTTGAATCCGGTCCACTCGTACGAAGTTCCTACCACGCCGAGGAACAGGCCAGGCAGCTTTCCTCGATTCAATCATGTTGATCGAGGCTGCATGACACGACCAGGCCCTACAGCCTGAACACCCCGGGCCGGGATTTCGATGAGCGGGTTTGCACACCATGGGCATGGATGTGATTGTCCAGAGCATGCTCCATGACCTTATCTTCGATTCAGCATCAAGCGATGCTGCAACAGGCGAACGGCGGGATGAAGATCGATTGCCGGCGTTTGATGAACTTGTCATCGACTGGCATGCACTTCCTGGAATGCCCGGACGATACGTCCTCATCAATGAAAGCAGCGGTGGCGGACTTGTACGAAGCGCCATCCCGTTGATGGAAGGGATGACTGGCAGGATCCGCACCCGTCTTCCGGCTGGAACTCCGGGTCGTGCCTCGGTGATAGTTGCATGGTGCCGACGTGTTGAAACGCACTACCACGTCGGGCTTCGATACTTCGCCACCTGTTAATTCGCCCCTGGAGGTGATGAGCCACGCTGCTCGACATTTCCGAGGAAGATGTCGGCCAGGGCCTCGTAGATGGCCGTTCGACAGACCAGGCGGGAACATTCGTAGGCTACGACAGCAGTCAACAGCAGCGGGATCGTCATGTAACGTGCCCCGGTCATCTCGACCATGATCACTCCACATGTAAGCGGACTCTGCACGACTCCTGCAAAGTAGGCAACCATAAACATCATGATGACGGCTTCGGGAGCAATCCCGGGAAGAATCACATCCATGATCGGAACGAACGTCTGCCCAAGTCCTGCACCAACCGACAGGCTGGGGTCGAACAATCCGCCTGGAATCCCACTGACAAGGCTGAAGAAGGAGGCACATGCCTTCAATGGAGCGTAGTGCCATGGAGCCGACCATGTGTTTCCATCCGCATCTGGAATCAATATGGCCTCGGCCTGTGGAAACCCGCTCCCGTACGTCTCTCCCCCGGAGACCAGTCCAAGCAACGCGAGGGAACCACCAATGACGAGCGGTGTAATCCATACGTTCCATTTCATGCAGCAACCAACGACCCTCGTGCCCTTCACGACACACTGTGCGAAGAAGCCACCAAGAAATCCGCCGATGATTCCTATGAAGAGAACCGAGCTCCATTGGAGCAGGGTCCAACTGCTGGCATCGATCTGTACCTGCCCATAGAAGAGGTAGTCCTTGCCGAGCAGGAGAATAACGACCAGTGATGCAAGGATCACGGTCCGGATGACTGTTCCTGCATTGTTCTTCTCGAATGAACGACCGATCTCTTCGAACGCAAAGATGATTCCTGCAATCGGGGCATTGAACGCTGCGGCGATGCCGGCACCTCCTCCGCCCAATATGAGGCCGCGCCGGACAAGGTGTGCCGGGTAATGCGTGATCTTCGTGATGAGATACATCAGGCATGCACCCACATGTACGGATGGGCCTTCCCTGCCAATGGTCATCCCAGAAAAGAGGCCCATCGTCAACAGTAAGATCTTGCCGATGACGATCCGCCACGACAGCATCATGCTTCGAAATGGACCTTCCGGAGTCTTCAACGCGGCGATTGCCTGAGGGATGCCTGTTCCCTCGGTACCGGCAAAGAACCGATCTCGCAGTTGCATGATCAGGAGCATGCTTCCAGTCACCACGAGCATTGGAACCAGGACTGCCAGGACTCCCGGCATCCGCCACTCGCTCCCGAAGAGTCCACCTTCTCCCTGGAGGAACTTGAACCAGTCCCGACCCCACACCTCTGCCTGCTGGAAGTACCAGGCGACCAGCCCCGTCAGGACGGCCGCGACCACGAAGAGGCCATGCCTTCCCCATGCACGAAAACAGAAGACTTCCCGACGCCACAGCCGGGCTGTTTCCCGAGTTTCAAGCTTGATGTCCTGGTGCAGATCCGACATGGCAATAAGGGCGTCCCAAACTGTCTTATACCATCGTCGGCATTATGAAATAACCATGAGAAGGCATTTATGCCCTCTCCAGCCGCGTACTGGAATACTCATCTGTTTTTTCTCGGATACACGAAAGGAAGCCAGGGACCCCTGATTCTCTCTTTGGTGGCCAACCCAGGACCATACGAGGCTCCTTTCCACTTCCCCTGCCACCTGAACACGTCTCTCTCTTCTCTCCTCCCGGAACACCGCGACTTCGTGCCGCGGTGTCCCTTTTTTTGCTCCTGGGACTTCCAGAAACACCTCCAAACAGCAGAAGACCGACGCGTGGCTCAACTGCACGAACCTGGATCGAACCAGCACCGTAGCAGGACTAACCGTTGTTGAATCCAGTTGGGGAACTGGTCTCTTCCACGGGGACATCTCTCTCCTAGCCGAGCACGGGCCCACCTCCATGGTCCACGGCTTCTTCAACCCAGTTTCGACCTCGGAGTCCGGGATCACCCGCAGTACCTGATGGATGTACTGCGCGGCAGCTGTACTCCAAATGACGGGGGCCCAATGACCAGCAGTACTCTACGAAATGATCTTGAAACGTATCTACGCGAGATTGCCCGCGTACCGCTGTTGACCGCCCAGGAAGAACGTGAACTTTCCTGGAAGATCATCAATGACAACTGCGAAGAATCTCGGTGCAGAATGATCGCTGCGAATCTCCGACTCGTCGTCAGCATCTGCAAGCATTACCAGGCACCGGGACTCTCACTGCTTGAACTCATTGACGAGGGAAACATCGGTCTCATCAGGGCCGTTGAGCGATTCGACCCGGCGTATGGCCATCGATTCTCCACGTACGCAACATGGTGGATTCGAAAGACGGTCAAGCGATCCTGGAGTCGCTACAGGATGCCCATGCACGTTCCTTCATACATGATGCAGCGCATGGCAGCATTGAAACGCACCGTACGCGAGCTTGAATCGAAGCATGGAAGATGCCCGACAAGCAGGGAAGTTGCGGATGCCATGAACATGCCTGTCAACAAGTTGCCTGTACTTGAACGAACACTTGCATGCCTGCAGCAGTCCAGCGGCCGTGGACGGACCAACGATTCTGATCGACATCATGTTCTCAACATGCAGCCTGCAGATACCAGTGGGCCTGAAGACCTGACAGCCTCGAAGGATGAACTTCAGAAGGTACGCCTTCTCCTCAAGCAATTAGAGCCGATCGAGGAGCGGGTGCTGGGCATGCGATTCGGCCTAGATGGTCGGCCTCCCATGACCTTGAAGCAGATCGGCCGCGTGGTCGGACTGACTCGTGAACGGGTGAGGCAGATTGAACGTGATGCCCTTGAAGGACTAAAACGTGGCTTCAAACATGTTCTGCCGGCCACCTACGTTGATCAACGGAACGTCAAGCATGATCGCCGTGTCGGCTGACAACTCCTTCAGGTTCCAACCGGGGCCTTCCCCGCCAGTGGATGATCAAGACTGTTCCAGATCGCCAGCAGTCCAAACCCCATGAAGATCAGTTGGATCCCGAAAAGCAGGCCAACCGCCCACAAGGCGTCTCCCGGCCACCAGAGGAGGAGGAGCACGCCCAGCACGATTCCGGCGATGCCCGAGAGCACCTGGAGGCCTGAAGTTGAAGAATGCCGAACAGGTTTTCCGGACAGATCCATAAGGCCTCGAAGTATGCAGAAGCCGGCCATCAAAAGCGTGATTCCCTCGAGCCCCTTGAAGGGCCAGGCGATGAGAACGATACCGATGATCCCAAAGAGAACTCCGGTCACCAAAGTAGACAGGCGATCCTCCGAAGGGCCGGTTGCCACTGAACGGACGAACAGCAGGACACCGAGCACGATCGACATCCAACCGAGAAAGTACGCCACCAGTGTCGACATCACCATCGGCCAGATGATGGCGAAGAAACCCCCGGAGAGGAGCAGTATTCCCTCCGCAAGGAAGATCCATCGCTTCTCCCGCATGAGTTGCCGCAGGTCAGCCGGGCGTACAGTGGATTCGGTCATCTAGGGTTCCTCCTTGATCCAAGCATGCATGGTACTCATGCTCGCTGGATTGGGGAAGGTTGCCGGACTCCTAAGACCCCTCTGCCATGAAACGGACAGGGGCTCGTGACCGCGAGCCCCTGTCCGCTTCCTGCAAGTTCGAGGTGGAATTTCGGTCGTCAGGACCGATCCTCATTCACCTGGACCATTCGCCGAATCGATTCCGCATGCCTGGGCAGGTTCACGCGCAGGATTCCGTCACGGTAGACCGCGGTGATTCCGTCGGCGTTGACACCCTTTCCTATGCGGATGTGTCGATGGTAATCGCCGACTCCATATTCCCGGCTGATCGCCCTGCCGAGCGTGGCGTATCGATCCCGAACCGTACTAGTGATCTCCAGCGTGCTGCCGTCGATGACGATCTCGATGTCATCAGGCGATGTGCCGGGCATGTCTGCAAGCAGGATGTATTCATCCGTGGACTCGTAGACATCGACCGGTGCCCGGTATGCCTGGGGATCCTTGGTCGGGTGCAGGTGCCCTCGTACCTTGGTTGCACTGTCGTATTGAGCGTGCGTATCGTGTCCGTAGTTGATGGTCTGGCAGTTCATGGCTCTGCTCCTTGTGCTGCTAGCTGATTGATTCCTGGGTAACGCTGACATGCCGAGTTCGGCTTTCTTCCGACTTGGGAAGCGTCACAGTCAGAACACCGTGCCGCATCGTCGCTTCGACAGCATCGATCTCGATCATGGATGGAAGCCTGATCGTTCGCTCGAAACTGAAGTCAGCCCGTTCTCGACAGACAACCGACGTGTCGACTGGAACGTCGATATTCCTGGAGCCTGCCACCGTCAGGACATCGTTTGTAATCGTCAGTTCGATGTCATCGAGGGTGACCCCAGGCAACTCGGTTTCGATGTACAGATTGGAATCATCTTCCAGCATGTTGATTGCCGGACCCTCGTGTGCTGAAATCATGTTGAATGTACGAGCTACTGCGGGAAGCATCGAGTCGAATAGTCGATCGACACCATCGCGAACCCGTCCCATCGCCGTTGTTGGAGTACTCATTGTTTGCGTAGTCATGACACACCTCCGTTATTTTCTAAGCGAGCCGTGCCCGCGTTCTCGTTTCGTGTCCCGGTTCATCCGGGGGCGTTCTTTCCGTTGCAATGTGCATGCCAACTCCGAATCCGGGTTTGGGGAACATCCTGTGGGCGCATCCAGATCCGCTGCTGCCACGTTGGCAGCACTTCACACCCGAAGGCAGCCAGGGCATCCCGGCAGGGGTAAAAATGATGCCGGCCGGTCAAGCCTTGGACCGGCCGGCATCGTGGTCATGAAGATGACCTCTCTGTCAGGCGTTGGCGACTGCGACTCGACGTGTCGAAGTGCAGTTGGCCTTCACCTTGGGCAGCGTTATGGTGAGCACGCCGTCACTGAGCCTGGCCGTGAGCTTGTCGACCAGGACATTGGTGGTGATTGGGAAGGTGCGATGAATATTCCTGATTGCCGGCTTCTCCTGGAGAAGTGCAACGGCATTGTTCTTCATGCCAAATTTTTCCCAACTGACCGGCTTGACCGTGCCCTTGATGATGAGCATGCCCTCTTCGACAAGAATGCTGATGTCCTCGATCGAGGCACCCGGAATGTCGGTGAGAAGGATGAACTCATCTTCTGTTTCATAGATGTCTACGGGCATCATTGATGCGTACTGGGATGTCTGCTGAGCAGCCGTGCTCCAGTACGGAGCTGCTGATGCAAACTGGAGGGCCTGCTGTGCTGCAGTTGCCCATGCGGCGGACATCGGGTCAATCGTGCTCTGCCAGTTGTTCATCCTTGAAGCGGTTGCCAGGTCAGCCTGGGCATTCATCATCGCGAGGGATGATGGTGTCGTGGCGTACTGGGCCGTCGAGAATGGAGTCGAGGCGGAGTTCGTGTATGCAAACGGGCTGTTGAACCCGGTCACGAATGGATTGGCTGCCTGGAATGTCCTGTTTCCGTACAGGCTCGCGAAGCTCGAGGGGACCTGGTTGGCGTAGAACGCCTGCGCAGACATGCCGTCAAGCGTCGGGGTCGTGTACATCTGGTTGGAGTTGAACGCGTCGAGTCCTGAGATCCAGGGCTGCGTGTACGCGTTGTTGACGGTGGTACCGTTACGGTATTCGTTGGTGGCGACTGTATCTTCAAACTTCTTGTCGCCCTTGATTTGTACGTTGATAGCCATTTCAAGGCTCCTTATGTTGATTGTTCCTGTTCCATGTTCATGTGCCTGCCTGGTACGTTTATCAGGCAGTGAACGTGGAACGATGTTCCGTGTTCCAAGTCATCTTCGGCATGCTGACTGTCAGTATTCCTCGATGCATGCTGATCTGAACTCCTTCTTCGATGACGGGTTCTGACAGCATCACGCTTCGCTGAAACTTCAGTGAACCGCGTTCCTTTGCAACAATCGCTGCCTCATCTGGAACCAGCAGTGTTCGTCGTCCCGTAATCGTCAACTGTTGGCCGACAATGGTGACATCGACGTCATCCAGGGGTACTCCCGGAAGTTCGGTTTCCACGTAGATCATGGAAGCATCTTCGTAGACGTTCAGGGAGGGCATTTTGAAACCCTTTCGATGCATGAGTGCTGGGAGCATCGATGTATTCCTTGAAGTCTCAAGAATGCGATCGAACTGGTTCTGGACTCGTGCGATCATCGTATTCGGCGCCATTGTGGTTGTAATGGTCATGGCTGTTCTCCTTGTGTTTCGACTTGTTTCTGCGGAGTGTTTCAAACCATTCGAAACTGTCCTCCGCGACTCATTGAAACAGTCACAAAGTCCATGCCGATCCCGTGCCACTTCCCTGTTGCACATGGAAATCGCCGTATGAGGCCTCATCAATGGCGAACATGCGAACGGATGTTCGTATGTTTCCGTCTCCTTGACCCTGTGACGTACCGGTGGCGCCCGCTGCCATGAGCATCGAACCGCTGCCGGAACGGCAGTTGAGCTGGAAGTTTTCCTAGGGGGTCGTGGAGTCCGCAACAACCTGGACTCCATCAAGGGATCCCGGCAAATGGCTGCCGCTTCCCGGGCCCAGGACACTCAATGCGGATGCGAGTGCATCAGCCGTAGCTGCATCACCTGCCAGGACTGTCACGGCATACCCCGTAGTCAACGCCCGGCCTGTCCGAGGATCCAGTACATGTGAATACCGGATGCCCCCATGCTCAAG
>Ga0315339_1002457_pt1 | contig 14098 bp, 14 predicted proteins | sample ASW17metaG_FD_204514 | JGI IMG/M metagenome (GOLD analysis project Ga0315339, IMG submission 204514) | Ammonia-oxidizing marine archaeal communities from Pacific Ocean, United States - ASW #17 | ecosystem: Environmental > Aquatic > Marine > Oceanic | place: USA: California | collected 2016-12-05
TTACGCGAAACAATCCCAAAAGAATGGAAAAACTTCCGCGACAAGGTGTCAGACAACTTTCGTATCACAACCCATGATAATTTTCGGGTTTTGGCGTAGGCACGGTATAGCGATATTCGGCGGTTGCACAAAAATTATTTGGACACCCTTATTTCTCATTCTGGGGAAGTGAATCCACCATTACACTGGTCATGCAAACAACCGTTTCCTTGCATGACCGATTCTCACTCGACCTGACGACGCCGGATTCCGACACTGCGGCCAGCCTGTTCGGGCGTGCGCAAATCGGCATGGGCGGCGGTGCATGCGGCGAGCCTTGCGATTTGCTCGGCGCGGAAAGGCGCGGCGCGTCGTTTCGTCATATCGATATGCATCTGCATCGATTCGTTGGTTGCCGAGATGAAGCTATCCTCGGCGTGAATAAGCGTTTGAAATAAATGGATGCGCTTGGAATCGCTGTCGAGGATCTGAGTGTCAACAATGATGCGGTCGCCGTCCTTGATTTCGCGCAGATATGAAGTGTGAGATTCGAGCACGAACATCGAAGAATTAGTCTGGGCGTAATATTCCTCGCCAATGCCGAGAAGCGCAAAAACACCCTCGATCGCGCGGCAAAAAAATACCTGATACCAGGCGACATTCAGATGACCGTTGTAGTCGATCCATTGCGGTTCGACCGCCATCGCCGGCGATCGGATCGGGGCTTTGGCGAAAACCATGGCGGGTTCGCCGGCGGCAGCGGCGGATACAATCGTGCTTTGGCTCATCGTCGCGATTTGATACATTGTTCCGCTGAACCGCAATCCCGGAGAATGGCTGGTCTCAATGACGATCCAGGTGGCTGTCGCATCGGTTGAGCGCAATGAGGCGGGAATCGCCATCGTTCTGCCGATCTTGCAGCAAATGTTCGGCGGGCGTCTGGTACGCACACAAGCCGTCCGCCATCAGCACGGCGCGACCACGACATGGCTGGAGACGCAGCCGCCGGATGCGGTCGCCTTCGTCGAGTCGAGCCAGGAAGTCGTCGAAATCGTCCGGGTTTGCGCCACCCATAAAGTGCCGCTTATCCCGTTCGGAGTCGGCACTTCGCTGGAGGGGCATGTCAATGCGCCGGGCGGGGGAATTTCAGTTGATTTCAGCCGGATGAAACGGGTGCTTGCCGTTCATGCCGAGGATCTGGATTGTGTAGTCGAGCCGGGGATTACGCGCAAGCAGCTCAACCAATATCTCCGCGATCAGGGTCTGTTTTTCCCGATCGATCCGGGCGCCGACGCGACGCTTGGCGGCATGGCGGCAACGCGTGCTTCGGGGACCAACGCGGTGCGCTATGGGACAATGCGCGACAATGTCATCAGCATTTCAGCGGTGATGCCCGATGGTGCGATCATCAAGACCGGCAATCGGGCCAGAAAATCGGCGGCCGGCTACGATCTGGCCCGCCTTCTCATCGGGTCGGAAGGGACGCTCGGCGTCATTACCGATCTGACGCTTCGACTTCACGGGATTCCTGAAGCGATCGCCGGCGGTGTCTGCGGCTTTCCAACAGTTGAGGACGCGTGTAACGCGACGATCCTGACAATCCAGACCGGCTTACCGGTGGCGCGGATCGAGCTTGCCGACGCTTTGATGATCAGGGCGTGCAACGCCTATTCCAATCTCGATCTCCACGAAGGCCCGACTCTGTTCGTCGAGTTCCACGGTACGGCGGCCTCGGTCGAAGAGCAGTCCGAGCGCTTTGGCGAGATCGCCGCTGAGTATGGCGGCGGCGACTTCAACTGGGCGGTCAAGCCGGAGGAACGCAACCGGTTGTGGCTGGCGCGCCACGATATTTACTGGGCGGCGACGGGATTGCGGCCGGGCGCCAAGGCGTTTTCAACCGATGTTTGCGTGCCGATCTCGCGGCTGGCCGAATGTGTTCGCGAGACCGGGGCCGACATCGCGGCCAGCCATCTGGTCGCGCCGATTGTCGGTCATGTCGGCGATGGCAATTTCCACGTTTTGCTTCTGACCGATATGGACAATCCCGAGGAGGTCGAACGCGCCGAAGCGTTCACCGGTAGGCTCAATCGCCGGGCGATCGACATGGACGGGACCTGCACCGGCGAGCACGGGATCGGTCAGGGTAAGATCAAATATCTTGAGAATGAACTTGGCGCCGGCCTCAATGTAATGCGGGCGATCAAGCGGGCGATTGACCCTGATTCCATCATGAACCCGGGCAAGATCGTCCTGCCGCAGTGAGTTCGACTGAGGTCGAGGCGGGCGCCTGGCGCAAGGAGACGGAGGCTGAGCAAGCTTTACATCATCATCGGCGGCACCATCATCGCCGCCCTGTTCGCTGCGTTGATTGGCCCATGGTTTGTTAACTGGAACAGTTACAAGACGAGCTTCGAGGCTGAGGCCGAAAGTATCCTCGGCAGGCCCGTGGTCATCGGCTCGGCAAAAGCGACTCTATTGCCATCGCCGTCGTTGACCTTCGAGGACGTCAGGGTTGGCGGCGGGGATGGCGAGCCGATGCTTGAGGTCGCGCGATTTTCCGTTGCCATCGAGTTGATGCCGCTTCTTCAAGGTGAATTTCATATCGTTTCGATGCTCCTTGATCAGCCGCGCATGCGGATCGTTGTCAATGATGACGGCCAGCTAAACTGGCGGACAGGAGGCGAAGCGTCGAAGGTTCTCGACCCCGAAAAAGTTATCTTCGAGGGCATCGAGATTATTGCGGGCCGCATCGATTACAAAGATCAGGCCGGCGGCAATGATCTTAGTTTCGAAGGCATCAATGCAAGCGTCGAGGCCCGTTCGCTTCTTGGGCCGTGGCGCGTCGATGGCAGTTACGAGGAGGAGGGGGCCAGCGTTAAGTTCGGCATTGCGACCGGTCGACGCCTCGGCGACGGAACCATCCGGGTCAAAACCGATTCCAGTCCGGCCGGATGGCCGATAAAACTCGCCACCGACGGAATAGTCGGCAACGATGAAGACGGTGTCTCCTACGATGGCACATACAGCATCGCCGAAATCGTGCCTGACGTGCCCAGTGCCCTAGATGACGAATTCAACTCGGGCAGTGATCCCATCGGCTGGCGGAGCGAAGGCAAGTTCAAGCTGACGCAACAGCAATTGGCGGTCACCAAGGCGGTACTTATGGGTGGGCCGCCGGAGCGGCCTTACAGCCTCGCCGGGTCGCTGATGGTTGAATTCGGCCTCGAACCGCGCTTTGAAGCGCGTGCCTCGGCCCGACAGATCGACCTCGACCGCTCTCTTGGTAACCGGTCGAGTGAACCGGTTGACGTGGCCTCGGCGGTCGGGAGCCTAGTTGATTGGTTGGCCGATTCCTTCGTGCCACCAATATTGGGCAGTATCCTCTTTAACGTTCCCGATATTGTCGTCGGTGGCGCCGTGATTCACGACGTCTCCTTCGAGGCACGCAAAACCATCGGCGGCTGGCGCCTGGCAAGCTTCAACGCACGCTTGCCGGGGCACGCATCGCTGAGCGCAAGCGGCGTGCTTGCCACCGAGCTTGATGTGAGTTTCGCCGGCGATGTCAGCCTCGCGGTTTCTGAGCCGGCGACTTTCGCGAAATGGTGGCGCGGAGGGGGCGAAGAGAGTGCCGGCCGGCTTCTCCCACCCTTCGCATTTAACGCGCGGGCCGAGCTGGTCAAAGGGCGATTTGTTCTCGAAGAGATCGATGCGCTGATCGGCGAAGCGGCGATTGGCGGTCGGGTGGGATGGAGCGAGGACGATGAGCGCGATTATCAGCGGATTCTCGAAATCACGCTTGCCGCCGATAGTGTCGATTTTGCTCAAATGCAGGCCCTAGTGCAACTTGCCACCGGAGACGATCTGGCCAATTCTAAATTCTCCGCCGATAAATATAACATCAAACTTGACGCCGGTGTGTTCTGGCTCGACGGTTTGGCCATAAGCGACGTCGCGATTGACGCCAGCCTCGCCGATGACGCGTTTGTCGTGAACGAGTTTGCAATTGCCGATCTTGGCGGCGCAAGGCTCGATGTGACAAGGGGTCAGATCGGTTCTTTGGCCAATACTCCATACGGAAACCTGGAGGCGCAGCTTGACGCCGAATCGCTGGATGGGGTCACGCATGTGGTTGAACGGCTATTGCCCAATCATCCCTTTGCCGAATGGCTGGAGAATGCAGCGCCATCTCTGGTGCCAGCATTTCTCAACGCGAGTATCGAGGCGCCGGCACGGAACGGAAAGGCCGATTTTCACATAAGGATTGGCGCTCAGGCGGCGGAGACCGCGGTGTCGGCACGTTTCGATATTTCCGGTGCTCTCACGCGCTGGCGGCAGGCTCGGACGGCAGCGGTGATCGAGGTCAAATCGATCGATGCCGCTGGCCTTGCGCGCCAGGCGGGGATTTTGACGGGTGCCGTGGATGCGTCCGGTGATGCAGAATTGCGCATGACCGCAATTGGCGTACCGGAGACCGGCATGAAGGCTGAAATTACCGGTAGGTTTGCCGGCGTTGGTGTGCGTTCCAGCGGCGAGCTGACACTTGCTCCTGATCTGCCGCCTGACTTTGTCGGATCGCTCAATGCCCAGTCGGACGATCTTGAACCTCTCACACGTATGGCCGGGATCGAAATTCCCGGCCTCGCACCGGGAAATTCGGCCAGGATTGGCGGCACGATCGAGGCAAGCGGCCGGGTCGTCAGACTTGGTCTAAAAAATAGTCATATCGCCGGTCGGCGGTTTGTCGGGGCTTTGTCGCTCGCCAACGCAGGAGACAGTTCATGGCTGGTTGACGGAGACCTGCATATCGATGCGCTTGACCTTGGCTGGATCGCGGCACTTGGCCTTGGCTTTGGGCTGGAGCCGACCGGCGAGGCTGGCGCGCCGTGGTCGCCGGCACGCTTTGGCGAGCCGGGCTTCGGATCCGTCAGTGGCAAACTGGAGGTCGCCGCCAACCTGCTGACGATCGCCGAGGGCTTCGATGCGACCGCCGCCAAGCTGGACCTCGATCTTCAGCCCGGCCGGGTGTCGGTTGATGTTTCGGGCAGCGATATTGTCGGCGGCACGATGAGCGGTGCTCTATCGATTCACAATGTCGGTGGAAACGCGAGCCTTAGCGGTCGGATAAAACTGAAAGACGCCGCACTCGGGTCGCTTGTCTGGCGGCGTGACGACCGGCCGGTGGCGAGCGGCAAACTCAATCTGTCGGCGAATTTCGAGGCAGCGGGGGGATCGCCCGCTGGGCTGGTCTCCTCGCTCATCGGCGGGGGAACGATTATCATTCGAGACGGCGAGGCCCAATACATCAATCCGCTGGCGGTGCGGCCACTGATCGAGGCCTCCGATCTTGATGAGGAATTCACTGAAGGCGAACTCCTCGATGCGCTGACCAAACAGATCGATGGCGGGTCGCTTGTATTCGAAGATCTCGAGGGCGCATTCGCGATCGCCGGCGGTGTCGTTCGCTTGACGAGCCTCGTTGTCGACAGCGATACGACATTGGCGCTCGGCGACGCGGCAATCGATCTTGCGGCGCTGGCCATCGATAGTGCCTGGATGATTGCTTTCAATCTCGACGACGCCGAGGAAGGGGGATCGCCGCCGCAGATTGGAATGGCATTCAGCGGGTCGCTCAATGATCCCAGACGGACAATCGATGTCGTCCCGCTCGGCGCCTATTTGAGCATTCGCCAGGAGGCGCGGCTTCTGAAAATCCTGAAACAGGCGGAAGACGATCGCCTCGAAAATGACCGATTGAAGCGTCGGCAACGCGAGCTTCGCGAGGATCGCGAACGGCGAGCGCGAGAGGCGGCATTGGGGAATGCGGCAAGACTTTCCGCTAATGAAGAGTCCACACCGTTTATTGCCGAGACAGCCGATGGCATTACCGCGCTGGTCGAAGAGGCGCGAGATGTCACTGAACCCGGTCTCAGGAACACAGTCGATCGCGTCAGACAACAGAACTCACGCGCCGCACGCTCTATAGCCGCAAGCGCGGCCTTGCAGGCGGCGGAGGCGGCGGAGCTATCGACTAACGGTCTTCCTGTAATTGTTCCGTTGCCGCCGGCCAAACCAATGCTCTTGACGCCATCGGTTACTGCGGTCGACGAGCCGATGCCGCTGACGCCACCTGCCGCCCCATAGACATGTCTAGTGGGAACGATACCAATTGAGAACGAAGAGACGGATTGCCGAGGACAAATTGGTGCCGGTCGGACGCGTCCGGTCGATTTCGGCAATCATGGCGGCAAGGCTGATCTGTTGCCCGGCAGCGATTTCGCCAAGCGCCTGCCAGAAGTCCGGTTCGATCGACACGCTGGTTCGATGACCGGCGATGGTGATCGAATGTTTGGCCATCACGTGACCTTCATGACTTTTCGGGCCGGCGGCGGTGGCCATCAAGCTTTCGGGCGGCGGCGTCAGTCTGCGCTTTTGATGCGGCCTTCTCGGCCTTGCTGCGGCCGAATGCGTTGCGATTTTCGGCAGCTTGCTTGTCGTGCTCGGTACGGGCCTTGGCCTTGCGTGCGCGGCGCAGATTGACGATGTCGGCTGGCATTTCGCTTAGACCCCGAGAAAGACAAGATCGAGCGCACTCTTGATACGTTGCTCGTCGGAGGCGAGATTGCCGACGACATTGCCAATCGCCCGCCGATCAATCGCAGCCATGCGATCGAGTTGGACGACGAAGTGGTTGTCGTCGATTTCCACGGGCACTCGAATTTGAGTGATCAAATTTCGGTAGGGCTTGTCTGATAGCGGCGCAACGATACGGGTGTTCAATTCCTCCGCTATGTCGTGCTGAAGTACCAAAACCAATTGCTCGCTGCGATCCTTGAGCCGACAAATGTCGAACTGCCGCATCAGAATGTTCTCATGCCGTCCGACCAAAGACCGGACTCGGCCAGTTCTTGGTTGGCTTCCTCAATTGCTTTGCGGTTCGTCGTCCGCCACTGATCGCGTCGTTTGTCTATATTCTCCGCGACCAGCGCTTGCTCAACCACCGCGGAAATATTGGTGCCAAGGACGCGAGCCTCGTCAACAATGTCGGCACGGATCGAAACGTTGACAGCACGCTTTTGCTGACGGGTTAACGGCGATTTCGGCATGCCGACCTCTGTGCGCATGAAATATGCGCACAACGTTTACGCAAGAATGTCAAAGACGCAAGCTATTTCGCTATCCCGGCCCGATCATGTTTTCCGGACGCACGATCGCGTCGAATTCTTCTTCACTGACATGACCGAGGCGGACCGCCTCGTGCTTGAGCGTCGTGCCGTTCTTGTGGGCGGTCTTGGCGATCTCGGCGGCGTTGTCGTAGCCGATTTTCGGGGCAAGCGCGGTAACCAGCATGAGCGAGCGCTGCATGAGCGAGGCGATTGTCTCTTCATTCGCCTTGATGCCGGTAACGCAATTGTCGGTGAAACTGACCGCCGCGTCGGCCATGAGCCGGACCGACTGAATGAAATTGTAAGCCATAACCGGGTTGTAGACATTAAGCTCGAAATGACCCTGGCTGTCGGCGAAGGTGATCGCGGCATTGTTGCCGAAAACTTGAACGCAAACTTGGGTTAGTGCCTCGCACTGGGTCGGGTTGACCTTGCCGGGCATGATCGAACTGCCGGGTTCGTTTTCCGGCAGCGACAATTCTCCTAGACCGGACCGGGGTCCGGAAGCGAGCAGGCGAATGTCGTTGGCGATTTTAAACAGGCTTGCGGCAACCGTATTGATCGCGCCGTGCGAAAAGACCATCGCGTCATGGGCGGCGAGGGCCTCGAACTTATTCGGTGCCGTGGTGAATTTCATGCCCGTGATGGCGGCTATCTTGTCGGCAACGCCTTCGGCAAACCCAATTGGAGCATTGAGGCCCGTGCCGACGGCGGTGCCGCCCTGGGCAAGCTCCATCAGTTTCGGCATGGTTTGCTCGACGCGCTCGATGCCGTTGTCGATCTGCTTTGTGTAGCCGGAAAATTCCTGGCCAAGTGTCACCGGTGTCGCGTCCTGGGTGTGGGTGCGTCCGATTTTGATCAGATCCGACCACTCTTGCGCCTTGTCGTTGAGCGCATTGCGCAGTTTCTGCAACGCCGGCAGCAGACGATGGCTGATTTCCTCGGCGCAGGCGATGTGCATGGCGCTCGGGTAGGTGTCGTTCGACGACTGGCTCATATTGACGTGGTTGTTGGGGTGAACCGGATCCTTCGACCCCATCTCGCCGCCGAGGATTTCGATGGCCCGGTTGGCGATGACCTCGTTGGCGTTCATGTTCGACTGGGTGCCGGAGCCGGTCTGCCAGACGACCAATGGGAAATGATCGTCGCGCTTGCCCTCGATAACTTCTTGGGCGGCGGTGACAATCGCTTCGCCGATTTTGCGATCAAGCTGGCCAAGGTCCATGTTCACTTCCGCCGCGGCGCGCTTGACGATTCCCAGTGCGCGGATAATCGGGAGCGGCTGCTTCTCGCCGCCGATCCGGAAATTTTGCAGGGAGCGCTGCGACTGTGCCCCCCAATAGCGGTCGGCTGGAACTTCCATGGGCCCGAAAGTGTCGGTCTCGGTACGGGTAGCGGGCTTTTTGTCAGGCATGGCTTGGCGGCTCTGATCCATTGGATTCGGGGAACCGGCTGCTTTTCCCATCCCGTGCCGCGTGACGCAAGCAGGCGGTGAGGCAACACCGTGAGTCGCGCCTGCGGTCTCCACTGAAGCAATAGTTTGTCGGATGAGTTATGCGCCTATAGATTGCTCCGTCGGAGGACATTACAGATTAGTGTAGGAAGTTGGAAAATTGAGAAACTTCTTTCGCGGCCTTCTATTTGTTGTGGTTATCGGCGTTGCCGCGCCTTCATTTGCCGAAGAGGTCTCGCCGTCGGCGATCCGCGAATTGATGGATCGTTTTGGCATCAATGCGGGTCTTGTAGGAATTGGCGAGGCGTTTAGGGAAGGCGTTTTACAGTCCGCCCCAAGTGTGTTGCCAGCGAAGCTTGCTGAAGCACTTGCGGAGATCGGCGCCGAGGAACTGAACGGGCAAAGGCTCCGCGAGTTGTTGGAGGCCGCGTTTTTGTCGGGGATCTCTGAAAGTGAACTCGACGCGCTGAATACATTCGTTACGTCGCCGTTGGGCGCGCGGATCACTGCCCTTGAGGTCGCGGCGACGAGCCTGGAGGCAGCGCAGCAAATGCTAAACAGCCAGGAAGAATTGCTGGAAAAGGTACAAAATGATCCAGCCCTCGCGGTGTGGATCGAACGACTTGACCGGTCAATCTACGCATCTGAGATAACGGCGACCGCAATACTCACACTGAACCGGGCAATGGTCGCAGGATCGCTATTGGGCGTTGATGAAGAGCAGCTGTTAATCGCTCTCAACGAAATAGAGTCGTCTAGAGACCAGGTTCGCGACGATGTCAGCAAAACGATGGTTGTTTTTTTTGCGTCGACCTATGCAGGGCTGACGGATGATGAATTCGAGCAATATGTCTTGTTTCTTGAAAGCAGCCCGGCGCAACAAATGTACGGATTGTATCTGGAGCAAATGGTTGAATTCTATCGTGTGGGCGGCGACCGAATCGGTCAAAGACTGTCAGTCTGGAAACGCCAGCGCGACAGTTAAGCCAGGTTATTTTTTGCGAAACGCGTCGAGGCTGACAATCTCGGCTTCGACCGGCTCGCTTTCCGAATCCTCGCTCGATTCGTCGGTCGCGGCGGCCGGCTCCGCCAGGGCCGGTTCGGCCTGAATGTTGGGCTCAGGTGCCGGCTCCGCCCGCGCGGGAACGGCTGGCACGCTGCTCTCGGGGACACTGGTTTCGGGCAGGGCCGCGATAGGGGCGGGTTTGACCGGCACCAGCACGGGGCCGTCCGCCGCCGGGGTATCCACGGTATCGGGCTTGGCCGCCAATTCGAATTGGAGGGCGAATTGAGCCGAGGGATCTGTGAATCCCTTGAGCGCGGAAAATGGAATTAGAAGCCGTTCCGGCACGTTGTTGAAGGACAACCCGACCTCGAAGGCCTGCTCGGTCACCGAAAGGTCCCAGTACTGGTGCTGGAGGACGATGGTCATCTCGTCGGGATATTGAGCCAGCAGCCGGCTTGAAACCCGGACACCGGGCGCCCGCGTGGCGAAACTGATGAAGAAGTGATGTTCGCCCGGGATACCGGTGCGTGCAACCTCGGACAGGACCTTTCGCACCACGCCGCGCAGCGCGTCCTGGGCAAGGATGTCGTAGCGTATGAGATCTTCGGACATTGCCTCGCACCCGGTCCAGACGATGTGTCGGGGCCGCAGGGGCCCCGGATTTGAAGTGGAGGCTTCTGTTGCCAGGTGCCTCCGAACCCCGCCTGACAGTGCAAACCGCCAGGACTAAAAATGAGGTTACGTCACCGCATTACGCAGCGAGGCTAGCCTCTGCATAGTTGTCATTTGCAACTACAGATTGGCCCGATAACGGTGGATACCATGCCGAGCGAAAGTTCATCCTTTACGCCCTCGTCGATCCTATATCGCCCCCGCCACAATCCGCTCGCCGCGCTCAAGTGGACTCTGGTGGAGGCGCCGGGTACTGCCCCCGGGTCCGATGGGTTTATTGCGATGGCCGTTTATCGCCATAGCTGAATTGCTCCAGCACCATTGAATATAGGGATTCGTTGTCGCAATGGGAAGCGCTGGGCGCGGCGGAATTCGACCGGTATCGTTGCGGTGCGAAATCGTGCGGCCTATACAGCGATTCTCCTGATCGCGGTGTTTCGCCGTTACCGCCGCAACACCAATGAGCCATGCGATGAAAACCGGTTTTGCCCGGAACGCGATCGTTCTCGGTCTTTTGGCCGCTTTGGGGCCATTCGCGACCGATACCTATCTGCCGGCGCTGCCGACGATTGCCGTAGATCTCAACACCTCGATTGCGGCAACGCAGGCGAGCATGATCGCCTTTTTTGGCGCGATCGGGCTCACTCAAGTGATCTACGGGCCGGTGTCGGATATCGTCGGCAGGCGCGCGCCGCTTTATTTCGGCCTGGGCATGTTCATTATTGGCTCAATTGGGTGCGCGCTATCGCCTGATATCGAAACGCTGGTCGGCTTTCGTTTTGTCCAGGGGGTCGGTGCGTGCGCCGGCATCGTCATCCCTCGAGCGATTGTGAGAGACCTGCATACCGGGCTCGACGCGACGCGATTACTGTCGCTGATCATGCTGGTCTTTAGTATTTCTCCGCTTCTGGCGCCGCTGGCCGGGAGCGGGCTAATCGTTGTCGGCGGCTGGCGCAGTATTTTTGTTGCGGTTACCCTTATCGGCGTTCTCGGCGTTGGGCTGGTCATGTTCGCGCTGCCCGAAACCCGGCTAAAGCAAGACCGCGTCAAAGCCAGTTTGCGCGTTACACTCGCTAGTTATTCAACCCTTCTTCGTGATCGCCATTTTCTCGGAATTGCATCGACCGGCGGTTTCGCGATGGCTGGTTTTTTAGTTTTCCTCGCAAATTCCTCCTTTGTTTATGTCGAACACTTCGGGCTGACCCCGACGCAATACAGCTTTGCGTTTGCCTTGAATGCGATGGGTTTCATTGGTGGTGCGCAGTTCAGCAGCATGTTGAGCCGGCGTTTGGGGTTGGGTGGATTAGTGCGGGCGGCCGTCGCCACATTTGCTGCACTCGCGGTTGGCCTGTTCGTCATGACCCTATTTGGCATCGACCGCCTCGAGATCATGACTTTGCTACTTTTTCTCATGTTCGCTTGTCTTGGTCTTATCGTTCCGGCTAACGCCGCGCTGGCACTGGATGCCCACGGACCGATTGCCGGCATGGCCGCGGCGTTGTTGGGCACCATCCAAATGCTACTCGGCGCCGTCGTGATCACCCTGATCAGCCTATATTCGGACGGGACATCGCTGCCGATGGTCGGTGCAATCGCCGCTTGCGCGGTGGGCTCGCTGGTTTCGAGCCGGATTGCGATCCGTACCCGCGACGGCTTTAAGCATTCAGTGGAGTAGACGCGTTTCAAACCGACTTACGCCGCGCCGGGGAATCACGGTAGAAAAACTTCATGCGCCAATATCTCGACCTGATGCAAAAAGTTCTCGACCATGGTGTCACCAAGACCGACCGCACCGGCACCGGTACGCTTTCGGTATTTGGCCATCAGATGCGTTTTGATCTGGGTCAGGGCTTTCCGCTGGTCACCACCAAGAAGCTTCATCTGAAGTCGATTATCCATGAGCTGATTTGGTTCCTCTCCGGCGACACCAATATCGGCTATCTCAAAGAAAACGGCGTTTCGATCTGGAACGAATGGGCCGATGAGAATGGTGATCTCGGGCCTGTCTATGGCGCCCAGTGGCGGTCGTGGCCGGGCCCAAACGGTGAAGCAATTGATCAGATAAAACAGGTGATTGAAGGAATTCGTTCAAGTCCGGATTCACGTCGTCTGATCGTCACGGCGTGGAACCCGGCCGAGATCGAAAGCCAGGCGCTGCCGCCCTGCCATTGCCTATTCCAGTTTTATGTCGCCGATGGGCGACTGAGTTGCCAGCTTTACCAGCGCTCGGCCGATATATTCCTGGGCGTGCCGTTTAATATCGCGTCGTATGCGCTGTTGACGATGATGGTCGCGCAAGTCGCCGGTCTGAAGCCGGGCGAATTTGTTCATACGCTTGGCGACGCGCATCTTTATCTCAATCATCTCGAACAGGCGCGGCTGCAATTGTCGCGAGAGCCGCGATCGCTGCCGACCATTGGTCTCAACCAGAAAATCAATTCTATCTTCGACTTCGCCTATGATGATTTTGCACTCGAGGGCTACGATCCCCATCCCCACATCAAAGCCAAGGTCGCGGTGTAATGGTTGAGATCAGAAGCGCGCAGCCGGCCGATATCGATACCATCCTCGAATTTATCCATGGCCTTGCCGCGTATGAGCGCTATTCGGGCGGTGTCGAAATAACCGCCGAAGGCCTCACAAAGGCACTGTTTGGCGAGGAAAGCCGCGTCTTCTGTGAGATCGCCTTGTCGGACGACAGCAAAGTCGGCTTTGCGCTGTGGATGTACACGTTCTCGACTTACAAAGGGAACCACGGGATTTATCTGGAGGACATCTTTGTCAGATCCCAGTGGCGCGGGCAGGGCATCGGTAAGGCGTTACTGGCGCGTCTTGCCAGCCGCTGCATCGAAGAAGATCTTGGCCGGCTTGAATGGTCGGTTCTCGACTGGAACGTGCCGGCGATCGACTTCTACCGTTCGCGTGGCGCCAAGCTACTCGATAATTTGGTGCGGTGCCGCGTCGACGGCGTTGAGCTAGTTGCGCTCGGTGGTTAGTCGGTGTTGTTCATGTCGCGGGTAAATTGATGGGAATTCGCCTGTCGCTCATCGCCGCTGTGGCGCGCAACAATGTTATCGGTAACGGCAGTGCGCTGCCGTGGGCATTGTCCAGCGATCTCAAGCGCTTCAAGCACCTGACCATGGGGAAACCCATCCTAATGGGTCGACGGACCTATGAGACGATAGGCAAGCCGCTTCCCGGTCGCCTTAATATCGTTGTTTCGCGGCAAACCGATTTCGCGCCACCGGGCGTTGCAATTGCCCGGACGCTCGAGGCAGCGTTGGTCATGGCGCAAGACGCTGTGGAGCACGACGGCGAGATCATGATTATTGGCGGCGGCGAGATCTATCGGGCGACGATCGCGCGGGCGGCTCGTCTTTATATTACCCATGTCGAAGCCTCGCCGGTTGGCGACACCTATTTTCCCGAGATCGATCCAGCCCACTGGCGGCCGGCGACGACGGAGCGTCTGCCGGCCGACGTCAGGGACAGCGTTGCGACCAGTTTCGTCGTTTATGAACGTATAACGCCGGATCATGCCGGTTGACAGCCGGGCTCGCTCACCCCAATTGACCTGCAATCGGAAGGCATTGGCTTCTGCCAGCGGTGCGCGTTGAAAGGTTTGGGTGACTCGCCTATAACCGGCGCAAGCTGAAAATTCGTGGTCTGGCAAAAAAGAGGCCTAGCCCTAGGAACGTCCCGGAGTGAAACAATATGTCCTGGATCAATCAGATGAGTAGCGGCAATGGCGGCGGGCCTTGGGGCCAGGGGCCGCGCGGACCCGGCGGCGCGCCGCCCGATCTCGAAGAATTGCTGCGTCGCGGC
>Ga0315339_1002458_pt1 | contig 14096 bp, 7 predicted proteins | sample ASW17metaG_FD_204514 | JGI IMG/M metagenome (GOLD analysis project Ga0315339, IMG submission 204514) | Ammonia-oxidizing marine archaeal communities from Pacific Ocean, United States - ASW #17 | ecosystem: Environmental > Aquatic > Marine > Oceanic | place: USA: California | collected 2016-12-05
GTGAACCATTCTCGGCGTCCCAGACGTCAGATTCCATACTGACGAAACGCGAGCAGAATATTCAACTCGACCTTCGTCAGTCATGTACGCTCCCTCTTGAATATGTAGGGAAATCGCACCACTCATGTCGTCATTGAAAGTTACATCAATATCTTTGGCCGATCCCTCTATCCAATCAATGTCCGATACGAGACCTGCATAGTCATCTCGAGACATATGACTACAGGGAGTCATATTTGACAGGCACATCGACACTTCTTCTGATATGCTAGCATTGATGGCTTCGCGTTGCTCCTCTTCAGAGGCTATCGCCTCCATCAATCCTTCTATAGCATCGACTACGGCTTGCCTCATATCTTCTTCATCATTCTTTCTGAAATAGATTTGTGCATTTCTTCCGTAAGTGGTATTGCCACCTCGATCTATAGCTCCTAGCTGAGCTTCCAGTGCATTTTCTATATCTCCGAACTGAGCAAGTAGTTCAGCTTTTGAATCGAAGGCATTAGGTCCAGAGTAGACCTCTGAATACAAGGTGAGATATTCGCGTGAGGTTGCTTCGTCTTCGTCTTCCAAACCCCACATAGCCTGTCCGTAACCATAGGCTAACATGTTGTAGGCTGGTGCAGCCAATCCAGAAAACTCCATCGCAAATGTTTTCAGTGCCTCTATACCCTCGAGATCTGGAGTGATCGCACACCACTGGAAAAGACCTTCCTGAGGAAAGTCAGCCGCCACCTCAGCACAGGTAGCCCTCCGCTCTTCAGACTGAAGGATATCCATCCAAGCAGCCTCAGCATCTGTCATCGGCGCTCCACTAAGATTGTCGAGTCTCGAAACCTGAGATCCCAAATCAGGAAACTCGCTTCCAAAGTCGGAGGCAATTGCGGCCTGAGTGATCTTGGCAGCGGTACAAGTTGGGTCAATCATCAACGCCGCCTGCGAGAGGCCCCAAGCTCTTCCAGTCTCAATATTCTGAGATGCCATTATAGCTTCATTCACTAAAGCATGACCCTGCTCGGTACACGAAGTGGAAGAAATCCACTGATCACCGGTACCTACGGTGGTTACCGAACCAAAAGTCGATGCTTCATTCTGTCCGCTGCACGCCGCACTTGCAACCGCCAGAGATAAACAAAATACACCTAGACGGGACTGAATCATCGTTGGTTCTCCTGTAAAATGACGAGCGGCAGGCGGCTGTGCTTACCACGCCACCGCTAGTTAATCAAACCATAAGTGGCAGCGGAGCTCTCCTACAAATCCTGTACAAGAATGTGTTGGGATCGACAACGCTATAATTTAGTAATTATGGAATAATGCCGCAAACCATAACAAGGATCCAGAGTATAGGAAGCCTAATGGAGCTCTTTCCACCGTCCTGTCAGTGACCGGATGATCGAACGACGACATGCCGAGCCAGCCCGTGCCGAGCCCGACGTCCGTGGACGCGAGGAAGTAGAGGTACTCACCCGACTCGGTGTCGTGGACTGGGCTGCCCCCCGGAAGCGGATCGTGGCCGACCAGGTGGTGGACATCAGCATCCTGAAGGAGGTCGCTGAGGGAGACTTCTGAGCCCAGCCCGGCGACGAGCTGCGGTGTGGCACACGCAGCGAGCCAAGGCCTCGCAACTGACGCGCTAGTACCGCATGATGTCCCGTAGCACCCGCAGCCGTTCGGGCGATCCGCCAAAGAGCTCGACGGGGAAGCGTCGGTACTGAAGAAGCTCGGAGTAGATATCGCCGGCTCTGTACTGGTTCAGTCCGAGTCCGGCGAGGTACATCAGGCGCAGGTTCTTGTCCCGGTTCACCACCGCGTCTTCGAGCCAAGGAGCCAAGTCGCTCGCGCCCGCCGCGTACATGGCGAGGAGGTCGAGCGAGCGCGGGAAACCGGCTTGCGAGAGCGACATCGCGACCCGCATGTGGTCCGCTGACTGCAGCCGCTCCGCTAACCGGTCCACGTCGACTCTGATGCCGCCGTTCTTCGCGGCCAGCACGACGTCATAGCCCTCGCCACTGTACGTGTTGCCCCAAACCGTCCCGTCGGGGAATGCGCGGAAGAACGTCGCGACCTCGCTCTTCACCGCGGCCACGTTGCTCTCGTACAGCGGCACCCACTGCGTGATCACCCCTCCCGGGTTCAGGTGGGACTGGACGAGATCGAAGTACTCCACGCTGTAGAGCGCGGCTGCGCCCTTCATCCAAGGGTGGATCGGGTCGGAAGTGATAAGGTCGAAGCTTTCGTCCGTGGTGAGCAGGAAGTGGCGCGCGTCGTCGTGGATCACCTCCACCCGGGGATCCGAGAGCAGGTCGTTGTTCACCTCGGTGAAGTAGCTGGCAGACTCCTGGGTGATGAGCGGCTCGATCTCGGCGATCACGATCCGTTCGATGCCCGGATACGCGACGAACGTGCCCGCTGTCACCCCCGCTCCGAAACCGACGACGAGTACCGACTTCGGTTCGTCGTGCAGCAGCGCCGTGAGGTGCCCGAGCATGCCCTGCAACCGCATGTCCTGCGCCTCGGTGGAGGCTACGACCTTGCCCGATATGTGCAGGTTGCGCACGCCGTCGCCGAGCTCCGTCACAGCGATCGACGAGTTGCGACCCTCCCCGACATACAGGGTATTCGGCGGATCATACGTCGGCGCGTACCGCCCGTAGGCGACGAGCACGGGCGGGATCGGCTGAACGAGTGAGGCCAGAGCGGCTACCCCCGCCAGGATCGCGAATGTGCATGCGGCCCCGGCGAAGCCGCTCCTCCCAGATCCGCGGGACTCGCCGCCGAGCGCCTGGCTTCCGAGATATGGGGGCACGATGAGAACGACCGCGGCCACCGCGCCCACCGCCATCAGCAACCGCTGCGCGTTCTGGGTCCCGATCCACGGAATCACGAGCACCCCGAACGCCAGAGCCCCCAGAATCGCGCCCGCCGTATTCGAGGCATAGACACCGCCGAGCAGCTCGCCCGGGTCCTGCCCCTCGTCGGCGACCGCGGCGACCGCCAGCGGGAAGCTGGCACCCCAGAACAGCGGCGCCGGGGCGAGAGCCCAGATGGTACGAGCCAGATCGAGCTGGAAGAGCGGAGCAGCCTCCTGAGCGAGCGAGGGATTCACCGGCCAGTACGGCAGCTGCGCGGCGATCGCCCAAGCCGTCCACGCGATTCCGAGCACCGCCCCCCCCTGGCACCACGCGAACGCCGCTCGGGGATTCGTGGACGTGCGGGCTACGTAAGAGCCCGCCACGCTACCCAGCCCGAGCGTGGCGAGGAAGACGGTGAGAATGATGGAGAACGTATACGTCGTCGCGCCGAGAATGAGCGCCATGAGTCGGGTCCACACCACCTCGGCTCCCAGGGCTGTGAGCCCCGAGAGAGCGATCGCGAGCAGCACCGTGCGGTGCCGCGGGGCGAACACCGGCGTGGCCCCCTTTGACGCCCGCACGGGCGTTTCGTGAGCCGCGAACCGGGATACGCCCCAGGCGAGCGCCGCGACCGAGAGGTTGAGCGCCACCGCAACCAGCGTGGCGACGACGATGTCGAACTCGCGCAGCAGATAGAATCCGGCCAGGGAGCACCCGAAAACAGCACCGGCGATATTGCCCCCGTAGAACAGGCCCATCCAAGAAACACCCTTGGGCGTCGCCGTTACGAAACGAGAGATCGCGGGCAGCGTCGCACCCATCAGGATCGTGGGCGGGATCAGCAGGAGTCCGGCGAGCAGCGCCCGAAAGAGCACGCTGGCCAGACCGCTCGGGACGACGCGGACGTAGGCGCCCCCGACGAGCGGGATCAGGAGCAAGAGCAGGACGCCCAGCACCGCGATCGCGACTTCGAGCGTGGCATAGACCCGTAAGGGATGCCGATCCATCGAGACATACTTGGGCAGCGCGAGACTGCCCAGAAACATGCCCCCCATGAACGAGCCCAACAGCACGCCGAGCGAGACCCCGGTCGACCCGATCACGAGTTGCAGCATCTGGAACCAGACGATCTCGTAGATCAGCGCAGCGCACCCGCTGCCCACGAACAGCAAGAGCAGAACCGGCAGGAACCGCGACATTCCCGGTTCGAGCGATCCGCTTTTCGTTGCGTTCGTCATGCAATGACCTTTCGTTGGCGTCTTGCCCGCCCACGGCCCTGCGAACGACCTTCCGGGTTGCTCGTGGGAGGCGCGAGCCCTTCACGAACCTTCACGCACGCGAAGGACACCGGAGTATGCAATCCCGATGAGGCGGACCGCGGCAATCTGGCTTCTAAGCGCGTTGATCGCGACTCTGCCGAGCCCACTCCATGCCCAGGCCGACGCACACAACATGTCCACCGAGGGCGGATGGAGGATGGTCCCGATGGATACGAACATGCCCATGCTGCCTGGCCTGGAAGGGGCCGTGCCGATCGTCGGGCCGTTCCTGCCCGGCTCCAGAATGGAAGCATCCATGTTCCCGGAGGCCCGACCCTCCGAACTCGTCGTCATGTCCGACGGGGACACGCTCGAGATCTCGGTCTCGATGGTCCGCCGCACGCTCGGGGGCCACGAAATGGTGATGTTCGGTTACAACGGCCAGTACCCCGGGCCCCTCATCCAGGCGCCGAAGGAGGCAACGCTGGTCGTCCGCGTGTCGAACGAGATCCAGATGCCGACCACCGTGCACTGGCACGGGATCCGCTTGGACAACCGCTTCGACGGAGTACCAGGAGTCACCCAACCGGCGATTCAGCAGGGTGAGAGCTTCACGTACATGGTCAGAGTCCCGGACGCGGGCATGTTCTGGTACCACCCACACGTGCGTGAGGATGTGCAACAGGACCTCGGCCTCTTCGGGAATCTGCTGGTCACGTCACCCGATCCAGACTACTACGGCCCCGCCCATCGCGAAGAGATCTTCGTGCTCGACGACATGCTCATGGACGGACAGGGCCCGATCCCGTGGGGTGAGAGCGCCCCGACGCACGCGCTGATGGGACGCCTCGGCAACCTCATGATGGTGAACGGGCAGACCGACCTCCGTCTCTCCGCTGAACGCGGCGAGGTGATCCGGTTCTACCTCACGAACGTCGCCAACTCTCGCACGTTCAACGTCACGTTCGGCCGCAACCGGGTGAAGATCGTCGCTTCGGACGTGGGCAAGTACGAACGGGAGCAATGGATCACCTCCGTGGTCATCGCCCCGGCGGAGCGGTACGTCGTCGACGTGCGCTTCGATGACTCTGGCGAAGTCGCGATCGCCAATACCATCCAGGCGATCAACCACTTCCGCGGCGAGTTCTACCCGCAGGTCGACACGCTGGCGCTGGTGACCGTGTCGGATGCGGCCGCGGACCCCATGATCTCGGAGGCCTTCGAGGACCTGCGGGAAAACGCCGACGTCGTCTCGGATATCGACCGATTCAGGCCGTACTTCGGCCGAGAGCCCGACCACGAGTTGGAGACTACGGTTCGGGTCCACGACCTACCCCCCCCGATCGTGCTCGCCATGGAAGCGGACACGCTTTTCTACCCGCCCATCGAGTGGAACGACGGCATGCCGATGATGAACTGGCTCTCCACGGGCGAACAGGTCACGTGGGTGCTGCGGGATCGCTCCACGGGTGCCGAGAACGACGACATCGATTGGACCTTCAGGGTGGACGATATCGTGAAGATCCGCATCTTCAACTCGCCCGACTCGTTCCACCCCATGCACCATCCGATTCATATCCACGGGCAGCGATTTCTCGTGCTCTCGATGGACGGGGTGCAAAGCCGGAATCTGGTATGGAAGGACACGGCGATCGTGCCGGTCGGCTCCACGATGGACGTGCTCGTCGACATGTCCAACCCAGGAGAGTGGATGCTGCACTGCCACATCTCCGAGCACCTGCACGCCGGCATGATGTTCAGCTTCACGGTGGAGGGTCAGTGACGATCTCGTCCGGGCAAGCGCAGTCGTGAAGCAGTGGATGAAGATCGCCCTCGGTGTCGGCTTGGCGCTCAGCGCCGCGCTGATCCTCTACTTCGGCGGTCAACGCATCCTCGAGCAGCGGCGGATATCGGGCGAGATTACGCGCTTGCGCGACCAACTGTATCGTGCGCGCGTGACCGCCGACCGTTGCCAACGCTCACTGATCGGCAGCGAAAGCGAGCTGCTGGCCTTCGACGCGAGAGTGGCCGCGATGCGCGCCCGAGTCGACAGCTTCGAGGCGCTCGACGAACGCGGGGTCGCGCTGGACCAGTATGACGCCTACCTGGAGACGTTCGACGCATACAACGACTCGGTCGCCGCCTGGGAGGCTCAAGAAGGCCAGCTGCGAACCGCCGAGGCTGCGTGCCGAAACGTAATTCGCGAGCACAATTCGGTGCGCGACTCCCTGCGGTCGGTGCTCGAGCAGCTGGGCTCCTAGCGGCCGGCCGCTCCTACACCAGCCGAGTACGCCTCCAAGAGTTGGACGGCGAACAACTCCACCTGCGCCTTCTCCTCCTCGGTCCCGGCCCGACCGCGAGCAGACCGAAGAGCCGCGAGGGACGTCCACTGCTGCCATGCGTCGTCACCGAGCTCGATCACGCGACGGCGCGCAGCGGCGGATTCACCCCAACGTCCCTGTTGGCCCAAAGCCCACGACATCAGATGGTGACTCACGCCGTTGTCGGGCTGCAATTCGATCGCAGCCGTGAGTGCCTGCTCGGTGCGCTGAGCGTCACCCATTTGGGAGTAGACCACGCCGAGTAGCGCCGGCGGACTCGCAAGGTGGGGCGCTTCGCCCCACGCCTTCCGCAGCAAGGCCTCGGCGCCTCGTAGATTCCCCGCCGCCAGCAGCTTGCGTCCGACCTCCAGAGTCAGGCCGTAGTGCTCGCCCAGGTTCGGGATCGCCTCCCGGTATGCCCGCAACGCCTCGCTCTGCTGACCCTGCGCCATGTAGATGTCACCCATGAGCCATTGGGAATGCCCCGAATGGGGGTAGTCGTCGATCAGCGTCTGGAACATGGTCCCATCGTCCAACCATGTAGGCGTACGCGTCCAGGAACGCCACCCGCCGAGCACCATCACCAGCGCGAGCGCAGCCAGGCCCACGCGCCTCCTCCGTTGGACGAGCGAGACGAGCAGCCAAGCGAGGATCACCACCGCGCCCATCGACGGCAGGTACAGGGTGCGTTCGGCGAGCAGGACACCGGCGATGAAGAGCACGTTCGACACCGGAGAAATCGTGATGGCGAACCAGAGTACTCCGAAGCCGAACACGCGCGCCGAAACCGAGCCCGGCCCCAATTCCGGACCCGAGTCCCGCTGAGGTCCCGGAAGCGGGCGCCGCCAGCTGAACAACGCGCCCGCGAAGATCAGCAAAGCGAGCACCACTCCGACCGAGTTGAGCGCGTGGAACCCGGTCGATATCGGGATCACGGCGGGCGTGTAGTCCGAGGCGAGGTCGAGAGGAAAGACCATGAGGCGCACGTAGTGGGCCCAAACTTCCGCGACCGTCCATACGCGCGGGATCTCCCGCAGCAGGCGGCTACCGAGGGCGACCTCCGAATTCGCGAGGGATCCCAGGATCTGTGCGCGAATCGTGAGCATCACCACCGCGACCACGACCAGCGACAAATAGGTTCGCCAGTGTTCACACAGATATGCTCCCAGGTCCCGAAAACCGAGCCTGCTACGCGCGGCGTCCACGAGGAAGAGTACGCCGGGCAACGTCACCGCGATCTCCTTCGCGCCGAACGCGAGCGCATAGATCGCGCCCACTGCTATTGCACGCCCCCACGAGGAGGGGCCACGCAGGTGCAGCAACATCGCCAACAAGAGAAACGCCGTGGCCATGACCTCCGCGCCCCCGACCACGTTCGCGACGGCCTCCACGTGGACGGGATGCAGCGCGAACAACAGCCCGGCCACAAAAGCGATGGGTAGTGCCACCAAGTGGGCGAGGACAAACACCACCAACGCCGAAACCAGGGCATGCCCGAGCACGTTCACGGCATGATAGAGCGCCGGGTTCTCCCCGGACACCGCGTATTCGAGGCCCAGCAGCAACGTCGTAGTGGGGCGCCACAGGCCCAACTCGACCGCCCCCTCCTGCCCATGCCAGTATGGTTTGAAGACCGCACCCGGCAACGTCTCGAGCGAGTGCAGCTCGGTATTATCGAGAATGATACGCGAATCGTCGTAGGCAAATCCGTTCCACAACGAGTTGGCGAATACGACGGATGCGAGCACTCCCGCGAGTAGCGCGGCGCTGCGCACGCTGCTCAACGGCGACGGTATCAGAGTGCGAACGGGGCTTCCTCCCAGCGGCTCGATTGTCGTGGGACACTACCCAGGTGAGATTGCGCCGGCAATCACTCACGACTTCTGGAGAAGAAAGGCCGAGATGTCACTGCTCCGCTTCGTCCGTCCCATGGGGATCTACGAGACGCTCTATGCGTTTCTCGACGTCTTTGGGACCTATATGGGAGAGCCAGGCACGCATCCGTGGAGCCAGGGCTTCCCCCGCACGGTCCAGCTTCCCGGCGGACCGAAGCTGCCGTCGACGGTCGACGTTTCGTCGGACCACCTGATGTACCCCAAGGCCTGGGGGATGCCAGCCCTTCGCCAGGCGATCGCGGGGTACTACAACCACGCGTACGGGAGCCGACTCGCGCCTGAGAACGTGATGGTGTTCGCGGGAGGGCGCCCGGCCATCGTCGCTTCGCTGCTCTTCCTCGACCCCGACATCACCGTCCGCGTGGCCTCGACCGAGTACACGCCCTATTACGACATCCTGGAGCGGCTCGGGCGTGCCTACACGCTGGTGCACAGCGGCGTCGAGAACGGCTTCGCGCCCTCTGTCGAGGACTACCTCGCCTCTGAGGGCCGCTCGCTCATCGTCGCGAGCAACCCATGCAACCCGACCGGTGTGACACGCGCAGGCGACGAACTCGAGCGTCTCGTGGAGGCCGCGTGCTCTGGCCGCTGCGGCCTGCTCATCGACGAAGCCTATGAGCTCTTTCACCAGCCGCCGGTGAGCGCGCTCCAGTACGTCGAGAACATCGACGAGTCCGACGTGTTGGTCGTGGGGGCCGCAACGAAGGGGCTCCAGGCACCCGGTATCCGCATCGGCTGGATCATCGCGTCCCGTGAGCACGTCGAGACCCTCAGCAACTTCTCCTCGTTCGGTATGGGCGGTGTCTCCCATCCGTCCCAGTGCTACGCGCTCGAACTCTTCGGCGAGCAGCGTATCGCACTGGCACGCACGGCGGTGCCCGCGTTCTATCAGGGTCAGCGCGACCGCTACGGAGAGGCCTTCGAGCGCCTCGGCCTCGAACTCTTCTCGGGGCGCGGCGGGTTCTACCACTGGTGTCGGCTCCCGGACGGGCTGACCGCGGCCCAGCTCAATGAGCGGCTCTTCCCGATGGGCGCCGCGGTGCTCGAGGGCACAGACTGTGACATGGGGCGGCGTGGAGACGAGTCTCCGCTGAGGAGTTTCTTCCGATTCTCGTTCGGGCCGCTGGGTCCGGAGTCCTTCGAGGAAGACGTTCTGTTGCTCGAGAGGGCGCTCGGCGGGGGGTGACTTTCGGGGGGATCGAGGCCGCCCCCCGTCTCGCTGTTTACACTCTACCAGATGGGGGCTGTCGAGGAGCGGGTTACGGTGAAGGTCTGGGTGTACTGCTGGTCGCCGACCTTTAGTGTTGCGGTGTAGGTGCCCTCGGGGGCTAGGCCGCCGGGCTCGTTGCGGCTGGGGAAGAGCCCCCCTCCGCCGAAGCCGCGTCCTCGGCCGAAGCCGCGTCCGCCTCCCTGGTTCCCTCGCACAGCTGCGGTGATACGCCGCGGGAGGGAGCCGCCACCGGCTCCGGAGCCGCCGCGGCCTCCGCCGCCACCGCTGAGCGTGGGGCCCTCGGCAGGGCGCTCCGTGAACCGGCCGGCCGGCCCTGACGGGAAGCCGCCACCACCGCCGCGGCCGAAGCCGCCTTGCGTGGGCGTGCGTAGGTTCTCGACAGCCTCGTTGACTTCCTCTTCCTCTTCACCGGCTTCGATGAGCGAGTCTACGACCACGGCGAGGCGCGCTTCGACCGCGATGCTGTCGCGAACCTCGGAGGGCGAACGGGGAAGCGACTTCGAAGGCGCGCGCATGTTCCATGTCGACCGGTGCAGCCCTGCCGAGCTGGAGCCGTTGAGAGTCGCCATCTCGGTGCCCTGCATGTCCGTGATGACGATCTCGGCGTTGTCGTTCTGCTCTTCGGCGAGCCAGTACCGGAACTCGGCCCCGTAGGACGGACTCGAGACCTGGAAGTACTGTTGCGCGGTGAACTCACCACCGGTGGGCGACGTGCCATACTGGAAGGCCGGCCCCGGCTCGAACAGGTGGGCCGAAGACGCCATGATCCCCGGCGTGAGTTGCTGGAGCGCCTCGATGTCCACGATCCAGATCGAACGACCGTGGGTTCCTGCAATGAGCTCACCATCGCGCGGGTGGATCTGCAGGTCGTGCACCGGCACGGTCGGGAACCCTTCCATGAAGCGCTGCCAGGAGTCGCCGCGGTCGATCGAGACATACAGACCGACGTCCGTGCCCACGAAGAGAAGGTTCGGGTTCTTCGGGTCCTCGCGAATCACATGCGCGAAGTCGGGCTTTCCGGTGGGCAGATCGCTCAAGATCGATCGAAAGCTGCCTCCGTTGTCGTCCGTGACCAGCACGTAGGGCGTGAAGTCGCCGCGGCGGTGATTGTCGAACGTGATGTACCATCGGTCTGCGATGTGATGCGATGGCTCGATGCGGCTGACATACGTGCCGTCCGGCACCAGACCGTCAAACTCTGATGTGAGGTCGATCCAGGTCGCACCGTCGTCGGGCGAGGCCCACACGTTCCCGTCGTCCGTCCCCGCGTAGAGCGACCCCGCACGCAGCGGAGACTCGTTCAGCGAGACGATGGTCGCGAAGCGCTCCGCGCCCGTGACATCCGGCGTGATCCCGCCGGTCGTGGTCGAGCTGATCTCGATCTTCTCCGCGTCCGCCCGGGTCAGATCCGGCGAGATGGGCACGAGGTCATCGCCCATATTGGTGGACTTCAGCACCCGGTTCGCCCCGGCATATACGACGTCGGGGTTGTTAGGCGAAAGCAGGTACGGCGTGTTCCAGTTGAAACGGAGCTGCAGGCTGGCCGAGTCTGCCGTCGCGCGAGCCTGTAGCTCCGCGATGCGATCGGCGTGTTCGCTCGGCATCGGCTGCATGCTGTCGGGCCACACCATCGCGATCGAATCCTGTAGGATGCGGTACGAGTCGCGCCAATTCGGACGCCCCAGCGACTGTCGTTCACCCGTCGCGAGGTTCGAGCGGCCCATGTTGCCGCCCTGTGACTCGGTGTAGACGATGTTCGGGTCGCGGGGGTCCTGTTGTGTCACGAAGCCGTCCCCACCACTGACGCGGAACCAGTCGTGGTTGGTGATCGCGCCGTTCGCTTTCCGGCTCGGCCCGCACCACGAGTAATTGTCCTGAAGACCGCCGCACACGTTGTACGGCGTGTCCATGTCGTAGCTGATGTTGTAAAACTGTCCGATCGCGATCTCGTTCGGGAATGTGTAATTCCCGCCTCTGTCGAAGGTGATCGCGATCCCGCCGTCGTTCCCCACCACGAAGCGTTCGGGGTCGTTGGGATCGATCCAAAGCGCGTGAAAGTCGACGTGTACCGCACCGGCCATGCTGCCCGCGCTGTCGCCGCCGTCGGTCGAGTAGCGCAGCGAGGAGAAGTACACGCGGTCCGGGTCCATGGGATCGACCCATACGCCCGAGTAGTAGAACGGCCGCGAGTTGTACGAATTGACGCGCTCCCAGCTCTCACCACTGTCGTCTGAGCGGTAGAGTCCGTTGAGGTTCGCGTTGTCGGAGTCCTCCGGAGCCGCCGCCTCGACCATCAGGTACATGACGCGCGGATAACTGGGCGCGAAGGCGACCATCAGTCGGCCCATCTCGGTCTCTGGCAGGCCGCCACCCTCTACTCGCTCCCAGGTGTCGCCACCGTCCGTGCTCTTCCAGAGGCCGCTGCCCGGCCCACCGCTCTGCAGGTAGTACGGTCCCCGCTCCCGCTCCCAGCTCGTCGCAAACAGGACGTCGGGGTCGCGGGGGTGAATGGCGATATCGACGAAGCCCGCCTTGTCGCTCACGAACTGCACGAGTTGCCACGTCTCCCCACCGTCGCTCGTCTTGTAGATGCCTCGCTCGGCATTGGGCCGCCAAAGTGCGCCGAGCGCGGCGACCCACACCGTGTTGGGATCCCTCGGATGTACGACGATCTTGCCGATGTGCTCGCTGCCCTCGAGCCCTTTGAGTTCCCAGGTGAGACCACCGTCGATCGACTTGTAGACGCCCCCGCCCGGGGAGATCGAATTCCTGGAGTCCTCCTCTCCCGTGCCCGCCCAGATCTGGTTGTGGTCGCTCGGGGCGATCGCCAAGTCACCCATCGAGACGACGCGCTCGTTCTGGAAAACCGGACGGAAGGTGACGCCGTTGTTCGTGGTCTTCCAGATCCCTCCGGCCGCCGCTGCCACGTAGAAGGTCTTCGAGGGGGACGGAATCCCTTCGACGTCCGTTACCCGCCCCGCCATGTTCGCCGGCCCGATCGAACGCCACTCGAAGGCCTCGAGCCAGGTCTCGTCGAGCCCGGTTCCGTCCTGCGCGGATACCGGCGCCGCCAGCATGGTCGCCGCCAAAAGGAGCGTGGTCGCCGGCAACAAAGAGCTTTGAACGTTCATCGGTCTCTACTCGGTCTTGAGGGATGTCTCGAAGACGTCCTCGGGAGAATGATTGTTGAAGCCTTGGCCCCCGGTCCGCGGAAGCCGACCCACGGGGGGACGCGCGCGCTGATCAGTCGTCCGAGAACGCGTCGTCGAATGCGGCCGATGAGGTCGGGAAGTCGACAGAATGCACGAAGCCACACGCCTCTTCCGCTCCGTGCTCGCGGTCCATGCCCGCGTCCTCCCATTCCACCGAAAGCGGTCCCTCGTACGCGATCCGGTTCAGCGCCCGCATCACCTCTTCGAAGGGTACGTGCCCGCGGCCCAGTGATCGAAAGTCCCAAAAGCGATCCGCATGGCCGAACGGCAGGTGACCGCCGAAGACACCCGACGGGGTCGGCGTATCGGACCACCAGACGTCCTTCATGTGAACGTGATAGATGCGCTCCGCGAAACGCAGGATGAAGTCGACCAGGTCGACCCCCTGGTACGCCAGGTGGCTCGGGTCGTAGTTGAAGCCAAACGCTTCCCGGTGCCCCAACGCCTGTAACGCGCGCTCCGCCGTCACGATGTCGAACGCGATCTCCGTCGGATGAACTTCGAGCGCGAAGCGGACTCCTTCTTGCTCGAAGACATCGAGAATCGGGTTCCAGCGGTCGGCGAAGTCCGCAAATCCCGCCTCGATCATCGCCTCGGAGACCGGCGGGAAGGAGTAGAGCAGGTGCCAGATCGAGCTGCCGGTGAAGCCGTTCACCACCCCCACACCGAGATTCGACGCGGCCCGAGCCGTCGCCTTCATCTCGTCCGCCGCACGTTGCCGGACCCCCTCTGGATCCCCATCGCCCCAAACGTGCTCGGGCAGAATCGACTCGTGACGCTCATCAATGTTGTCGCATACCGCCTGCCCCACGAGGTGGCTGCTGATGGCCCACACGTCGAGTCCATGGGACTGCAGCATCTCCCGCGTCGCCACGCAGTAGCTCGGGTCCTCGGCGGCGCGCCGAACGTCGAAGTGGTCTCCCCAACAGGCGAGCTCGAGGCCGTCGTATCCCCAACTCGCAGCCTTTTGTGCGAGTTCGGTGAGCGGAAGGTCGGCCCACTGCCCAGTGAAGAGCGTGACGGGTCTGCTCACGAAGATTCTCCTGTATCGGATCCGGGGCCTGGGTCTGCGCCCGGTTCAGCCCCCGGCGGCGTGTATGCCGCGTCGACCCACGTCCCGAGTCGATGGCTCTCAACCGCCTGTTGAATGAAATGCACCCCGTGGGCGCCATCCTTCACGGTCGGGAAGTCGTCGTCGAATCGGCCGTCAGCATCGTGGTGCAATGTACGCGCCACGTTGCGATAGACATTCGCGAACGCTTCTATGAAGCCTTCGGGATGACCGCCCGGGAGTCGCGTGTGGGCCTGCGCCCGCTCGGACAG
>Ga0315339_1002459_pt1 | contig 14094 bp, 9 predicted proteins | sample ASW17metaG_FD_204514 | JGI IMG/M metagenome (GOLD analysis project Ga0315339, IMG submission 204514) | Ammonia-oxidizing marine archaeal communities from Pacific Ocean, United States - ASW #17 | ecosystem: Environmental > Aquatic > Marine > Oceanic | place: USA: California | collected 2016-12-05
CCATCAGAGACAAACTATAGAGATTAAATAAATTTTGGGGGTATAGCTCAGCTGGGAGAGCATCTGGATGGCATTCAGAGGGTCAGCGGTTCGATCCCGCTTACCTCCACCAATTTACTGTTTTATATATTAACAATAAGAGTAGGAGTAGTTTTTTCATTAGACTAGTAGGGATATTCTGCATATGGGCCGGGTGAAGTAATAAATAATGCTTGCACACATGTATGTTTTATTTTTTGTCTGAACCTTTTGATTTACTAATTAGATATTTATTTGTCATTTATTTATTAATATTTTATTAATATTTTGAGCGATTGCTCTAATGACATCAACTGGTACTGCATTACCAAATTGTTTATATAGCTGAGCATCAGAAATATCACTTCCCCTTGCAAGACGAACAATTTTATCTGGAAAACCTTGAAGCCTTGCTGCCTCAAGTGGGGTAATTTTTCTCGGATTCTTTCCGACTTGAGCAATAAGAATCTCAGATCCGTCCTTGTTATATCTCGCAGACATTGTATTTACATAATCACAGGTCTCATCGAATATCGCATAGCCAAAACCCACCCCTCTTTTTATATTTCTTTTTTTTCTTTCCTGATGTCCTATCCATAAACGATCCGATATTGTATATTTTGAATCAGGATTTTTTTCTAAAATATTTCTAAATTTTTTAGTTTGCTTAATTGGTTCTGGAAATTCAAACTTCCTTTGTAACGCTTTATTTCTAAAGCCAACCATGTAAAGCCTTCTTCTTCTTTGTGGTAAATTAAAATTCTTGGCTGCTAGAATCTTCTTATCAAAATCGTACCCAATTTCTTTTAATTCAGCATGCATCCTTTTTATTGTTTTCTCATTATCATGTGTGCTGAGTCCAGGCACATTTTCTAATAGGAACGCTTTAGGTTGATGCTCTTTTATAATATCTTTAATGGTAAAAAATAAGCTTCCTCGCTTGTCCTTTAGGCCTTTTTTTAGGCCGGCATGACTAAAGGGTTGACACGGAAACCCTGCTAGAAGTATGTCAAATTTTGGTATTGTAGAAATATCGATCTCTGTTATGTCCCCCGATGGTTTCTCACCAAAATAAGATTCATAAGTTAATTGTGAATACCTATCTATTTCTGAACTGAAAACGCATGAACCACCGAGCTCTTCAAAAGGTATTCTCATCCCCCCTATACCTGCGAATAGATCTATGAAATTGAATTGTGTTGTATTTTTTATCAATATATTTAATAGGTATCTATATCGAATGTTTTTTCAAATTCATCAGCAAAATGAGCAACATGCTCAAGCATTTCTATTTCAATAACTCCTGAGGTTTCGACCATCTGATCTCTCATTGCTATTAACTTGTCTCCCTCTATATTTTTTCCAATACGACATCTTGTATCTGGATTACTATGCATACTCATAATGCCGTCCAACAATAAGAAATTATATTCGCCCTTAAATTTCTTTAAATCTAAACAAGGAGACCAAACCCTTAGGGTCTTCGCTCCGGATTTTGTTGGCTGGCCCACAGAAACATAAACCTTCTGATGCCTTTTATTAGGATAATCATAGTTGTAACTTAATCTCATATTATCTCTGTCTACTTCAAAATTAATAGGTTTTGGACCTGATCGAGCATTAATGAGTACTTTATTTAATTCGTCTGGGCCATGATCTTTTCTCTCAAAAAGCGTAACACCATCAATTTGAAACTTATAATCAATGCCTAAATCACCAATATTTAACGTTTTAATATTAATTTTAGAATTTGTAATTATTGGTTTAAATGAATTATTTTGTGGCATATCATCATTTAGATAAGCATTGAATAGGTCAACCATTTTATCTGAATATATGAAATAATTTGGTTGAATAGATTTAAGGCTATTAATTAAACTAGCGAATCCACATTTTGCTCCTGCTAATATAGAAGCTAAAGCTAGGACATCATCTCCAGGCTCTAAAGATGAATTCTTTGAATTTAAAATATCTTCGTATTTTGGCCTTAATAAAACTAGAAGTATTGCTCGACCAACCTTCATACCAGAGTCCCCAAGCTTAGGAAGATCACGCTCATTATTTAATATTTCTAAGCTTGTTTTGTGCCAATCAGTAAAGGCTTTATGACTTTTTTTGTCTAAATTATTTATGTCTATTTCTGTGAGCAGGCTTTCTAAAAAAACTTTTCCTTGCAAGCCTTTGTTTGTATCTGAAGCCAGTTTATTGTATGCAAAATTAAAAAGTTTTTGTTCAAGTGGATCTTGAATTAATTTACTACCCTCTAACGTAATTAAATTTTTTGTGGCAACTTCAGACATTATGTTTTTAAAAAAATCTAACCAATTTTTAGTGCCTGGTATTACTTTCACTAACATAGCAATACTACCTAAAAGAGAATTAGATCTATCATGTATGAGCTTTAAATCTTTGTTTGCTTTGTTTGTTTTATTTGCCCTATTACTTTCTAAATTTTGTAAAGTATTTTTAGATAACATATTATTAAATAGTTCTTTTGAAGCTCTTAATTTAAATAAATCATATTCACCACTTTTATTATTAGGATGATTATCATAACTTTTTAAAATAAAATTTTCTTTATCTTCCTCTGAATTAAAATGAATAACTTTGATATTTGAAACTGGTATTGCACCTAAAAATAATAAAATATCGTACTGAGTTAAATCTTCAGTAGAACCGATATTACTTACAATCTCTTTATCATTTATTCCAGTCATTAATTTTGTAGAGAGTGGGTTGATATCAATTTCTATCATCGCAATAAAATCATTTTGATTCTCAGAATCAAATAATGTGGCTGGACTCCCATTCTTTAAAATTAAAACTTGCTCAGTCACTGGGCTTTGCATATCTTCATCATTTTTTTTATTAGTCGCGAGGGGTAATATAACTGCTCTTGCTAATGTTGTTACTAAATGATCCCATCTAAGAGGCACAAACCATCTAACATCATTTTTTTTAGATTTTTCTACTTTATTCGGTGCAGATTTATCAATATTCAATGACTTATCCCTTTCTTCAGGAATTAGACTTTGTTGGGCCATACTTACATCTTTATTATTAATAGTCATTTTCGTTGTACCTCCATTATTTCTTCAGATTCTTCCATTGGCAGGTATTCACATACACTGGGGTCCACCTCCCCTTCATTTGAAATCATCAAGTAAAGATTCGACCTAGCTCTTGAACACATTACGTACATATTCATTTTGAAATCAGTTGTACCTTTGTCATCAATTTTAAAATTTTGTAACTCAGGTAAAAAGACTGTATCAAATTCAAGTCCCTTACAGCTTTCCTTATTAAAAACCCCTATACCTTTGACATCAAATTTTAAGTCTTGTGGCTTAGTTGCTTTCTTATCTTTAAAGCTATAAGTTTGCAATTGCATATTTATATCCTTACTTTCAAATTCTTTTTTTAGTTTTTCGTAAATTTTTTTTCTGTCATTGTCGTTATTTACAATGATACCTATTTCTTCATTTTCCTGACGTTTGCAGTGTCTGACAATGTAAGCTATGTGATGATCTAAAGTTTTTTCTATCAATAAAATAGGAGTATCACCTTGATTATCTATTGGCTCATCTGGTTTGTTACCTAGTCCGGTATAAAAATATGCAGCTAGTTTTGCTATCTCTAATGTATTTCTATAATTTTCTGTCAAAGTGAATGTGCGTTCTTCATCTATGGAAAGATTTTTTGAGATCTCTTCAATCGTTGAGTTGTTAGAAAATAGGCTTTGATTTTCATCAGCAAAAACAGTAATGGCTGGCTTAAGTTCTTCAGCAGATTCATGAAAAATGATGCCTCTAATCTTATCAAGGGTTTTATAGAATTCCTTAGCAAGGTCTTGTCCTTCGTCAATAATTAAATGGCCCCAATGTAAATTTTTTTGAATTTTTGGATCGCCTTTCGCATCATTACAATCATCCCATATAGCGTCCCAATCAAATGGCACAAATTTATCCTCACCTTCTTCCTTCTCTACCATTGGAGTCTTTTGTTTTTTAAGTCTTGGTTTGTGCCATGGCTCAAGCAATTCTTTGTTTTCTTCGTAAATATTTTCCCAAACATACCAAGATCCATTATATGAATCCCACCCAGAATCCCTTGCTTTTCCTCTCATTAAATTTTTAACAATATCCTTCTCATCAAAAGGGGTTGAGGGTAAAAATATTTTCTTACTTCCTGTTGGCATTGGTTCTAATTCATTTTTCAATTTATTATAAAATTCTTTTGTCCAAGTATGATGTGTTGAAACACTTATATGGTCTGTATTATCAAACTTTTCTTTTGGGACATTCTTTGTAAACTCACTTAATACTCTATTAAACATCATTACAGCGGCTTTACTGCTCTTTGATAAACTGTCTGCTCTTAAAAAAGCTATAACAGTTTTACCCGTTCCTGGAGGCCCCATAATCAAAACTGTTCCATCGGTGGGGGCATGTTGATATATTTTTTTTTGCTCCTCACTTATTTCTTCAGAATTGGGCATCCTCATTTCTTAACTCCTAAACTTTTTAATCGCATCACTAAAAAAACCAAATGGATTTTCTGCATCCCCAATTGCTAAAATACGATCCAAAAAAATATTATGGTTCACACAACTTGTTTCAGATAATAGCGCACATGCATGACAAGCTGCACGATTTAAACCCATCATACCTTGACCATCTAATTCTTTGCATACAGGATCACCCGAGCACCAGCTACCTCTTTCAAGGGCTATCATTACAGTTGCAATAAATCTATCCTTCTTACCTTGGCGGACAAGCCCTCCCAGCGATCCTTCTGAATCTGAATCTGCTGTATAAATGAGTATTCCTGCCATAGGCTCTTCATTATCAATACCGTCATTAGCATAAATTCTTTCCCTTAATGAGGATTCAGAATAACCACATTCGAATGAAAGTTGTCTTATCAATAAATGTGAAAATGTATGAAGTAATAAATATCTTGCTGAAGGGGGTGAAGTTAAAAAATCTAACTCTTTTTTGTTGTATTGGTCATGAATATTTCCTATTCTATTTTTAATAAATTTTTTATTATTATCAATCCATTTTAAAATTGCTTCTTCAGAAAATTGAATAAAAATTCCTTCACCAAAAACCTCAATTGCAGATAGCCATTTTTTTTCTAGATCTAAGCCTGCAGAAATAAAATCTTTTTTTGTAGGTTCAATGCGATTAAACCCTCTAAGGGCCCTAACCTCTCTTAATTTAGGTATTAAAATTAATTTTTTGAACAAACCATCTAATCCAAAGTTATCTACATCATCAAACAGCTCTTCTCGCGATTCATAGTTAGCGCCTTTAGTTTCTATAGGTTTAATAAGGACAGGCCATTCCTCTATTAAGATCTCATTCTCTTCAATTGCTATTTTATTTTGCTGCTCGTCATCATCGTCAATAATTGTTAATAGATCTTCTTTTGCTATTTTTTGAATTTCTTCGTCCGTAAGGCCTGTTTCTTTTCGACATTTTTCAGTAAAAAAATCTATTAAGGTCTTATCATTTATATCAATAGCTTCTTTTAAATATTTAAACTCCCCCATTTGTCTTAATATTTGAACCTCATATTTGATTTGATCTTCATTGTTGTTGAGAGGTATATCCAAAGCGGAAATTATTTTGGGGAAATATAAATTACTTGCTCCTTTTTGAATAACCAAAGGTATTTCTTCGCACTTACTCAAGCTTTCTTGAGGTATAAATTCCCATGGCTGCTTGTTTGAGCATTTTACACCCATACTTTTTACTGCATCTTTCGAAGTAATACCCGCTAAAGACCTTGAGGAGTTACATGCTTCACAACGTATCTCAATCGAGCCTAAGCCACCGTCAGAACTATTTTTCACAGATCCATATGTTAATTTGTCCTCAATATCACACCGGCCACTATCAGCAATATTTTTATTTGAGTGAACCCATCTAGCCCAATCCACATCACTTAAATGCCCACTTTTACAGGCCATTACAAATCTCATGGGAGTTAATTTATTATCATTACACTTTTTATTTGTGCATTTAGGAGTATCGAATTGTGGGCTTGAGTATGGCCATTTTTGTAAATGATCACAGATTGAGCAAAAAAGCCATTCAGGAAACCTTCTAAATGGGATTTTTTGTTGATAGCTCCTATTATTATCATTAGGCACTGGGGGCATTCTAAATTCATTAACTCTAAGTCTTGCTGAGAGTCTTTTAAGCTCTATTATTTCACCGTCTTTTTTCCATTTTGAAATATCCTCTGCGATAAATGATTCTTGGCCAATATCTATTATGGCTCCCACTCCAAAAGGACTAATACATTGGCTTCTTCTTATCTTTCTGTCCATTATTTACCCCCTTGTACTTTAATTATGGCCTCAAGATCAATATTTCGCATTGAATTTAAAGTGCTCCACCCTTCAGCATTACGTTGGTCGTATCGGCTTAATAATAGTTTAAATTGCCTGCCTCCATCGTAATACAGTGGTTTATATTTTTCACCTTCAGGTGTCCTTGTTTTTTTGAACCACTTCTCTACAAGATTTTGAATATGCTCTTTAATGGCCTCTTCTTCTTCTGGTTCTGCAACACACATCCGCTCTTCCAATGTTTGAATGATTTCTTTTATTTTAGGCCTTGAGGGGTCAAAATCTTGAGCTTTATCATCATCACCCAAGCCAGCAGCATGACGCATCACTATTACTAGAGCAGCATGAAGTGATCTTATTCTTGAAGGATAAGCGTAAGGGGTAACACTGGTGGGCTCGACTGCCCTATATAACTTCTTGTGATAAGCATTAAAATTTTCATAATGTGATCTATCTCTGGGTTTGTATGGGCTATATAAGGTTACGACTATGCCCGGTGGATATTTATCACTACGGCCCACACGGCTTGATGCTTGAATATATTCAGATGTAGTTTTAGGTTGGCCAAATACTATCATTAAACCAAGTCGGCTTACATCCACGCCAACCGAAATCATGTTGGTACAGGGTAAGATATCAATGGCACCTTCATCAAACTTTTTTTCTAATTTTGATAAAACTTGAGGAATTTCAGAAGCTGGCCTACTTCCAGAAAGCTCTTCAACATTTGCTAAATTACGCATATTTTTTTCATCAGACGCAATGATTCTCACTCGCTTAGGAATATCATCCTTACTTTTGGTCATAGATTTCCCAAGTTCTCGTCGACTATTATGATAAATAATTTGCGTCCACCATGTATCTTTAGCCTCATCACTTAATTGACACTCTAAAACCGATTGACTTAATGCTGCAGATAATCTTACTAATGAGGTATCTTGTGTATGCCCTTGATTCATAACACCAATATATAAGCGGCCTAAAGCGTCATAATTAGTCCTAGCAAAATAAGAATCGTCACTTGATAAACCCGGAGGTGGAAAAATATCTACTGATCTTCCATATAGTTTTTTTACCTGCTCATTAGCCCTTCTGATAGTTGCAGTTGCAGCAATATACTTAGGTTTAATTTTTTCTTTACTATTAGAGATAATTACGGTTTCAATCGCTGCCTCATAAACTCCAGCAACAGTGCCCAAGGGGCCAGAAATTAAATGTAATTCATCTTGAATAATTAAAGAGGGGGGCCTATTTTCATCACCACCAAATAAATTTTTAGCTTGCGAGTCCCATGCTAATCTCGCAAATTTATCAATAGTCCCTATAATAAAACTTGGTGGATGTCTAAATATATCTTCATCCACAACTGTGACAGGTATTGATTGATGTAAATCACAAGAACTTGTTGGGCAGAAAAACCTAAATGTACTCTGAGTGACTACTATTCCATAATCCTTTTGATCCTCTGTTTTTTTATCTGGAATAATCTTTGTTCCACAAAGAGGGCATCGAAGAAGTGAAAATTCATTTTTTGGCCTCTCCTCATTCAGTAAAGCTTTATATTTTTGATATGCCCCTGGGTATTTATCAGACTCTGAATTAAACTTATTTGGACTAGAATTATCGCCTACAAATAGTCCAAGGGTAAATTGAGTTTCTCCGAGAAGGTCTTCCTTTTCTTTTCTTATTAGTTCCAAACATGAAATTAAAGTCGATGCCCTTTGGAATTGCTGTGCAGTTAATAACCTCAAAGTGTATCTTTTTATAACTGAAGTTCCAGCTCCTTTTGGGCCAAATTTTAATCTTCTGTAAATCAATTCAAATGCTGCAAGCCCCAGATAAGCTTCAGTTTTGCCTCCACCCGTGGGAAACCATATTAAATCGACTACATCTCTATCTTCGCTCTTTGGATTTACCAATGATTCGATAACAACTAATAAGAATCCAAGTTGAAAAGGCCGCCACTTGAACATTTCAAACTTTTTATTATCATAAGATGGTCTAATATCGTTGTAATCTATATCATCTCTATTTTTCAGAGATACGAAATCTTTTTCTGTTGTATGTATCATTTGCCTCAACATAACTTCATTCATGATCGCAAATGCTTGCTTCGCCTCAGGATTGTCGGTAATTATCGCGATACCTTTTAACATTCTATTGTGTGCCTCATTCATTCTGGCTAAAATTCTTTCTTTGGCTTTTTTTAAATCTGACTCAACGTCTTCCTTACTAATTTTTTTAAACCACACTCTATAATCTTCAGTAAATGCTTTTAATTTATTTCTCAGAATATCTGCATCAATGTTCTCATCACTTAAAAATTTTAATGACATTACTTTTTCATTTTTTATATTATTTGTTACAGGCTTTACTTCCGCTGTAGGAAGTGAGCTAGTTTGTATATATTTAGTATCTTCTGTCCAAAAGGGAGCGCATCCATGACCAACGGCAAATGTTGGTTTATTTTTATATTGAAGAACTAATTCCTCTTCTTCCTCATCAAAAGCTAATTTGTTACTTGCAGGGTATTCTTGAATAGATCCATTTACTGGAGTACATCTAAACCCCACCTGGAAAAGGCAGTCCTCTGTTCTTATCTTAGATTCTTCTGTTTGTTGAGTTTTATTTATGATTGTAACTGTTATTAAATAGCCCTTCCCTGTTGGGCGCCAAATTACATTTACTTCTGCTTTTTTATTAAAAATTTCAATTATATGGTTTTTGCTTGATTGTGAATGAGTTATCGTTTGCGGAGATTCCTCAGTCGCTAATGGATTTCTAATCCATGTTGGCCATTTACCAGAGCTGTCTTGAGTATATATTCGGTCTTTTTCATCAATTTTTTCTTGTTCTTTCTTTTGATCAGCTGTAATTCTTTTATACTCTGCAGCCCATGTATCAATTCTTATTTTATTACAATCTAACGCAAAAAAACTAAAACCCATTGAGGCTGGAGCATCTTGAAAAATTAAGCTTAATGGAGAATCATCATCTTTTTCGTCTTCTCCGGCTGGCGAATTAGATAACTCATCATCATTCGTAGTTAATTCTATTTTTGCATCTTGTGGAAATAAAGTGCCTGCCAAATATCTAATATGAGGCCTTTCTTTCATCGTTTCATTTTCAGGGCCAACGGGACCAATAAGCTCTTTGGTCAAATAGTTAACAATTTTTTCTCGTTCTAATTTAAAAGATTTATTGAGCACTTGAATCCCTTTGCTTTAAATTAAATCTTAAGTACTCCTTAAATTCATTAGAAGAAGCAATCCATAAATAAGTACGTGCTCGTGTCAGCCCTATATATAGTGTAGATAATGAATTTTTCATATCTTTAATTTTTTCCGTATCAATTAAAATAATACACATTCTCTCTAAACCTTTAAAATTTTTAATCGTACTAAATAAAATTTTATTATCATCTAACATTACATTGTTTTGACTTATTGCCTGCATTCTTTTTCCCCATTTTTTATCTAAATTTGATGCAACAGAATCTGAAAATTGTAATGGAGATAAAATAGCTATGTCAGATAAAGGTATAGCTTCCTGGATTACCCATTTATCAAGAATTTCATTGATTTTATTCAGCTCATCTTCTTGATCAGTTACATCACAATGAATAACACTTTTACCAGTATTTTTTGAAAAGGGATCGCCAATCGAAGCCCCCGTATGAAATTCAGCTTGATCAACAATTTGCTTAGTATTTCTACAATTTTGGGATAATTTATGGGATGTATGATTATAACTTTTCATAATTTCATAAGCTTCATCATCAAAATATCCAATTACACCGGCCTGTTTATTTGGATCCATAAAATAACGCCATTTTCCATTTGCAAGGCCATTGTTTAAAGCTGCATCCATAATATCCATGTTCTCAGTAGACATTAAATCTTGACCTTCATCTACTATTAATACATCAAATTGAGTCTCCATAGAATTAAGTAATTCCTTTAATTCTAGTAACGTGCATATATTAAGTGTGTAGTTTTTATCTTTTAATTCATCAGCTAATTGACCTTTTAAATAAGTAGCAAATAACTCTTCCATAACTAATAAAATTACACTCTTATCCTTAAATAATTCTCTTCGAGTAATTTCAACAGCTAAAAAAGATTTTCCAGTTCCCGCACCTCCAGTACATATTATTCTTTCGTTATCTTCTATAGCGTCAATTATTAAATATTGCTCTTCTGTGTGCTCAACAATTTCCTTGTCTTCTTGCACTAACATATTAAGTAAAGAAGGCGATTGATCAAAGTCAGGGCGAAGTTTATTAATGATTTGTGACAATAATGGATCATCAGGAGGTAGCGCACTTTTTTTCTGTTTTCCTACCCAATAATCAATTAGTCTATTTAAATATTTTTTAAAAAGAACTTCATTTTTAGTGAAACTACCGTTACAAATTGACTCATTAGGCCATTCAACTGAATGTTCATCAAAGCTTGTATCTGGGAAAATTACTCCATAGCCTATTGAGAGCTTATCTGTATTAATTTTATATTTTGTAAAAAGAACATCTTTAGTAAGTGCGTACATTCCATTTATGGCTTGTTTAAATGGCCCTTCCGAACTTTTATGCTCTACTCCATATCTATCCTTGTAATACCAAATACCATTTTCACGCCTTATTCTTCCCCCTTTTACCTCAAAAATAAATAATCCACGAGGACCTAAAAGAACAAAATCAACTTCACACATCATTTTATGAGCACTCTCAGAGATGTTTAGAGAATGAAAAGCTGTCCATCCAGGTCCAAGTTCAATATCTCTAAATAAATTAAATACTTTTTTTTCAGCATTACTATTATTATTTCGATATATGTTAGGTATTAATTTCAAAACAAAATCCTTTAAAATAAATTAGGAATTTTAAAAATTTTACGTCACTTAATATCAGGTACCTTTCTTTTATAACCCTCTACTCTCTCTCTTTCCTCTACACATGGGATACATTCATTATAGCCAGCTAATGATCTTTTTTCGGGGATTGGGCCTTCACAATTTACACAAATTGATAGATTAATGTTGTTAGTATAAGAAAAACATTTCCAACAAACTCCATCAGTTTCATAAGGTAAAGCACTTTCTTTATTTTTGTCATTAAAAATTTTAAACAATGATAGATCATGATCCGTTAAATTATTTTCACACATCAAACAAAAATATTTTTTTAGTCTTTTTTTATTCTTAGAGAAATAATTTTTGGATTTTTGACGTAATTCATTCCTTTTTAATGTGTTTATAGAATAATCATTAGGTAAGCTTATTTTATCAATAAGTAATTTAAAATTCTTTTTGGAGCTGTAATTATAAGCATCTAGGAACCAAATTTTGTTTTTGATAGCACTCTCATTATTATCATACTTAAAAAATATATTTATTAGGGACACTTTATATTCAATTAATTCTTCATCTTCCTCTTGATAATAAAAAGTCAGATCCTCACCATTTTTAAGATGCTCACTTAAAATTAATACCTTTTCATTTAAATCGATTGTGGGTACTTTTGTTTGTATTATTGGTTTGTTTGTATTAATTTCTTTTGTAGGCTTTAATTTCTGATCTGAGCGTTCAAACCTCACTTTATCTATGATTTTAATTCCTTTTGTAGGCTTAGCTGGTTTATTCTTTTTCGGAAGAAGTTCTGGATTTTGGGGTTTTTTAGGTTGATTTGATTCACTTCTACTAGATTTGCCTTTATGCATATTGAAAATAAATATGCCAAATACTACTAATAAAAATAAAAGGACGTCTGTATCCATAAGACCAGTTTACCCCCAGACAATTAAGTGGGCAAATAGAGTGTTTCTGGTTGATTGCTAGTTAAGCTAATCAAAAACCATATTAAGATTTCAATGTTCTAATAAATCTGTATGCAAATATAAATAATAGCATTATCCAAGATACAGCAACAATTGGTTTCATGTAGTACCTCCATTTATCACACTTTTAGAAATTTTTTTAAATACTTAACTTTCCATTTAGTGTAACTTTTTATACGACTATCTATTTCTTTTTGAGATAGTTCATAATTTTTATTTTCTTCTATTTCTTTTTCTTCTTGATTAGTTTCTGCCCACCAGATTTGATGTATTAAATCTGCCCTAACCTTTTTACGCCACTTATCACCCCCTTCTGTCTCTAGTTCTTTTTTTCTTTTGAGGTATTCATAATTTGGGCTGGAACGCCATAAGCGAGATTCACTTGTAGCATAAGCATTACGCCAGCTAGCTTCATGTGTTGCTTGTTTGAAAGTTAATCCTGTCTGATCAATCGTACCTTGCTGGTATAAACTGTCTCTAGCGATAACAACGAAGGGGTATTTTGTGAAGCGTTTGTCTGGATTCTTCTCAACCCAGAAATAATCTAGTTCGTGCATGTCTTTCTCCTCTTTAGCTACTTTGACAATTGTCTAGGTGTAGCAAGTTGGTTTAAATCACCTATAAGCAAATTATATAACTGTATTAAGTGTTATTCATCAAGATTTTCATGAGTTAGGTACCAAGAATAAGAGTAGGAGTAGTTTTTTCATTTATGTATTTGCTGGTACATCAGCAACTAATTCAATTTTTAAGGTAGGGTAAGCTGAATTTCAGCCACACCAATTAAATACCTTTTCTTATAAACTTGCATACCACGACAAAACAATTTTTAACGCTAGAAAAGCAAGTATTAATACTATAAGTTCTTTATCTGTCATAACACCTCTTTTATATATTATATTTTAGAACAAGACCCCATCACTAAATTAGGTATTAACAATAAGAGTAGGAGTAGTTTTTTCATTTAATCCAATTCAATCAAATCCAATTGCTTTTTTAATTTTACAATCCAATCCCGAGTATCCGTATTTTTAATGAACCACAATTCTGTATCTTCATTATGAGATTTATCATTACTATTTAGAACTTTACTTTCTTTAATGGACTGATAAAAAAACCAGGCAAATACTAACAAAAAGAATAATCCAACATTCCAGGTAAATAAATTTCCCTCGCCCCAAAAAAATTCATATATAAAAGGTAGCGAAAAAAGAATGGAAGTTAATAATAAACAACCTTTTATCTCCATAAAATAATTAACTTTTTTTGGAAGTGTAATGGGTTTTTCATATTGTTCATGATCCTTATAATCTTCTTCACACTTTATTAACCATTTCGTAATAAATTCTTTCCTTAACTTCTTATCTTTAATTATTGAGAATTGTTTATGTATATTGCCATCTCCATGAGTAGAGGTAAAATCAAAATCACTATCTGTCGTCCCATATAGCTTATCAACTTTAGCCATAACCCTATTAAATGCTTTATCGGCTTTATCAGCTTTATTCATTAGAAGGCTCTATCTTTCTTTACGAGCGTACTAGGAAAATTATTTATCATAAAACCAGTTTACCCCCAGACAATTAAGTGGGCAAATGGGGACTACTGAAGCGTTATTAAACTAGTAGTTTTTTATGTCTAAAGACTGGAAATAATGCTGTTTTATTGGTTATTTAGGCACTAATTTAGGCACTAAATTAATATTATTATCTATTAAAGCCTATATATATAGGTATATAAGAATTAATACGGTGGTGCTTACCTCCACCAATTATTAAAAAGAATAGGTTTTATTGGGAGTAACGCAATGTGTCAAAGGTATATCATGTTCACTTATATTTTCTATATCTTTACAAGGCTTAAAAAGGCTGATTCCAATTC
>Ga0315339_1002461_pt1 | contig 14084 bp, 10 predicted proteins | sample ASW17metaG_FD_204514 | JGI IMG/M metagenome (GOLD analysis project Ga0315339, IMG submission 204514) | Ammonia-oxidizing marine archaeal communities from Pacific Ocean, United States - ASW #17 | ecosystem: Environmental > Aquatic > Marine > Oceanic | place: USA: California | collected 2016-12-05
CAGTTGGATTCAGTGGGTTTTTATAGTCATTTCAATGAGTTACCTGAGGATTCTCAGGAGAAAATGGCGGTGAGGGAGGGATTCGAACCCTCGGTACCTTGCGGTACACACACTTTCCAGAAATTTTCCTTCGGTATCACCTAAAAACGCTTGAAGCCTTTTAGATACGATACTTTTCTAAAAACCTAAGGCATAAACAAAAATCGATAGATCCGTAAGAACGCACAAACTATTCAAAAGTGTATCACACTGATGTATCACGCACATATGCGAAAAGCTATATGACAAGGCCATTTGCACGAGCATTCACTTCTCTTTTCACACTACTCCTGCGTCAACACTAACCTTAAGTAACAACACATAGCACTTAAAGGCTCTTTCGATAACGCAACTCGTGCTAATATCAACGAACCACCGATAGCATGGAATGTGTAAATGGAATTAGTCGAAGGTTATGAATTTCAGTTGGTTGAGCTAGAAACTTGTATTGGCAGCAAAACATCACGCCCCAGAGTTCGCCCCCTTAGCCCTTTCCCTACTAACATAAACGTCAAATTTCCAAGGGCACTCAGAGTTGAAAACCCCATTGGAACTCGCTTTAGAGCTGACGTTAAAGTGTGCCAAAAACACAATAAAAACGGCACCCCTAATGGTCAGCCATACTTGGATGCGAAGACAAAAACTATAATCAAGGTCGAGAGTTTTACGCCTGAGAAAATGTTAATGGCCTTACAGAAACCCAACTCAGAAAGCGGCAGAGCATACGAATATGTTGAGTTAAGCCATGATGACAACAACGAGCTTCCTGCTGACAGTCTACAGCTTTTAAGAACTCGGGCCTTAAGTGCTTCATCCACTATTCCTGCAACTAGAGTCAGTGAAATCAAGGTACCCACAAGGAATTATATAGTAAAGCTGTATGCCTTAGGCCGCTCAAGAGGAATTTGTGAAGCTTGTGACGAACCTGCTCCCTTTATACGTAAAAATGATGGCAAGCCATATCTGGAAGTTCACCACATTATTGAGCTTTCACAAGGCGGCGCTGATTCTCCTCAGAATGTAGCAGCTATCTGTCCAAACTGTCATGCTAGAGTGACCTATGGCGAAGATAAGACTAATTATAATGAGAAATTGAAGGCTAAAGTAAAGCGATTAGAGGACCAGTTAATATCTTCATAATTACTCTATTAATGCTGAGTAAAAATTTTGTCACTACGCTCTAAGATGCCTTCCAAACAAACCCTAAGTCATCAAGGCGGCTGAACTGCTCAGGTGTTAATTTGTCTTTGCTATATTTCTGTCTTGAGACCCATGACCCTAGACCATAACCCTGATATTGAAATTTTTGTGTTACTAGGCAATCACCAAACTCGTTTTTATAAGCGACAAGGTATTTAAACCCTTCTTCCCACTGGTATTCTACGACATTCCAAACAAACCCTAATCCATCAAGAAGGGAGACTTTCTCAGGTGCCAGTTTGTGTTTTTGGCTTCGCTTTGTAGATACCCAAGAACCCAAATCAAAACCGCCATATTTATATTTGCCTACCACCAAGCAATTCCCAAACTCTTTTTGATAGGCAACAAGGTGTTTGAACCCTTCTTCCCACTGATACTCTATGGCATTCCATATCCACCCTAAATTATCAAGGCGACTAACTTGCTCATCCGTTAATCTGTCTTTGCTAGTTCGCTGAGTGTTCACCCAGTTCCCTAACCGATGTCCATGATATTCAGTTTTAAATTCCACCAAGCAGTTGCCAAATTCTTCTTTATAGGCAGCTAGGCATTTGAACCCTTCTTCCCATCGAACTTTGGAAACATTCCACACAAAACCCAATTCATTAAGACGGTTGACTTGCTCAGGTGTTAATACGTCTTTTCTAAGCTGTGTTCGCTGCATAGTTACCCAAGCACCTAAATTAAAACCGTCATATTCAAGTTTGCCTACCACAAAGCAATCTTTAAACTCTTCTTTATAGACAGTTAGGCATTTGAACCCTTCTTCCCATTGAACTTCGGAAGGATTCCACACAAACCCTAATCCATCAAGGAGAGATACTTTCTCAGGTGTTAGTTTGTGTTTTGCTCTTCGCTTGTTCATAACCCAAGTACCCAAATTAAAACCGTCATATTCAAGTTTGCCTGCAACCAAGCAGTTGCCAAACTCTTCTTTATAGGCCGCTAGGTATTTGAAACCTTCTTCCCACATAGATTCATGACGCTTCCAAATAAACCCCAGTCCATTAAGGCGGTTGATTTGTTCAGGTGTTAATACGTCTATTGTATGTCGAGTGCGACTTACCCAAGCACCTAAATTAAAACCGTCATATTTATATTTGCCTACCACCAAGCAATTTCCAAACTCTTTTTGATAGGCAACAAGGTATTTGAACCCTTGTTCCCACAGAGGTTCTTCAACGTACCAAGCAAACCCTAAGGCATCAAGTTGCTTAACTTGCTCAAGTGTTAGTTTGTGTTTTTTGTGTCTCCAACTTTGTACCCAGTTACCCAAATTAAAACCGTCATATTGAGATGTCCGTGCCACTTCGCAATTTCCAAATTCTTCATTATATGCCGTTAGGCATTCGAATCCTTTTTGCCAATTAGATTCAATAGGACTCCACACAAACCCGAGTTCATTTAGGCAATTGATTCGCTCAGGTGCTAATCCACCTTTTCTAAGCTGTGTTCGCTGCATAGTTACCCAATTACCCAAAGGATAACCGTCGTATTGAGATTTGGCTGGTATCAGGCAATCACCAAACTCTTCTTTATAGGAGGTTAGGTATGTGAATCCTTCCTCCCAGTTGTACTTCCGGCGATCCCACACAACCCCCAGTTCATCAAGGCGATTGATTTGCTCAAGAGTTAATGCATCTTTTTTACTTCGCTTACCAACTTGACGAGTAACCCAACTCCCTAAATTAAAACCGTCATATTGAAATTTATCTGTCACCAAGCAGTTGCCAAACTCTTCTTTATAGGCAGCTAGGTATTTGAATCCTTCTTCCCACATAGATTCATTAGGATTCCATACAAAGCCCAATTCATCAAGGCGAGTGATTTGCTCAGGTGTTAATACGTCGTTACCATGTCGCTGGACTTTTACCCAATTACTCAAGTGAAAACCGTCAGGTTGAGAGTTATCTGTCACCAAGCAATTACCAAACTCTTCTTTATAGGCAGCTAAGTGTTTGAATCCCTCTTCCCACATGTATTCATAAAGCTTCCAGACAAACCCTAATTCATCAAGACGACTAATTTTCTCAGGTGTTAGTCCATGTTTCCTGCTTCGTTGAACCCTTACCCACGATCCTAGTTTATAGCTACAATGTTGAGATCCAGATGGCACCAAGCAATTTCCAAATTCTTCTTTGTAATTCTCTAACAAACCAAACCAAAACTCCCACGTTGCACTTGTGGATTCAATTAGCTTAGTATTTAACGCCTCTTCAAATTGATGTGTGATGGTTTCAGGTAAGTCGAAGGTGATTTTATCTGGCCGCCCTACAGTCCCTCGCTTGCCTATTGATTGTCGTAACTGGTCGAGCTGTTCGCCCAAGCCACTATCATGGGACCGAAGAGCATTGACAACTGCCCATATCTTTTTAAAGGGTGACGAGTTAAGTGCTTCATCGGGGTCATCGTGATCTTCAATAAAGACAGGTATAACAATAGATCCTATATCTTTGCCCTTTGATAACCTTATGGCTCTGCCTACTGCCTGAACAATATCTATTTCAGAATTTCTAGGGTCAATAAAAGCAACACCATCCAAAGCAGGAACGTCCACGCCTTCTGATAAGCAGCGAGCATTTGATAGAACATACCGCTGATTAACTTCAATCTGGCCTAGTGCCTGAAGGTTTCTGTTTCTTTCAATGGTAGGCATAGCGCCTGAAACACAGCCAGTCAATAAGTCACCCTCAGGCCTAGATTCCACTGGCATCCAATCTATTACTTCAGGTAGTTTATTGGCAAAGTCTTGCGCAGCATTAACTGTTGAATGAAAGCTAATCACTCGTTTGAGGTCGTAGTTCTTTATGGCCTTAGCCAAGCCAATGTGACTGGCAAATGATTGGGCATCTGACTGAATATCATTATCTGTTTGAATCAATGAGCGTTCTGTGATCATTTCAGAGTATCGAGGGTTATCAATGCCAACCACAACGACCTGATAATCAGTCAGCAAGCCCTGCTCTATGGCCTCGCCAAACGATAGCTTATGCAGCACAGGGCCAAAAGATACTTCATCATCCATTGAGACAACATCGACACCCGAATCAGCAGCTTTCTTTTGAAAGTGTGCTTGGAAGATTCTTGGCGTTGCTGTCATGAATAATCGTTTTACAGCAGGTATTTGATCGTTATCTAGGACAGTTGAGTAGGCTGAGCCAACTTTACCTGCACAACGATGTGCTTCATCTGCAATGATTAGGTCTAATGGTTTTAGACTTGCTGCTTGAAAGGCCTCTGCAATCTTTGGTGAAGACTGGTAAGTAGAGAATATAACCTTACGCCCAGAGGATTTGAGAAATTTAGCTATTGAATCAATGTCAGTTGTAGAGGGGAAACTTAGTTCAGAGGTTGATAAGGCAATCGTATCTTCAGACTTTGCCACTGTATCGTCAGAACAGACAGGAAGGTAACTAAATGGTTCTTTGCTATGGGTTAACCACTCAGCCAGTGTCTTAGATAAAAGCAAAAGAGAAGGCAGCAGGACAAGAACTGTATCTGATTTAAGTGCTTCAGTAATCCAAAGGGCTGTCAGTGTCTTACCTGTCCCACAGGCCATAATTAACTGACCACGATTCTTTAGATTCTGTGTGACTTTATCTATGGCTATCTGTTGGTAGAGCTTAGGTGTGAATGCCTTCTTTACGCCACCTGTTGATAACTGATCAAGGCTCTTTGGCCAGTCTAAAGGGGCCTGTAACAGCTCGCTGAGCATCAACTGGTTAATAGGTGTTGTTTCATGTTGCCGTTTAATAACGCCTACCGCATTAGCTCCTAAGCCGTCTGTTGTGGCAATCAAAAGGCGACGGTGAATCTTTGTGTTAGTAGACTCGCTTAGGAAGGAATCTATGTCTTTCTTGGTCACACTATACTTAGGGTCATAGCACTTCGCTTGAATGGCCCAGTTGTTACCATCAATGTCCTCAGCTACAAGATCAATGCCACAGTCTCTACCCCAGCTTTCAGGCCAGTCATCCCATAGCCATACTTTCTTCAAAGTGGATTTATACATGGGATGGTTTTCTAGAAGCCACTTACATAGCTTCTCAAACTGAACACCACGAGTGTGATTGTCAGGCGAGAAGGTGTCTATTAATTGTAAGAATGGGTGCATGGCTAAGTTAGAAGCTCTTTGAGATGTATATTAAGAAATCTGAAGCAAATGTATAGGCACTTTGATTTCACTAGTAGTACCCCTTTCCACTAACCACATGCCTTACACCGCCTCTAGGATTATCAACATCACCATCCCTTCTTGGGATTAAGTGGGTATGGCAATGAAATACAGTCTGACCAGCACTTGCACCCGCATTCACACCAATATTGAATCCAGTAATAGCCTCATCACTGCTACAAAGCTGTTCTTTAACTAGATGTAGGAGCTGATTTGTAGCACTGACTTCTGCCGTAGATAACCCAAAGTAATCTATAACGTGCCTCTTAGGAATAACCAACGTATGGCCCTCAGTCACGGGATACCCATCTTGAATAGCATAAGCCAAAGTATTTTCTGCAATTACCTCACGGTCAGTATAGGCCTCACAAAATAGACACCCATCAACCCTGTTTGTGTAGTCAATACGGTTCCCCGCAAGGTCTGTACTATCTCGATTACCCTTAGAGGCATTGCAGCTATAACAGAGGGCTTGGTAATTAGTAATGTCGTCAGCCCCTCCTAAACTCTTAGGAACTATGTGATCTACTTCTAAGGCCTTGTCATCAGCTCTGATGCCACACAGCTCACAATGGAAGTTAGCTCGTTTCAGAACTGAATAGCGCACACTGCCAGATACTAGTCGCCTATTTCTGCTGCGATGTTCCCACACTGAATCCCCACGCTTCCCTTCAAAATCCTTCAGCTTTGCGTCACATAGAGCTATGAGTTGCTGTATTTCTTCTGAATTAAGTTCGCTATAACCGTTGAGGGAATAGTCTGATTGTCTGGGCAGCTTTGTGACCACATCATGGTTTCTTAATACCTTGCCGACCATGCCATTAACGATGTGCTGGTAGTAATCAACTTGAGTCTGGTCTTTACTGAGGAGAATAGATGCTATTTCTGAGGAGGTTGCTGTGCCATTTTGTTTAAGAAGCGCAGTGAGCATTACGGGTTGATATACGTGAGACATCCTCATTCTATTTTGAATGAAATCCTTGATCTTAATATATCGATTTGATTGTTCCATGTTTAGCTTCCTGCTTAACTACTACAACTCGATAATAGCACTACAGAGGGGGGGATTTGCAAACCCAAACTCTGGCAGGGCCAAGGATGGAACAGGGCGGTTAACTAAGGGGTATTCCTTTCCCAATATATGAATCCCCACTACTCCATATGTATGCTTTACAGCACCAAATGTGACTTGCCCTAACGCAGAGGCTATTTGAGCAGGCGTCATTACCTCTGTAATACGCTCTCTATTGGCCGCACTATTTGTATTACCATTATAGGCACCTATGTTGAACCATATATAGGCTCGCACATCGCCTTTAAGGACACCCTTAACTTAACTTCCGGAGTTTAACTTAGTTTTACACTCATAACTGAACACGTTCCTATATACGTACACCCTGCATTGTGAACCCTAATCTGCGGCCTTGAACATAAATATCGTTTCCATCAAGCTGTTTGATAATATTTGGTTCGAGTGCTGGAGATATTGCCAAGATAGTTTCCGCTATTTGCCTAAAAGCCGTCTCAATATTCGAATCTGCCTGCTCTATTATTTCACTGGTCATGTCCTGAGCCATTTTTAGTATCTCTACTAACAAACCCACTTGGATTAATGTTTTCTCTATTTTTTTAATCATCCTTTTTGTGAACAATCTTTTGAAATAACCAAGCCGCTTACTACCCATAATCTCCCAGTGCAGCACAAACATGATCATGGCATGCTCCTTAAACTCCTCTTTTAGGTAATCATCTTCCGGATTGGAACTTATGATCACACCAGATTCCCATAAATTTTGAAACCTAAGTGAGTGATACATAAGCAATGCCATAAAATCCTCTTCCATTAACCTATTCAGCATATTTCTTCTCCATGATTTGAAACAAGACAACGGTAATGGAATTGCTGCCTTAGGAGACAGGCAACCTACTTAAGCGATCTCAACAAATGTAATCAACGTATCAAAGTCAATTAAATCACTTGAATTAGTAGTGGCTGATAAATCAATCACAACATCACTGCTTGTATTATCTACGTCCCAAGTTACTATTCCACTAGTAAGATTTAAATCAGCATTACTATGATTATCTTCTGCTCGGTAATACAGTTCAATTTTGTCGCCACTCACATCAAAATCAGTAATAACATCACTGCCAGAGGTTGCGGTGAACTGGAAGACATCATCACCAGTACCTCCGGTTAAAGTGTCATCTCCAGCACTACCAAAGAGTGTGTCGTTATCCTCACCACCATCAATCGTGTCATTACCATTAGAACCCCATAGTGTGTCATTACCCGCTTCACCATAAATATTGATAGCTTCAGTAAGGATAAAGTTAGCACTGGTTAAATCAACTATGTCATTGCCTTCACCCGCTCTAATAGCCTCCAAATCAATGATTCTTGCTGTAGAGTCGATGCCCTGCGTGGTTGAAGAGAGTGTTAAAGAGCTGTGATGGTCTGAATAGACATCATCAATAAAGAAGGCATCGTTGCCAGCAGTAAGGCTTAGAGTATCTATATCAGCACCACCATTAATCACATCACTAAAGCGATTAAATCCATCAAGTGCAATCTTCTCATTAGTGCTAACGGACGAGTCGTTACTGACGTTTTTAGCAACATAACCAGCGTCCCAAACGCTATCAGCTGTAAGTGTTATAACATCATCGCCTGCTAGGGCATAAACCACATCAGCACCTTCAAGGGTAGAAATATTGTCAATGCCAGCCCTGCCTTGGAGAATGTCGTCTGCAGATGTGCCTGTGATGACACCATAAAGGGTAGCTATTCCTAAAGGATTGCCTTCTGAGTCATAACGCTGGGCGTAGATACCGTGACCACTGCCATCTTGACCATAAGAATACCAAGTAACAACAAAACCACCATCTTCTAGGGATGTGGTGCTTGGCAGGCCTTGATCAGATGAGGTATATGTATTAACTTGGAACTCAGAACCTATGCTACTTCCATCAGCATCGTAACGTTGTGCGTAGATGCCGTAGCCACTACCATCTTGACGATTTGACACCCAAGTAACTATAAAACCACCATCCTCTAAGGCTGTGGCATTTACAAAGTTTTGATCCAGCTCGGTATAAGTATTAACTTGAAACTCAGCGCCGACGTTATTACCACTAGCATCATAACGCAAAGCCGAGACACCGTAGCCACTGCCATCTTGATGAGGATAATGCGACCAAGTAACGAGAAAGCCCCCATCCGCTAGGGCAGTTGTGCTTGAGAAGTATTGACTTGGCGCACCAGAAACTTGGAATTCAACACCAACGTTATTACCATCAGCGTGATAACGTTGTCCGTAAATATTTTTACCAGCGCCTATAGCATCTGACTTCCAAGTAATTACAAACCCACCATCTATCAGGGCGGCGGCGCTTGGGTTAGCGTATTCATGTGCAGTATCAATACTAACTTGGAACTCAGAGCCGACGGTATTACCACTAACGTCATAACGTTGTGCGGAAATACCGTTAACACCTTGAACGCCATGGTGGGACAACCATGTAACAACAAAACCACCATCTGCTAGAGCTGCGGTGCTAGGATTAGTTTGATCATATGTGGCATAAGTATTAACTTTGAACTCAGCACCAATTTTATTACCACCAGCATCATACCGCCGAGCGTAGATCCCCGAACTACTGTCATCTTGACCATCCGACTGCCAAGTAACCACAAAGCCACCACCTGTGATGGCAGTGGTGCTTGGGTTGGCTTGATCAGATGAGGTATATGTATTAACTTGGAACTCAGCACCTATGCTATTTCCACCTGTACCGTAACGCTGTGCATAGACACCCAAGCCGCTGCCGTCTTGACCATACGATTCCCAAGTAACCACAAAACCACCATCGGTCAGGGCTGCTGTACTTGGTCTGGTTTGATCATGTGAGGTATGCGTATTAACTTGGAACTCACCATTACTACTGTTTGATAAAAGTTCATATAAACTATTACCAAGTTGCAGTTTCTCGACACCAAATAAACTCACTACCTTTCCAGTAGTATTATGCGTCATCAAAGGTACATAACTATCAGATTGGCTAAAGGTGTAGTCACCGTAGTTGCCAGAAAAGACAACTGTGTCGGTTCCAGCACCTGCTTGGACTGAAGTTGTGTCCATTAGGACGGTAATAGTATCGTTAGCAGTGGTGCCTGTTATCGTTGTCATAATACCCCCTCAATCCACTATAGACTTTAACTTGCGAAGATATGTATAAGCCAAGTAAATTTTAAGCATACGTCTAACAATCTAGGAATATTTCTGAAATTGTGTTCATTCATGATTTGAAACAAGACAGCGGCAATGGAGGTTCTACCTCAAGAAAACTACACGCTGCCCAATATTTATCACAAAAAATCTGTCACGCCTTTCTAATATGTAAGAGTACTGTAATCCCCCCCCATGCCCCCAGTAGATTACAAACAAAGCATGGTGGGGCTGCTTAGTGTGTAGGGCTTAGGCATTCATCTTGATACGCTGTACGGTGCTAGGGGCAATCTCTAATGCCTTGGCTGTCTTGCGGATACTCGTACCATCCTTCAGCAAGGCCAGCACTTTATCTCGGTCTACTGAAGGCTTACGTCCCCGATACTTGCCAGCTTCCTTGGCTTTGGCAATGCCTTCTCGTTGTCTTTCCAGAATCATCTCTCTTTCAAAGCGGTACACTGCACCCAACAAGGTGATCATTAAGTTCTGTATAGGGTTGTCATTACCATCAAAGATGAGGTTCTCATTATGGAAGTGGACGGTAACACCCTTGCTATTTAACTCCTTAATCAGCCTTAGCAAGTCCTCTACGTTACGAGCCATGCGGCTAATATCATGGACATGAACTACATCACCTTCTCGGACATAGCTGATAAGCTCATTCAGCGCTGGGCGATTGGTATCTTTACCGGAACAGGTATCTTCAAACGTCTTATCAAAACTCATTCCTGACAACTGCCTGACATTGTTCTGATCAATAGTAGAGACACGTATGTATGCTACTTGTTGGCTTCTGGACATGGCTAACTCTCCCTTTAGATGTACCGAATAAACTCTAAGATGTTATGAATATAGTGTACTTATAACTTAATAACAACTCATATCGGTACAATTAATGTACTTACAGATTGTACTTATTTAACTCTACTCTAAAGAATACAGTTTGAAAGAACGTACCCATTAGCACACCAAAAGAAAATCTATAGCAGTAGGCAGTCTGGAAAAAGGTGCCAGAAAAGGCAGAAAAAGAAGCCTCTAAGTTACGCTCCCTATTGTCCTATAGGTTTAATTTCATGAGCCATTACATACAACTTCAAACTAACACCGGAACACAATAACTATGAATAACACACTAGACCAAAGAAGCCTCTTCTCAAGTAGAAAACAAGCTCAACTAAGGAAGCCCTTGGTAAATAAGCGACTCAGATTTTCAGAGAAAGGGTTCCAGAATCTTAAGCTAATACAAGACAGGTATGAGCAACACCTAAATAGACCTATCAGCGAGAGCGTAGCACTCGACATTTTGCTTACTAAAGAGATCTCAAAGTACAGTTCAAAGGACAATAATTGAAATGAACAACAAGCCATCTGACACTCAAAGAAAATACTGAAAACGCATTAGCGTACCGTTACAGCATACAAAACCGTTTTTAATGGCTGAAGTATGTAATAAGCAGACACTAGAGTAGAAGTGGGAGGGGGTACCACATCCTCCAATAAAGCTAATCTTACAGAGTTTTAAAGCTCTCTTAGCGACCACCAAGCAGCTACCACCTTACCTCAATAAAATACTACCTATCCAGTATATCTTCTAAGGAAGTGTGTCCGGAACCCCCGTGTTCACTGGACCCTAAGCCGTATTTAGGACTTTTGTATAGGTGATAGAAAAACGAGACACGAGAATGACATTATTAAAAAATCCTTTATATTATTCAGTAAACATCATTGACGCCATTATGGGCGAAGGAAAAAGCACATGGCTTATGAACACAATCAACAAGGACTACAGCCTAAGTCCTTTCAACGGCCACAGACCTAAGAAATATATAATTCTAACAATGTACCTTGATGAAGTTGACCGGTTTATTAGTGGCTGTAGGATTGCTGATTTTAAGAGTCCGGAGCCTATCCATGGGCGTAAGTATTTTGGTTTGAATCGTTTAATCAATGACGGTGAAAACATAGTGACTACTCATGCCCTCTGGTCGCTTATCGATAGGCAAACCTTCAAGCTTCTTAGGGAACAAAACTATTGTCTATTTATTGATGAGGTGTTTGATTGTGTTCGAACCTATGATGAAATCACTAGGCAGGACATGGGTTTACTACTGGAAAGAAAATTCATTACCTTAGGTGAAAACAACAGAGTCTTATGGAATCATAAGGAAGCACCAAACTACTCAGGTAAGTTTGAGGCTCTTGTTGGGCTTTGTGATAATGGTAATCTTGTTTACGAAAACCAATGCTTCCTGTTGTGGAAGTTCCCTATTGAGTTTTTAGCTCAGTTCTCTGAAGTATGGATCGCGACCTACCTATGGAATGGAAGCTTAATGTCCAACTATCTTGAAGCAAATGACGTCAGTGTCACGCTAAATACGTTATCCAACCATGATTTAATATCCTACGAACATGGTAACGAAACAACAGCAAAATCTAAGCTGAGAAGTCTCATAACTATCATTGATGATGACAAACTCAATGCCGTTGGATCCACGTCTGTGTATAAAGGAACGATAATGCAGAATAAGATCAACCCTCTGTCGTCATCATGGTACAAGCGTCAGGATGAGAAAGGGCTAAAGCTAATTAAAACCAACACATACAACTTCTTTAACAACAGGTCGAAGGGAGGTTCGAATTTGGCTATGTGGACATCTTTCAAGCGCGATAAGAACAAACTTAAGGGGAAGGGTTACACCAAAGGTTGGGTTCCATACACCACCAAAGCCACTAACGAATATAGACACAAGGCGCATCTAGCATACCTTGTAAACGTTTTTATTATGCCCCCAATTAAGCATCACTTAGAGGCTAATGGAGCCAAGATCAACGAAGAGATGTACGCATTGTCCGAGTTTGTCCAATGGATCTTTAGAAGTCGCATAAGAGAAGGCCACCCAATAACCTTATACATCCCTAGTGAACGAATGAGGACTATTTTAATTAACTGGCTAAATCCGCCTGTTGCTGCACAGGCCCTAGCTGCCTAGATAGAATATTTAATTCTATTAAGGGCTTTGCTTAAATGTTTGAGACTAAACTCTAACGCCCCATAAGACCTCCCCACCGAGGCCGCACCTGACCAACCACCTAAGTAGTCGGCAATATCTTGAGAGATTTCTGCTTCTCGGCAAGCATCTCTAAACCTATGCCTTAGGCTATGGAAGTGGTTGGCCACACCAAAGCGCCCAAACTCTGAGTTAATGTGCTTTGAATAAGTCTGTGAGTAGTTCCCATAAATTCCAAGGACAGCACTAGGGAATAGCCTACTATCAGACCTTACATCTGCAATCCACTGTACAAGGCCACGCTCAATCAGCTCTTTGTGTATAGGTACAGTTCTAACGGAGCTTTCAGTTTTCATACTATTGTTTTCATACCTATCATGGAATGACAGCAGCCACGACCCTCGCTCAAATACAATGTCTGACTTTCTTAGCTGAAGTATCTCGTTTTGTCGTGCACCTTGATACAGTGCAATCAAAACAACCCAGTAGTCCTCAGACTGCCCCCTAAGACCTGCAAACAGCTTTCTCATATCATTAGCAGACATTGGATTACGCTTCCCTTTGGCCTTCTTAGGGTCCTTCATTGACATATTAACAAAGGGATTATTGCCGACTTTCTCCTCTTCTAATCCATATGCAAAAACTGCACGAATTACATCTACCCTTTTATTGATTGTCGGCACCGATGACCTTTTCAAACCCATCTTGTCAGCAATTTTGATGACGTCTCTTAATGGCCTATGGCGTGTTTCTTTTGCCAATGCAAACCTAACTGGCAGCTTCGAAACAAACATCATAAAGTCGCGAGCTGAATCTCGGGATATGCTATTAGCTAGTGTGTCGCTTGAAAAATACTCTAATGCCACGGCTATTGTGGATGAAAAGTCTTGTATGGTCTTTTTGTTACCTGACAAAGAGAGCTTGGCTAGATAGAAGTCGCTTAAGGCTTTCATCGTCAGACCTAATGGCTGATCGACTACGTGGACCCTATCTGAAGGGTTAGGTTTAGATAGAAGCTGTTTGTTTATGTCTGAGACACCATGAAATCCTTGCTCACACTGCAAAGAGATAACCCTAAGCTTCTCAAACTCAACATCATACCTAACCATGTAAGCATTACGGAGTCGTTTAGCTTCTCTAGAATCTTTAGTATTTAGGGAGTGTCTGATCAGTGCTTTTTGATAATGTCGAAGTAAGTCAACGGGGACTCTTCGCACAAACTGATAGGTGGTTTTACGTAATTGAAGGCAGTACATACAGAGCGATTCCCACATGGAATGTTACACACACATGTACGCTCTATGGACCTAAAAGCTTCTGAAAGCCTTTACCTGAGGATTCTCAAGAAATAATGGCGGTGAGGGAGGGATTCGAACCCTCGGTACCACACAAGCAAAATAACTAATTGATTATTATAGATAATTAATCGAGCAC
>Ga0315339_1002462_pt1 | contig 14080 bp, 11 predicted proteins | sample ASW17metaG_FD_204514 | JGI IMG/M metagenome (GOLD analysis project Ga0315339, IMG submission 204514) | Ammonia-oxidizing marine archaeal communities from Pacific Ocean, United States - ASW #17 | ecosystem: Environmental > Aquatic > Marine > Oceanic | place: USA: California | collected 2016-12-05
CAGATAATAATATTGGACGGCCAGGGAAGTGGGGAAATCGATGATGTAATCCCGACTGGCGATGTCGTATTGCACGGCCAAGCGCGCGAAATTTCCGTATCCGCCGCCGATCTCTACAAAGTCGATGAGGTCGGAATACATATGCTGGCAGAAATCGTGCAGTACCCCGAGATGGTAGAGGTGCCGCATCGCCGAGCGAGTGATCAAACAACCGCCTATATTCACCAAATCCTGTAGGTCTCCGCAGAAGGACTCTTGGTAAGTTGCCAGAAAGAGTGAGTAGGCTGATTGCCCAACGGTCTCCTGTAAACGGCTTAGATAAGTTTCGTCGCCACCGCCGCAGATCTGAGGAGCGATATCTGGGCTGGCCTGGATCCGGGTAAGCTCGGCAGGTTCGTCGGCGATCGACAACGCCATTCGGTCATGATGTTGCTCCCATACCTCCCAGCGCCCATCAAACGTCGGGATATCACACGGTTCCGTCTGGGATAGCGCCCGGCGGGCTGTCTCAACCCTCTCTTCACGAGTACGTTCACGGGGTTGTCTGGCAGGGTTAATCGACAGGATTCAACAAAATCTCTTGTGGCGCCAATTCCGATTCGATGTCGTCGATCGACGACTGTTAGGCAAAGCGGGCAATGGGTTCGCCGTAACACAACAAGATCAGATAGGAGACCAGAGGAACTCGAAACTTTGAGACCATCCGGGGGTTGTCGTCTGCGTTGACCTTGAACACGGGCAGGCGGCCATCGAAGTGCTCGGCTACCTCAGATACCACCGGGGCCATGATCCTAGAGGCCTCGCAGCGAAGGCTCCAGAACTCAACTACCGCGTATTCTCGTTGCCGGAGTCTTTCTTGGTCGAACCACTGTTCCGATAATGCCATTGGTTCCGATCGGGACAAAATACCTCCACGCAGCTTCGTAATCTCTGCTGTGAACTTGTGTTTCTGGCGGTCACTCGACCACGCACAGGTATGAGGCGCGCTTAGTTTAATAAGCAGTACCAACGAGGTCATTGTCAGTGGTCCATATAGCCCAACTGAGGTTTACGAGCAATGTGGGATTTTCAATCACAAGGGCAACGCGATATTTGAAGGCTCTGATTTGATGGTGTGTTCGGCCTGTCTCCCGCGATTACTGCTGGAACATCTCGACACGGACAGACCAGATCACGAACTATATCGCTCCAAGGCGGAATCGCTAGACGCGACTGCCAGTGAGAAATTCTTGCTCGGGTCATCATCGCTGACGAGAGGCCGGTCAACACTTATGGCAGACCGAATGTATTGGAAGATACGGCCTTCCGAGGCTGGGAAGAAGTTGATTTTCAACAGGTAAACGGCGTTCTCAAGAGAGCTACCGGCCTTCACGGCCTTTTCAAAAGCCTCTCCCAGTCTAAGCGGTTGTTCCAAGCGGTATGCCATCAGACCTTCCGTACGAAATTCCTTGAGGCTCGCTGCATCCTCATGCGATAGCCAGGCGTCCAGGTCGTATATATGCTCCACGGTCTTGCTTGATTGAAGATCATAGTAGGCGACAGCGCGGTCCATCGAGAAGCGGAATCCCTGCAGGACCTCCTCAAGCTGGTCTCCGCTGAGATCATTGAAACACTGGTTGATGACGCTGGCCACATAGCTCTGTAGGTCGAACGGGTTCGATCGACGGACATGGATCTTGCGGATGGCTGAAGGAACCAGCATCGTTTCCTCGTCGGCAAGTTCCTTGATGTCTGCTGGCTCGAACGCCCGCGTTATTTCTTCGGTGGTCAAGAGTTCATCCTGACAAGCCTGGCGGAAGACTTTGAGGACCTGGGCAAATGTCTCCGGCCAATTCGATTCATCGCTCACTATGAATTTCGACAACATAACGATGTCAACTTCAGTCCCTTTGAGACTGTGCCGGAATTCTTTGAACGCACGAGAAGCAAAGAACTGGACCAATCGATGGAGGTCCCAGAGCCGATCACGATCTCTTCGTATTCAACCGAGGAAACATCGCCAAAGGTCCCGCAAGCTTCCCGTCCCTGGACAGGAAGGGCGGTTTTGAATCCGAACATTTCCCGTGATGCAGCCGTGGCAGTGTCAGCGCCCAGATTCAAGAGAATCACGTATAGCTGAATGCGTTCTTGCCCGGTCTTGAGGACTTTACTTATGCCGTCTGTGAAGCTTTCATAAGATTCTCCGGGCAAGCCATAGATCAGCTCGCAGTGAGTCCGGATGCCCCGTCGTTCGGCCTCCAACCGGTTGGCCTCGTAATTCTCCATACCGATGTTCTTGCGCCCGATCAGCTCCAGAACATGTTCGTTAGTGCTTTGAAGAGACATGCTCATGCCGGCTATGGGTTTTAATATCTCAAATGTTTTCAGAGTGGTTTTCGTTTGTATCTTGGATGCGTAGATATAGAGCCTTTCCGGGCAGGCATACTTCTCCCGGCAGGTGATGAATGATTCGTCGATGGTGATATCGCGTTTGACCATCCCAAAATTTGCCTCCGCCACGTAAAAGATCTTGGTGGGATTCTTGCTCCGCATTCCTATGTAATTGATCTCATCAATGACGGTTTGGAGATCGAATTGACGAACCACCGAGAGCGTGGCCTGTCCCCAAACACAGAACGAGCAAGAATACGGACATCCTAGGTTCGTTTCTATGATCGGGGCGAAACGTAGGTCGTCTAGGAACTCATCCAATATCTCGGAGTGATAAGGAGAAGGTATCTCAGCCAAGTCCATCCTACCGATGAGGTTCATTGGCGTGTGGATCACTTGCCCAGACTTGTAATCGAAACTGTAAAAACTGAACGGCCACTGAGAAGAGTCCAACCGAAAGAGGTCGAGATCGTTTTTTTGCAAAATCTGGAGGTATATCAGGAAGCTGAGTTCGCCTTCACCCGTGATAAACAGGTCAGCGTACGGGTTGTTACGGAAGAACTCCGCGATCCAATCGTTGTCGTCGTGGTCGAAGCTCGGTCCACCTAAGACGATCCTCAAGTCTGGGACGATCTCTTTGCGTTTCTTTGCAATGACGGCGTCTAGGTTGGCATTCCAACCGCAATAGGTCATCGTCAAAACATCACGCAGGCTGGCTGTGACCGCATCCAGCAATTTGGCTGGGTCTTTGAATATCCTGATCTCGATATTCGACAGATTTTTTAGGCATAGCTGGTGATATATCCAGCATTGAGCGGCACCGGGTTAAAAGGCTTGGAATCGTTAACGTAGGCTAGACCCGGAAAATATATCTTCATTACCACCGCGTAATTTACTCATGGAAGTTTTTTAGTAGAACCGCAGATCCGACAGCGCCATGGGTACCAATGAATGGAATTTCTGCCACGGAATCGCCAAGTCCGCTGGGAATTTGGATTTACGCGTCGCAATATAACAGGCCAAGTATTGGCCATGATCGGGCTAATAATCAGTACCTTCAAGGTCATTATCTTGGCCCAATGAGGCCCGTTAAACGGGCTGTTACGCCAACACAAGAAAGCAAAGACTCAGGTTTCCGAGTTTGCTGGCGGTGAGGTCTCCAGAGAAAAGACCGCTATTGCTTGTGTGGTGGTACCTGGCTAATATTCAAAGCGACCCGGTCAGATCGACCTAGTTATCAGGACTCTGCTGTCGGCGCCTAAGCCACGTGTAGTCAAAGTCCTGAGCGATCCAAGCCAATATTTTGGGAGAGTTCATGAAGTACGACGTAGTGATAGTCGGTGGCGGGGCCGCCGGTTCAGTGTTGGCCAGCAGGTTGGCCGAAAGCTCTAATACCTCTGTGCTGTTGCTGGAAGCGGGAGCGGACTATCCGGATCCTGCCGGTCTACCGGACGAGATCAAGTTCGGTGGCACCAGGTATGCCGAAGGACAGGACTCGCAGCATAACTGGGCGCTGCGGGCCACCATCACCGAGGAACAGGGCGAGATTCACGTGGCGCAGGGCAAGGTGATCGGCGGCGGGTCGTCCATCAACGGCCAAGCCATGCAGCGTGGGTTCCCCGAGGATTTCGATCACTGGTCGTCATTGGGCAACGACGAATGGTCCTACGCCAAGGTTCTGCCTTTCTTTAGAAAATCGGAGCGCGACCTAGACGTCCGGGACGACTTCCACGGGACAGACGGACCGATGCCGGTCAGGCGCCGCCAAGAGGGCACCTGGCCGGACATCCAGAAAGCCTTCCAAGAAGCACTGTTACAGGACGGCTTCGGCGCAGTTGAGGATACCAACGGGCCAAACCCCGCCGGCGTGGGCGTCTCTCCCTCCAACAACGTGGACGGCATCAGAGTGAGCGCCGCGATGTCCTATCTGGGCCCGGTCCGGCATTGCCTCAACCTGACAGTCCGAGGCGGAGTCCTAGTCAGAAAAGTTATGATAGAAGATGGCAAGGCCGTTGGGGTGGAAGCAGAGAGCGGCGGTGAGGTATTCGCCATAGAAGCCGACCGAATTGTGCTAAGTGCCGGGGCCGTCAAGTCGCCCCATCTGCTGATGCTGTCGGGGATCGGCCCGGCCGACCAGCTGAAAGAGTACGGCATCCCGATGGTCCATGAGCTCTCCGGAGTGGGCCAGAACCTCTGGAACCACCTGAGCGCCCATATCTCCTACAAGGTCAAAGACGGAAAGACCCTGTCTAGCGGCGCGGACGGTATCCACTTCAGTCTGCACTACACCTCCGAAGGCTCAAGTGAAGCCAACGATATGGTGTTGCGGACCAACACCGTCGTTGATGAACGGGAAGAACGTGTCCCCGGCCTCCGCACCAAGTACGATACCGGCGACGTTTCACCGGACCAGGCGGCGCGCATCTCCTGCACCCTCGGACTGCCTGATGGTTCCGGCCAGGTCAGGTTGGCGTCAGCCGACCCGTCGGTGCAGCCGTCATTCAACTACCAATATCTTCAACACCCCAACGACATACGGCGGGTCAGAGAAGGGATCAGAATGGGGGCGAAACTCCTGGAATGTGAAGCATACAAAGATGTTGCCGATTTTCGGATCAGCCCGTCGGACGAGACCATGGCCAGTGATGACACGCTAGACCTCTGGCTGCGGAAGACGGTGGGAACAGCCAGGCACGTGTCCGGCACCTGCAGGATGGGGCCTGATTCAGACCCGTCTACGGTCGTGGACCAGTATTGCCAGGTAAAAGGCATCCAAGGTCTCTGGGTGGTTGACGCGTCGGTCATGCCCAGAGTGCCACGTTCCGGCGGCGCTCACGCCACCGTGCTAATGATCGCAGAGCGGGTTGTCGGTTGGATCGCGGAGAGTTAACTCAGCCTTCACAAACCTAAATACCCCAGCCGTGATCAACGCCTTCCATCCCATGATGGAGGGCTTTTCGTTTACCTGCCCGATATTCTCGTATCCTCCCGAACCAGGCGACAAAAAACGCCAGGTTGGGTTATAGTGCGCTGGCATTTATCAGGGCATTGCTAGCCAAAGGAATATCGGGAGGAATAATGAAATACGACGTCGTGATTATCGGAGCCGGATCCGCAGGTTGCGCACTTGCCTACCGGCTCTCAGAAGACCCTAACCGCTCCGTGTTGTTGCTGGAAGCCGGGCCTGATTACCCGGACTTCGAGCATCTTCCGGACGACCTGAAAAACGGCAACAACGTGTATTACTCAGCCTATGGACCCCATAACTGGGGTTACACGGCCCGGGTCACTTCGGAGCAGCCCGAGTTACAGGTGCCAAGAGGCCGAGCGACGGGCGGCTCGAGCGCAGTGAACGGCCAGGTGTTCTACCGGGGGATCCCGGACGACTACGACTCCTGGGCAGCGATGGGTAACGACGAGTGGTCGTATACCGATGTGCTCCCCTACTTCCGCAAGATGGAGACCGACCGCGACTTCAGCGGCGACTTCCATGGCAGCGACGGCCCCATCCCGATCAAAAGAGACCCACGGAATACCTGGGAGCTGCATTCAGAAGCCTTCTACCAGGCGTGCGTCGATGCTGGCTTCCGGGAAGATGAAGACGCTAATCATCCTGATTCAGAGGGTGTAGGTCCGCGTCCCCGGAACCACATGGACGGCGTCCGAATCAGCATGGCGATTGCCTACCTCGACCCAGCCAGACACCGGCTGAACCTGACCATCCGCGACAACGCCCCCTGCCGCCGCATCATATTTGAAGGCACCAAGGCTGTCGGAGTGGAAGTCGATAGTAGCGACGAGGTATTCTTCGTCGAGGGTGAGGAGATCATCCTGACCAGCGGCGCCATGAAATCGCCGCAGATACTCATGCTGTCCGGAGTCGGCCCGTCAGACCACCTCGCGGAGTTTGACATCCCAGTGGTAAAGGACCTCCCTGGCGTGGGACAGAACCTGAGAGACCATCCCTTGGTCACGGCTGTCTATAAAGCCAAGGGCGAAGCGCCGGACTTGGACGTCCCGTTGATCCAGGTCTGCACCAGGTACACATCAGAAGGATCTCACTTGAAGAGCGACATGATCATCAGTCCAACCCTGATGACCAGCGAGCACCGGCCAACCCAGATCGAGATCGACGACGATTCCAACTATCTGGGACTAGCCGCCGGGATTCAACTGGCCGTCGGTTCGGGCGAGCTTCGACTCAATTCGGCCGACCCCAACGAACAGCCGTACCTGAACTACAACTACCTTCAGGAGGAGTTCGACCGGGACCGGTTGAGAAAAGGTATCCGGAAGGTTGTGGAACTGGAAAGTCATCCTGCCATTCAGGCGCTCGTCGAAAAGCGAATCACGCCCACTGACGACGAACTTGCCTCAGACGAGAAGCTGAACGCCTGGATGCTCAAGAACGTGGGAACATCGCACCACATATCCTGCACCTGCAAGATGGGTCCGGCGTCTGACCCGATGGCTGTGGTGGACCAGCACGGCAAAGTCCACGGCCTGCAGAACATTCGGGTGGTGGATGCCTCGATCATGCCCAACTGCATCCGGGCCAACACCAACGCCACCACAATCATGATCGCGGAGAAGATCTCCGATTTCGTGATCGAGGGCAAGTAACCCAAGTAAGCCGGGTAAAATTAGTGAATCCGTAGGCGCGGGTTAATATCCCGTGCCTACAACAACTCCAACAAGGCTTCCGAGACAGCGTCAGGCCGTTGCACCGGCAAGTCATGCCCAGCCCCGGTAACGATACGGCGGGCCACGAGATTGGTGAAATCTCTTTGGTCTTCCGACGGGTCTTCTGACGGTGTGCCCAACCCGCTCGCTCCGCCTCGCAAGACGATGGTCGGCACGGTTATGGGCGGCGCTTCCGCCAACTTGCGCTCCACTTCGAAAAACCTCTCCTCACCGGGCGCGTTCTGGTGCCGGTGCCGGTAGGAATGGACCACGATCTCCACAAAATCTGGGTTATCGAACGACGGCGCCGACTTGCTGAACGCCTCGTCCGTGTAGTCCCATTCAGGCGCCCACGTTTCCCACAGATGCCTAACAATGTCTCGGCGGTTGTCCTGCAGGCCGACCCGCCCCTGTTCCGTGTTGAAATACCACTGGTACCACATTTTTGCTTCACGTAAAGCAGGCGCAGGCTTTTCTTTTGTGACGGTGTCCTGGACGGAATATCCGCCCATGGCGACAAACCCTTTCACCAATTCCGGGTGCAAGATCGAGGTTATACAGGCCGCTCTAAGACCCCAGTCGAACCCGGCCAAGGCGCAGTGAGTGATCCCCAAGGCTTCGGCAAAATCGACCACGTCCTGGCCGATTGCTGCTTGCTCGGCCATTCGAGGCGCGTTCGGGTCAAGAAAGCTGGTGGACCCGTAACCCCGGAGGTAAGGCACCAGCACCCGGTGGCCAGCCTCGACTAGCGGTGGAACCACGCCATCGAACGAACGGACATCATACGGGAAGCCGTGCAGCAGGATAATGGGAAACCCTGCGGCGTCCCCGTAGTCGCCGTATCCGATGTTCAGCACCGGTGTCTCGACGAACTTAACGCTGGTCAGGTCGATCATCTTAGGCCCCTGAAGAAATCTCTGATGTCTTCAACTAGCCTGACGGGTTCTTCAAGGGCGGCGAAATGCCCGCCGGCCGGCATATCGGTCCAGTGCTGTACGTTGTAGCCACGGTCGGACCATTCCCGCAGGGGCACTGTGTTCTCGCCGGGGAATGCCGCTACGCCCACCGGCACCGAAATCTTCTCGTCCTTGGCCAGGTTCCAGGCCTTGCTGAACGCCTCGTAATACAGCCTGGTCGATGAACCGATCGACTGCGTAATCCAGTAGATGGTCACCGTGGTCAGCAGTTCGTCCTTGGTGAAGCGGGATTCGACGTCACCGTTGCAGTCGCTCCACCGCCGGTACTTCTCCACGATCCAGGCAGCTAGTCCGGCGGGAGAGTCGTTCAGCCCGTAGGAAAGGGTCTGGGGCTTGGTGCTCTGGATGTGCGAGTAGCCTCCCTCGTCGGCCAGCCATTGGTCCCGCTGTTGGAGCATTCCTTTTTCGGCTTCGGACAATTCCTTCGATCCCGGGCCCAAATAAGGAGTGGGGCTGGTGGTCGATGTGGTGTGGATGCCAATGACCTTGTCTCCGTGAGACAGCCCCAGCTTCGCAGTGACCCTTGCTCCCCAGTCGCCTCCCTGGGCAGCGAACCGGCTATAGCCCAGGTTATCGGACATCAGCTTGGCCCACATGTCTCCGATGGCAAATATGTCCAGGCCGGGTTTGGAGCCGGCGGCGGAGAACCCGTAGCCGGGCATGGACGGCGTCACGACATCAAAGGCGTCAGCCGGGTCGCCGCCGAAACTCGCCGGGTCGCTGAGCATCGGTATGACCTTGTGCATCTCGAAAAACGTGCCGGGCCAGCCGTGGGTTATTACCAGGGGCATGGGGTTTGGCCCCTTTCCCTTCTCGTGTATGAAGTGAATACCCAAGCCGTCTACATCAGTCTTGAAATGCGAGAACGAGTTGATCAATTTCTCCTGGGCGCGCCAGTCGAACTTGGTCCGCCAGTATTCAACCAATTCCTTGATGTAATCGAGGTTACTGCCATAGTCCCAGCCGGAGCCGGGAATCTCATCAGGCCACCGGGTATGGTCCAGCCGGTCCTTCAAGTCTTTGAGGACGGCGTCTGACACTTCAACCTCGAAAGGTGTAACAGCCATTGTTGCTATCTCCTGGGCCAGTCTTCTTGGGTGCTGTGCCTGCAGTTTACGTTGATCGGAGGATTTTACACGTAAGTTGCTTCCCCTGCACCACCGTAGTCGTGTAATACTCACGTGGAACAATACATGAAAGGTATCAGTGGGGTTTTCATATTCCCGCCTTGCGTATAGATTACTTGTGGCCCGATCTACGCTACCCGATAGATTACGATGGCCCATCATCTGAAGATGAGGGCGGACCGGTAACGGTCTTGCGGCAATTAGGTACCAAACATGAACCAGGGCGAACTGTCCGCAGTCTTAGGAAAAGCTCGAAACGATGGGTCAGATACGCTGGACCTCTCGAGGGAAGACCTGGAAGCTATTCCGCCAGAGATAGGTGATCTGGTCAACTTGGTTGAGCTTGACCTGTCTAACAACCGATTAACCGAGTTGCCGCCAGAGATTGGGAACCTGACAAACCTGACCAGGCTGAGCGTACGCAACAACCAGTTGACCAATTTGCCACCTGAGATCGGCAGTATCGTCAACCTGAAGGGTCTGTTTTTGCAGGTCAACCAACTCACCCGGCTGCCACCTGAGATCGGGCGATTGACCAACCTGAGCCGGCTAAACTCCAGCAACAATCTTCTAATCAGTCTGCCGGCAGAGATCGGCAAGCTCACCAATCTGACCTGGCTCTATATGGCCGATAACGCGCTGACCGAGCTACCGTCAGAGATAGGTAATCTCGCTGCTCTGGCAGATTGCTACCTCCAGGGAAACAGCCTTGCTTCGTTGCCAGCAGAGATCGGCAACCTAATCGGCCTGACCGAATTGCAATTGGACGGGAACGACCTGGCAGCGGTGCCGCCGGAGATCGGCAGGCTGACCCATCTGAAGGTGCTCTACCTCAGGGAGAATAACCTGACGGCGCTCCCGGTTGAGATCGGCGCTCTGGCTGGCCTGTCCTGGCTGTACCTCGGCGGAAACGGTCTGACCTCACTGCCACCTGAGATCGGCGACCTTACTGGACTATCCGGTCTGTATGTCGAATCCAATAGATTGACGGAGTTGCCGTCCCAGATTGGCAACCTCAAAAACCTCATATGGCTTTATCTGGAAGGCAACCAGCTAATCAGCCTGCCCTTTGGGGTTGAAAACCTGGCAAACCTGATCCAATTGAACCTGCGTAGCAACAGCCTGACCGAGCTATCAGATGAGATTTGCAGCTTGAACGCCCTCGTCTTCTTGGACATAGCCTTCAACAAGTTGACGTCGCTGCCCCCTGAAATAGGGAAACTGACTGCCCTAAACGAGCTGCACTTGAATGATAATCAGATAACTTCGCTGCCGTCGGAGATTGGAGAACTTGGAGAATTGATTGACCTTTTTCTGTCGAATAACCGTTTGACCAGAGTTCCGGCAACCATGAGCAGGATGAAGAGCCTTGAGCGCCTCTTCCTATCTGATAACCTCCTAACAGCACTCCCACCCGAGTTGGATGACTTGGTCGATAAAGATATCGTCTTACTCGATGGCAACCCGCTTAGCGCCTAGCCCATTGTGGAGAACTGCTCCTGTGACTGGAAGACGGAAATTAGGTGTAAATACGAGTGCCTCCAAAAGGCATCAGGTCGGTCGCGTTTAGTTATAATTGGGCCGCTATAGGCCTGATATCACCTGGAGTCAAGAACACCAAGAATACCAAAAGCCGTTTTGTGCAGGCCTGCGCCATCTAAACTGAGGTTGAATTTGAGGGAACTGCCCAGACCTAGAATTTTATTGGCCACCGTCGTTATTGTGGTCATTGCCCTATTGCCCTCTTATGTATCTGCGCAACGGGCAATACCCCACGCATTTTTAGGCTCGGCTACCATCAATGGAAGCCCCGCTGCAGACGGCACGGTAGTTGCTGCCCTTGTGGACGGGGTTCAGGTTGCGGCTAAGTCAGTCGTTGACGGCACCTATCCGGTGCTGTTGGTGGAACCTGAAGCGGAGAGTTTCGCCGGCAAAACAGTTACCTTCACCATCGGCGGGTTTGCTGCCACGGAAACGGCTTTTTGGATTCAGGGAGAGGTCACTGAACTCAGCCTGACCGCGACCCCGCCAGCCGGCACCTCAGTACCCACCCCGCAGCAGGTTGTCGCAGCAACCCCGATACTGATTGCAGGAGAAAAAGGTGAACCGGGCGCCGCTGGTTTGCAAGGACCCCAAGGGATCCAAGGACCGGCCGGCCCTGCGGGCGCAGCCGGAGCGGCCGGCTCAGCTGGCGGTTTCGGACCTACCGGGGTTACCGGTCCGGACGGATCCCAAGGCCTTACCGGTCCTCGCGGAGAGCAAGGCGACAGTGGCAGTTCAATGTTTGGGATCCTAGGGATGGTGCTCGGGTTATTGGCAGTCATCGGCACGTTTGGATCGATGGTATGGCGCCGGTTGGTCGAAGAGTAATCTCCCAGGACAGAAATCTGGCCGATCTTCAGACACGGAAATCGCTCGTTTTGGAAAATGGACAGGCAGTGAGACGGTAGCTATAATTACACGCCTCCGGATATCGCTGTCCATCGTTGTCTGAGATAGCCGGATGGCACTGTCTGATGTCTGGAAACGGAAGATGGGGTGAGCCCAACCCTGATCGTCGGGGAAGTGTCGGAACTGGTAGACGAGCATGATTTAGGATCATGTGCTGAGAGGCGTCCGGGTTCGAGTCCCGGCTTCCCCACCAAAGCTAAAATGGAAGTTTTACTGGTAAAGGTTCACTGACTCGCAGACGGTTTGACCACAACCAGAGTCAGTTCAATCCGATAAAAAGGCCTCCGGTTTTCGGAGGCCTTTCTGTTAGAGGCTCCGAGGTCTCAACCTGAGTTATGAAAGTGTTTCTGTTCATAACTGTCGTGATCACGGTTTTGGCCACCGCCTGTACTCCAAAGGCTACGGCACCAGACGCAGCCACCCCCAATATAGAAGCAACAGTCGCAGCAGCGGTACAGATGGCGCTCTCAAATCCCTCTGCTGCGCCAACACCAAATATAGATGCGACCGTAGAGGCCAAGCTGCAGGCGACCTTGGAAGCCGCTCCCACACAGATGCCGACTGCGACTCCGTTTCCGACACTTACATTAAGTGCTCTCGTCGAACTCGTCCGACCTTTTGTCGTTCGTATAGAAACCGATAATGGTATGGGGTCTGGCTTCGTTATCGCAGCTAGATCTCCTGCGGGTGCAGGCAACAAAGCGGCGTTGATAATTACGAACCACCACGTTACCCGCGGGGCTCAATTCGTCAGCGTTACCGTTAATGACAGGGAACAGTTTGGCGCAACCGTACTGGAACGATCCATACAACGATATAGCGTTGATAGAGATATGCTGCGACGATTTCACAGCGTTGAAAATGGCTAGTAACGCCGACGTAGCTGAAGGATAACAGGCAATCGCAATCGGTTACCCCTTAGCTCTAGAAGAGAAGGCTACCGTCACTGAAGGAATAATCTCCGCTACCAGGTTCGACAACCACTTCGGCCAATGGATCATCCAAACAGACGCTGCAATCAGCCCGGGCAATAGCGGCGGACCTCTGGTTTCATCGGACGACGGGAAGATATTGAGGATCAACACACCCGAACGCCCGTACCCGCAGTTTGGACGGTCAGCCTTCGGGAAAGTGCCGAACACAACTCGCAACCTACGGCTCCTGGTAGTCGAGCCTTATCAGGTAATCGATGAACCAGTGTAGGCGAATCAGTCCGGCCTCTCCAGTGAACCACCGCGGTTCGCCTGCCTCTGCTTGATCAGCTAACTCGAAGGGCGACCGGTCGATGGCAATTCTCGAAAAAGTGACACCAGCCCGGGATAACTTTTCGCCGGGCATCAAACCGTCCAAGTGCATTAAAGACCACGTATCAGGGTCACGGTTATAATTCGGCGTGTCCAGAAGGAATTGAACCTGCCGCTCTTTCAGATACCCTACGTGATCGACACTGACGCGGTCTGTGTAGTCCAGCAACACGGGGTCGATCCTACCGTCCAACGAACGCACCACAAAGCGATCGTCCAGCCAGTAACGGGCTTGGATTTCTTGTAGCGCGATGGAAATCGGCCGACTTTCTGGTTCCCCTAATAGTCTGAACAACTCATCGCTAAATGGTTGTCGTTGCATGGGTGCCTGCATCGAACGCCACAATGACGCTTGCGAGTCAAGTTTCAACCTCAGGCCGGTCTCCATCGAATACACGCCGATTAACGCCACCACCAACAAAACGGCGGTTAGTTCAGGCGCGTGCTTGAGACCAAGCCATTCAGAACCGTCCCAACGTTCCGAGGCCCATTTGGCCCCCACCACCGCCATAAGCACCAGCGCAGGCATCGCGAAGATAAGGTACCTCGAGAGGTGGACGGAGCCTAACACGAAGCTATAAAGCACAAAAAAGCTCCAAAACATAACGGCTAAAAAGCCGATTATCTCCCTGGATGGTCCCAAGTTGCCGCGGCCTTGGAACGCCATCCAGATCGCCAGGAACGACGTTACGGTAAGCGGGAAATACTGCACCAGCCGGATGGTCATGTTCGGAGTGAAATACACAGTCCCGGCCCGGATAGTATCAGTGGCCAAGTTGCTCATCAGGACCCTAGAGCTTCCTGACGTCGGAATAAAGTGACCGGTCTGATCCCAATGGAAGTAGACCAGAACGCCGGCAATAACCACGAATGGGACCAGCGTCACGGTCGAACGGGCGATCGTCCTGCCGAGGTCTGTCGCACTTCGCATGGACATCACGGCGCGAAAGGTCAATGCTACTGCAGCGACGGCAAAACCCTCGGGCCGGAACCAGCAGGCCACACCTAACAGTGCGCCCAACAAGACCTCTGTCCAAAAGGCGTCAGTGACAAGCCGTCCGGGCTCGAACCAACGAGTACGCATCGCTCCTAAAATCCAGGCCGCAATCAAGAACGCAAAGATCCCGTTCTCCATACCGTTGGTTGCGTTGTAAACCGAGCCGGGCAT
>Ga0315339_1002464_pt1 | contig 14068 bp, 9 predicted proteins | sample ASW17metaG_FD_204514 | JGI IMG/M metagenome (GOLD analysis project Ga0315339, IMG submission 204514) | Ammonia-oxidizing marine archaeal communities from Pacific Ocean, United States - ASW #17 | ecosystem: Environmental > Aquatic > Marine > Oceanic | place: USA: California | collected 2016-12-05
GATCGGCTCCATGAAACACTGAACCAAGAGGATGTTCAATCTGAAGCGTCCGAGGTCCTTAGAAGTTTAATTGATGAAATCGGGTTGTCACCCGATAATGATAGCCTCAAAATTGAGCTCTACGGTGGCTTAGCGGGGATGTTGGCCCTAGCAAACAACAGCCCCACGTCCGGAAACGAGGGGCTGCAAGTAACAATGGTTGCGGGGGTAGGATTTGTTCAAGACCCTACAATAACTAGGCATGTGTAACTGCACGCTGTAAGTGGTTGCGGGGGCACGATCACAACGATTTCGTACACCGGTATCTGCTTTCCTCACAATACCGCCTTAAGTGGTTGCAGGGGCACGCCATGACGGACGTCGGCAGCGTGTACTATGACCGGTGGAATTACCTGCGGGAAAAGCGACGGGCGATGGAGATCTGGTCGACGTGGTTAGAAACCATCGTCACCCGGGTTTGAACCTTTCCCTGAACCCCCTGACAGACTCCCCCCCAACTAACTTCAATTCTTCCCTATTTTATGCCATCATCGCGGCATGAAACGACTGCTGCCAGTTCTGATGGGTTTTGTAGTGCTGTTGTTGTCCTCAACGGAGGGGTGGAGTTTGCCTCCTTGTCCTGAAAAAGGCGTTCGGAACACTTGCTTTGGTACCTATAAATCTGATGACGGTTCCAAGTATGTCGGGGAATGGAAAGATGATCAATCTCACGGACAAGGGACAAAAACCTACGTCAATGGAGACAAATACGTCGGTGAATTCAAAGATGGGAAAGCAAAGGGAAAAGGTGCTTATACCTACGCCAACGGAGACAAAACCTTGGGCGAATTCACCGAAATAATACAGCCCTTTCTGATCTGCGACGATCCAGAGAAGTTATTCGCTAACGGCTCCGTACATCTAATCTATATCGATGCTGCCAATTGTTCCTATTGCGATTTGTATAAAAGAATTTACTTACCAAATTTTAAAAAACAGAATTTGGCAAAAAAAATATATTTCTCAATAATCGAAACGGGGGATTACCGGGATACAGATCGAGATGAGGATTGGCCGGAATACCTTCAATGGATTCGTGACAAAACTAAAGTTCATCGGGGCACACCACGGTTCATCGTGATGTCTGGACGGGATATTGTAGCCAATGAAGGCGGCACCCGTCGGTGGAATAGTCGTGTTATTCCGCTTTTAAAGCAACTAGTAGGTGGCTGAGAACAAAGTCTTATATCAAAATCACGGATGTCTTCGCATTAGAAAGCCAAAATCCAGCAACTAACTTCAATTCTTCCCCATTTAATGCCATAATCAAAATATGAAACGACTGCTGCCAGTTTTAATGGGATTTGTTTTTCTGTTGTTGGATTCAACTAAAGGGTGGAGTTTGCCTCCTTGTGAAGGGAGTCCTACGTCTAAATATTATGTATATAAAAATTGGACGAGTTGTGAAGGCACCCTCATCTATAACGACGGGGACAAATACGTCGGTGAATGGAAGGACGGCCGTCATCACGGACAAGGTACTTATACCTATGCCAATGGAGACAAATCCGTGGGCGAATTTAAAGATGGAAGCTTCGTAGACGCAGGTAGCACCGCAATCTCGTTGAAGCCAGGGTCTTCTATCGCTCAAGATAAACGTGGATCTCCGTTTGAAGTTGAGTTGCCCAGTGAAGGGCTGCCTCCAAGAACCATAACTGATGTGACAACCATTCTCACCCAAGCTTCCCTGAAAGAAACGGATTCGGTCCAGAACGCCAGAGAAACCATTACTAAGGTTGTGCCTGCAAATGCCGGGGACTCGGCGTTAACCCAATTTTATGTCGACAGGGCAGAAGCGTTCTGGCGTTTGGCAATGATGACCGAGTGTATTGAATCGCTCAAGAAGGCTACTGTCCACGTCAAAGAAGCCTGGTTTGCCCCCGAAGGTGCCGCCATGCGAATCCATGCGTCCTTAGCATACGCCCAACTATGGGGGGGGGTGTTTTCCGATGGAGTAAAAAGCCTTGAAACAGCGCTGGAAGTGACACCTCCTAATTATTTCGGTTGGTTCGTACAGCTTAGCGCAGACCTAGCATTATCCTTGGCATATGTTGGTGATGTTAACGGCGCTGAAAAATGGATCCAAATTGCTCGGGAGCATTACGAAACTTTCTTAAAATTTGACTATAACCAAGACCATAAAAAACATATTGCCGCTAATATGTTTTCGGCTGAGGGAAGCTTCGCTTTTGCCAAGGGTAAATATTCGGAAGCAGAAAACTTTTACGCAAAGGCCGTGAGAAAGAAAAAAGAGACTGATGGCTGGGAGGAGAATCAATTTCTAATATCACTTTTAGCACACCTGTCTGAAACTCAGAGAGAATTAGGCAAGCTGGTTGATTCGGAATTGACGGCGCGCGAATCTCTTTTTCAATCAATAAAGGTTCTAGGGGTTAACAACCCCTACACGGGGTTCGCCCTTCGGGAGCTTGCTAAAACCCTAAACGAACAGGGACGACCTGAGGAAGCTGAGGTTGTGGGGCAAGAGGCAGTCGCAATATTTAGAAAACAAGGTGCCCCAAGTGAATCTTTAGTATATGCCGGAGCGATTGAAAGTCTCGCAATATCCTTAACACTTCAAAATAAATACAAGGAAGCATACCGCTTGACTTCCCTGGGAACTACCCTAGCCGAGGCCGGTCTTGGATCTGATGCCGAGGGTATGAAAAGGGTAATAATTACAACGCACATTAATTTTGCCATCGCTGCATTAATGTCAGGAAATTACGATAAGGCGGAAGAAATTCTTACGAGAAGACTAAAAAATCAAATGAAGATATTCGGCGAAAACCATTATAGGACGGCAGAAACCCTCGCTCTTATTGGTGTTTTAAAGTTCCGCCTCGGGCTGCTCGATCAGGCGCGGTCTGCCTTCAAGGTTGCTCTCCCACGCGTCTCAAAACATGCCGTCGATGACAGCAACAGTCTTGCATCTGACAAACATCGACGAAAAATCATCCTGGACACTTATTTTGAGTTCGTGGCCGTTGAATTGGCTTCCCTTGAAAGTGAGGATAAAGATCTCCTACTGTCCGAAAGCGTCACCTTTGTCCAGTCTGCATATCACTCGTCGGTGCAAAAAGCGCTTCTTTCAAACGCCGCGCGCACAAATTTTCAAAACCCGGAACTTTCGAAGGCACTTCGGCAAACCCAGGACCTGGAATGGGAAATCGAAGCTCTTTATTCTGTGATTGCTAGTCTTTATCAAAGAGCTCCTACGTCTAAGACTGAGGTATTAGTTGAAAAGGCCAGGCATGCCATATCGAAACTCAGAGCCAATCAGTCCGAAATGCAGGAAAAGATGTTGATCGACTTTCCTGAATATGCGGCCTTCATCAAGCCTCAACCGTTGTCCGGTTCTCATGTGAGAGACGTGTTACGGGACAGCGAAACCTTGATCATTACCTATGTTGGCGAAAACAGTACCTACGTTTGGGCCCTTCCAAAATTCGGTCCGGTCCGCTTTACGCAGGCCAAACTAAGTCGCGACGAACTGACTGACACAATTTTCGAACTGCGTGATGCCCTTGATCCTGGCAACATCTCTACCCTTGATGATATTCCGGATTTTGACGTCGCTAAGGCCTACGGATTGTACAATCGTTTATTGAGACCGATTGAAGGGGGCTGGCAGAATTCCCCGGGCATCCTGTTTGTTGGGCATGGACCTCTAAGTCTGCTGCCGCTGTCGTTGTTGCCGACAGACTCCGTTACTTTGGGTGACGATAAGGGTCTGTTATTTCAACGCTATCGTGATGTGCCTTGGCTGGCAAGAACTCATGCGGTCACGATGCTGCCTTCAGTTGCCGCACTCAAAGCGCTGCGCGGGGCTACGGTCAAGACTGCCAAGCCTCGTTCGTTGGTGGGTTTTGGTGATCCTTATTTTAGTCAAAGCCAGGCACTAAAAGCGGACGAGAAGGGCCCAGCCGAGCAACTGGCCGCTGCATCGAACGTTCGTGGGATGCCGGTGAAGCTGCGAAACCGGCCTCAAACCCGTTCAGTTAATAGTGCGGACCTTGCATTGCTGCCACGTTTACCAGCGACACGGTTTGAGTTGCAAAGTATTGCCGCCAGCATGGGATCAGATCCCAAAAAATCCCTTTTCCTTGGACGGCTGGCCAACGAGAAGCAGGTTAAGGAAATGAAACTCGATGACGTGCGAATATTGGCCTTTGCCACCCACGGGCTTGTGCCTGGTGATCTCGATGGATTGAACCAGCCCGCCCTTGCCTTGAGTGCCCCCAAAGTAGCGGGCGTTGAAGGTGACGGTTTGTTGACCATGGATGAGATCTTTGCCCTTCGCTTGAATGCGGACTGGGTTGTCTTGTCGGCGTGCAATACGGCATCTGGTGACGGTGCCGGTGCGGAGGCTGTATCGGGGTTGGGCCGTGCGTTTTTCTACGCCGGAGCGCGATCGTTACTGGTATCGAATTGGCCTGTTCATTCAGGAGCCACGGCACATCTGACATCGACCTTGTTCTCACTGCAAGCCGCCGATACAACCTTAAGCCGCGCTGCAGCTCTTCAACAGACGCGCCTGGAGATGATCGATCAAGGAACACAGAAAGATTCGCGGGGCGAATCCGTATTCTCTTACGCCCACCCTCTCTTTTGGGCACCCTTCACCATCATTGGTGATGGTGAAGGAGCACAGAGGTGATCATGACCATTAGAGTTTGTCTAATGCTTCCCCCATGCAAGCAGTTGTTTTGCTTGTGCCACACAACCTTTCTTTGCCATCCATACGGCTCGATGAGCATTGGTGGAAAGACCTGAGGGAACCAAGTGCAGAATAAACTTTTTTTTTCGTCGCTTCCCCTTCAAATGAGACCTGTATTCAGCACCGTCCAGTAGTGTTATCTTTGGTGGCCAAGTGAGAGTTCTAGTCGAGCGGGGCCAAATGACCACCACTTTGTTTTTCTCCTTCAAACTTTCCAGCGTGAGCGTTGTGGTCTTGGCATGATTGGATCGCCAAAACAAAGTTTGACCACCTTCTTGTATGCAATAGGTCTTTTCTCTATTTCCCGTGTCGATTACCCAAGGATCGGTATGAGCCAAGCCACGGCCGCTACGCATGGCGCCAATCGCCGTTTTCTTTCCGACCGGCCCGGATAGAAGCCTTGAAAGTGCGGTAATCAGGCTGGGTTCCTTGATACCGTCATCAGCCATGCCTGAAGGTCCGTTATGAGGACCTTTGATGCGTACCATCTTTCCACTTTCGGAAGCCAGGGTTACACTCTTTCCTGCCGGGATATTCAATGAGGCGCTAGCTTCTACTATTTGCCCCAGTTTAAATACTGGAGCGGTACTTGCGACAACGACCAGGTCCCTGGCTTGTGCCGTTACTAGCAATAGCATTAGAAAAATAAAGCTTAAACAGGGAATTGTTCGGTTTACCATCATTTCTCTCCCATTTTGATGGTCGCTCCTTTTTCACCAGACTGCAATCGTCTTAGGTGAAATGCCGCCAATCCATCATCCGCGTCAATGTCGAGAACCTGCTGGAACAGTTCGGTAGCGTTATCATCGTTTCGTGCCATGGCTTCGTAAGCGCTACGATAGAGGGCGGTCGATTGGCTCGCAGCTTTAACCACACAAATTGGTTCTACAACTTCAATTCCCTCTGTCTTGCCCTTCAATACCAATGCACCGACTGGACGAAAAGATAAATCTGGACAACCTGCCGCAGTCAACAAACTCATGCAAACCCGCGTGCCAAGATGTTTGTTGACACTCTCCAGCCTGGCGGCTGTATTTACCATATCGCCTGCGCCCGTGTAATCGAAAAAGGTTTCGCCACCGAAATTACCAATTATGGCGACCCCCGAATGAATGCCAATTCGGGTAACACCAACCTTCAAGCCTTGAGCAGCCTTCCGTTCAACAAAGGACTGGCCAAAAGCATCTAGATCTAGGGCGCAAGCAGCGGCTCGATGTTTATGGTCGGGCTGATCGACAGGGGCATTAAAAAACATAACCACGGCATCGCCGACAATCTTATCCAGGGTAGCCCCATGATTAAAAGCAATGGCGCACATGCCATCGATATATTCATTTAGCAAACTGACCAAAACCCTGGGTTCAATGCGTTCGGTGAGAGCAGTAAAACTGGCTAAATCGGTAAATAAATAAGTGACCTCCCGGCGCTCACCACCAACTTCAAGTTTGGATGGATCAGAAATCAGTTGGTCAACAACAGCAGGTGACAGGTAACGGGAAAAAGCCTGGCGGATCCATTTCTTTTGCTGACGGTCGCGACGGCCTAAAAAGGCCATGCCACCACCGCAGCCGCCAACGAATGCGAGACTTGGGGTGAGCAGAGGAAGGGCGACACCTGAGTACGGGTAAACGGCAAAGGCAATAATCCAGAATCCAATGAGTCCAGCAGCGAAAACAGTGCCCTTTATCAGTAGCGAAATATCAAACGCCGCAACCAGAAGACCCAACACCGCTAAAATTATGATCACAGTTGCAGTGCCGAATAACCCCAGGTTATTGACCTTGCGGCCATCAAGGAGTTGGGCTAGTGCGTGGGCGTGTATGACTACGCCGGGGATCGTCCCTGCGTCAGTACCAAGGGCGGCGGCGAAGGGGGTACGGTGACGGTCAATCATGGGCAGATCGGCACCGATCAATACTATTTTTCCGGAAAACCATTCTTTCGGCCATTTCGATACGAGTTGGGCCGGGACCTTTCGAATGGCGGTCGTTTCCAGGTTAGGTGGAGGTCGGTAGGCGAGTTGAAGATCACGTGCGGGTGCAATAAGGCCTAGAGAACGGGCAATGGCTCCAGGCAAAGTCAGTCTGATCTTACTGGAACTATCGTTTTTTCGACCTGCAGAAATCTGTCTCACGACCCCATCGGGGGAAACCGGCAAGATAGCTAAACCAAGATTCATCCCGTTTGTAAATTGGGCCTGAAAGGCAAGCTGTTGGTCTGTAAGGTTGTCTTCCCTATCAGCTTGGGCAACGATTACGGGTGCAGGAAATTCAAGGATTGCTTTGCGCAATGCTTCATCCTTAAGAGGTTCAGTCCGCTGATCAAAGAGGATATCGATACCAACCGCACGTACACCATAGGTACCTAAAGTTTTCAGCAACTGGGCCAGGAAACCACGATCGACTGGTGACCGGTATCGCATAGTCGCTAATGTTTCCTCGGTTATTGTGGCAATCACGATCCGGTCGTCTTGTACCATGGGCTTGGCCAGGATACCGAAGCGAAAATCGACCAGCCAGTTTTCCAACACCTGAACAGCGGGCAAAATCCGCGGCAATAGCCCGGCTGATAAACTCGCTACAAGGACAATAATAAAGATTGGAATGATGTTTCTTAACTTTGCCTGCATGACTGCACTGTAACAGGTTTTGCCGGAGCTCATATCCTTGAAATGTTTTTATATTTGTGCACCACTTCTGCATCTGATCCCTCCCCGTTGGGTGAAGGGGGCCTTTCGTATGGCGGCTACGGGCTATATCTCAAGCCCGCAATTTTCAAATTTATTGCTTTCGCTCTTAATCAGCCCCCACCCACCAACTAACTTCAATTCTTCCCCACTTTATGCCATCATCACGGAATGAAACGATTTCTGCTGCCAGGTCCGTTACTGGCTAGAAGCGGAGGCTAATCACCCGGCCGCATGAGGCAAGCTTCTAGCCAACAGTAGATATTACATCTTTAACAACCGCTCCGCGTTCCCGCTATAAAACTTGGTCAAGTCTTCCGTGGACAGCAACAAAGTCTCCATCCATTCGGTCTCTTCATGGTTTTCAACGTAGCGGCAAGACGTCCCTCATCAATTCATTCCACCACGCCTTTGACAGTGATGAGACCGTCAAGCAGATCTGGATCAAATTTTTTAAACATTTTCGGTGTTGGTTAACGTTTGAAACAGGTCACGAAAGCCTATAATGAATAATCCTCTAATGCGTTATCCATTCACGGCCAGAGAAGATTTTGGCTGAATTAGAAAAGCAAAATATTTGTGAAAGTTGGATTAGCCAAAATTATCGCCAACCTGTCTGCACAACCCCGTAATCGGCAGATCTCAGGCCGCAAGTTGACGCCACTTTGCCAAGCCGGCACCGCATGCTGTGAATAGGAACCCATGTCATCAAACCATCGTCATTTAATCGGGCGAATTCTTGATCAGTATGATCAAATTGTCCTTCGGCCGTGGGGCAGCGTAGTTGCGGATGAAAAACCCGATGGATCGACCGTCACTCGGATTGATTGCGAAGCCTCCGAATTCGTCGTGGCCACCCTCAAACAGTTTACACCGGAATTCGGGATCATATCCGAAGAGGCAGTGGAGCCCTACTTGGCGCAGGCCGATTGGCAATGGGTGATTGATCCTCTGGACGGCACCGCCGCCTATGCTCGCGGACTGCCAGTTTGGGGGTTGGGGATAGGCCTACTGTATAAGGGCGAACCCCAAGAGGGATACTTGCGTTTTCCCGTGCTCGGGGAAACCTATGCCTACCGGGATGGGAGGGGTCTGTTGAACGAACGAGACGTACAGTCCTTACCAGATGCAACGGTTGAAGATACCCGGAACATTATGATCACCGCCATCCATACCTATATGGATGTGCGCCTGCTGGAAGGGTTTCGATTGCACAACCTGGGTTCTAACCTCTACCATATGATCAGCTTGGCAATGGGGCGTTGCGAAGCCATCATAACCGGTCCTTGTTATATCTGGGATCTGGCTGCGGCGTTGCCGTTCTGCCGCGCCCAAGGATTCGTGGAACGATTCCTGGACGGCACTCCCCTTTCCCTACCCACCATGCTTAACACTGGGGATTTCGGCTTCCGGACGAAGCAACCCCTTATCATCGGGCCCGCTGATCAGGTGCAAAACGTTCTTCGTCGATTTGCCTGATCCGTTCGAAAGTAACTTGTTTCCAATGATCTGACCGAGCTCAGGCGCCGAGGTGATCGTAAAAGGTAACCAGTCAGCAAACGACCGGAATTGGAATGTTAGCCGTTTGAATATTAGTCGAGTGGATTTCAGTCTGTTCGGCTCAGCAATGATAAGGGCGTCCGCGTGCGGGGAACTTGCGCGACGTGATCAACGGAATTCTCTATGTTTTGCCAAGGTCGGAAGCCGCCGAATGATATTCCGACAACGGAGACGGTCTACGGTAACTTTCGCGTTTCACGAAGGAACGGGATTTTGAAAAATCATATCCCACGCCCCTTGTTCCGCATTAACCGGCGCCCTTCGAGTGGCGGCGAGTTCTAACTATTAAATCAACGTGTTCTCCTTGACTCGCCGCTATTCTCTTAGATAGCATGGCTCTCGCGAATTTTATAAGTTAATCGCTGGTTCCCGGGGGCTTAAACGTCGGTCTGCGGGGGAACAAAGGGAGGAAAGTATGTCCGTTAAAAAAACAATTGCGTCGGTCATTGTGGTAATCGCCGCGCTGTTTACTCTTTCAATCGCGGAAGCGGCAAGTCCACTTGAAAAGTGGGCGGCTTCCATAAAAAGCAAATATGACGGCACGGCAATTCGCGTCTTGGGAATTCCCCATCCAGCGTCGGATGCCCTGAGAGCCCTGACTCCGGAGTTTGAAAAGGCCACGGGGATTAAAGTGAGTTGGGAGTTGGTGGGAAGCGGGGATATCATGTCCAAGCAATTCCTGGGTCAAACGGCCAAGGACGTGCCCTATGACGTCTACATGACGAAGGGAGTTTACCTACCGGCATACGAAACCAGACATGTCCTCGCCGATTTACGCGGTTTTCTTAACAATTCCGCGCTCACCCCACCGGGGTATGATTATGAGGACATTACCCTCGCTTACAGGGAGGGTCTGGGTGTCTTTCGCGGGAAAGTTCGGGGCATCCCGATCGCCGGCGAAAGCTTCTTCATCTCCTACCGCAAAGACCTATTTGACAAGTACGGAAAGTCACCGCCCAATACCACAGAAGAGCTTCTAGAATTAGCGAAATTCTTCCAAAACAAGGAACCTGGGCTGTATGGAATTTCCATGAGAGCCGAGACCGGGCGCACTTTCGCTCTTGCCTGGGATCTTTTTACGTCAGGGTTCGGTGGATCGATTATTGATCAGAAAACGTGGGAAGTAAAAGTCAATACACCGGAAACGCTTGCTTCACTGAAGTACTTTCTAGAGTTGTTGCAGTACGCGCCCCCCGATATCGAAACCTTCAGTTGGAACTCGGCTATTTCCGCGTTCACGTCGGGAAAGACGGCGATGTGGTATGACGCCACTTCCTTGCAGCCCTGGATCGACGATCCCAAAAAATCGAAGGTCGTTGGCAAAGTGGCGTATGTGCCACCTCCTCGCGCGCCCAAAGGTCGATTCGGACCCGTGGGTGGGTGGGACCTGAGCGTTCCCAGCTTGGCCAAGAACAAGGAGGCTGGGTGGGCTTACATAGCCTGGATGACCTCAAGAGCCAAGGCCAAGGAATTGATCGATGCGGGAGGCATTCCGGCGAGGTTTTCGACTCTCAATGATCCCGATTACATCGCCAAGAATCCCAACTTTGTCAAAGCCTTGAAAGAGGCGCTCAAGGCGTCTGGCAACCTGATTTCCATCGGACAACGATGGATTCCGGCGACTCCCGAGGGCAAAAAAATCCACAAGATTGCCGGGTATTATGGAGGTCAGGCGTTGTTGAAGAAGATGACCCCCGAGGAAGCCGTCAAGGCAGCAGAACCGGAGCTTCTCGAGCTATCCAAGAAAATCAAGGCGACCAAGTTTTAATCCCTCCCTGAAACTTCGAGTCCTCTTAGCTTGTGTGGGGCGTTTACGAAACGGTTCCGGCAAAAAAGTGCATAACAACGGGTCCCGTCGGCAACAGCGCCCCACCTTCCTTCTGCGCCAGATTTCGCAGCCTGCCGCCTCCCGGAACTGACGGACGGCAGGTGTGACTAAGCCATAGCGGCTGTGACCAATAAATGGCAACATAAACTTGCCAAATCGAAAGTGAAGATTGTTATGGCGGGAGTAAGGATACGGGGTCTCCACAAGACATACAACCGCACCGACGCGGTTTGCGGCATCGACATTGATATCGCCGACGGTGAGTTTGTCGTCCTGGTCGGTCCCTCGGGATGCGGAAAGAGCACCACGTTGCGCATGATCGCTGGGCTCGAAGAGATCACGAAGGGCGAAATTTTCATTGATGATAGGTTGGTCAATCACGTCCAGCCCAAGGACCGTGACATCGCCATGGTCTTTCAGCACTACGCCCTCTACCCGCATTTGACCGCACGTGAGAACATGTCCTTCGGCCTACGCATGCGCGGGTACGCGAAGGACGAGATCAAAACCCGCGTGACGGAGGCGGCGGGCTTCCTCAACATCGCGGAATTGCTCGACCGCCGACCCGGGCAACTTTCTGGTGGTGAACGGCAAAGAGTGGCAATGGGCCGCGCCATCGTGAGGGAGCCTAGCGTGTGCCTGTTCGACGAACCTCTAAGCAACCTGGACGCCAAGCTTCGCGTTAAGATGCGGACGGAGATCAAGAGGCTTCATCATAAGGTTAAGACGACCTCGATATACGTGACCCATGACCAGGTGGAAGCGATGACCCTCGCCGAACGGATCGTCATCATGAACGCCGGCCGGATCGAGCAGGTGGGCACTCCCGACGAAATTTATCTTCACCCGAAGACAAAATTCGTCGCCGGATTTATCGGATCGCCGGCAATGAACTTCCTGCATTGTCGTTTGGCCAAGGAAGGCAGCGGCCTGACAATTAGTCTGATTGGCGGCGGCCCCTTGTTGCCGGTGCCGACCGCCCTTACCGGGCGTTACAGCCCCTACCTTGGCAAGGATCTAGTCCTCGGAATCAGACCCGAACACATCAAGGAGTGCCCAGAGCACGGCGGCGCGCAGGCCGGTTTTGTCGAAATCGACATCAAAATCGATGTGGTGGAGCCCCTGGGCATGGACACGTTGCTGTACTTCTCCATCGGCGACACGGAAGTTTGCGCGCGTGTCAGCCCGGACGTGGCCAGGGGGCCGGGGGAGATAATGCTCCTGATGGCCGAGATGAACAAAATGCACTTAATTGATCCCGACACCGGCACCGTGCTCTAGGGGCGGCAGCTGGGTTCCTTCCCCGCCGGGGAAGTACTTCCCAGAAAGACAAAAATGAGAAACACAAACGTACAAAGTTATTGGAAAAAAAGTGCTCCCTATATATGGGTTTCTCCATCTGTATTAACTTTATTTCTCCTGACTGTGGTTCCCACGTTGCTTCTATTCAATATCAGCCTTACCTCTTTCGAGATAGGTTACCCTTGGGAGGACAGGGAGTATATCGGCCTGGACAATTACGTGCGTCTGTTCACTGGAAGGGAAGTTGAATTTTGGCCTTCGATCAATCTGAGTATTTTCGTAACGGTCATTTCTGTTGTAATGACCCTCTGCATAGGCCTAGCAGTAGCCGTGTTATTCAATAGAAAGATAAAATTTAAGTACTTATTCACCACCATACTGATCTTGCCGATGGCCGTAAACCCAGCGATTGCCGGATTGATGTGGAAACTCTTGTTCAGTTTCGATTTCGGGATCATCAACGTATTTGTTGAGAAGTATTGGGGCTACAAAATCGTCTGGCTGGGGCAGAAATATGCTTTGTTTTCGACACTGGTGGTCCTTATCTGGATGCACATCCCGATCTCGGCCCTTTTGCTTTTGGCGGGTCTTGAGAATATAAATCAAGATACGATCATGGCGGCCAAGCTCGACGGATGCTCGGACACACAGGCCTTTAGGTTGATTGTGTTGCCGCAACTGAAACCGGTAATCATAAGCAGTAGTCTTTTTCAAGCGATTCTCGCGTTTCAGACCTTCGGGCCAATATTTACATTGACGAACGGCGGGCCCGGGTCGGTCACGACCATTCTCCCGATGTTTGTCTATAAAACCGGATTCGACCTCGGCATGATGGGCATGGCCGCGGCCGGGGCGGTCGTGCTTGTCGCCATCACAGCCATCTTGTCACTGATGATAATGTGGACGGGAAGGAAAAAAGCATGAAAGCGATTAATTCATTCAGAACGGGGTTAGTGTATTTTCTGATTGCACTCGTTTCCATTTTTTCAGCGTTCCCAATCTTATATATGGCCATAATTTCATTGAAGGACAGGGTATTGCTGTACGACCCGTCCAATGTCTTTTTTGTCCCCACCCTGGAAAATTATAAAGTTGCTATATACAAATATGGATTGATCAAGTATTTGCAGGATTCTACCATTATCTCGCTGGCAAATGTCGTCATTTGCCTGTTCATTGGTATCCTCGCTGGCTACGCGCTTCAAAGGTTCTCCTTTCTTCACAAGAAAAAGATAGAACTTGGAATAGTGTCATCCCGGATGCTTCCATCTATTGCTCTTGTCCTTCCGTTTTATATTATGGGATTGACACTGGGATTGTTAGACACCTATTCAATTCTGGTAATCATCTTCATTGTTTTTAATTTGCCGTTCGTCGTATTGATGATCAAAAGCTTTTTTGACAACATACCGAAGGAATTCGAGGAAGCGGCGATGATCGATGGCTGCTCGCGAATCGGCGCGCTCATTAGAGTGGTATTGCCCCAGATGAAGGGTGGAATATTTGCAACAGGAATAATCAGTTTTATTTTTGCTTGGAACGAATTTACTTATGCTCTTTTCTTAACGTCGATAAAGACAAAATACATTTCCACTGCGGTTATCTTTTTCAAGACCGAAAGGGGCATCCTTTGGGGGGAGGTTTCGGCGCTTGGCGTGGTGGCCGTGTTGCCGGTGTTGATATTGTGCGTTGCCTCGCAGAAATATTTGCTTAAGGGAGCGGCGCGATAGCTTTGGCTGCAAGGATTTTATTGCATTTACGTAGGTTGAATTTGAGAAACCGTGGAGAAAGTCCGAGACTGGCCAATATCTCCTTCCTGGGTTTGATCGCCATCGGGCCAAGTCCTCCCCATGGTCTTCTGGAGCCAAGGACTCTGACCGCAAATGATGGTTCGCCGGGCAATGGCCGGTAACATCGTGGTCCTGAAGGTAGG
>Ga0315339_1002465_pt1 | contig 14061 bp, 17 predicted proteins | sample ASW17metaG_FD_204514 | JGI IMG/M metagenome (GOLD analysis project Ga0315339, IMG submission 204514) | Ammonia-oxidizing marine archaeal communities from Pacific Ocean, United States - ASW #17 | ecosystem: Environmental > Aquatic > Marine > Oceanic | place: USA: California | collected 2016-12-05
TTCCTGGCAAGCCAGAAAGCTTGCTTACGCACGGTCAGAGACTTCGCGTCGGCGCTATTCACATCCGCGTCATGCACACCCCCGGGCACACCCCTGGCGGCCTCTGCCTCGTCCTAGACGACGCCGTCATCACCGGCGACACTCTCTTTCCAGGCGGCCCCGGCCGGACCATCACCCCGGCCAACTTCCAGCAGGTCGTCGCGAGCATCACAACGCATCTGCTGCCGCTCGATGGGCAGACGTTGGTCCTTCCTGGGCACGGCGCCGACACGACGATCGGCAACTCCCGCCGCGAGTACGCCGCGTTCGCCAGGCGCCACCACCCCGATGACCTCCATGACCACGTCAGTTGGCTCACGAGTTAGCCTCTGCCCGCCGCGCTTGTCCGCTACGCTTGCCATCCCTTACCAACGCGAGTAAAACCTCCTCGACAACCAACCATCACCCAGCACGCCACCGCAACAGGAGGTCCAAGACGATGAAAGCACTCACCTTCCGCTCCTGGAATCTTAATACAAGCAACCTTGAGGCATCTGTGACCTTCTGGACGAGCCTACTCGGCGCCGAGGTCAAGAACCGGCACCAGGTCCAGGGCGTCGACGTGGCGCGGCTTGATCTTGGCGGCTTCGGCCTGGGCTTGTTCGACGCCTCCGGCGGCGAACGCCCTGGCGTCCCGCACCACACTGTCGGCATCGAGGGCCCGGATGACCCTGAAGAGCTCAAGCGCGAGATCGAGGCCAAGGGCATCGCCGTCGACCACATCAGGATGCACGGCGAGCGCGAGCCCGGTGGGTACTCGTTGTACATTGAGGACCCGTCGGGCAATCGCATCGAGCTCAGCAAGAGTGGCAACTAGCCTCTGGAGCGGGGTCCGACTGACAGTCCCAATCACCGCCGCCGTAGGGTGGGCTTGGTTCCTTTTCTGGATATCAGTGGATCCCACCCCCGCGGGGGCCGGTCTGACTCGCGACGGCAGCTTCTTGGATTTCCTGCCGCGCGCCGACCTTTTTGCCCACTTCGGCATCTACGCCGTTCTCGCGTTTTTCCTACGCTGGTCCCTCGCGTGGGTACACGCCTGCCGCCCCTTCGAGCAGGCCATCAAGAACGGTGTACCGATCGTCGTCACCGGTGTCTACGGCGCCGGTCTCGAGCTAATGCAAGAGACCATCGACGCCCGCGCCGGCGAGATCCTCGACGCCGTCGCCGACAGCGCAGGCGCTATTACCATGGTGTTCGTCCTCGCCTACCTTTGGCCGCGCAGCGCCCGCCTTACCCGCAGGCTCGTCACCCGCTTGGGCTGAGCGCTCGTTCTTAGTCGGTTAGCGCACACTCCGCAATCTGCCCCACATGCTGAGGAGCACATCATCTCCGCTCCAAACCCCGGCAGTACAATAAGCAGAAGACCATGCTCACTAAACGCATCATCCCCTGCCTCGACGTCAACGCTGGCCGCGTGGTGAAAGGGGTGTCGTTCGTCGACTTGCGCGACGCCGGCGACCCCGTCGAGCTTGCCCGCTTCTACGACCAACAGGGCGCCGACGAGCTAGTCTTTCTTGACATTACCGCGTCCTCTGACAACCGCGCAACCATCATCGACGTGGTCAAACGCGTGTCCGAAGAGGTCTTCATCCCGCTTACGGTGGGTGGAGGCGTGCGCACCGCGGCCGACGTCCGCAACCTCCTGAACGCGGGAGCGGACAAGGTGTCGATGAACACCGCCGCCGTCATGGATCCCGGCGCCTTCGCGGACGCAGCCCGGGCTTTCGGCAACCAATGCATGGTCATCGCCATCGACGCCCGCCGCGTTCGGCCCGACGACGCCCCCGTAGCACCCGATTTCCTACCCGATTGCCACCCCGGCAAGACCGAGCTCGCTCTAGGCCCTGACTCCACCTGGCAAGTTGTCGTCCACGGCGGTCGGACGCCAACTGGCATCGACGTTCTCAAGTGGGCCCGTCACACCACCAGCCTCGGCGCGGGGGAAATCCTGCTGACCTCAATGGACACGGACGGCCATGTTGACGGCTACGACCTAGAACTTACGCGTGCCGTGTCTGACGCAGTGTCGATTCCCGTGATCGCGAGCGGTGGCGCGGGAAGTCCTGCTCACATGGCCGACGCGCTGTCGTCCGGCCCAGATGGGGGGCACGCCGACGCCGCGCTGGCCGCGACCATCTTTCATTTCGGCGAATTCACCATTGCGAGCGCTAAAGAAACCATCGCGAAACGCAAGCTGCCCATACGCAAGGCCCACGACTAAATGGTGAGACCCAAGCTGATTGCCTTCGATTTCTTCGGTACGCTCGTCGCCAACGAGGTGAGCGAGTGGATCGCCACGTTCGGAACCATCGCCGAAGAGCAGTCGCTGGGCATCACGGGCCCTGATCTCCACGCTCAGTGGAGTCGGCGTGAGCAAAACTTTCGCTTGGTGCGCACGAACATGGCAGACCTGCCGAGCAGCCCGCCGTTTCGCACGTACTGGCAAGCGTGGCGGGACGCCTTCGCCGAGACGTTCGCCGACCTCGGCCTGCCCGGCGATGCCGCCGCCGCCGCCACCCGCTGCGTGGACGACCATTGCGCGCGCAAGGCGTTCGATGACGCGGACCCCGCGCTCATCCAACTCGTCGAGAAAGCGTCGCTCGCAATCATGTCCAACGCCGACGACGTGTTCCTCCGCGGGTCGATCGCGTTCAACGGGTGGGCTTTCGACCCAGTGATATCATCCGAAGGCGCACGGGCCTACAAGCCCGACCCCCGGGTGTTTGCCGCGCTGTGCGCCGCCACAGGGGTCAATGCACGTGATGTGCTATACGTGGGCGATTCGCCCTACGACGACGCCCATGGGGCCAAACTCGCGGGCATGCAAACGGTGCTCGTCAACCGCAAGCAGCACACGCTTGGTCGCACGCCTCCACCGGACGCCGTCACGCTTTTGGCGCCCGACCACGAGATTCAATCGCTGCTCGAACTCCCCTCTCTTCTCGACGCGCTGGCAAAAGTAAGGACAACGCCATGAATACCACTGGGGCCCCGCAGGTGAAACTGGACGGCCAGGGCCTGGTCACCGCCATCGCCCAGGACGCCGACTCCGGGAAAGTTCTTATGATCGCTTCCATGAGCCCCGAGTCCGTCCAGCGCACGCTCGACACCGGTGACATGGTCTTCTACAGCCGTTCGCGCCAGGAACTTTGGCACAAGGGTGACACGTCCGGAAGCTTCCTCCACGTCCAGTCGGCCCAGGTCGACTGCGACGGCGACGTCTTGCTGTTTCAGGTCAAGGCCGACGGCCCCGTATGCCACACGGGCTCGGAGACCTGCTTCTTCACGCCGCTCGAAATCACGCCTGCCTATGATCGTGTCGAAGGAGGAGCAGGTGTCTTGGACGAGCTCTTCCACACCATCAAACAACGCCAGCAGGAGATGCCTCAGGGCTCCTACACGACCGCGTTGTTCGAGAGCGGCACGTCCCGCATCGCCCAGAAAGTGGGGGAGGAAGGCGTCGAAAGTGCCCTCGCCGCCGCCACCAATGATCGTGAGCACCTGCCGGGCGAGATCGCCGACTTGATGTACCACACGCTGGTGCTCCTCGCAGACGCCGGGCTGACGCCCGACGATGTGTGGTCTGAGCTCCGCGCGCGCCAGAAGTGAATCGGTCGCTAGTCGAGCACGGTGGGCGCTAGCGCACCGGTCTGGCCGGGAAGCACGAGTCGCCGTGCTCCGGCGTGAGCCGTTCCCGTGCGGTGGTGTGAACGCGCGAGGCAGTAGTTCAACAAGGCGGATAGTCAGTGAAAATCACCCGCGTCTACCACGGCGGCGACGACCAGACCCATTTCGAAGACATGGAACTCGAGACCCATCGTGTCGAAGGGCCCGGATTTTCGCGGACCGAAGTTCTCGTAGCAACCGCGACCAACTTCGCCAGCCAGCCCCCCGGCTATTTCGCGGACTGGCACCCCGCGCCCAGCCGTCGCTACGTGAGCATCGTCTCAGGGAGTGCCGAGATCGGGGTTTCGGACGGCGAAACCCGCACCGTTGTGCCCGGTGATGTCGTCCTGTTTGAGGACGTAACCGGGCCCGGCCATACCATGCGCGTACTGGGTAATGAGCCTCGCATCGCCCTCCACGTCAGCCTGGCGGACTAGCCAGCGGCGGCGAGGGCGATTCCGCTCAAGGCCCGGAGGTGGCCATCCACGCTTGATAGCGTGGCGGTCACTATGCCCGCAAGGGAACCTACGAAGATGAGCACCATCTGGACTATGTTTGCGCCGCCCTCGTACATTCCGTTGGGCATGCCGTTGGAGGTTGTTTTCGCCGGTAGAATCATCCAGCTGCGCTGGCGTCCCCGGCGCTTGCCACCAGCCGCCGATTCGGTTAGAAAACCTTTATCACTCTGAGGAGTCCCTATTGCACTACCGGAAACTCGGCAGCTCTGACCTCAACGTGTCCGTCGTCGGCCTAGGCACGAACAACTTCGGCGGGCGCCTCCCTGATCAAGCGGTCAGCGCGCGCGTCGTCCATGAGGCCATCGACCTGGGCGTGAACCTCATAGACACCGCCATTGGCTACGGCGGTGGGGAGAGCGAGGTCCACGTAGGCAACGCCACCAAGGATCGTCGTGACGAGGTCCTTATCGCTACCAAGTTCCGCGCGGAGGTTCCCAAGGGGAAGACCTTCGCACAGCACCTCTTCGAACAATGCGAGACGAGCCTCGCCAGCCTGCAAACCGACTACATTGACCTCTACCAGCTCCACTGGCCCGTGTTCGCGCTGACGCCGGAAGAGGTACTGGAACCCATGGCCAGGCTTGTCGAGCAGGGCAAGGTGCGCTATATCGGCGAGTGCAACTACTCCAGCTGGCGCTTAGCGGAGACCAACATGGTGGCCGGCCAGAGAGGGCTTCCGCGCATGGTCTCCGCGCAGCACAACTACAACATCTTCAGCCGTCAGGTGGAGTTGGAGATCTTCCCCTATTGTGACCAGCGCGACGTGGGATTCCTCCCGTACTCGCCCCTGGGTGGCGGCTACCTCACCGGCAAATACCAAGCCGGCTTGCCTGCGCCCGCCGGCTCACGCGGCCTGCTGGGTGGCAACGAAGTCGCCCGCCTGCGCAACAATCGCAACGAAGCGCTGCTGGAGCCCCTTGGCGCCATCGCCGCTGAGAACGACCGCACGCTGTTGGACCTGGCCTTCGCCTGGATGCTCGCGCACCCGCAAGTGTCCTCGGTCATCGCTGGCGCCATGTCCCCTGAGCAGATACGCGGCAACGTCGCAGCCGCCGAATGGGAGCTGACCGAGGACCAGCTTGCCGCAATCGACGCTATCTCGCCCTACGCAGACGGAGGCATCCGCGGCCCGGAGCGTGAGGGCGGCCGGGCGTAGCGTATACCTAGCGCCGATGCGGATGGGCCCGTCGGGCGACAGCGTGAGGTGCCCGTCCTCCTGGCCTCCGCGCGAGCTTGCAGTCGGTGCATGCTGCAACCATCAATGTCTCCGGTCACAACAGTCGCGATAAAGAATTTTTGGCCGGAAGCCGTAGCTCCGGCAAAGGCGCGCCGTCAACCGGGCGCCCGCAAAGCACCCGGTTTGACAGCACACCCCGGCCCACGTATGTTCCCGCGGTACGCTAGGAGGAGCGAAAATGTTCCAACGTGAGAGTTTGGGCGTCGCCGACGCCGAAAAGGCGCGCGACGCCATTCTGGGCGCACTGACTGTCACCGACAATCCCATTGCCCTGGCCATCGCCGATGATCACGGAGTGCCCATCCTGCTCATGCGCCAGGACGGCGCTCCGCCACGCATGTTGCGGCGTGCGCGCGCCAAGGCTTACACCGCCGCCAACCTAGGCGTGAACACGGTCGCCTTTCGGGACGTGGAGATCAAGGCGAAGAAACGCACGCTGAGTGACTGGGGCGACCCCATGATCACCTCGCTTCAGGGCGGCATCGCCATCAAGCACAACAACGCGGTGGTGGGCGGGATCGCCATGAGCGGCAACACCACCATTCGGGACGAGGCCCTCGCTGCCATCGGTCTTGTCGCCATGGGAGTCAAGTAATGCCGAACGAACTCGTCATCAGCTACGAAGACGCACGCATGGCGGCAGAGACGGTGGTCAAAGCCGCGGGTGATCGACCCATCGCCGTCGCAGTCACCGACCCTGGCGGTGATGTGATTTACGCCACGCGCCAGGACGGTGCCTCGGCCGTTGATGTTCGCAACGCCGAGCGCAAGGCATACACCGCCGCCCTCATCGGGCGCGACACTAGCCTGTGGCGCAGTCAGATTACCCACGACGGCCGGACCGTCGCCGACTGGTCCGACGCCAACACAACGACGTTACACGGGGGCTGGACACTCCGGCGCGACAGCCAGGTCATCGGTGGCCTGGGCGTGGCGGGATCCGGCACCGAGGACCGCGACGAGCAGCTAGCGTTGAAGGGCGCCGAGGCCGCCGCGCAGCTGTCGGTAGACGCCTGGCTCACCAAGCGCGACCCCACGCTTATTCGCGATCGCTAGTCGATTCAGGAGGACCCCATCATGGGCAAGCGCATTACCTACAACCTCCCCGGCCTTTCACCTGCGGGCGCCATGACGCCCGATCTGGTCAAGGCTGGTGAGATGTTTTTCACGTCCGCTGTACGGGGCGTCAATCTGCAGACCGGCGACATGCCAGATGACCCTGGCGAGCAGTTCATCAACGCCTGGCACAATCTGAAAGCGCTGGTGGAAGGCGCGGGGCTGAGCACTGACAACATCGGTTTGGTCACGAATTTCATCGATTCTCAGGACTACCGAGGCCACATCAACACCGGCTGGCTCGAGCTCTTTCCGGATCCGGACAATCGCCCCGCCCGCAAGACCACATCCTACCCAATTGCGCCGGGCGCAGGTGTGGAATTGCAAGCCTACGGCGTGATTGGCGGCAAGCGTCAGCGCATCGAGGTCAAGGGCCTTACCCACCGCGACCCGCTCCCCAACGGCGTGCGCCTGGGCGACTACGTGTTCTCATCGGTCATCGTCCCGTGGGATCTCGCCACGTCGGAGCCGGTGGTCGGCGAGGACGCCCAGACCGACCAATGCTTCGACAACATGCGGATCTTCATGGAGGCCGCGGGCGGCACCGTCGATGATGTCGTGCTCCAGTGGGTCTACCTCAACGACTTCGCCTACCAGCCGTACATGGTAGACGTCTACCTGGAAGCCTGGCCCATCGGTCAGTACCAGGCCGCGCGCAAGACATTCCGGTATCCCATGGGCGGCCAAATCCAGATCCAGGTCATCGGCAAGATTGGAGGCGAGCGCTCCAACCACGAAATCCCCGGTCACGAGCACCACGACCCCATCCCCATGTCCTCGCGCATCGGTGGGTTCTACGCATCGTCGGGCGTGTCGGGCGTCGACCCCAACGGCGAGGACCACATCGAGGCCGTCGGCGGCGTGGCGGGCCAGGCCTACTTCGGCATCCGCAACATCAAAACGCTCGCCGAAGAGGGCGGCATGGCACTGGACGACATTGGCCACTTGACGCTGCTCATTCAGGACTACGACGACCTTAAGGCCATAGATAAAGAATGGGTCGCCATGTTCCCTGACCCCAGCGACCGGCCCGCGCGCCAGGTCATGAAGATGGGTGTCCAACGGGCCTCCCGCATCCAGTGGCACATGCTCGCGGCAACGTAACGTGGCTGCGTCACGCGAACGTTGGGCTCGCCCACAGCCCCAATCGCGACAGACGCACGTACTTGGGCGTAAGCTTATGGGCGACAACCCCAACTCGGGGCGTGACAAATCGCGGCGTCCGCGCCGTTTTCTTGAGGTGATGCGATGCTGTCTCTAGGGGAAAATGAAAAGCTGACGCGGGTCGCGGCAGGGACGCCCGCGGGCGACCTGATTCGGCGCTACTGGATGCCCTTCCTACAGTCCAGCGACTTACCGGAGAGCGAGGGCGCGCCCGTGAAAATCACACTTATGAGCGAATCGCTCCTGGCGTTCCGGAACACCAGCGGGAAAGTGGGCCTCATCCAGCGCAACTGCGCTCACCGTTGGGCGGATCTGTTCTTCGGACGCAACGAAGAAGACGGCCTGCGCTGCAGTTACCACGGCTGGAAGTACGACATCAACGGCGCATGTGTGGACATGCCCACGGAGACCGATGAGAGCAACTTCAAGGACAAGGTCCGAATCGTTTCGTACCCCGTCGAGGAGGTTGCAGGCGTGCTTTGGACCTACATGGGCCCCAAGGAGCTTCAGCCTGAGTTGCCCAACTTCGAATGGCTGCGCATGCCGGAGACGCACCGCTACGTCTCCTGGAACCACCAGGAGACCAACTACGCCCAAGCAATCGAAGGCGGCATTGACTCCGCGCACTCCAACTTTCTGCACTCCACCCTAGACGCGTACCACCGCAGTGAGGCGTGGCTTGAGCAGGGGCGGCGCTCCGGCATCCTGCGCGACATCTACCACGCGCGTGATCAGCACCCCAAGTTCTTCGCCGAAGACACCGACTACGGCGTCATGATCGGCGCGCGCCGAGAAACCGGCGAGGATCAGTACTACTGGCGATTCAACTTGTTCATCATGCCCTTCTACGCCATGCCCCCGTCAGCCGCCAAGCAGAAGTTCTTCCACGCCTGGGTTCCCATTGACGACTATAACTGCCAGCGTTGGACGTTCACGTGGAGCCTCGATCGACCCCTCACCGCAGGGGATCGCTCGCTCTGGAACAAGGGCTCGGGCCTGCACGCTGCGCTGCTGCCGGGCTCAAACCACGATCCGGTACTTAATAAGCGCAATGACTACCTGATCGACCGCAACGAGCAGAAGAAGCTGACGTTCACCGGCATCGCTGGCACGGGCGAGCAGGACTTCTCCGTCCAGGAGGGCATGGGCCCCATCACGCCGCGCCCGAACGAGCACCTGGGCACCACCGACGTCGGAATCATCAAGATGCGGCGGCGCCTGCTGGGTGAGATGACGGCACTCCAGGATGGCACCGAGCCCTACTCCGCCTCGCATGCCGAGGTCTACGACATCCGCGCCACGGATGTCCTCCTCGACCGTGACGCCTCATTCATCGACGACCCTAAGGTCAAGGATCTGATGACCACTCAGTGGTAACGGGCCCTAGCATACGCTGAGCAAAAAGAGGCGCGGGCTAAATCCCGCGCCTCTTTTTGCGTGGCTAAATCAACGGTCGTCGCTCATGCCAATCCGTCGCCCCCTGATACGCATGCGCCACCTGGACAACCAACGCGTCCTCGAACGGTCGCCCCACCAGCTGCAATCCAATCGGCAGGCCTGAGGTCGAGAATCCACACGGTGCCGACAAAGCCGGGTGGCCGTTGACATTGAAGATCTGGGTCAAGCGCGTCATCAAATTGCTGGTGGGGTACGACTCTCCGTTCAGCTCCGTTGCCGTCAACGCGATCTCCTGGGGTAGCGCCGTCACCGGCATCGTTGGCGTCGCCAGCAGGTCGACCTCGCCGAACACGCGCGCGAGCCCCATGCCCACCATCGCCCGCACACGCTGAGCCTGGTGGTACGTCGCTGCCGAGATGAAGAGGCCACTCTCGATACGCCTGCGCGTGCGCGGATCATACAGACTCCCCTCGCGCAGCACCCGCTCGCCGTGGTAGGCCGCCGACTCGGTGACCGTCAGAACGCCGCCCATCTGCGAGGCCCACGCCAGCTCTGGCACCGATGCCTCAACGACGGTCGCCCCTAGTCGCTCCAGCCCCGCGATGGCCTCGCGCACGCTCGCCTCGACCTCTCCGTCAAGCACGTCCCACACGTACTCGCGCAGCACGCCGATGCGCAGGTCCGCCACGCCATCGCGCAGGTGGGTCATGAAATCGATAGGCGCGGCCCTAGCCGAAAAGGGGTCGCGTCGGTCGTGCCTGCCCAGCACGTTCATCGTCAGCGCCACGTCCTCAGCCGTATGCGCCAGCGGGCCCGCGTGATCCAGCGACCAGGACAGGGGCGTCACGCCGTGGCGGCTCACGAGCCCATACGTCGGCTTGAGCCCCGTGAGCCCGCAGAAGGACGCAGGCGCCCTGATGGATCCACCCGTGTCGGTACCCAGGCCCATGGGTGCAACGCCCGCCGCCACCGCCGTGCCTGTCCCGCTGCTCGAACCCGCAGGCATGCGATCCAGCGCCCAGGGGTTATTCGGCCAGCCAAAGTGGGTGTTGTACCCCGTGATCGAGAACGCCCACTCGGACATATTCGTCTTGCCGATGGAAAACGCACCGGCCTCCCGCAGCAATCGCACCACGGTCGCGTCCTCGTCCGGCACGAACCCCTCGTCGGCCCGCGACCCGGAGGTGGTGCGCACGCCCTTTGTCCAAAACAAGTCCTTCGTCACGAACGGAATGCCATGCAGCGGTCCGCGGTAGTTGCCCGCCGCAATCTCTGCATCCGCTTGGTGCGCGGCGGCCATCGCCTGTTCGCCCGTGATCGTGATGAACGAGTTCAACTCCGGCTCGGTCGCCTGCGCTCGTTCGATCGACGCGGCGGCGAGCTCGGCCGACGATAGTTGCTTGCTGCGCAGGCGCTCGGCAAGCTCAGCGATGGTCAGCCCGTCGAGCTCGCTCATACGTCCGCCTCAAATTGGGGGTTGATCGGGCTCGGCGCTACCCCAGTGGTGTCGATGGCGTCGACGTCCTTCGCGCGTGCGAGAGTACGTTTCGTCTCCTCGAACAGCGCGTCCATACGCTCATCATCGCCTGTTAGACCCAGGCGCGTCGCCTGCTCTAGGAACGCCTGTTTCGTCAGCGCGGGTCGTTGCTCGCTCACGGTTCGCCTCCGCCACTAGATCAGGGCCAGAGTATAGCCGGGGCTCGCGTGTTAAACTCCTCGGGTGTTTACGAAGGTGCTCATCGCCAATCGCGGAGAGATCGCTTGCAGGGTCATTCGCACGTGTCAGAAGCTCGGCATCAAAACCGTTGCCGTTTACTCCGACGCCGACGAAAAGGCCATGCACGTGCAGATGGCCAGTCAGTCGGTGCACATCGGCGATTCCCCCGCGGCTGAAAGCTACCTCAAGAGCGAAGCCATCATCAAAGCGGCGCAGAAAACCAAGGCGGAGGCCATCCACCCTGGCTACGGGTTCCTGTCCGAGTCACCCGCGTTCGCGCGCGCCGTCGAAGATGCCGGCCTCACGTTCATTGGCCCGTCGGGCGACGTCATTGAGCGCATGGGGGATAAGGTCGCTGCCCGCAAGACGGCCATCGCCGCCGATGTCCCCGTCGTCCCGGGTACCGACGGCGAGATCGAGGATAGCGAAGTCGATGAGTGGGCAGAGAAGATCGGCTATCCCTTGATGGTCAAGGCCGCCGACGGCGGTGGCGGCATGGGCATCAGCGTGGTGCGCGGGCACACCGAGTTGGCCGAGTCCGTCGGGCGCGCTCGCAGGCAGGCGCAGAACTCCTTCGGCAGCTCGCGTATGTACATGGAGCGCCGCATTGAAAACGCCTCCCACGTTGAAGTCCAGGTCTTCGGTGACAAGCACGGGAACGCCGTCCACTTCTTTGAGCGCGACTGCTCGATCCAGCGGCGCAACCAGAAAGTCGTCGAGGAGACGCCGTGCGCGAAGCTAACGCCCGAAGTCCGCGCGGCGCTTTTCGCGTGCGCTGTCCGGCTAACCAAGGACATCGGTTACTCCAACGCGGGAACGATCGAGTTCCTACTGGACGCTGATCGCGAGCACTTCTACTTCCTGGAGATGAACACGCGCCTGCAGGTCGAGCACCCTATCACAGAGATGATCACCGGCGTCGACCTGGTCGAGCTGCAACTGCGGGTTGCCGCGGGCGAGCCGTTACCTGTCGCCCAGGATGAGATCACTGCGACCGGTGCTGCCATCGAGGCGCGTATTTACCCCGAAGACCCGGTGACACTGCTGCCCACCGCCGGCAAAGTTGAGTCGCTCACCGAACCCCAGGGATTCCACGTCCGGGTAGACGGCGCGCTCTACCCCGGCTATGAGGTCCAGCCTTTCTACGAGTCGATGATGTCCAAGCTCATCGTGCGGGGCAAGGACCGCGAGGCGGCCATCGAGCACATGAAGGTAGCGCTCCGTGAGTATCAGATCCATGGCCTGGTGACCAACATCCCGCTGATCGAGCGGGTACTGGCGAGCGAGCCATTTTCGCAAGCCACTTACGACACCGCTTTCTTGGAGCGCATGCTCAACGAGCCGCAGACCGGGGGCAACGAACTGATCGCCGCACTAGCGGTCGCTATGGCATTGAACCAGGAGTCCGCGGCCAACGCCCTGCCAAGCAGGTGGAAGATGCATGGCCGCCGCATGCTGATGGTCAACCGCCTCAGCAACGGTATGCTATAACCAGTCGGCAACGTGCGGCGAAGCGAAGGAGCGATCGAGTACCGGTGAAACGGATGCGCCTCAAAGTCAACAACGCGTGGTATGACGTCCAGGTTGGCGACGTCTACCAGAGCCCCGTGGAGGTCGTCGTGGACGGCGAGACGTACCTCGTTGAGATGGGCACCGCGGGTGCGGCGGGTCTCCCCCGCATGCGTCAGGCGCCCAAGGTGGAGCAACCCGGGTTGCGCGGGATGACCGAGGGCGACGAGCGCGTCATTCGCTGTCCGCTTCCGGGCAAGGTCATCTCGGTCATGGTCACCAAGGGCCAGGTGCTCGAAGCAGGCGACGAGATCTGCGTTTTGGAGAGCATGAAAATGGAGCAGACCGTCCGCATGGCTAAGGGCGGCACCGTGAAGAACATCAAGATGAAGGTGGACCAGGCCATCACCGCTGGGTCTCCCATGATTGAGCTGCAGTAGCCCCTTGTAATCTCACCGTTCGGCTTAGTGAACCGCCGTGACTGACACCAACGAGACCGCCGACGCGTTCGATTTGTGCGCCCTCGAGGACCTCAAAGACAAAGGGGCGCTTCGTTTTGAGTTCCTGCACCCGAAAGACGGGCGTCACGAGGTTGGCCTGTTCTGGGATGGCGAGGCCGCCTACGCTATCGAGAACTACTGTCCTCACGAGTTCGGCCTACTATCGTACGGTTTCATCGAACAAGGGCAGGTAACCTGCCCGCTGCACGCGGCGATCTTCGACCTCAAGACCGGCGAATGTTTGGACAAGTACACGTACGACACCGTCGCCTACGACACCGAGGTCCGCGGCGATCGCGTGTGGGTGATTCTGCCCGGCGAACAGCCGTACGTCCGCCCTTGAGGCGAGGTGCGTTTTCGACCGCTGGCCTGCCAGTTCACGGGCGCGATTCGACGATTACGCGTGGTACCATCGGAATGCGCTGGCCGTCAGTGTGGGAGCGTTTCTGTTCCCCATCTTGAAACCCTGCCGGAGTGCCATGGGCCTCGAAAACATCGTCGTCAAGGGTGCGCGCGAGCACAACCTCCAGAACATTGACGTCACCATCCCCCGCGACAGCCTCGTCGTCATCACGGGCCCATCGGGCTCGGGCAAGTCCACCCTAGCCTTCGACACCATCTACGCCGAGGGCCAGCGCCGGTATGTCGAGTCGCTGTCGGCCTACGCGCGCCAATTCCTCGGCCGCATGGACAAACCTGACGTTGAATACATCGAGGGCCTGTCGCCTGCCATTTCCATCGACCAAAAGGGCGTTTCCAACAACCCGCGCTCGACCGTGGGAACGGTCACCGAGATCTACGACTACCTGCGCCTGCTGTTCGCCCGCGCCGGGCACCCCCACTGCTACAACTGTGGCCGCCCCGTCCAGCGCCAAACCGTGCAGCAGATCAGCGAGACCGTGCTCGATCAACACGGTACACGCGTCATGCTCCTTTCCCCGCAAGTCGTGCACAAGAAGGGCGAGCACAAGGACATCCTGGACGACGCGCGCAAGAACGGGTTCGTTCGAGTCCGCGTCGACGGGGATGTTCGGCCGCTGGAAGAGGAGATCAACCTCAACAAGCTACAGTGGCATACCATCGAGATTGTGGTCGACCGGCTGGTGCTCGACGATGACACCGAGCGGAGCCGCGTGATCGACTCGGTCGAGCAGGCGTTGCGTTTCGGCAGCGGTCGCATGCTCACCGTCGATGCCG
>Ga0315339_1002467_pt1 | contig 14060 bp, 14 predicted proteins | sample ASW17metaG_FD_204514 | JGI IMG/M metagenome (GOLD analysis project Ga0315339, IMG submission 204514) | Ammonia-oxidizing marine archaeal communities from Pacific Ocean, United States - ASW #17 | ecosystem: Environmental > Aquatic > Marine > Oceanic | place: USA: California | collected 2016-12-05
ATTCTATCTAGGAACAAAATAATTGAATTAACGGACTCTAAAAAAAATATAGGCAATAGTAAAAAAGTCTCATTAAAAATGTCAAAAATAGCAGAACATAGGTCTTCTAAATTATGTTCTAGATTAAATAAAATTAATCAAATTACGAAGTAATATACATTTATTTTATAGTTTTTTTTGTATTAAAATCTACTCAAATCTATTATCATAATAAAAAATAATAAAAAGGGGAGATAAATGAAAAATTTAATTAAAATAGTATCGTTATTTACTTTATCATTTTTTATTCTTGGAAATCAGGCTTTTGCTGAATTTCCAGAAAAAGAGATTAAAGTAATTGTAAACTATGGAGCTGGTGGTGGAGTTGATCGTACTGCTAGATCATTACAGAAGTTTTTACCAAAAGCATTTGGTAAGACAGTCATTGTTGAAAATCACAAAGGAGCAGGTGGTAAAATTGGATTGAAAAAATTTATGGCAGAGCCTAGGGATGGCTATTCTATTTTGACAGCCTTTGCACCAGCTACAACTTATGTTAAATTCAAAGACTCCAAAGTTTTTAAAACCGATGATCTTGATATAATCAATATTCAATGGGTAGATCCTGCTATTATTTATGCAAGAAAAGATACTGGCTGGAAAAATATTGATGATATGATTAAGGCTGTAAAAGCCAATCCGGGCAAATACTCATTTGGTTCAAGCGGAAAAGGTTCTGTAGGACCAGTGCTCTCTAGAGTTTTGTTTAAAGAACTAGGACTGGATGTTAAAATGGTACCTTACAAAGGTGGTGGAAAAACTAGGAAAGCATTTATTGCTGGTGAGGTACATATGTCAGCTGCTGGATCTGGTGGAGCATTAAAAGCCAAAAAACATGCAGTAGTGCTTGGAGCATTTATGAAGGGCAGCGTTCCTGGATGGGATAAAGCTCAACCTATAAATAAGTTATTAAAAAAATATGGATATAAAGTAAAGGTTCCGTATGGAGGTGCTTATAGATTTCATGCATTGCATAAGGACGTCAAAAAAAACTATCCGAAAAGATATAAAAAAATTATATCTGCCTATAAAAAAACTACCAAGTCAAACAAAGACTTCATAGCTTTTGCTGACAAAACAAAAGTTGGTAGAGACTGGTTAGGTCCTAGAAAGTCAAATAAATTGTACAGAAAAGTCGATAAAGAATTTACCGACATAATGAGTAAATATTAAATACATTGTAATTTAAGGGGGTTGAAAAACCCCCTTTAATAGCTAAATGAAAATTGTAAAAAAAATTTTTAACGAATTTAATTTTTTTATAATTCTTGCAATTTCCTGGTCATTTTATTTTTTAAATAGCACTTTAAAGCTCGAGGAGGGTCCAGAAAGTGTATTGCTAATCAAGCCCCTTTTTTATTTTTTTGTAGGTATATCTATTTTTATTATAGTTGAGAGTGTTGTCAAAAACTTAAATACCAAAAGTCAACTATTTGAGCAGAAAAAAATATACTTTCTGATAACTGTATTACTATTTTTCTGTGGCCTAAATTTATTTGGATATTTAATTTCAACTTTTTTTTTCTATATTGTTCTAAGTTACTTATTGGGATTTAGAAATAAATTCATTTTAATTCCCCCATTTCTTGCACTGACAATTGTTTATTTTTTTTTTCATAAGCTTTTAAAAATACCTTTGCCATTATGATAAATTTTGGAGATTTAATGGAGGGTATTGGTCTTTTAATATCCTGGAAAATGCCCTTGGCAATTTTTTCTGGGATGTTGCTAGGTTTAATTATTGGAGTTATTCCTGGTATGACAGCTGCTTTAGGTTTAGCTATTATTTTACCACTAACACTTTCTTTAGATGCCTTAACTGCTCTAATATTAATGACATCGGTTTATACTGGTAGCTTAACAGGAGGGGGGATTTTAGCTATTTTAATTAATACACCAGGAACACCTGGAGCTGTTGCCACAACACTCGATGGTTATCCAATGACTAGAAAAGGATTGCACAATGAAGCACTGGGATTGCAAATTGCATCTTCTGTAATAGGGGGTTTTTTATCATATCTCGTATTGCTTTTTGCAATTGAGCCAATGACCTGGTTAGCTTTGAAATTTGGTTCTTCGGAAATGTTAGCATTAACAATATTTGTAATTGTTTTTATAGGTATTCTCCAAGGAAAATATCTTAGCAGGGCAATATTTGCGGGTGTGTTTGGAATCCTAGTTTCTAATATTGGCACAAGTGTTTCAACAGGAGTTGCCAGAGGAACTTTTGGTTTTGCAGAACTTGAAGATGGAGTGCCTTTAATTATTTGTATTATAGGTATGTTTGCAATTCCAGAACTGCTCTCATTAGTTAATAGAAAATCTATATCAGATGAAGATGTACAAAAAAATCACAACATTCAAGATTTGTTTAAAGGGATATTTAAAGCTCTTAAGAAAGTTAAAATTTGGTTAACAGGAAGCATTGTTGGTATTTTTGTAGGCGTTCTACCTGCTGCGGGTGCAGCTATAGCTTCCTTATCCAGTTACTCACTTGCAAAAAAGTTTTCAAAAAATAAAGAAAATTTTGGAAAAGGAGAACCAGACGGGGTTGTTGCAGCAGAAAGTGCAAACAATGCATCTGAAGGAGGCTCAATGGCCATATTGCTTTCTCTTGGTATTCCTGGAAGCGCATCTACAGCTGTTATTTTGGGAGGCTTTATGTTGCACGGCTTGGTTCCAGGTGGTGGATTGTTCAGAGATAATGGGCCTTTAGTTTATGGCTTAATAGTTGGGAATCTTTTGCAAATGATTTTTTTGGGTTTTTTTGCAGCTTTCATAGCTTTTTATGTTGGAAAAATCGTTAAGGTAAAGTCCTACTTGCTTGTTCCACTTTTAATTATCCTAATGTCCATAGGCTCGTTTGCTTATAGGAATTTAATATTTGACGTCTATATCCTTTTTATTTTTGGTATCATTGGATGGTATCTTAAAAAATTTGATTTCACTCCTTTAAGTTTTATGATTGGTCTTTTTTTAGGAAGGCAAATTGATGAAGACATAGAAAGGGTAATAATTTTATTTTCTGACAATCCTCTAAAAGTTTTTGAAAGCACAATTACTTTAACAATTACGATATTAACAATATTGTCTTTAATATATTATTTTTTCTTTAAAATTAAAAATGGAAATAAAAAAAATTAAATCATTGGTAATTAAACAAAAACTTAAAACTCCAAGAAAAAATTCATTTGGAGTTCAAAATTTTAGATCTGGTTTTTTTGTCAAATTAATAGATGACAAGGGTAATGAAGGGTTCGGTGAAGGATTTTGTAACTGGCCAGATTTTTCCTCAAATTATCGTGGAAAATATATAAAAAATCTTTTTGAGCCATTAATTAAAAATCGTAAGTTTCAAAATCCCTCACATTTGTTTAATTATTTACAAGAAAGTACAGAGAGAATTAAAATTCAGTCTGGTGATTTTGGCGCTATTAATCAATGTATTGCAGCAATAGATATCGCTTCATGGGATTTGTATGCAAAACTTAAAAAAAAACCATTACGAAATATTCTTTTTAAAAACCCAAAATCTCAAATATTATTATATGCAAGCGGACTAACTCTAAATAACTTTGATAAATTTTACCCTAAGATAAAAAAATATAAGTTTAATTTCATTAAAATCAAAGTTGGCTTTAAAGAAAAAGATGATATTGAATTGTTAAAAATAGTTTCTAATTTAAAATTTAAATTTGTGATGGTAGATGCAAATCAAGCTTGGAATTACAAAGAAGCTATAAGAAGAATACATAACTTAAAAAAAATTAAAAATATTTACTGGGTAGAAGAGCCAGTAATTGCGAGTGCTAACGTTAGTGTTTGGAAGAATTTAAAAAAAAATATTTCTACAAATATAGCAGCAGGTGAAAATCTTTATGGTGAAAAAGATATTAAAAAGTATATTCAAAACAATTGTTTTGAATTTTATCAGCCAGACATTACTAAATATGGAGGTATTACCTCTTTTATGGCTATATTCAATAAATATAAGAAAAATATTAAAAATATCACACCTCATTATCTTGGTTCAGGTCCTGGATTGTTTGCATCTGCACAGCTAATTTCTGGAGTATCTAATATACCGCTTGAATTCGACGTTACGGAAAATGAGATAAGAGACAAAATATTTGAAAAAAATTTAAAAATAGAAAAAGGAAAATTAATTTTAAACCAAAGAGCAGGCATTGGAGTAAATTTTAATAAGCATTTCTTCAGAAGCAATAATGATGCCTTCAGATCTGGAAATAAAGGATAGGAAAAAAAAATTAAGCCGCACTTAGAATTAAAATAATTGCTAAAGAGTTTATTCAACTACAAGTAAGCAATTAAATAGTGTAAAATCAAATTTTTACTGCTTTTTCACTCGATTATTAATCTGTATTAATAGAAGGATTTTTTTTATATAATTTCCTTATGGAATTTATAGTTATTATGATTGTAGCTGTAGTTACAGCAAATAGCATATCCGATGGATCTTCAACAATTCAAGAAAGCAAAGAATTAAAAAAAATTGAGCAAGTTGTTAAACCAGAAGCAGCCAAACAAGAAATAGCAAGACAAGAAGCATCTAAACAAGAAGCGGTAAGAAAAGAAGCGGCCAAACAAGAAATAGCAAGACAAGAAGCATCTAAACAAGAAGCGGTAAGAAAAGAAGCGGCCAAACAAGAAATAGCAAGACAAGAAGCGGCTAAACAAGAAATAGCCAAACAAGAAGTAGCAAGACAAGAAGCGGCTAAACAAGAAATAGCCAAACAAGAAGTAGCAAGACAAGAAGTAGCCAAACAAGAAATAGCTAAGCAAGAAAAAATTAATCAATCTACTATAAATTCAGATAGTCTGATTGAAAAAGCAGTGAACTACTTTTCTCAATATTATTTAATTGGTCTTATTCTAGCTGCGATTGCTTACATTTATTTTAGAACAAGAAAGAAAATAACTTTAAAAGAAATTTTGGCTAGAAAGGAATTTAACGAAAAGCAGCAAGAGCAAATAACAGAAGAAATCAAACCTGAACCCTCAGTAGAACCAACAACTATAGAGGAATTTAAACCTGAACCCTCAGCAGAACCAACAATTACAGAGGAATTTAAACCTGAACCCTCAGCAGAACCAACAACTGCAGAAGAAGTTAAGTCTGATTCCCAATCACCAGAATCATCCGACGAAGAAGAAAAAAAATAAATATTCTAGGCAGCGATCATATCTTGGCCACAACACATAGGAGACTTAATTTTTCCTTGGCATTTGGGGCATTTAGATATTTGAATTTTTGTTCCATTATTATCTAAACTGTCATTAACAAGTGGCTCATCACTGCAGTTAGCGCATGTTGCATTAACTGCCATCTTGCATTTTTGGCATGTATATGTTGCTGTCATAGTTTCTCCGTTAGTTTTTAATAATAATTTTTGCTTTTAACTATTCTGTTTCTTCTAAATTATTATTATATTTTTGTGAAAAATGTCCAAGCACTTTACCTTTGTGCGGACCATTTTTTACCACGTACCCTGAAGTGCCATTTCCATTTATGGAAACTTCTTTTCTAGCTCTAAACAAAGCATTTGCTTTTTCTTTAGAAGCTTTTTCTTTTCCGTACGTTTCGATTAGTTTTGTGTGTCTTTTATCGGTCATTACACCCTCCTTATTTTAAGTTAGGTGCGTTCCTTCGCTTTCGCTACTTCCGTCTTTTAAAAAAAGATGAACGTTAAAAATATGTTACTCATATTTAATCTTTTTCACAAGAGATAAAAATCACTAGAAAATATGTTTTTTCTATAAAAAAAGGCTGAATATTAATAAGGTTTTAAGGGGTTACCCAATGAGCTTTGGAGCTGTTTTCACCTAGTTCAATCTTAGCTCTTCTATGACCTTTTGATGCTAAATACAGCCATTCAAAAGAATCGATTTTACTTTCTATTATAGAAAAGTTTTCATAACCAGATTCACTTTCTTCTTTTGGAACATTTTTTCCAACATATTGCTCTGGAATTCCAGAAGTTGGATCTTCACTTACTGTTCCAGGGGCATTAGTTGCTAAATAGCATTTTCTACTAATTACTTGAGTTCTCTCCCAAACCTCTTTAGTTAGATCATTTTTGTAATGTATAGTGGCAGTACCGGAGGCCCTCACCTGAATTTTTCTCTCTTTATTATAAAAAAGGAAATAGATTTGATTATTATTTTTAATAAATTCTATTTTGTCTGACCTAATATCGGTATGAAATCTCAATATGTTTCTATCCTGAAAAGCTCCACGTAATACTACAATCCTAGCGTCAGGACCTTGTTTTGAATTGAGAACAACAACAGGAAGTCTAAAGTCTTCATTTCTGTCCGTTACACCTTTAGAAAGCAGATTCCATATTTCATCAAGAATTAAATCCTTGTTATTATAAAATTCAGGATTTTCTTTGTTCATGTTATTTTTTTTTTGGTAATAAAGTGATTAAGCTAGAAGTATCAAAACGGTTTCCGCCATTTTTTTGTACTTCTGCATAATATTTATCTATGAATTCGGTGATAGGAAGTGTGGAGCCATTGCTCTTTGCCTCTTCCATAGCAATAGACAAATCTTTTCTCATCCAGTCAACAGCAAAACCATAGTCAAACTTATCTGTGATCATTGTTTTGTAACGATTTTCCATTTGCCATGATTGTGCAGCTCCTTTGGAAATAACTTCGATTACATCTTCCATATTTAATCCTGCATTCTGACCAAATCGAATAGCTTCTGACAAGCCCTGAACTAATCCAGCAATACAAATCTGATTAACCATTTTAGCAAGTTGACCGTTTCCAGAGTTTCCTAATAATTTAATTTTTTTAGAATAACAATCAATGATGGGCTCTGCTTTTTCAAAATGATTTTGATCTCCACCGATCATTACTGTTAGAGCACCATTTTCAGCTCCAGCTTGTCCACCTGAGACGGGTGCATCAAGAAAACCAAATTTTCTTTTTTTGGCTTCTTCATTTAGCTCTCTTGCAATCTTTGCAGAAGCCGTAGTATTATCTATGAAAATAGCTCCTTCTTTAACATTGTGAAATGCACCATGCTCACCGATAGTTACTTCTTTTAAATCATTATCATTACCTACACAGGTAAAAACAAAATCAGAATCTTTTGCAGCTTCTTTGGGTGTAGAAGCGTGTTTTCCACCATGTTTTTCAACCCATTTTACTGCCTTGGCAACTGTTCTATTATAAACCGTTACATCGTGACCGGCTTTTGCTATAAATCCTGCCATTGGATATCCCATGACTCCTAAACCTATGAACGTTACTTTTTTTGACATTCGTTTCTCCTATTTTTTAAATGTTTAATTATCAATTCGTTAAAAACAATTCCAGATTTCTTTTATTCGGGTTCATTTTGACATTTTGTTCCAGCTTTGGTCAAACTTTTTTTATTGGTATATTTAATCCTTATATAAGAGAAGATTTAAGCTTAAGTCACTCCGAATTTGGATTAATTTATTCGTTGGCTACTCTTTTAAGTAGCCTTTCCTTAATATGGGTAGGAAAAAAAATTGATGACTTTAAAATTATTTATTTTGCCATTACGGCATGTATGTTTCTAGCTTTTTCTAGTTTTTTTTTAACCTTGGTTACCAATATTATTCTTTTATTTTTTGCAATATATTTTCTTAGACTGTCAGGGCAAGGATTGATGACTCATACTGCGAGTACTTCTATGGCTAAATTTTTTGACTTAAATCGCGGTAAAGCTCTTAGCATTTCTTGGCTAGGACTGTCCTTAGGGGAAGGTTTTCTACCTTATTTGATGATTTTTCTTATGAAGTTTTATTATTGGAAAATAGTTTGGCTGGGGATTTCTATTTTCGTTTTGTGTTTAGTAGTTCCTTCCGTATTTATTATCTTAAAATCATATCAAGATGGAGCTACAGAAGTTTCTGATGGTAAAAAAAAAGATGAGGCTAATCCCACAATTAAAAACTGGACAAGATCAGAAGTAATACGTGACTCAAAGTTTTATTTTTTACTTCCTGCTGTATTAGGGCCCGGTTTTCTATCAACAGGAATTTTTATTAATCAAATCTATATTTTTGAGAGTAAACAATGGTCGATGCTGTTATTAGCCCAAGGATTTACTTTATATGCAATCGTAAGCGTAATCACGTTGGCTGTTTCTGGTTTTTTAGTTGATCGTTTTTCTGCTATTAAAATTTTACCTTTTTATTTGTTACCGACCATGGGTGCTTTTTTTTTGGTAATTACAAGCAGCTGGGCCTTTACCCCAATTGTTATGATGACTTTAATTGCGATGACCAATGGCACTTCTAGTGTTTTGTTAACCTCTACTTGGTCAGAAATTTATGGAACTAAGTATTTAGGTGGAATTAGATCTGTCACCATCTCCTTCTTTGTTTTTTCTACTGCAATTGGCCCTGTATTGTTTGGATACTTGATTGATCAGCAATTCACTATTAATCAAATATTTTCAATGATGTTGGGTTACTTAATTTTGGCTAATGCTTTGTTTTTGTTCAAATTAAAAGACTATCAGCCTGTAAAAATTGCTTGATTTTCAAGTCTAAAGTCATTAGAAGACCTCAACTTTATGGCACGTGTAACAGTAGAAGATTGTTTAGAGCAAGTTGATAATCAGTATGATTTGATCATCCTAGCTAAAGAAAGAACTTTGCAAATTGGTGCGGGGGATAAGCCTTTAGTAGATGAAGACAATGATAAAAAAACTGTAATTTCACTTAGAGAAATTGGTGATAAAAAAATCGATATTAAAAATTTAAATAATGCAACGGTTGATCGTGCTAGAGATCATCCAGAAGACGCAACAGTTCAAGAAGATTTTGATGCTCCAGAAGGAGACGAGTTTGAAGCAATTTATAAAGGTGAAGTATCTAAATCTGGACAAGCAATTTTACCATCCAAAAGATCAAGAAAAGTTCCTGTAGCTTCTGCAGCCGCAGCCGATGATGCAGATGAAGGAGATGATAGTGACATTGATAACGTATCTGAAGATATTGTAGATCAAACTACTGAAGCAAATCCTACTGAAGATAAACCTTCAGAATAATCTCTTATCCAAATTCTTTTAAAATTTTATCGCGGTGCTGATCAAGGTCAGGTATTTCGCCTCGAGTTGATTTGTCTTCATAATTAGACATTTTAATTGGATTACCTGCCATCTTAAATTTTCCAATTTTATTATGATTAGCACTTACAATCATATTCCTAAATTCAATTTGAGGATTTTCTATTGCCTCTTTAATATTATAAATTGGTCCACATGGAATTTTCTTTTTAATAAATAGCGCAACCCATTCTTCTGTTGTTTTGTCTTTTAGTTTGAATTCTATGATTGCTTTCAACTCATCGATATTTTTATTTCTAGATTGGTTATCCTTAAAGTTGTCTTGTTTGTGACAGTCGCAATTTAAAACTTCGCACATTCCTTGAAATAACTTTTCATTGCCAGCTGCAATAATGATGTAACTATCTCTAGTTTTGAATGCTTCAAAAGGAGCAATAGACGGATGACGTGATCCCATTGGCTGTGGAATTTCTCCTTTAGATAAATATCTTGCAATTGCATTTTCTAATATGGCAATTTGACAATCTAACATAGAGACATCTATGCGACTACCTATACCAGTTTTGGTTCGATCAAATAATGCAGCATTGACTCCAATCGCTGTAAACAACCCAGCGGTAATATCTCCAATCGAAGTTCCCACTCTGGTTGGTTCACTATTGGGTTGACCTGTAACACTCATAAGACCACCCATTCCCTGAACCACCATGTCATAAGCAGGAACTTCTTTCATAGGACCTGTCTGGCCAAATCCAGATGCGGATGCATAAATAAGTTTTGGATATTTATCTTTCAAATTCTTCCAGCCGTATCCCCATTTTTCTAAGGTTCCAGGTTTAAAGTTTTCAACAAGAACGTCTGCTTTAGATAAAATTTTTTCAAAAATCTTTTTATCATCTTCATTCTTTAGATTTAGAGCGATGCTCTCCTTTCCTCTATTCAAAGACATAAAGTACGCTGATTGCCCTTCTATAAAAGGACCAAATTTTCTTGAATCGTCTCCAACCCCGGGAGCCTCTACTTTAATTACTCTAGCTCCAAGATCCGACAAAACCATTGTGGAATAAGGACCAGCCAGCACTCTGGTTAGGTCCAATACTAGCAATCCTTTAAGAGGTCCATCATTCATATTTTTTCTTTTTATACTCAAATTGCTGAAATTTATAGAGAAATAAGAGGTTTTAAATTAGGGATTAATCAGTTAAGAATTGCTTTTTAATTTAACAAACAGGGGAATAAAATGAAAAAACTAGTAGTACTTTTAAGTACAGCTGTATTTCTTTTCACGTCTGCGGGAATGTCTTTTGCGAAAACGCTAAAAGCCAGTCACCAATGGCCAGGAACAAAGAATGCAAAAACAGGAAAATATGACGCTCGTCATGAAATGGTGCAAATCATTGCTGATGAAATGAAAAAAGCAAACGTTGGTATAGATGTTAGAGTTTATCCGGCTAAGTCTTTATACAAACCAAAAGAGCAGTGGAAACCGATGACTACTGGACAGCTTGATATTTCAGCTTTCCCTTTAGCTTATGCTGCTAAATTTCACCCAGAATTTGATATTACTTTGATGCCTGGAATTGTGAAAAATCATAAACATGCATTGGCGGTTAACAAATCTCCTTTCATGGATACTATCAGAAAGATTATGGATGACGCAGGTGTTGTAGTTTTATCTGATGCTTGGTTAGCTGGTGGATTTGTTTCTAAAAAAAATTGCATCACAGATCCTAGTACAGTTAAGGGACAAGTATTTAGAGCTGCAGGAAAAGCATTTAATCAAATGTTAGAAGCTGCAGGAGCTGGTATTCAAGGAATGCCTTCTTCAGCTATTTACAACGGTCTTCAAACTGGAGTATTGGATGGAGCAAATACTAGTTCTGGAAGTTTTGTATCATACAGAATTTATGAACAAGTTAAGTGTGCTACACCTCCAGGAAAATATGGTTTGTGGTTTATGTATGAGCCGATTTTAATGTCAAAAAAATCTTTTAATTCATTAAATGCAAAACAACAAAAAGCATTAATGAAAGCTGGAAAAAAAGCTGAAAAGTTTATGACAAAATCTGCTGCTAAATTAGACTCAGATATGGAAAAAGCATACAAGAGTGCAGGTGTTAAACTGGCTTACATGACTAAAGCAGATCATGCAGCTTGGGTAGCATTGGCAAAAAAATCTTCGTTTGCTAAATTTGTTGCTAAAGTACCGACTGGTCAAAAATTAATTGATCAAGCATTAGCGGTAAAATAAATAATTTAAATTAATACCCCTGCTTTGTAGAAGGCAGGGGTATTTTTTATATGATCGATAAATATTTAGAAATCACAAAAAAGATTGCTACAGCTTGTGGGGTATTTGCTGCAGCAAGTATCATGTTATCTATTGTTATTGTTACAGAGTTAGTATTTGAAAGGTATATTTTTGGAAATGCTATCACTTGGCAACCAGAGCTTGTTACACACTTGCTTGTTGCCTCTACTTTTATTGGTAGTGCCTATGTTTTTGCAGAAAATGGCCATGTGAATATGGACTATTTTTATACTTTTTTAAGTGAAAAAGCAGTTACGATTTTAAAAATTTCAACCTCCGTTCTTTGTTTGGGCTTTTTTTTAGTTTTACTTTATGTCTCGTACGAGATTGTTTCAGAAGCCTTTCTTAAAAATTACGACACAGGAACTGTTTGGGGTCCTCCATTATGGATACCTTACTCATCAATGTTAATTGGAGCAATGCTTATGACTATGGCTTATGTTGGAGAGCTTTTGAAACTTGGTAGAAAATTAAAGGAGTTAAGTTAATGATTGAGAATATGGATCCATTAACATTAGGAGCTATTGTAGGAATATTTACTGTGATGATTCTATTTTCAGGAATTCCAATTGCTTTTGGCTTATGTGTTATTTCTTTAATTTTTTTAGTTGCAGCAGAAGGATTTCAAATTATTGGAGTATATGCAGAGACATTTTATGCCGGAATAAATTCATTTGTTTTACTCTCTATTCCAATGTTTATTTTAATGGGTATGGCCGTAGCACATTCACCAGCAGGTAAAGATCTTTATACTGGTTTAGATAGATGGTTATGGAGACTTCCAGGTGGATTGGTAATTTCAAATATTGGTGCTTGTGCAGTTTTTGCTGCTCTTAGTGGTTCAAGTCCTGCAACTTGTGCTGCTATTGGAACCATGGGAATTCCTGAGATGAGAGCTAGGGGATATTCAGCCAGACTTGCTACGGGATGTATAGCAGCAGGAGGGACTCTTGGAGTTTTAATTCCACCTAGTATTGTTTTGATTGTTTATGGGCTTGCTACAGGAACTTCGATTGGAAGATTATTTTTAGCGGGTATTATTCCAGGCTTATTACTCGCTTTCTTATTTATGTTTTGGGCGTATATTTACGCGTACTTTATAGACAAAGATTCTGCAGCTCGTTTAAAAGAAAGAACACCCCCTACTTTAAAAGAAAAATTAGAAGTGCTACCTCGAGTTTTACCTTTTTTAGCAATTGTAGCAGGGGTTCTTTATGTTCTTTATGGAGGAGTTGCTACACCATCAGAAGCATCAGGTGTTGGAGCTTTTCTTGTCTTCGTAATGATAGCTGTAGTTTATAAAATTTATCAGCCAAAGAAAATATGGGACATTGTAAAAATTTCAATGAAAGAAAGTGTAATGATTATGTTTATCATTGCAGCGTCATATATTTTTGCTTTCAGCCTTTCCACTTTGTACGTAACTCAATCCATTGCCCAGGTGGTGGTAGAGATGGGACTAAATAAGTGGCTATTGTTTTTTTATATTAATATTTTTTTATTAGTTTGTGGTTTCTTTTTGCCACCGGTCGCGGTGATTGTGATGACCTCTTCTATTCTATTACCAATTCTTACTGATTTTGGTTTTGATCCATATTGGTTTGCAATTGTATTCACCATTAATATGGAGATAGGCTTGATAACCCCTCCAGTAGGACTTAATTTATATATAATTAAAGGAATTACACCTGATGTGAGCTTGGGTGAAATATTAAAAGGATCTATTCCGTTTATAGGAATGATGATTCTTTGCATCTTGATATTGTGTATTTTTCCAGAGATTGTTACATGGTTACCAGACAAACTTATGGGAAAAGATGCTGGATTTTAAAAAGATAATAGGTTCCATTGCCGATGTTGGAAAAAGCATATTAGGAAAAAAGTTTTCTGAAAAAAGAGATTTGCCAACTTTGGTGCAACTTTGTGATGATCTCATTTCATATAAAGGAACTGCCTCAGGAATTGCAATCGCAAGAGAAATTAGTGAGATTTATAAAATTTTAGACAAAGAGCAAAAGTTAAATTTCTTTCTAACTATCAATGAAAAATTTAAGCCAAACCTTAAATTAATTGATGAGAAAATATCTACTTACTTAAAAAATAAGAGTAAATACAATTTAGATAATTTAGGAAATACTATCGAGGGAAATAGACAAGAGCTTATTCGTAGAATGAATATGGCTCCAGATGGAACATCTGTATTAGTGTCTATGCGCGAAGACTTAATTGATTTTAGCAAAACCAATCCAGAGTTGAAAGACTTTGATCAAGACATGAGACACTTGTTTAAGTCTTGGTTTAATCCTGGCTTCTTAAGGTTAGAGCGCATTACCTGGGAAACCAAAGCTGCAGTCCTAGAAAAAATAATTAAATATGAAAAAGTTCATAAAATTTTAGATATGAATGATTTAAAAAGAAGACTGCAAGAAGATAGAAGATTTTTTGCATATTTTCACCCAGTTCTAGCAGATGAACCTTTAATTTTTGTACAAGTAGCATTTGGAGATGGTCTTGGAAAATCAATACAAGATATTATGAAACCTATTACAGGAAATTTTAAAAAATCTAATACAGCAACATTTTATTCTATTAGTAACTGTCAAGAAGGACTGATGAGAGTTACGTTGGGTA
>Ga0315339_1002471_pt1 | contig 14039 bp, 10 predicted proteins | sample ASW17metaG_FD_204514 | JGI IMG/M metagenome (GOLD analysis project Ga0315339, IMG submission 204514) | Ammonia-oxidizing marine archaeal communities from Pacific Ocean, United States - ASW #17 | ecosystem: Environmental > Aquatic > Marine > Oceanic | place: USA: California | collected 2016-12-05
GCGCAGGTCGATACTCTCCTGAGTTTCCTGATACAGCAGCTGAGCTTCTGGTGCACCGCGGCGCTGTTCTGAGAGAGCGATAACTTCTACAGTTTTGCTGGTTTCACCCTGGCGAATATTCAGCATCAGACCGAGTTCCAGCATCCGGCTGGGTTTTGATTTTTGGCCATCAATGTGCACTTTGCCGCCTTCGATAGCAGCCTTAGCCAAAGAGCGGGTTTTGTAAAATCGTGCTGCCCAGAGCCATTTATCAATACGGACCTTTTCCATAATCTAGGCGCTGATATCTAGATTGAGAATTTGCTCAAAATCTGCAATAGAGGGAAAGTCAGAGGACAATCTGGCCTGCTGCTGGCTATCCGGTTTATCTATGCAGAGTAAATGGGCAATACCGTATTTTTCAGCCGATCGCAGTACTGGTTCTGAATCATCAATAAATAATGTTCTATCAGGGTCAAAGGGCATATTTGCCTGTAGCTGCTGCCAAAACAGCTGGTCCTCTTTTGGATAGCCGTAGTCGTGGGATGATATAACTAGGTCCAGCAGAGGCTCGATGGTGGTGACAGAAAATTTAATATCGACGCTGTTGCGATGTGCGTTAGTAATCAAAATACGCTGTTTACCCATGGCGCCCAGAGCGGTGAGAAAGCCCTGAACCTGAGGTCGTTCATTAACCAGATGTAAAACTTCGCGTTTGAGATCGACAATATCAATATTGAACTGCGCAGACCAGAAGTCGGTGCAATACCAGTCTAAGGTGCCCTGTCTCGAGGCCATTCGCCGTTGTAAGTCGAGACGAGCGGCGGTTGCATCAATACCATGCTGCTCGCTGTAGCGTTTGGGTAGATGATGGAGCCAGAAGAAATTATCGAAATGCAGGTCCAGTAATGTGCCGTCCATATCTAGGAGCACGGTATCTATATTTTTCCAATCTGTGCGTAATGGGCTCATACTAAAACAGATCTTCTGGCAGTGGGCTTTGATTGTCGATTGGTGCAGTGCTGCCCGTATTAGTCAGCTCTGGTACATTTTTGGTTTTAAAGAATTCATAGATACCGGTTTGATTGGGCGCGACACGCTTGCCTGTTTTGGCATCGATTTTCACCCTGACAATGCCATTGGGCTGGGGATGCTTTGCTTCTGGTTTACCGGCTAGTGCCGCGCCCATAAATTCGATCCAGATAGGGAGTGCGGCAGACCCACCATATTCATTTCGACCTATAAGTGAGTTGTCATCAAACCCTACCCAAGCCGTAGTGACAAGGTCGGGGGAATAACCCGAGAACCAAGCATCTCTGGGGCCATTGGTGGTACCTGTTTTGCCCGCCAAGTCGGTGCGATTGAGTTTTTTGGCCTTGATGCCAGTGCCACGCAAAATAACATCCTTAAGCATGGAATCAATTAAAAAAGCGGTCTGCTCGTCAATCACTCGTGCCGCCGGCACAGCACTTACATTATTTGTTGTCTGTAATGCCTGCTTGATAGCCTCCCAGCTCTCTTTTTCATTGTCGGGCAGCGACTCTTGAGCGAGGTTGTTAAGTAGCTCTTCAAGCTGAAAATCAATCGATTCTGAAATGTCGTTGTCAACTGTTTCTAGACAGGGATTGCACACATTGGCAGGGGTTGCCTGATAGATAATGGTGCCGTGGCGATCGATCACCTTGTCGAGAATATACGGATTGACTTGAAATCCACCATTGGCAAATACCGCGTAACCTGCGGCTATTTCTAGTGGTGTTAGCGCATGGCTGCCAAGTGCCAGTGATAGATCGAGCGGCATCTCACTAGTTTTAAAGCCAAAGGATTGCAGTCCCTCCAATGTGCGATCTATGCCCATGCGACGCAAAAGTCGAATAGAGACCAAGTTGCGCGAGCGATAGAGCGCTTCGCGCAGACGAGTTGGGCCATAAAACTTGCCGCCATCATTTTCAGGTCGCCAGGTGTCTTCCAGTTTACTATCATCGAACACTACCGGGGCGTCATTGATAATCGAGGCTGCAGTAAACCCACTGCTAAGGGCGGTGGTATAAACAAAGGGCTTAAAGTTAGAACCCGGTTGGCGTGTGGCCTGAGTAATTCGATTAAAGCGGCTCTGCTGATAGTCAAATCCGCCGACCAATGCTCTTATACCTCCATTGTTCGGTGCCAAGGTAACCATCGCGGCCTGAGCTTCTGGCAGCTGTGCAAGACTGACTCTGTCGTCTAGGTGACGCTGAATACGAATCAAGTCGCCGACAACAAATAGATCTGTCGCAGCGGTAATAGGTGCACTGCGGGCATTGACTGTTCTGTAGGTTCTTAAATCGTCTAAGCCATCTGCCCAGTTCAGAGGTAATTCCAACCCATCTTTGCTGATCAACTGTAAATGGTCGTCGGCAACCTCAGTGATAATGGCCGGCTCCAGTCCACCGTAAACTGGTGTTTTGCGTAGTATGTCGTTCCAGCTGTCTTGTTCGAGAGCCTTCTGCTCGACGCCACGGTAACCATGGCGCTGATCATAAGCCATGATTCCCGCCTGCAAGGCTGTAACTGCATGGGACTGCAGTGTTGAATCCAAGGTAGTAATTGCAGTGTAACCCTCGGTGTAGGCTCTGAGACCAAATTTACTGACCACTTCCTGACGCACCATCTCGGCGGCGTAGGCGGCATCCAACTCTGAGATAGAACCATGATATGAAGCTCCATCTACTTCAGCTTTGGCAGTCTGGTACTCAGACTGATTAATATTTCCCAGTGAGAGCATGCGACCGAGAATCCAGTCTCTGCGCTGCATAGCGCGCTCTGCATTGGCCAGAGGGTTGTAGCGAGAAGGGGCCTTAGGTAAGCCTGCAATAGTGGCGATTTCACCGAGGCTGAGCTGATCCAAGGTTTTGCCGTAGTAGACCTGCGCCGCGGCGCCAACACCATAGGCTCGATTACCCATATAAATTTTATTGGTGTAGAGCGATAGAATTTCCTGCTTGGACAATTCTTCTTCAATTCTAAAGGCCAATAATATCTCGTTAAACTTACGGGTAAATTCCTGACGTTTGCTTAAAAAGAAGTTGCGTGCAACCTGCATAGTAATCGTGCTGCCGCCACTGCGAATTGATCCGGTGGTAACTAGCTCGACAGCGGCGCGGGCTAAGCCAGAGACAACGATGCCTCTATGTTCAAAGAAGCTGTCGTCCTCGGCGGCCAAAAAAGCGTCAACCATGGGTTGGGGTATTTCTTCAAAACGCACTGGCGAACGCTTCTTTTCACCGAATTCCGCTATAACTTTTAGATCTTGTGAATGAATTCGTAGTGGAATTTGTAGCTCGATCTCCTTTAGCTCCTCGACAGATGGAAGTTTTGGACTGAGGTAGAGGTACAAACATGAGGCGACCACAAGAAAACCGCCGCTTCCAAGGATAGTCAGGACGGATAGGAACTTCAGTAATTTACGTTTTGTTAAAGACCGCATTTTTCAGTCACCAGTAAAATGAAGATCTATTATAAGGTGTAGGTAATGTGAAGTGCATCATTTGCGAGCTTGGGAAACACTGTTAGTGTCGTTTCTCGCCAAGATTGGCCCCACTATAAAGGATGATAGCTAAGAAATGAGATTTATAAAGTTTTTATCAAAGCCCGCTAAACCGATGCTCGGCCTTGATATTTCATCTTCTGCAGTTAAGTTAATTGAGCTCAGTAAGTCCGCAGATGGCTACAAAGTTGAGGCATACCGTGTAATGCCGCTGCCTGCCAACACTGTGATCGAGAAGAATATTGCCGACATCGAGGCGCTGGCAGATACCATTAAAAAGGTTGTAACCGGCTCTGGTACCAAGCTCTCCGATACTGTCGTTGCCGTATCGGGCTCCTCTGTCATCACTAAAGAAATAGAACTACCCGCTGGTTTGACCGACCTGCAGATGGAAATGCAGATTGAAGTTGAGGCGGATCAATACATCCCCTATCCCATGGAAGAAGTGGCCTTTGATTTTGATGTTCTGGGGCCAGTTGAAACCAATGCTGATCTGGTGCGCGTGTTACTGGCCGCCTGCCGCCAAGAAAATGTTGACCATCGACGCCAAGCTCTGGATATTGCTGGGCTCTCTCCAAAAGTGGTCGATATTGAGGGCTTTGCTATTGAGCGCGCATATCGATTGGTGAAGGGCCAGCTCGGCAAAGTTGGCGCCACCATGTTTACCTTTACTGTTTTGGTGGACGGTAAAACTATTTATAGCAGAGAGCAGCTATTTGGAGGCAAACAGCTCACTGAAGAAATTCAGCGCCGATATGGTTTGTCCTACGAGGAGGCGAGTGAGGCCAAGCGCAATGGGGGCCTGCCCGAAGACTACGAAACCGAGGTGCTGGCTCCATTTAAAGAGTCTCTAATACAGCATATCATCAGATCATTGCAGTTTTTCTATTCCTCTAGCCAATACAATTATATAGACCAGCTCTTTATAGCTGGGGGTGTCTCGGCTCTGAATGGGCTAGTTGATGAGGTTGAGCGGTCACTGGGCCTACCTGTCGCTATTGCCAATCTTCTTGCCAACATGCAGGTCAACAAATTGATAAATGCATCCTCATTGGCTAACGATGGCCCAGCCATGATGCTCGCAGTGGGATTGGCTTCAAGAAGCTTTGATTGATGTCGCAGATTAATTTACTCCCATGGCGAGAAGCGTCTCGAGAGCTGCAGAAAAAAGAGTACCTGACCAAGCTCAGTTTTGTTGGCCTGTTCGCGGTACTGTTGACGTTTGTCTGGATTACTTTTTCCAGCGCTCAGCTGAAGCATCAGAGCGAGCGCAATAGATACCTTGAAACCAATATTACCGAACTCGATAAAAAAGTCGCCGAGATTCGTGAACTAAAAAGTAAAAAGCAGGAAATTATTTTTAGAATGAAAGTGATTCAGGATCTGCAGGGTACTCGTTCTGAAATTGTTAAAGTGTATGACGAGTTAGTACGTGCATTGCCCGATGGTGTTTTCCTTGCTGAGCTAGATAAGGTCAATACTGAGATAAAAATGTCGGGCTTTGCCGAGTCAAATAATCGCATATCGGCGCTGATGAGAAACTTGGATAAGTCACATAAATATCAAGATTCTAATTTGACTAAGGTTGAGAAAGATACAACGCTGGGCCCTCAGGGAAGCAAGTTCGACCTGCAAATACAGGTGGAGGCTCAGATAGTAGAAGGTGTCACCAGTCAGTAAATTTATTGATAGATATTTAATGGATTAAAACTTACGTATTGTTATTTCGGAATTAGTATTTCCGGATAAAAAGCGCAGGGAAGATATGTCATTTAAAGACAGCTTAAACGAATTAAGAGAGATTGAGTTCTCCGATCTGGATATTCAGCATATAGGCGTTTGGCCCAGCTCGGTAAAAACTATACTACTGCTATTGGTGCTTACTTTTATATTGGCCGCGGGTTACTTTTTCAAAATCAAGAAATTGCGCGAGCAAGATTTTTACGCGGCCCGACAAGAAATAAATTTGCTAGAGCAATATCAGAATAAGGCGTTTCAAGCGGCTAATTTGGATGCCTATCACCAGCAGATGATTGCGTTGGATAAAACCTTTGGGGCATTGCTAAAGCAGCTGCCTAAGGATACTGAGGTGCCCGGTTTACTCGAAGATATTACCAAGGTTGCCTATGTCAGCGGCTTGAGTATGAAGTCAATCTCACTGCAGTCGGAGAGAACTTCACAGTTTTATATAGAGTTGCCAATCAAAATTGATGTAACAGGCGATTATCATGATTTTGGTTCGTTCGTCAGTGGTGTGGCTGCCCTGCCTCGAATTGTTACGCTGCATGATTACTCGATTAAAAAATCCAATGGTGCACTGCTGAATTTAGTTATCGAAGCAAAAACCTATCGCTACAAGGCGGAGGGATTGCAATGAAAAGCCAAGTTACGCTAATCGCTAGTTTACTCCTATTAACTGCATGTTCAGGTGGTAAACAGTTTGATGATCTGGATGCAAAAATGGCTGATTCTCGCAGTCGACCCCAGGGCCATATAGAGCCACTACCTACCTATCCGGCAGCGGAGAGATTTAGTTATAGCGCTTTGGCAATGCGCAGTCCCTTTGAGCCGCCAGTCGTGTTAAGTGGTCAAGAGAGAATCTGTGGCAATGCAGTTTCTGAGCCCGATCAGGCGCGTCAGAAAGAGCCATTGGAACTGGCCAATTATAGTGCCCTATCAATGGTTGGAACGCTGAGTCGGGATAAGCAGATTTGGGCTTTAATTAATGATGGTGATGGCAGAGTGCACAGAGTCACGCAGGGTAATTACCTAGGTAGAAATTTTGGGGAAATTACTGCTATCGACAATATCGAATTGGAAGTATTAGAAACCGTTCCAGATGGAAAAGGCGGATGGATTAACCGACCTAGAACATTGGCTATGAGTGAAGAGTGATCAACTCGTTAGGGAAAATAAAATGATTAGTCGACTTAAACGCCGCTTGTATTTGTCATTACTGGTTGTCTCGGCATTACTGTATGGCCCCAATAACTGGGCTATTGAGATAGCAGATATAGATTTTGCGTCGCTGGCGGGAGATCAGTTCGAAATTACCTTAGATTTCTCGCAAACACCACCAGAGCCGAAGTCCTATGAAATAACCACGCCAGCCCGCTTGGTGCTGGACTTCGCCGATGTGCAAAGCACACTCGATAAGAAAAAGTATGCACTGCCTTTCGAGAATGCGCGTAATGTGGTGGTTTTCTCTGATGGCAGCCGCCCCCGACTTATTCTTAATCTGGTTGAGTAGGCCCCCTTTGATATGCGCATTGAGGGTAACAGGTTAGTGCTTCGAGTCGGAGCAGATACTGAGCCCAATCCGCTGCTTGCCGAACTTTCCTCGCCGCTTGCTGAGAGTGCTGTAGATACTAATTTTGCGCTTACAGATATAGATTTTAGGCGCGACTCGCAAGGGGCCGGAATAATAAAAATTGATCTTAGTGATGCTGCAGTGAATGTCGATATCAATAAAGCTGGCAGAAAAATACGTCTGGAATTTTATCAGACAGAATTACCTGAACCACTGGATCGCAGGCTTGATGTTGTCGACTTTGCAACGCCAGTACAAGCCATAGATAGTTCTCAGTACGGATCGACGACAGTTGTTATTGTTGAGGCCGGAGGCCAGTATGACTACCTGGCCTACCAAGCGGACAGTCAATATATTGTAAGTGTAAAGCCGCTTTCTGATACCGACATTGAAGCACAAAATAAAAAGTTTAATTTTACTGGTGATCGCCTGTCATTAAATTTTCAGGATATTGATGTTCGCTCAGTACTGCAGATAATTGCCGACTTCACCTCTCTTAATCTGGTTGCCAGCGATACGGTAACGGGCAGTATTACCCTGCGTTTGGACAAAGTGCCCTGGGATCAAGCCTTAGAAGTTGTACTCAAGGCCAAGGGTTTGGATAAGCGTCAAGAGGGCAATGTGTTAATGGTTGCACCAGCGGCGGAGATTGCGGAGCAGGAGCGTCTTCAGGCTGAAGCCAATAAGCAGTTGCAGGGACTGGCACCGTTAGAAACCGCCTTTATACGTATTAAGTATGCCGATGCCGCGGAGATGTTCGAATTATTTGCCGTCAAGAGTGATCAGAGCAGGCAGTTGGGCGGCGGTCAGTCTGATGGCAATGCGACCAATAGTATTCTCTCTGAGCGCGGCAGTGCGATTGTAGATGAGCGTACCAACATCATTATTTTGACTGACACCGAAGATAAAATTAATGAGTTTAAGCGCCTGATTGATGAAATTGATGTGCCGATTAAACAGGTCTTAATTGAAGCGCGCATTGTCATTGCCAATACTGAATTTAAAAAAGAGTTGGGGGTGACCTGGGGTTTAGCTGGGCTGGATAAGCTGGCTGGTGGTCAGATCGCGAGTACTAATGGTGATCGCAGTCTGGGCTTCTCTGGGCGCAGATCAGGATTAACACCTAGTGCGGGTGTGATTGATACCTTCACCTATTCTGGAGATGAAATTGAAACAGATGATGGGCCTGATGGTATTGGTGGCACTGCGGATGACGGTCCGACGCTATTTACTCAGAACTATGATTTTGGTGTGGGCGATAGTCTGGCGGTGGATTTAGGCGTAGCCAACCCCACTGGGTCATTTAGCCTCGGTTATCTGACTGATAATTTCTTGATCGACCTTGAACTCAGTGCTCTGGAATCTGATGGCTATGGTGAAATTGTCTCGCAGCCAAAAGTATTAACTGGCGACAAACAGCAGGCCACGATTAAGTCAGGCACTGAAATCGCCTATGAAAAGGATACCTCCAGCGGTGCCACTAGTGTTGAATTTAAAGAGGCGATGCTGGAGCTCGAGGTGACCCCTCAAATTACGCCAGATAATCGAATTATCATGGATCTATTAGTATCTCAGGATTCGGTGGGGTCGATTATATCTGGTGGTGAACCCTCAATTGACGTGACCCGTGTTGAGACTCAGGCACTGGTTGGAGACGGTCAGACACTAGTATTGGGCGGTATTTTCCAAACCGAAGAAGTAAACGGTACAAAAAAGGTACCTTTACTGGGCGATATCCCTTATTTGGGTAAGCTTTTTAGAAATGACCTGCGAAATATTGAAAAACGTGAAATACTCATCTTTATAACCCCAAAAATAATTGATGATAATCTCCTGGATCGATGAGCGAACAACATATTTTTCTAGTCGGCCCCATGGGGGCCGGCAAAACCACCATTGGTAGACAGCTAGCCGACTTTTTGTGTCGGCCGTTTATTGATGTAGACAATGAGATCGAAGCGCGGACTGGCGCAGTTATTCAGTGGATATTTGATATGGAAGGCGAGCAGGGCTTTCGCGATCGAGAATCCAAAGTGCTCGAGGCCATTATAGAAACATCGCCCTCCAGTATTATTGCCACTGGCGGTGGCATTGTTTTGCGTAATGAAAACCGCACAACTCTTCAGGAAAATGGGCAGGTAGTCTATCTATCTGCCACCAAAGAGCAGCTCTATGAGCGCACAAGACGCGATAAGAGCCGACCATTGCTGCAGGTCGATGATCGTCGCGCCGTGATCGATCAGTTAGTCGAAAAACGTGACCCTCTGTACCGCGAGATAGCAGATCTGACATTCCCCTCTGGCTCCACCCCGCCCAATAGAATTGCAAAAAAACTTGCGGAAGCATTATCAGAGCTTTGATAATGCGCTATGTCTAAGCATAATATTGCTCACTTAACCCATTAACTAGAGTTGCTGCCTGCATGAGCGTCGCCGATAGAACCATTTCTAGCCCTACCAAGTCCATCAATGTTGATCTGGGCGAGCGCAGCTATCCTATCCATATTGGTTCAGAGCAGATTTTGCAGGCTGGTATCGGCCAGTATGTGCAGGGAAAAAAAGCGCTGATTGTCAGCAATGAAACTATTGCGCCGCTCTATCTGCAGGCTATTTTGGAGCAGCTCCAGGACAAGCAGGTCGATCAGGTTATTCTGAGAGATGGCGAGCAGTACAAAACTCTGGATAATCTCAACCTTATCTTCACTCAGTTGATTGAAAAACAGCATGACCGCAAAACGACTCTTATCGCCCTTGGTGGGGGCGTGGTGGGTGATATGACGGGCTTTGCTGCCGCTAGCTATCAGCGCGGCGTGCCATTTATTCAAATCCCTACGACCCTGTTGGCGCAGGTGGACTCATCAGTTGGGGGCAAAACAGCGGTCAACCACCCGCTGGGCAAAAACATGATCGGTGCTTTTTATCAGCCTCAGGCAGTCATTATTGATACAGATACTCTGGCCACCCTTCCTGAGCGTGAGTTTTGCGCCGGTATGGCCGAGGTTATCAAGTACGGTTTAATCTCTGATGATGCATTTTTCCTCTGGCTGGAAGAGAATGTTGAGGCATTACTAAATCGCGATCCTCAGGCCATAGCCTATGCGATTGAGCGCTCCTGCCTCAATAAAGCCGAGGTTATCAGTGCTGACGAAACTGAGCAGGGTGTTAGGGCTATACTCAATTTGGGCCATACCTTTGGTCATGCGATAGAAACATTCCAGCGCTATACAGGCCTTTTGCATGGTGAAGCCGTTGCTGTGGGAATGGCCATGGCGGCAAAGTTATCAATGCTGTCTGGCGCACTGTCACAAAAGGATATGGATCGGATCAAAGCGTTGATTGCCTCATTTTCTCTGCCTGTGGCGCCACCGCAGGCTATGCAAGCCGATGATTTTATGGCGCTGATGGTTCGTGACAAGAAGGTTCTAGATGGCCAGCTGCGTCTGGTGCTGTTGAATGGGATCGGTAGCGCAGTTGTGACTGCGGATTTCCGTCTGCAGTTGCTTGAGGAAACATTAGACAAGGCGTGCCACCGGTAAACCATTCTCTGTCAGTGGTACGTAATATCTTAGTGACTGTAATTTACTAGCCCCACTTGCTCTATTTGCGTCGAAGCGTAGCCCGATTAGGCTAGCGGCTTCTGTCGTCGGATATAACTGATTGTCGTATTCGACTTCGCTGTGTAAAATAACCGGCTTTGTGCCTTCGAAGATAGCAACTCCGTCTTTGCGTACCCACCACTATAACTTTTAGAGTTTAATTATGACTCAAAGCTTGTGTCGGCTTGACGATTTTAAAGATAACTGCGGTTTTGGCCTTATTGCCCAAGTAAAGGGTAAAACCAGCCATAAACTGCTGCAAAATGCTATTCAGGCGCTGACCTGTATGACTCACCGCGGTGGCGTTGCTGCCGACGGTAAGACTGGTGATGGCTGCGGATTGCTAATGCAAAAGCCAGACAGCTTTTTACGTATCGTGGTAAAAGAGTCTCTCAATATTGATCTTCCAGAGTCCTACGCTGTAGGTGCGGTAATGTTAAATACCGACCCTGAGCAGCGCAGCGCAGCCAAAACCATTATAGATCAAGAGCTTAATAATCAGGGCTTAGCCGTACTAGGCTGGCGAGAAGTCCCCACAGATACAGATTGCCTCGGCCCTATCGCCATAGAATCACTGCCGGCATTTGAGCAGGTATTTGTCGGTCCCGGTGAGATCACTGATCAAAAACAATTTAGCGCTCGGCTCTTCATGGGTCGGCGTAAAGCTGAGATTAGGCTTGAGGGCGATAACAGCTTTCACATAGCCAGTCTGGGTACCAATATTTTGAGCTATAAAGGCTTGATGATGCCGGTGGATTTGCCTGGTTTCTATCTGGATCTAGCAGACGAGCGTCTCGAGACTGCAATCTGCGTATTTCACCAGCGTTTCTCGACCAACACCATGCCGCGCTGGCCATTGGCTCAGCCCTTTAGAATGCTGGCTCACAATGGCGAGATCAATACCATTGTTGGCAACCGCAACTGGTCTGTGGCGCGCACGCCCAAGTATAAAACTGATCTGCTGCCTGATTTACAGGAAGCCGCTCCTCTGGTTAACCGCACCGGTTCAGATTCTTCAAGCCTCGATAATATGCTTGAGATGCTAGTGACTGGTGGAATGGATTTACATTTGGCTGTGCGCACTCTGGTACCGCCGGCCTGGCAGAATGTTGAGGATTGCAATCCTGATCATCGCGCGCTGTATGACTACTTATCGATGCATCAGGAGCCCTGGGATGGTCCAGCGGGGCTGGTTATTACCGATGGCCGTTTTGCTGTCTGTACGCTGGATAGAAATGGTCTGCGCCCGTCGCGCTGGGTCATGACCAGCGACGATATGATTACCGTGGCATCAGAGGTCGGCGTCTATGATTATGAGCCGGAAAATGTAGTTTCTAAAGGTCGCCTTGGACCCGGAGATATCCTTTCTATCGATACCCAAGAGGGTCGCATTATGTTCCGCGACGAAGTTGAAGACGAACTTGCCTCTCGTCATCCCTATAAACAGTGGTTGCGGGAAGGCCGCTATGCGGTTGAATCAAGCTTTGATATGGACAGCATTGAGCTGGAAGGCACGTTGAGTCGTGAACAGATAAAGACCTATATGAAGATGTTTCAGGTGTCTTTTGAAGAGCGTGACCAGGTTCTGCGTCCATTGGCCGAAGGCGGCCAAGAAGCTGTTGCCTCCATGGGTGATGATACGCCAATGGCTGTGCTGTCGGCCAAGCATCGCAACCCATTTGATTATTTCCGGCAGCAGTTTGCCCAGGTAACCAATCCGCCGATAGATCCACTGCGTGAAGCCGTTGTAATGTCTCTAGGTGTTGAACTGGGCCGCGAACAGAGCATGTTCGAGGAAAACCCCTATGTGGGACAGCGTATTGGTCTGTCCAGTCCAGTACTTTCGCCACGTAAATACTATGCGCTTAAGCGCAATGAATTCGATGATTTCCCAGTCAAGAAGTTTGCACTTAACTACGACATCAAAGAGGAAAGCCTCAAGCAGGCTATCCAGCGCATCTGTGACGAAGTCGCCGACGCCGTTCGTGAGGGTACAGTTATCTGTATTCTCTCTGACCACAATATTGCTGAAGGCAAGCAGCCGATTCACTCGCTGTTAGCCTGTGGTGCAGTGCATAACTATCTGATCGAACAGGGCCTGCGTTGTGATACGAATATTGTAGTTAGTACCGGCTATGCCCGCGATTCACATCAGATAGCCACATTGATCGGCTGTGGTGCCTCGCTGGTTTATCCCTATCTTAGCTATCATGTGCTCTGTGACCTTATTGGCAGTGGCGAGTTGCTGGTAGACGTAGACACTGCGTTTAAACAGTATCGCAAAGGCATCAATAAAGGCCTTTTGAAAATCCTCTCGAAAATGGGCATTTCAACGGTTGCCTCCTATCGTGGTGCACTATTATTCGAAGCTATTGGCTTAAACTCAGAAATTATCGATCTGTGTTTCCCTGGGCTGACTAGCCGTCTTGAGGGTGCGACCTTTGCCGACCTGGAGCAGGATCAAACTGAACTTGCCGCCATAGCTTGGAAGGTGCGCAAACCAATCAGCCCAGGTGGTTTACTGAAATATGTCCATGGTCAGGAATATCATGCCTACAATCCGGATGTTGTGCAGACTATGCACGAGGCGGTGCAGACTGATAATTACATGTTGTGGAAGGACTATGCACTGCTGGTCAATACCAGACCTGCAGCTACCTTGCGCGACTTGCTCGCCATCAGCGATAAGGCCAATGCCATAGAGCTGGATGCTGTTGAGCCTATAGAGTCGATTTTGAAACGCTTTGATTCCGCGGGTATGTCCTTGGGGGCCCTGTCTCCCGAAGCCCATGAATCCTTGGCGGAAGCCATGAATACTCTGGGGGGACGCTCAAATTCCGGTGAAGGCGGCGAAGATCCCGCCCGTTATGGCACTATTAGATCATCAAAAATTAAGCAGGTGGCATCGGGCCGCTTTGGCGTGACACCAGCCTATCTCTCCAGCGCTGAAGTTATCCAAATTAAAGTAGCCCAGGGTGCCAAACCGGGTGAGGGGGGGCAGCTGCCCGGTGGTAAGGTCAATGCTCTAATTGCCAGACTGCGCTACTCGGTTCCGGGGGTGACATTGATTTCACCGCCACCGCACCATGATATTTACTCGATTGAAGATCTAGCGCAGCTGATTTTTGACCTTAAGCAGGTTAATCCAAGTGCCCTGATTTCAGTAAAACTAGTATCACGTCCCGGTGTCGGAACAATCGCCGCCGGTGTGGCTAAGGCCTATGCTGATTTGATCACCATCTCTGGCTATGACGGTGGTACTGCCGCAAGCCCGATAAGCTCGATTCGTCATGCCGGATCTCCTTGGGAACTTGGCTTGACCGAAACTCATCAGACATTGCGTGCCAATGACCTGCGTGAAAAAGTACGGGTACAGACAGATGGCGGTCTCAAAACTGGTCTGGATGTGGTTAAAGCGGCGATCTTGGGTGCTGAGAGCTTTGGTTTTGGTACCGGCCCCATGGTAGCTCTGGGTTGCAAGTATCTGCGTATCTGTCATCTCAATAACTGCGCCACTGGTGTAGCGACTCAGGATGACCGACTGCGCAACGATCACTATCGCGGCACAGTGGCGATGGCCACCAACTTCTTCAAGTTTGTGGCGATGGAAACGCGCGAGTGGATGGCCG
>Ga0315339_1002472_pt1 | contig 14033 bp, 10 predicted proteins | sample ASW17metaG_FD_204514 | JGI IMG/M metagenome (GOLD analysis project Ga0315339, IMG submission 204514) | Ammonia-oxidizing marine archaeal communities from Pacific Ocean, United States - ASW #17 | ecosystem: Environmental > Aquatic > Marine > Oceanic | place: USA: California | collected 2016-12-05
TACGAACATGACGGCCGGCATAAATGCCAGACCAAGGGGGTGGTCAGGGTGACCGCGCCGAAGACCGGCTGGTATCCGGTCACGGCGCTGTATTTCAACCGCAAATTCGCTGCCTGCCTGGATCTGAGCATTCGGCCCGCGGGCGGCGAATGGGATTTCACCAGCCCCGAGATATATGCCCATATCGCCCAATAACACGGCCAGGTAACAGGCCCGGATAGCACGAGAGTAGCCATGCCATGAAAACCCTGCATTTTGGCGACGTCACCGTCGACCGACTGGTCGAGGCCGAGGGCCCCGGCTTTCACCCCGGCTTCTTCCTGCCCGAGGCGGAGGACGCGGCTATTGCGGCCCAGCACGATTGGCTGCTGCCGTATTTTCTGCATGCCGACAGCGGCCGCATGATCCAAAGCGTGCATGCCTATGTTATCCGCACGCCCCGCCATACCATTCTGGTGGACACCTGTATCGGCAATGACAAGGAGCGCCCCTCAACGCCGCCGTGGAGCGGCCTGTCAACTCCCTGGCTGGATGATCTTGGCGCCCTGGGCGTGGCGCCGGAGGACGTGGACTTTGTCATGTGCACCCATCTGCATGTGGATCACGTGGGCTGGAACACCCGGCTGCTCGATGGCCGCTGGGTGCCGACCTTTCCAAACGCCAAATATCTGTTCGAAAAAACCGAGTATGCACATTGGGCGGCGGGCGAGGAGGACGGTATTCAGGGCCTGGGCTCCAACGATGGCTGTTTCGAGGACAGCGTGCTTCCGGTGATGGCGGCGGGGCAGGCGATTTTGGTGGACGGCGACCATGCCCTGGATGACCAAATGTGGCTGGAGCCGACGCCGGGCCATTCCCCCGGCCATGTCTGCATGAATTTGTTCGCGGCTGGGCAGCGTGCCGTGTTCAGCGGCGATCTGATGCACCACGCGGTGCAGGTGGCTCATCCGGAATGGAACAGCCGGTTCTGCTGGAATGGCGAGATGTCCCGGGCCAACCGGGAAAAATTCGTCCACGACAAGGCCGACACGGACACCCTGATCCTGACGGCCCATTTCCCCAGCCCTACCGCCGGACGCATTGTCGGAAACGGGGAGAGGTGCAAGTTCGTGCCGGTCGAGGGCTAGACCTTTTTCGATATTCATCGAGTCATGTCTAGCTTTCTTCGCTGACGATTGTGCGCGAGAGCGCGCCGCGCCGCCAAAGACAATGGGCGGTGGCGCATCAGCGCCGGGTCGCCGTCGCGACCTTGAAAGATTAGAGTGGCCCTCGCGACCCATCAATCCCGTTGAGCAGCCGTCTCGATGGCGTTCCAGGCAGACAGGCCCATCAATTCGCTTAGATCCTCGAGCGACATACAAGCCGCTTCGCTGGCCGGACCCAGGCGGCCATTTTTGAGCAAATCGCCGTAGACCGCCATCTGTGCCTGCAAGGCCGCGCCCAGGCCGGTACAGGCGTAGAGCACCAGTTTGACGCCGATATCCGCCAGTTCGTCGCGGGACAGCATGCTTTCCGGCCATTCGGGAACGCCGCCGACCATGGCCAGGGGGCCGTCCAGTTCGGCGCACAGGCGGGTCAGTTCGGATAGTTCGAACCGCTCGGCAATCATCGCCATGTCCGCGCCAGCGGCAAAATAGGCGTTCAGACGGGCGATAACCCCATCGAGACCCTCGTCGATCTTGGCATCGGAGCGCGCAATGATGACTAAATCCGGGTCCAGCCGGGCCGCAAGTGCGGTGTTCAGGCGGTCCACCATCTCCTCCCGGCTGACAACCTGCCGCCCCGCCATGCCGCCACAGCGTTTGGGCAAGGATTGATCCTCGATATGGATGCCAGCGATACCGGCCCGCTCGAACGCCTGCACGGTGCGATGAACATTGGTCAACCCGCCATAGCCGGTGTCCGCGTCCGAGATCACCGGCACCTGTACGGCAGCGGAAATGTTGCCGGCATGGGTGACGATTTCCGCCTGGCTGGCCAGACCTATGTCGGGCATGCCGAGGAGCGAAGCCTCCATGCCAAAGCCGGTCAGATAAACCGCCCCATGCCCCAATGCTTGCACAACCCGGGCCGAGGCCCCGTCGTAGGCGCCGGGGACCAGAAGCGGGCCGTCGGCGGCGAGAAGCTGGCGCAGCTGGGTTGTCGGTTTCATAGTCACGGTTCCTTATGCGGGCAGGCGAAGTTGCGGATAGTTCTTCAGGACGTCGGCGAAGACGGCGCGGATCTCGGAGCCATCGCCACGCAATTCGGTTTTGTCCAATGCCTCGACCGTCTCGAACACCCGGTGCTTGACAAAGAAGCGCCAGTGCACCGGCAGTGCTTGCAGCAGTTCGGTCAGGGCGGCGTAATTGCCCTTCGTCCACAGAAGTTCAAATTCTTCCCGTCCCGCGCCATAATCATAGAAGGCGTTGGAGGCCTCGCCCGACCCCCTGGCGCGCACCTCGGTCGTTGCGGCCTGATCAATGGCGCCGTTCGTGATGACGACGCCGTAATCACGCTTGGCCGACGCCTGGGAAACAAATCCCCGTTGCACGTCCAGCAGCACGGCATCGGGCTTTCGCTCGAACGGGTTGCCCCAGCCGCCCGCGCCGCCCGAGGCGACCCGCATCTCGTCGCCCGGCCCGATGGTCAGAATATCCGTGTTGCCCAGGTTGACTTCGCCCTCGGCGCCGGGATTGAGCAGAAAGATTGACGGCGTGCCGGCCCGCCCGCCGCGCACGCCCCAGGAGGTAAACCGCGTGCGGTCCCGGTTGCGGGCGGTGACCCGGGTGTTGGGCGCCTCGGCGCGGAATTCCAGCACCGTGGCCAGGCCGCCCCGATGCAGGCCGGGGCCGCCGCTGTCGGGTAACAGGCCATAGCGCAAAATTCGGATCGGCACCTCGGCCTCGTTAATCTCGACAGGCGTATTTTTCATGAAGGACGAATTCGCACCCGAGCCTTCGGCGCCATCGGCGAAGGGGTCGCCGCCCGCCCCGCCGGTGATGGGATCAATGGAGGCCACCACCCGGCGGCCTGTTTTATTGTCGATGGCGTTGACGTTCATGATCGGGCCGCCGCTGGCCGGGCTGGCGGGCAGACGGTCCGGTGCCGCCTGGACAAAAGCGCCAAAAATAATCGCCTGGAGGCGCTGCACCGAGAGCGTGCGCAGGCCCACGGCGGCGGGAAATTCCGGGTTGACAATGGTGCCCGAGGGCAAGATGCAGCGGCAAACCCGGGAAACGCCGGAATTCAGAAACAAGGATGTGTCCAGGGAATACAGCACATAGACCAGGCCTACCATGATCAGGGCATGGCGCACCTCGCCCCCGGTGGGGATATTGACCGAGCCTTCGATCTGCGGGTCGCTGCCGGTGAAATCAAACACCAGCCCATCGCCCTCGATCGTGACGTCGAGGGCGATGCGGCAGGGATAGCCATTCGCCACGTCCTCGTCCATGTAATCGGCGAAAAAGAACCGCCCGTCGGGCAGCGCGCGGACGATGGCGCGGGCCTGTTGTTCGGCGTAATCCAACAGGGTCGCGGTACCCTCCCTGAATGTTTCGACGCCGAACTTGGCGATCATCTCGTGCACCCGCCGCTCGCCCGTGTTCATGGCCGCGATCTGGGCCTTTAGATCGCCCCAGTTCTGTTCCGGCATGCGCACATTGGCCAACATGATGGACATAACATCTTCGTTCATCACGCCCCGTTCCATGATCTTGGCCGGGGGGATGCGGATGCCCTCCTGATGCACCTCCGAGAGGGTCCGGGACAGGCTGGCCGGCACGGCGCCGCCCACGTCCGTGTTGTGGATGTGGCCGACCACAAAACAGACGATTTCGCCCTGGTGGAACACCGGTTTCCAGATATGCATGTCCGGGGAATGGGTGCATACGTAACCCGAATAGGGATCGTTGGTCAGGCAGATATCACCCTCGTCGTAATGGTCGATCAGTTCGATGACGTTCTTGTAATTCAGGCCCACGAACCAGGTGGCGCCCAGGTCCGTGGGCGTGGCGAAGGTCTCGCCGTCGGGCGTGGTCAGGCCGGTGGTGAAATCCTCGGTCTCCTTGACGAAAGTGGAATGCGCCGTGCGGTAGAGGGTAAACGCCATGCTCTCGGCGGCGGCCCGGCAATGGTTCTTCAATATTTCCAATGTGACGCTGTCGATAGCCATGTTTCTATCCCTCCGCTTCCAGAACAAGATTGCCGCTGGCATCGACCGATGCCTCGAATCCGGCCAGCATGCAGGTGGTGCAGTCATCCTGGGCGACCACGGCGGGGCCTTTGAACCGATGCCCGGCGCGCATGTCCTGGCGGCGGTAGATGGCCGCCCGGTGCCACGCGCCATCGGCGTAAATCCGCACCTCTTGCACCGGCGCCAGTTCAGCCTCGGCCTCGGCCAGGGGCGGCAGTTCTGGTTTCGGCGGCTGGCCGACGATGACCAGCCGCAGGTTGATCATCTGTATGGGGGCATCAACATCGGCATGTTCGTACAGGCGTTCATGTTCGCCATGGAAGGCGGCCGCCAGGGCGGCGATATTTCCAGCCCCGATGTCCTGTTCCCCCAACAGTGTATCAATTTCGAACGACTGGCCGCGGTAGCGCATGTCGGCGGAATACAGCAAAGTGGCCGCGCCGGTGAAGGCCTGCTCATGACGCAGCCATTGCAGGGCCTCGGCGCGCAATTTATCGAAGCCGTCGCGGATCGTGGGCATGTTGGCATCTTCAAGGTCCAGATAGACGGTTTGGATAAAGTCGTTCTTGATATCGGCGATCAGGCCGCCAAAGGCGCTTAACACCCCCGGCGTGGGCGGTATGACGATGCGGCGCATGTTCAATTCGCGGGCCACGTGACAGGCCAGCATGGGACCGGCGCCGCCAAAGGCCACCAGGGACATCTCGCGCGGATCAATGCCGTAACGGGCCACCAGCTTGGACACTTCCAGATACATGCCCGAGACGCCGACCTTGATCATCGCCTCCGCCGCCCCTTCGATGCTCATGTCCAGCGGGTCTGCAATGGTGGCGACGGCGTCCCGAGCCATTTCGTTGCGCATCTCCACCTGGCCATAGCCCAATCCGGCGGAGTCCGGGGCGCCCAGGAAGCGGCAGACAACGAAGGCGTCCGTGATGGTCGGGCGTGTCCCGCCCTGGCCGTAACAGGCGGGGCCGGGGTTGGAGCCGGCACTTTCCGGCCCCACCTTCAGGACGCCATGGGCATCGACCCAGGCGATGGAGCCGCCGCCCTCGCCGATGGAAGTGACGGAAACGGTGGGAATATGGATCGGGAAATCGCCAATCATCTCGCCCACGCCGTATTGCGGCTGGCCCCGGCGGACCACGGCGACATCGGCGGAGGTGCCGCCGATATCCAGGCTCAAGGCATCCCGCACATCCGCCATGCGGGCCACCTGGCACGCCCCGATCACGCCCGAGGCAGTGCCCGACAGCAACATCTGGGCGCATTGTGTCTTGCCTGCCTCCGCCGTCATGACGCCGCCGTTGGATTTGGTGATCATGGGTTCGGACCCGACGCCCGCCTCCACCAACGCGGCTTGCAGCGAGCCTAGATAATGGGCGACCCGGGGCTGGACATAACCCGCCACCACCGCCGTCACCGTTCGTTCATACTCCCGGATGATGGGCCAGACCTGATGCGAGGCGACAATGAACAGACCAGGCGCCGCCCGGTTGACGATCTCCACCACCCGGCGTTCATGGGCCGGGTTGCGGTAGGCATGCAGCAGGGAAACGACGATGCCCTCGCCGCCCACCGCGCGCACAGCGTCGACGGCGGCACGGACGGCGTCTTCGTCGAGGGGGGCGTCCTCGCTGCCGTCGAACAACATGCGGCCGGGGATGGCAAAGACCTTCTCGCGGCCCACCAATGGTTCCGGCCGGCGGGAGAACAGATCATAAGGATCGGGCATTTTTAGGCGCGCGACTTCCAGCACATCCTCAAAATATTCGGTGGTGAACAGGCACAGATTGATGCCCTTGCGCTGGATCACCGTGTTGACGCCCACCGTGGTGCCATGGGTGAAATAGGTGATCTGGTCTGCCTTGATGCCGTGGCGTTGTTCTAGTTCGCGCAGTCCGGCCAGCACCTCGGCGCCGGGATTGTCGGGGGTGGAGAGCACCTTGAGGCTATGCAGGCCGCCGCTGTCCTCGTCAAAGACACAGAAATCCGTGAACGTGCCGCCAATATCCACGCCAACCCGACAACCCATGAACAATCCTCCGACAATTTTTTTCAGTCTAACCGGAGCAAGGACGTTGAGCCATGGCGGTCATTGCATTAACTTCGGCGCTAATGTTGGATCAATGTCGCGAGCGTCTGCACGGATTGGATCATCTCAGGGCGCTGGCGATCCTGCTTGTCCTGGTGTTTGACTACCGCGCCTATTACGGCATCCCCGAGGCGCTGATCCCCTTCGGCGTGAATACGTCGCCGCGTTCGGCTGGTCCGGCGTGGATCTGTTTTTCGTGCTCAGCGGCTATCTTATCGGCACCAAGCTGTTCGAAGATATCTACAACCACGGCCAGGTGCGTTTCAAACGATTTTACCTGAACCGGGCATTTCGGATTTTACCGGCCTATCTCGTGGCCCTGGCGATCTACTTCCTGTTCGGTGAGGTCCAGGAAGGGCGCGGCCTGCAGCCCTTGTGGAAGTTCCTGACTTTCACCCAGAACCTCCCCCAGGACCTGCGCGCCAATACCTTCTCACACGCCTGGTCGCTAAGCGTGGAGGAGCATTTTTATCTGATCCTGCCGGCGATCCTGTTCCTGGTGTTCAATAACCGATGGCAGCGCCGCGGCCTTTATCTGCTGGTCGCCCTGGTGGCCCTGGGCGTGGCGTTTCGTTACCTCAACTGGGTCGAATTCGTGGAACCGCAATTCGGCCGCCGCCGACTGGGCGCGGCGTTGGAGTATCTCTACTATCCCACCCACGTGCGTTTGGACGGCCTGGTCATGGGCGTCGCCATCGCCGCGCTATTCCGTTATCAGCCAACTATCAGAGACCGCGTCACCTGTCATGGAAACATGGTCCTTGTCCCCGGATTGGCGGTTCTGTTCGGTGCCTATCAGCTGTTTGGCGGCTATATCATCTCGCCGCAATTCTCCACCCTGGCCACCACATTGGCCGGCTTCCCCCTGATCTCGCTAGGTTACGGCCTGGTGGTAGTCGCCGCGCTCAGCCCCGGCAGCCTGCTGCATCGTTTCCAGTTCAAGCCCATGGCCTGGCTCGCCACCATGTCCTATGCGATCTATCTGGTGCACAAGATGACCAACCACTGGATCAACAAAAACCTGACCGACTATGTGGACTTGAACGACGGCGCCATCTTCGCCGCCTGCCTGATCGCCGCCATTGCGGGCGGCTTTGTCATGCACCTAATCGTCGAAAAACCCTTCCTGGCCCTGCGCGCGCGGTTCTCTTGAATCAGCGCGGCTTGTGGTCCTTGGTTCGGGAATAAATCACAAAAGTCACCATGGCCATGACGGCGATGAAGCCGAAGGCGGCGCGGTAGCCCTCTGGGCTGGCCTGGCCGGTGGCCTTGACCGCGACGGTACCGATCAGGGCGCCGACGGCCATTTGCATGGCGGCGATGGCGACCATGATGCCGGTGTTGACCGTAGTCAGGCCGCGGCCGATCAGATGGTCGGGCACCAGGGTCCTGCCGTGGGCCAGCAGGATGGTGGGAAAACCACAGACCAGGCCCAATAGGGCCAACAAAGCGGCGACCGTGACTAGGCTGGGCGCGGGCAGCAGGGCCAGGGTGCCCAGAATGGCGGCGATGCAGACCGTGCCGCCCAGGACCAGGCCTTTCAAGGTATTGAAGATGCGCGCCGCCTGGCCATAGAGGAAATGTCCCGCCACCCCGGCCATGGCCATGAAGATCAGCACGCCGCCCCGTTCGGTCTCCGACAGGCCATGGACATCGTACAAATAAGGCCCGCCCCAGATGCCCAATATGGTGTTGCCCGCCGACAGCGCCAGGCCGCCCGAGGTGATGCTCAAAATACCGGGCGTCCGCATCACCGCCCACGATCCGGCCAGGACATCGCGCAAACTCTCCTGGCGTTCCCGCGTCGTGGCGGCGTTAACACCCTTCGGCTGGTCGCGAAGGGTCAGCACCGCCAACAGGGCGACCAGGGCCATGGCGATGCCGATCCACAGAAAACTGTCCCGCCAGCCGATGGCGGTGACTAGATAGGCCAGGGGTATGGTGGCCAGGAACGTCCCCAGCATAGCGAAACTGTTCAGGGTGGCGCCGATGGGGGTGAAGCGGGCGGGGGGATAGAACCGCGCGATGATCAAAAAGGCCCCGGCGAAAACACCAGCGCAGCCCATCCCCATCAGCACCCGCGCCAGCAATAACAGTGGCCCCGATGGCGCCAGGGCGAACAGCAAGGTGCCGATCACCGTCAACAGGAACAGCCCGATGACGATCAGCCGGGGCCCGAACCGGTCCAGCAGCAACCCCGTGGGGATCTGCATTACCGCGTAGCCGAGAAAAAAAGCCGAGGCGATGGCCCCCAGCATGGCCGGCGAGAGAGCCAGATCGGCGGCCAATTCCGGGGCCAGAACGCCCATGGACGAGCGGATAAAGATATTGGCCAGGCCGAGGCCGTAGAGCGCCGCCATCATGGGCAGCAAATTAGGAACGCGCACGAAAAATCCTCAAAAGGACTGGGGAATGACTGGCAGGCGGAGAAAATATGCTAGCCTGGATATGCAACCATTTTTAGGAGGACGCAATGGCGCCTATCCGCATTTGTTATCAAAGCTATGTGGACTATGAGAACGGGGCGACGTACTGGGACCATCTGCGCGCCCACTTGGCGGACATCGTGGACGAGGGTACGGAGGTTGAGGTCATCGGCATCACGCCGTTCGACAGCTATGCCCACCCTTTGATGGAATACCGCTGCGCCAGGGAGATGATCGCGCACGCCATTAGGGCAGAGCGGGACGGCTTCGATGCCTTCATCGTCGGCCATTTTCAGGACGCGGGCCTGTACGAGGCGCGCTCGGCGGTGGATATCCCCGTCGTCGCCCTGGGCGAGGCGACCATGCTGTATAGCTGCCAATTGGGTCAGCAGAGCGGCATCGTCACCATCAATCCACGATTTATCCCGTGGTTCCATCATCAGATCGGCAAGTACGGATTGCGGGAGCGGGTCACGGGCGTGCATGCCATGACTTTCGAGCCGGGGCAGATCTTGGCCGGCTTTGACTCGGACGCGAATTTCGAGGAAGTGAAGCGCCTGTTTGCGGAACAAGCCAAGCCCCTGGTGGCGCGGGGCTGTGATGTGCTGATCCCGGGCGGCGGCATCCCCATGCTGTTGTTCGCCAAGGAGCATAATCATAACGTTGACGGCGCGCCCATCATCAACGGCATTCCCATCGTTACCAAGATGGCCGAGATGGCGGTGAAACTGCGCCGTCTGACCGGCCTGCATGTCTCCCGCACCTCGGACTACGTGCAGCCGCCACCCGAGGTGATCGAGGAATTCCTGACCCACCCAAAGGGGCTGTAGGACGACCATGTCAAGGATGGGCTATGACGGTATCGTGGTCTGTGTACCGGTGACGGTGCCCTACAGCCGTTATTCCCTGCGCAGCGCACACTGGTTTTGCGGCCGCGCCCTGGCGGACCTGATCGCCGGCGCCGGCGTTGCCAAGGCTGATGTTGACGGCTTTTGCATATCCTCCTTCACCCTGGCCCCGGACAGCGCCGTGGGTTTGACCCAGCATCTGGGCGTCTCGCCGAGGTGGCTGGATCATATTCCCATGGGCGGGGCCTCGGGCGCGGTGGCGTTGCGCCGGGCGGCCCGCGCCGTGCAATGCGGGGATGCGGATATCGTTGCCTGCATCGCCGGCGATACCAATCACGTGGACAGTTTTCGCAATACCATCGCCTCGTTCTCGCAATTCGCCAATGATGCGGTCTATCCCTACGGCTCGGGCGGCCCGAACGCCTCCTTTGCCTTTCTGACCGACCATTACATGCGGGAATTCGGCGCGGCGCGCGAAGACTTCGGCAAACTGTGCGTGGCCCAGCGGGACAATGCGCTGTCCACTCCCCACGCCATGATGAAACGGCCCCTGAGCCTGGATGACTATCTCAACGCCCGGCCCATCGCCGATCCGTTGCGCCTGTTCGATTGCGTCATGCCGTGCGCCGGCGCCGAGGCCTTTTTGGTGATGTCGGACGACCGGGCGAAATCGTTGGGTCTGCCCCATGCCACGATCCTCTCCACCATCGAGCGGCACAACGCCTATCCCGAAGACCCCATCCAGATCCGCGCCGGTTGGGCCATGGACGTGGACGGCTTCTATGATCACGCCGGCGTCGGGCCGCAAGATATCGATTTTGTCCAGGCCTATGACGACTATCCGGTGATCTGTTTCATGCAGATCGAAGACCTGGGTTTTTGCCCCAAGGGCGAGGCGGCGTCGTTTGTCCGCGAGCATGATTTGACCACGGCGGGCGATTTCCCCTTCAACACTTCCGGCGGGCAGCTTTCGGTCGGCCAGGCGGGCGCGGCGGGGGGCTCCCTGGGCCTGGTGGAAAGCATCCGGCAATTGACCGATCAATGTCTGGGCAAGGCGGTGGACGGCGCCCACGTCGGCCTGGCATCCTGTTTCGGCATGATCAACTATGACCGGGGCCTGTGCACCTCGGCCGCCATTCTGGGACGGAGCACGCGATGACCACGCCCCTGCCCCCGCCAAGAAAGAAAGACCCGGTCGCCCGCACCAGGGCGCCGACCCAGCCGCCCGGAAACCGCTCCCGCGAGGCCCAGGGTTTGACAGCCATAGCCGCGGTGGGCCGGTTTGCCCTGCAATGCTGTGCCGATTGCGGCCAGGTGCAGTATCCGCCCCGGCAGATCTGCGGCCAATGCCTGGGCGACGATCTGCCCTGGCGGGACATGGACCCGAGCGGCACATTGTTGGCGGAAACCAAGCTGCATCACGCCAACGACCTGTTCTTCCGGGACCGGGTGCCCTGGCGCCTGGGCGTGGTAGGGATGGACGCGGGCCCTTCGGTGGTGGCGCACCTGGCCGAGGACTGCCGCCAGGGCGACCGGGTCAATTTATCCCTGAACCTGGATCGCAGCGGCCATGCGGTGATGAATGCCCGGCCCGAGACGCCCGGCCCGGACCAGGAAGATGATATGCAATTACGGGAGTTGAGCATGGATCCCAAGGGCCGCCGGGTCCTGATCGTCAACGGCAAGACGGCGCTGGGCCTGGCCTTGGCGCGATCGTTCAAGGCCGCCGGCGCGCGGGAGATATTCGTCGGCCAGGCGGAGCCGTGGAAGGCCGCGCCGGCGTTCGAGGCCATCAAGTCCCTGGACGGCGTCACCACCTTTCCCCTTGATGTTACCGACACGGACAGTGTCGGGGAACTGGCATCAGTCCTGAGCGGCAAGGTGGAAATACTGGTCAACAACAGCTATCACCTGCGGCCCGGCGGCGCGGTGGACCGCATGGACATGAACGTCAGCCGCGAGGAGATGGATATCCATTATTTCGGCCTTCTGCGCCTGGCCGGCACCTTCGGGGCCGCCATGCGCGGGCGGGGCGCCGACGGGGCCCATGGCGCCTGCGCCTGGGTCAACGTTCTGTCCGCCTATGCGCAGGTCAACAACCCCGCCTTCGGCACCTATTCCGCCAGCCAGGCGGCCGCCCGCAGTCTGGCCCAGTGCCTGCGCGCAGAAATGGCGCCGGGCGGCATTCGCGTGGTCAACGCCTATGTGGGCCCCCTGGATGACGAATGGCACCAGATGGTGCCGCCGCCGAAACTGGGGCCCGATACGGTCGCAGCGCGGGTGATCAGAGCCTTGCAACAAGGCCACGAAGACCTGGCCATCGGCGCCGTGGCGGAAGAGATCGCCGAACGTCTGGCCGAGAACCCAAAGGAGATCGAGCGTGAAATCAAGCTGTAGACGAGGTGCCGCACATGGCTGAGGGCGGTCTGCTAAGCCTGCTCATGGGCGGCATTACGGGCGGCGGTATCCGGGTGGTGGATCTGACCATGACCTTGCAGCCCGACGTGCCCACCATCGTCATGCCGCCCGAATTCGGTCAATCCTGGCCGTTTCGCATGGAGGAAATCTCCAAATACGATCACCGGGGACCGTTTTGCTATTGGAACAATCTGTCCTGCGGCGAGCATACGGGTACCCATTTCGATGCCCCGATCCATTGGGTCTCGGGCAAGGATCTGCCCGAGAACGCCACCGATACCATTCCGGTGGAGAAATTCCTCGCCCATGCCTGCGTCATCGATTGTTCGGCCCAGGCGGAGGCGGATGCCGATTTCCTGCTGACCCAGGACATGATCGAGGCCTGGGAGGCCGAACACGGCCAAATTCTCGCCCGCTCCTGGCTGTTGATGCGCACGGACTGGTCGTTGAAGCGCGATGGGGTGGCCTATATGAACATGGACCAGGAAGGTGCCCATACGCCGGGACCGCACGAGGATCTGATCCCCTGGCTGATTGAAGAGCGCGACGTGATCGGCTTTGGCTGCGAGGCGGTGGGCACGGACGCCGGCCAGGCGGGACATTTCAACGTGCCCTACCCCTGCCATTACCACATGCACGGCAACAACCGCTTTGGTCTGCCGGCCCTGACCAATCTGGACGCCCTGCCGCCCCAGGGCGCGGTGCTGATCACGCCGCCATTAAAAATCCGCCAGGGTTCGGGCAGCCCGGCGCGGGTGCTGGCCCTGGTCGAAGGCGAGGCTGAGGATTGACCCGATGAACGAACTAATCCGGCAGGCCGGCGGCGGTAACGTGGGGCGGATGTTCGCCAGTCAGGCTGGGCTGAACCCCGATGCCATTGCCTTGCAGGGCGATGATCAAAGCCGAACATACAGCCAGTTGAACGAACGCGTTAACCGCCTGGCACATGTCATGCGGGGTCAGGGTGTCGACACGGGCGACCGGGTTGGCTTGCTGGCCCATAATTGCCTGGAATACGTGGAAGTCACCATGGCCGCAGCCAAAATCGGCGCCATCACGGTGGCCTTGAACTGGCGCCTCTCGCCGTTCGAGCTGCATCACTGTGTTGAACTGACCAAGCCAAAAATGCTGATCACCCAGCCGGGGCTGATGGATAATCTCTATAATCTGACCATCGGGCCCGACTACGAGGCCGCCCTGGCCGCGTCCCCCGCCGGGGAGCCGGAAACGGCGATGGGTGGCGAGGACGGCCTGATCATCATCTTCACCTCCGGCACCACCGGTTTGCCAAAAGGCGCCCTGGTCAGCCACCGCGCCATGATCGCGCGCACCGGCATCTACGGTGCCGAGACGGGGGCGCCCGCGAAGGATACCTTCGTGGCCTGGACGCCGCTGTTTCACATGGGGTCCAACGATTTCACCTTCGCCACCCTGCTGCGCGGCGGCAAGGTGGTGGTGGTGGACGGTTATCAACCGCAATTGCTGGCCAATATTGTCGAGACCGAGATGGTACATTATCTGACCGTGATCCCCGGCATGATCATGGATTTCATCGAGGTCCTGAAGCAACGCAAGGTGCGGCCGAATTTCATCGGCATGATCGGCGCCATGGCGGATCTTGTGCCGCGACAACAACTGGCCGAGATCACCACCTTGTTGCATGCCCCGTATCTGAATACCTTTGGATCAACGGAAACCGGTATGCCGCCCGCTACCGGCAATTACGTCGGCATTGGCGTTGCCCCCACCTCGTTGTCGAAACAGCAAAACGATCTGTGCGAAATCCGCCTGGTTGACGCCGACGACAACGAGGTGCCCGACGGCGAGCCGGGCGAACTGGCTATTCGCGGGCCGTCATTGTTCAGCGGCTATTGGAACAACGAGGCGGCCAACGAAGAGGCCTTTCGCGGCGGCTGGTTTCACATGGGGGACGTCTTCCGGCGCAATCCCGATGGTACGTTGGATTTCGTCGACCGGGTTAAATACATGATCAAATCCGGGGGCGAGAACATCTACCCGGCCGAAATCGAACAGCATATCCTGGCCCATCCCCGCATCTCGGACGCCGC
>Ga0315339_1002476_pt1 | contig 13987 bp, 9 predicted proteins | sample ASW17metaG_FD_204514 | JGI IMG/M metagenome (GOLD analysis project Ga0315339, IMG submission 204514) | Ammonia-oxidizing marine archaeal communities from Pacific Ocean, United States - ASW #17 | ecosystem: Environmental > Aquatic > Marine > Oceanic | place: USA: California | collected 2016-12-05
AAGCCCGACGGCGGACCTATTCGAATTCTTTGTTATCCGAGGATCCTGGGTTACGCGTTCAACCCACTGACAGTCTATTTTTGCTATCGCTGTGACGGTGCCTTAGCCGCCATCTTATACGAAGTGAGTAATACGTTTCGCGAACAACATACTTATGTCATCCAGGTTGACGATCCGAAACACACAATCATCCGCCAATCCTGTGACAAGAATTTCTACGTTTCTCCCTTTCTCCCGATGGACTGTAAGTATCATTTCCGAATAGTCGCACCAGCGCATTCGGTAAAAATTTCGATCCGCCAGGAAGACCGAGCAGGGCCATTGTTCGCCGCATCATTTAGCGGACGCCGCACTGCGTTTTCAAGTAGAGCGTTGACCGTAGCACTGTCCCGCTACCCAGCCATGGCGTTCAAAATTATTGCCGGGATCCATTGGGAAGCCTTTCGACTATGGTTGAAAGGATTGCCAGTTTACCGCCATCAGCCGGCTGCATCAGCAGTCAGCACGAGTATTGTCCATACCCCAGCCTCCAAAACGAAGACAGGTAAAGCACCATGAGCCTTCCCGACCTTACGATGCCCGTCGAAGCTACACCGAGAAAAAGACTGAAATCACGAACGCTTCGCCAGCATCTCATGTTATGCCTAATGCGCCATATTGCGCGGGGACGCCTCTCTGTTGAGTTTCCCGATTCTTATCAGCAGATACAAATTGGGGCGGAAGCTGGGTCGGATGCAGCTTTGCGATTATACCGCGACCGCGCGATTACTCGTCTCGCTTTAGGAGGTAATATTGGGCTTGCAGAATCGTATATTGACGGTGACTGGGATAGTCCAGACTTGGTAGGGCTGTTGCGGTTTGGGGCCGAGAACCTTGATGCCCTGGAAAACACCCTTTCAGCAAGCGGATTTCGCAAATCCTGGAACCGCATACAGCATGCGCTGCGTTCGAATACCCGCAAGGGAAGTCAGCGCAACATCGCATTTCACTATGGTTTGGGAAATAAATTTTATAGCCATTGGCTGGATGAAACGATGTCATATTCATCGGCACTGTTCGAAAACCCGAACCAAGGATTGGTCGAAGCGCAGCAAGCGAAGTACGTCCGTTTGGCAAACGCTGTTGGCCTGAGATCGGGTTCGCATATCCTCGAGATAGGCTGTGGCTGGGGTGGGTTCGCGGAAACAGCCGTGCGCGGCTACGATAGTAATGTGGTAGGCCTGACGCTCTCTCGCGAACAACAAAGATACGCACAAGACAAGTTGCGTGCTGCCGGGTTAAGCGTGAAAACAGACATACGCCTGCAGGACTATCGTGATGTAGGTGGGATCTTCGACGCCGTGGTCTCCATCGAAATGTTTGAAGCGGTAGGCCAGGAAAACTGGACGACCTATTTCAATAAAGTTCGATCCCTTTTGCGTCCGGGCGGCAAGGCCGGCATTCAGGTTATCACGATCGATGAATCGCGTTTCGAGGCTTACCGCAACCGGCCTGACTTCATCCAAAAATACATTTTTCCAGGTGGCATGCTGCCGTCTCCGCAACGATTTGAAGAAAAAGCCCGCAGCGCTGGGCTCGAAGTTGAAAACAAGCATTTCTTTGGCCCCTCCTATGCAGAAACGTTGCGTCTGTGGAACCAGAAATTCCAAACTCGGTGGCCGGAAATTTCCGACTTGGGATTTGACGAACGGTTTCGGCGACTCTGGACCTATTACCTTGCCTATTGTGAGGCCGGCTTCCAAACCGGCGCCATCGATGTGGCCCAGTACACACTGGTCAAACCCTGATGCCATCGCAGGAAGCGGCACTGGACCGAATGACCTTACTTGGCCTATGCCCTGCCGGGATTTGTTCTCGCCGTACCAATAATCCTGATCTACATTTATCTACCGGCGCTCTATGACACCGCATTTGGAATGGGCCTCGCTCTAAAGGGAGGCATTTTCTTCGCTGCCCGGTTATTTGATGCCGTGACGGATCTGATTATTCGAAAGGTCAGCGATAGATCCCTCTGGTCTGCCGAACAAAGCAAACCATTGATCGTCCTCGGTGCGGCGATGGCCGCAATAGGGCTCATCAAAACCGCCTCCCCACCAAGAGATGTAGATTAGATCTCCTTCCTGACCTAATCTGCGCTGCTTTACTTGGGTTGAGCCCTGGCCGTAATTCCCTGTGGCGTGGGGCGCCGAACTGCGCCAGAATCATCACCAAAGCTTGCGTATCACGTCAGCTCGCAAAGCGACCGCTTTATTGGGCATCCTCTCTACCAGCATCATTCCCGCAATCATCTTTATATCTGACCGTAATCAAGCGACGGCCCTATCGGCACTCGCATGATTAACCGTCCTCGCGGGTGTTCCAGTAAGGTGCCTGAAGTTACCGTACCCTCCCAAAATATTAGCCCAGATTTTAAGTACAAGGACCTAAATTTATAGCTTGAATAATCAAGGTACCTTCCGCCGTCTAATCCCGACATATATAGTCAGTGGCTTCGTAAATAAGCTGCCTGCTGCCCTGTTTATTCATTATTTGCAGCACCGCCTCGAGGCGGATGCCGCGATCAGGCCGCGGTTTATTTTTACATATTCTTTGGCCGCTATTCTCGCGAAACTCCTATGATAGAAACTGTCATAGAAATGCAAAAAACACCGAACATGGTGTTTATCGATGGCACTTTCTGTTGTCGCATTCGCCTATGTCTCACTCATTGTGCCGGGCGCATTTCGTGCACTCTTTCTGGTTTGCGTCATTACCGGCGTATCTTAAGGCGCAGACCTTACCTTGCCGCCAGCAATTCAGGACGATGTCATCGATTGCAGGGTCGGCCTGCCACTCGTAACTTTCCTGGGCTTTGACCCAGACAAACTGACCGATACCGAACAAACAGCCTTAACGGTGATCTAAGCGCGGCTGCCTATCGTACTCAAGTTAATCGCCATTGCTTTTGTTCGGAAATTCGCCCTTACCGAACGCCGGCTGGCCACAATTCAAACGTGGTCCGCCGGACGACGCCGTTTTAGCAGCAATGGAGGAGGATTAATGAAAAAACTCCCAGGGTGCTTTTTGATTTTTGTGTTTTGACAGGATTCGGCGCGATGGACATCAAGGACTTTAAAAACACTACACCGTCCCTGGTGCTGGAAGAATATTTTGCCGGGGAAACGCGAGCCTGGGGAATTTTCGAGGATCGATTCGGAAAGCTGCGGCGGCAGTTTACCGTCGATATCAATGGCAAATGGAATGGCAGGACATTGGTTTTAGACGAGCGTTTCGTCTACCGCGACGGTGAGAAAGACCGCCGTGTGTGGACAATCGAGAAGATCGATAAAAACTATTATCAAGGCCGCGCCGATGGCGTGATCGGCGTCGCCACGGGTGACGCGAAAGGAAATGCCTTGAATTGGCGTTATGACATGGACCTCAAAGTACGGGATTTAAAACTCCGCGTCCACTTTGACGACTGGATGTTTCTGCAAGCCGATAACGTACTGGTAAATCGAGCCCGTGTCACCAAATGGGGCATTGAGCTTGGCCAGGTTACTCTGTTTTTTCAGCAAACTTGTGGCGCAACGCGCAAGCTAACAAAAACGTACCCCCCTAAAATCAATGCGATGCGACGCGTTGACGAACGATTGACAGAAACCAACCAATAACTGGCAACCGCATGTAGAATTGTGTGGCTGAATCCCAGTGATCAATATGTTCGGTGACGCGACCGCTCTCATTGAAGGTAATACGGCTCATTCCTTCCAACATTAGGGGCCGACCTCTTAGTTCACCCGTTAACGTCCATGCCATCAGGCTGGTATCGCTATCCATGCCCATGCGATCGGCCTTGAACTCAATGTCTGAGACAGTTTTGAACATGTCATCAAAAATACGCCGCATTGCGGCGACACCACGCACATCGTTAAACGGATCCACAAAATGGACCTCTGGAGTCACATAGTTACCAAGGTCCGAGAGTGACCCGGATGATAGCGATTCGAGATATTGTTTATACGCCGCGGCGGCCTGTTGCATTGTCAAGAAATCATCCTTCGTGTAATTCGAAAATACAGAGAGTCCGGCAAAACCCGTAAGACCCTCATGATGAGTGCAAAGTGAAATGGAAACGCAATTTGAAAGCGGTTGTTTTCGAGGCCATCATATATGCATTTCGCGGCCTTCTCCGCCGAAATCAGAAAGGGCATCGGAAAGTCATTCTTATCGGTCAGCGGCGTTTGCACGAAGCCTGGGTTGACAAGCTGAAGCGTGATTCCGAACGGTTCGAGTTCCGGCCGCAATCCTTCGCACATGTTGATCAACGCCGCTTTTGTCGCTCCATAGGCGGATGCCTTGGGTAGTCCCCTGTATCCGGCCAACGAGGCGACGACGGCAACCCGGCAGCCGTGGCGGTCCTCCCGCCGTTTCAGTAAGGCAGATAGGCAGTGCACCGTCCCCATGACATTAGTTTCGAAGAGCGAGCGAACGAGATCCGGAGAAAACTTATCGATTGGCGTTGGAATATGCGTACCGGCGTTCAAGATCACTTGGTCGACGGATCCCATCGCCCTCTCAATATCCGCAAGAACGGCAGAAACCCCTTCTTGGTCAGTCGTATCCAAACGAAACCCGTGCGCCGAACCGGATAGAGGTTTCGCATCTTCTTCAAGCAGGTTCAGGTCAGCTACTGTGCGAGCGCTAGCAGCCACCGAATATCCGGCTGCCGCGTATTTAAGCGCCAAGGCGCGCCCAATGCCCTTTCCGGCGCCGGTAATCCAAACCGTTCCGCCACGCTCTATACTCAACGGTATGCCGCCACGCTACCATCGCCCAAGCATTCGATATACACATAATCAATTGAGGAGCCGCCTTTACGCGTCAATTCCAATATTCGAAGCTGTTCGGCTACCACCTGCCGCATAGCAATGTATCTATGCACACTTTCGTTACAGCTTCTCACAGATGTTTCCTCAAATTTTTTCGTTCCAACAAGCTACGTTCCTCGTGGACCATTGGATCACTTGACAAGGTGCTGTCAAATCAATACTAGCCAGCCTCCGAATTGAACAGAAACGCGAATTTAATAGCGCTAACTGACGCTATTCGGCTGACGCGTTAGAGTGATTTTCTTTGAAAAATGCGCGGTGGTTGAGATTGCGTATAAGATTGAAGCAGTTATGGACGAAGGCGTAGGCGGCGATAAGCTTTTGTAAAGCCTCCACATCCCAGGATTTCAATATAGCTCCCTCTTGTCGCCGGAGCGGCTGGTATGAATTTTCAACCAGGTTGTTGAGCCATCGTCCGCACTCCTGGTCAGCGGCATTACCGATCACATTCATCGCTGCCCGGTACGACCGGAGACGGTCCGTGGCAATCACCTTCTACAGCCCATATCGTTTTATCGCACGGTTCAGAAATTAAATCTCAGCTTTGCGATCCCGGCATTTCGTGGCGAATACCTCGAGCACCTCGTCTTGGTGATCAACCGCCCGCCAGAGGTAATGCGTCTCCCCGTTGATCTGCACAAAAATCTTGCCCAGGTGCCAACGCTAGTTGGAATAAGGTTGAAGATAAATCCGGCGCTTCATGGTCTCTGCAGCAAACATCGGACCAAATCGGTTTCACAAGAACCATACCATCTCGTGGTAGATGTCGATGCCGCGTTCGCTCGGGTAGTATATTTTCGACTTGGTGCAGGGACAGTGCCAGAAGGCGACCATAGGATGGGCCAGTGGACCGGCGCTAAGTAGTTCTAATAGTGCGTCCGTTGTATGGTCTTATTAAATTTATGCAAGAATAGGTTAATTTCCGCGACAAGCCTATAGGCGGAACGGGAGCGGATCGCGTATCAGCACGCAGTTAGATGTCGCGTGCCGCCCTTCGGCGTTTTAGCGCCGCCTCACGCCGTACCACATAGATACCGCTAGCAACGATGATAGTAGCACCGACCCAGGTCCAAAGGTCCGGCAATTCGGCAAAGATCACATAACCCAACAGGGCGGCGCCGATAAGCTGGCCATAGTCAAATGGCGCAACAAGAGAGGCTTCAGCATACTCGACGGCCTTGATCAGAGCTAAATGGGCGAACACTCCAGCCAAGCCAATGCCGACGAAGACGAGAAAGTCCGTCAAGTTTGCCGGCTTAATCCAGAAGAACGGTACCGCAATTGTTGAGGCAACGCAGGCAACCACCATTGTGTAGGCTGCTGTTGTCCGCGGATCGTCGAGCGCCGCAAGGCGGCGGGTTAGGACGAGGAAGAGTGCATAGAGAAACGTCGATGCAATTACTAATATTGCCGCCCAGTGCACATCGCCACCGGGTCTAATGATAATCAGCGCGCCAATGAAACCGATCGCCACCGCAAGCCAGCGGCGCGCGCCAATGCGCTCGCCAAGCAGAGGCATGGAGAGTGCGACCACCACCAGCGGCGCCGTGAGTCCGATTGCCGTGGCAGTCGTGATCGGCAACCAGGTGAGCGCTAGCCAATAGCTGCCGACGGCAAGGAGCTGAACCAGCGAACGCACGAGTTGCCCGCCGCAGTCGGATGTGGTGAACAAGCTCGCCATGCCTCGGTACGGAGCAAAGAAAGCAAGGAGAAAGGCCATATGGATCATACTCCTGAACCAGATAATCTGGACCAGATGGTAGTCCGTCGCGAGATATTTTGCCGCCGCGTTTGACGCAGGAAACATCAGGACGGCAGCGAAGCACATACTGAGGATGGCGAAGACCGGGCGACCGGTGCGGTGTGGCTGGCTCATCGTTTAGACCGATATCGATTGCGACAGATAGTGTGAGCCCCACTTGAGCCCGTGCTCCTGACGCAACGGTCCTTCCCGGCTGAAAATCTGCCGCTGGCATGGAAAGTGCTTCACCCAGAAATAATTTTGCGGATGGCGGATAATTGCTCCGCGTCCCAAACCAGATCACAATCCATTAAGTAACTTAGCACCCCTAATATACCTTTTACCCGCGCGCCCTCTTTGGTGTGTCCCGATTCGGCCCCGCTCGCGCTATCGACAACCGAACCAAAGATGTAAACATCGGCACCGACCTCGGCGCCATCCTCAATAACACAATCAGACGAGCAGAAGGTGCCGTAGGCCGGGGCTTGGTCAATTGAAAGATTTATCTCCATACGCTCTAAATCATGCTCACAATGTCAGCAAATATCGTCCCCAAAAGAAGCGCGCAATTCTCCGAGTACCTGGAAGTAGAATGGTGAGCCGCCATCTATATTGCCTCAATATCAATCAATTCAAAATTGATGCATTCAAATTTATAACCACGACCCATGCACCTAGTCATGAGTTTATTGGGCGCTTCTCCGTCAATGTGCAATACAAATCTTACCGAGGTTTCGTTGTAAAATTTTGTTTTTTTGGTGAAACTTTTTCCACTACCGCTTTTTGGCTAAACATTATATTTATTCTAAATCCATAATTTTTAATGGGACGCTGGATTACCCACCGTCAGGGAATCAATCCAGCCTTCTTGAGCTCATGCGTAATCCTCCTGAACCTCACATTAATGGCACTGGCCTTAGAGCCTGAGCGACTTGTCTTCCAGGGGCGGAGTTTTTCTGTGATAATGCCCGATGAACACACAAAATCATATCCGCGCACATTTCAACTTTGACAACAGCTTCGCGCAAAGGCTGGAAGGCTTTTACGTATCTTGCGAAGCAAGCCCTGCAATTGCACCAAAGCTTTTGCTGCTCAACCGAGAGCTGGCAGAGGAGCTTGGCCTCGATCCGGTCACGCTCGAATCTGAGGTGGGTCTGGAAATCTTTTCCGGAAATGTGGCACCTGAAGGCTCTGAGCCGCTGGCACAGGCCTATGCCGGGCACCAATTCGGCCGGTTCAATCCACAGTTAGGCGATGGACGCGCGCTTCTCCTCGGTGAAGTGGTCGACTGCCAAAATCGACGCCGCGACATCCAGCTGAAAGGCTCGGGCCGCACACCATTTTCCCGCGGCGGAGATGGCAAGGCCGCCCTTGGACCAGTGTTACGCGAATACCTGATCGGTGAATCCATGCATGCTCTTGGCATCCCGACAACACGCGCCCTGGCGGCCGTCACCACCGGCGAAACCATCCATAGGGAGATACCATTGCCCGGTGCAGTTCTCACCCGGATAGCTGCAAGTCATATTCGAGTCGGGACATTTGAGTTTTTCGCTGCTCGAGGCGAAACCGATAAGGTTCGTAAATTGGTCGATTACGCAATCACACGTCACTATCCGGACACGGCAAATGCAGAAAACCACTATTTAGCTTTCTTTGACGCCATTACTGACTCCCAGGCAGCGCTGGTCGCCCGTTGGATGAGTATCGGTTTCATCCATGGCGTGATGAATACCGATAATATGACAATCTCTGGGGAGACTATCGACTATGGGCCCTGCGCCTTCATGGATAGCTACGCACCTAACACCGTGTTTAGCTCGATCGACACACAGGGCCGCTATGCCTATGCCAACCAGCCTCTGATTCTCTCCTGGAACATGGCCCGATTGGGCGAAACCCTCATCCCACTAGCCTACCCAGATAAGGACCGAGCCATCAAAGTGCTAACCGAGGCGGTCCAACGCGTACAACCGCTTTATAAAAATTACTGGCTGGCTGGCATGCGGACCAAAATCGGCCTCTCGACGGAAGACGCCTATGACTTGGAGCTCGTAAATGAGCTACTCTCCTTGATGGAAGCCGAAGCAGCTGATTTTACACTCGTGTTTCGCCGTCTTTCACAGATACTGCGCGGTGATGCCGCCCCAGCGCGGCAACTGTTTGATGACCCGAGCGCCTTCGACATCTGGGTGCAACGCTGGCGTGATCGATTGGCCAAGGACACTATAACCCCGGAAGCCACCGCTCAGGCCATGAACCGAGTCAATCCGATCTATATCCCCCGAAACCACACGGTTGAGGAGGCTCTATCTGCTGCCGTTGATCTGGAAGATATGACACCTTTCACGGACCTGCTAGCGGTTCTAAGCCACCCCTTCGACGAGGTTACCGGAAATGAAACCTATGCCGCACCAGCACCACCCACGGCCATCCCTTACCAGACATTCTGCGGTACCTGACACCAGCTGCCTACGTAAGAACCACGGTCCATGCACCATGGGTCACGCTGCGCGATCCATGGGTAAGAACTCAACGTTCAATATAGTTTCTGGACGGCTACGAAAAATTAACGCACTCTGACCGCCAACAGGGGCGAGTGAATGACCCGCGACACACACTACAACATACTATCTGAGCTCCTGAAAATCGGCCCGCTGATCGCCAAAAGACGATATGTTACTATTCCTGTAATTCATTGACGCCTTGCCATTCTTCCTGTGGAGGATTATTCGCCATTTGGCGCTCACGCGTCGCTAGATTGTCAGCCACAGGATTGCCGGATGACAGGCCCGTAAATATATTTTCTAAGACCTCAAAATTTTCAGCACGCTAGAGAGTAAGACCTTTAGAAAAAGTGGAAATATTTTATTCTATATTTTCATTTATTTTTTTGTGCAAATAGGTTTATAGACCGCACGCCGTATGGTGGATAGCACCGCCGCTTACCATCTCGCGCAGGGAAATTCGCTAAGCAATCAACATTACGGATAAAGCATTCAAGAAAGTACGTGACCAACATGGCTAAAACAAAAAATGGATGGCAATTCTGGGTCGACCGGGGCGGCACGTTTACCGATCTAGTGGCACGGCAACCCGACGGCCGTGTCGTTACCCACAAGCTTCTTTCGGACAATCCGGAACGCTATTCTGATGCTGCCGTGCAAGGTATCCGTGACCTGATGGGCCTGGACCCTAACCAAGATATTTCTGCGGCCTCAATCGACAACGTCAAGATGGGCACGACCGTTGCAACCAATGCCCTGCTGGAGCGAAAGGGAGATCGAACCCTATTAGCCATCACCAAAGGATTCGCCGACGCCTTGCGTATTGGGTACCAAACCCGGCCCAAGCTTTTTGCACTGCATATCGTCCTGCCAGAACTTCTTTATGATAAAGTCGTCGAGATTCCTGAAAGGATAGGTGCTCACGGCGACGTCGTACAACCACTCGATGAGGCGGCGACACGACTCGGATTACAAACCGCCTATAATGAGGGTATCCGCGCCATTGCAATCGCCTTCATGCATGGTTACCGCTACACCGACCATGAAGATCGGGTGGCCGCCATCGCCCGGGATATTGGCTTTACGCAGATTTCCGTCTCCAACCATGTCGCCCCGATGATGAAATTGGTCAGCCGGGGAGACACCGCCGTAGTTGACGCCTATCTATCCCCGATCCTCCGGCGTTACGTTAACCAGGTTGCTGAGGAGTTGGATACCAACGGGCATGGCAGCCCTAGGCTAATGTTTATGCAGTCCAATGGTGGCCTGTCGGATGCTCATCGCTTTCAGGGCAAGGACGCAATTCTGTCGGGCCCTGCGGGGGGCGTTGTCGGCATGGCGCAAACAGCTTCGGCCGCCGGTTTTGACAAGGTTATCGGGTTTGATATGGGCGGCACATCCACCGACGTTTCTCACTTTGATGGGGAGTATGAACGCAGCTTCGAGACCATGGTAGCTGGTGTGCGCTTGAGAGCACCTATGATGCACATACATACAGTTGCCGCCGGAGGCGGCTCAATTCTGCATTTTGATGGTTCGCGATATCGCGTTGGCCCCGATAGCGCTGGGGCCGACCCCGGTCCGGCCAGCTACCGCCGAGGTGGTCCTCTGACCGTCACGGATTGCAACGTAATGCTGGGTAAGCTGCATCCCGACCATTTCCCAGCCGTTTTCGGACCGAGTGGCGAGCAGCCTATGGATGCCCATATTGTCCGAGAAAAATTCGAGGCGCTGGCCCAGAAAATCGCGGAGTCGACAGGGGCGCCGCTGCAATCTCCCGAGGCAATAGCCGAAGGTTTTCTGCGCATTGCTATCGAGAATATGGCCAATGCGATCAAGAAAATTTCCGTCGAGCGGGGCTATGACATCACGGCCTACACCCTGAATTCCTTCGGCGGCGCCGGCGGCCAACACGCCTGCTTGGTAGCCGATAGTCTCAGCATGAACACCATCTTGCTGCATCCATTTGCCGGTGTTTTGTCCGCCTATGGCATGGGATTAGCGGATGTTCGCTCCATCCGCGAGCAGCAACTGAACGAACCGATGAGCACGAATGTCTGGGAGGCTCTGGATCAGGCCTTTAGCACCTTGGCCGAGCATGCTCGCGATGATGTGAAGGCCCAGGACATTCCTGAGGAACGAATCTCGATTCTTCGCAAGGCCCACCTGCGTTATGCAGGCACGGACAATCCGCTGCTGATTGATCCGGATAAAAACAGCGCTATCATGATCAGGCGTTTCGAGGAGGCGCATCGTCAGCGTTACGGCTATATCGCACCAGATCGGGTATTGGTGGTTGAGGCCATTTCTGTGGAGGCCGTTGGCGCCAGTGACCAGTCTGACGACTTGTCGTTTGACGAAGAAAAATCCGATAACGGTTCGGAACCGACCGCCACGCAGGTTCCCATGTTCGTCGGTGGCGACTGGCAAACGGTACCGCTCCATCGGCGTGTGGACATGGTCGTTGACCAACGGATTGATGGACCGGCGATTATCACCGAGAGGACGGCGACCACCGTCGTTGAGCCGGGCTGGAGGGCCGAGATTTCATTCCGGGGCGAATGCGTGCTAACGCGAACAACACCTCGGCCGAAACGCGAGGCTATCGGCACCAAGGCCGATCCGGTGATGCTCGAGATTTTCAACAACCTCTTCATGTCCATCGCAGAGCAGATGGGAGCGACGCTAGCCAACACCGCCTACTCGGTGAACATCAAGGAGCGTCTAGATTTTTCCTGCGCCATATTTGCGCCCGATGGTAGCCTGGTCGCCAATGCGCCACATGTACCCGTGCATCTGGGTTCCATGGGCGCCTCGATCAAGACTATAATTCACGAAAACACCGGTCGGATGAAGCCGGGCGACGCCTATGTTATCAACGCGCCCTATAACGGTGGCACGCACCTGCCGGACGTCACAGTGATCAGCCCGGTTTTTGATGAGATGGGCCACGACATTTTATTTTACGTAGCGTCTAGGGGACATCATGCGGATATCGGTGGCAGAACGCCTGGCTCGTCACCGCCCGACAGCATCTCGATCCATGAAGAAGGCGTGCTGATCGATAATTTTTTGATGGTCGAAAACGGCGTGCTCAAGGAGAAAGAGACGCTAGAACTCCTGAGCTCCGGACTCTACCCCTGTCGAAATCTAGCCCAAAACATGGCCGACCTGGAAGCCCAGGTCGCTTCGAATAACACCGGCATCCACGAAGTTCTTAAAATGATCGGGCACTTCGGCATTGAGGTCGTGCAAGCCTATATGCAGCACGTCCAGGATAACGCCGAGGAATCTGTTCGCCGCGTTCTGGACAAACTCGTCGATGGTGCTTTCGTCTATCCCATGGATAACGGTTGCCAAATTCAGGTTAAGATCAGGGTCGACAAGGCGGCACGGGAAGCGGTTATTGATTTCACCGGTACATCACCCCAATACGAAGGTAATTACCATGCACCCACCGCCGTGTGCCTTGCCGCTGTGCTATACGTTTTCCGCTGTCTCGTGGACGACGATATTCCGTTGAACGAAGGCTGCTTGAAGCCGCTAAAGGTTGTTGTGCCGCTGAGGTCGATCATTTCACCGGAGTATCCAGCAGCCGTGATCGCTGGCAATACAGAAGTAAGCCAAGGGATCACTGACGCTCTGTTCGGGGCTCTTGGCGTGCTGGCCTCGTCCCAAGGGACGGTCAATAATTTCGTCTATGGGAACGATATCTATCAGAACTACGAAACCATCTGCGGGGGCACCGGAGCTGGCCCCGGTCATCCTGGTACCAGCGCCGTCCACAGCCACATGACCAATACGAAATTGACCGATCCTGAGGTCCTGGAGTGGCGCTTTCCTGTTCGCGTCGATAGTTTTTCTATCCGCCGGGGCTCCGGAGGTAAAGGCCTGCATGACGGTGGTGAAGGCATCAGGCGAGAGGTAGTATTTCTTGAAGCCATGAAAATGACCTTGTTGAGCAGCCACCGTCTTACCGATCCATATGGGTTAGCGGGAGGTGGGCCCGGAGCTCGCGGCCATAATTTCGTTCGCCGCCACGACGGACGCATTGACGAACTTGCAGGCAACGACGAAACCGACATGATGCCTGGCGACACATTCATCATGGAGACACCAGGTGGTGGAGCTTATGGGGTTAAGCCGGTTCGCTAAATCTAAGAAAGGTCTACGCTAGGCTATGGTTGAAAGCCGTCACACTCTATTGCTATGAAGCTGGGCAGGCCGATAGCCATATGGCAGCACCGTGCACCGCCACAGTCAGTAAATGTGCCACACGAAGAAATTGACGCGGTGCTAGCGAGTGGTGAATATATCGACCTCAGAGACAGGTGGCGGCGGAAGAATGTTTGACTATGACATTTACTCTCTTCACCGAGGTGTAGCCTAATGCCAAAATCGCCCGTGAGTATTGACCAAATTCGCGCTCGTACCGAAGCGCTGGTCCCGGTGCTGCGCGAGCGCTCCGTCGAAGCTGAGACACTGCGTCGCCTGCCTGATAAGACGGCGCGCGATTTAGTGGATAGCGGCCTAATCCGCGCCACATTACCGAGACGTCTAAGTGGTAACGAAATCGATTACCGTACTGCCATGGAACTCATCGCGACCCTCGCGCATGGTTGCGGCTCGACCGCTTGGGTGGCCTGTAATTTTATGAGTTGTACCTTCAAACTCGCGCTGTGGCCGGTCGAGGCTCAGGACGAGGTATGGAACGACTCGCTCGATGCCCTGTTGACCGGAACGCTTGTCTTTCCCGCCGGGCGCGCCAAGCGCGTCGACGGAGGCTACCGTCTTTCGGGCCGCTGGCCGTTCGGTAGTGGCATTAACCATGCAGATTGGAATTTTTGCGCCGCGACGGAAGAAGACGG
>Ga0315339_1002478_pt1 | contig 13983 bp, 14 predicted proteins | sample ASW17metaG_FD_204514 | JGI IMG/M metagenome (GOLD analysis project Ga0315339, IMG submission 204514) | Ammonia-oxidizing marine archaeal communities from Pacific Ocean, United States - ASW #17 | ecosystem: Environmental > Aquatic > Marine > Oceanic | place: USA: California | collected 2016-12-05
GTTATCTGGAGAGGACCTATGGTGAGTGGAGCAGTTATGCAGTTATTGAGTCAAACTGATTGGGGAGAGTTAGATTATTTAATTATAGATACTCCACCAGGGACTGGTGATATACAGCTCACATTAATGCAAAGAATGCCTATAACAGCTGCCTTAGTAATTACAACACCTGAAGATGTATCTGTGTCTGATACTAGAAAAGGAATTGAAATGATTAAGAAATTATCAGTACCTCTAATAGGAATAGTTGAAAATATGAGTTATTTTAAATGTACTGAGTGTGATAAATCTCATTATATTTTTGGAAAAGGGGGTGGTAATAGATTAGCACAAGAATATAAAGTAGATTTATTAGGTACCCTACCTCTTTTAACCATAGAAAATGAATCGACGATTTTAGATGATCATATTTGCAAAGAGGAATTTAATAAAATATCAAGCATGGTTGAACACAAAATTAAACTTTTAAAAAAAATTACCTCTGAAGGTATACCTCAAACCAACATTAGGGATTAATTTAATGAATTACTTAAAGATATTTCTAATTCTATTTTTACTTACAGAAAATCTTTATTCAGAGGAGGATCCTTGGAAAAGTTTAAATGAGAGTACTCATAACTTTAATGAAGTTCTTGACAGAACTATCGCCACTCCATTGGCAAAAGGATATCTATATATAACACCAGATTTTCTAGAAATAGGTGTAACAAATTTTATAGCAAATGTTGAAGACGTTAAAATTGGTCTCAATAATATACTTCAAGGTAACTTAAGATTAGGTATATCTGATTTTTCTAGAGTGGTTATCAATAGCACAATAGGCATAGGTGGTCTTTTTAATATTGCTTCTTCGTTTGGCTTAGAAAAACATGATGAAGATTTTGGTCAAACTCTAGCTGTCTGGGGAGTGCCTGATGGGCCTTATCTCGTTCTTCCTGGTCTCGGACCTAGTAACCTAAGAGATACTTTAGGAATCATTCCAGATAGTTTTTTTAGTCCTACTCTAGCGCTGGATGATGATAAAACTAGTTATACTTATACGGCAATAGATATAGTTGAAACTCGTTCAAGATACCTTGGTTTTGATACTTTAATCATTGGTAATAAATATCTTTTTCTTAAAGATACTTATATCCAAAAAAGAAAATTTGATATTAATAATGGTCTTTTAGAAGATGAGTTTGATGAGTTTGATGAATTTGATTTTTGAGATTTATTTATTTTGTAATTTTTGATTTATGAAATCTTTATGCTCTATATGAATTAAGTCAGATACTTTTCTTATAAGATGTTCCTCATATTTATCTAAATTCCCATCGGCATAAGCTAATTTCCACATACTTCCAATAAGCAGAAGTTTATCTTTATATTCTAAGAATTCATTTATAGGTTTTGTATACTCATATAAGGAGGTGGAATCCCTGACAGTTTTCTCTCCATTTTCAATTAATTCATTTACAGTAGCTTCATCTAATTCATAGGTCTTCTCTAAAGAAGACCTTAATGAATCTATTTCTTCTGCATTCATAATTTTATCTGCAAAAACTAGCTCAATAAGAAGGGCTGCACAAGTCAGACTAATATCTTTATCTTCTATTTCTGTATCTGAATTTATACTGCCTTTTTTCTTCTCTAACTTTAAAAAAAGTTCTTTTAACTTATTTATCATAACTATTGATTTTAGAATATTTAAACACTAACTAGACTTCTTATTGAAGACACTGGATCTGGATCTTTAATTAATTCAGCTAAGAATAACCTATTCTTCTTAGCTAAATTAGTACCCTTATATAACCCCATGAGATGTTTCGTAATATTCTGAATAGATACACCTTGAGTTTGTTGTTTTTCAATATAAGGAAGAAAATTTAATAATATATCTTCTCTTGTTAGGGTCTTATAGTCATTTCCATAAATCTTATAATCTACCTCTCTAAGTATAAAGGGATTATCATAAGCCTCTCTTCCCATCATTACACCATCTATATATTTAAGATGATTGTTGCAATCTTCTAAAGTCTTTATACCTCCATTAATGATTATCTCCTTATCAAAGAATTCTTCTTTTAATTTATATACTCGTGAGTAATTAAGAGGGGGTATCTCTCTATTTTGCTTAGGATTTAATCCCTTTAGCATTGCTTTTCTAGCATGAATAATGAATGTTTTTACTCCAGCATCTGCAATAATTTTAATAAAATTAGATAATCCATTTTCTTCGCACATATCATCTACTCCTATTCTACATTTTATTGTCACAGGAATAGAGCATGCTTTAGACATAGCTTTTATACACTTAGCTACTAACAAAGGATTAAGCATAAGAATAGCGCCAAAAGAACCATTTTGTACTTTTTTACTAGGGCATCCAACATTAAGATTAACTTCCTTGAAACCTAATTCTTCAGCTAATGTTGCACACGCTGCTAGTTTAGTCGGATCAGAACCCCCTAATTGAATTGCTAAAGGATGTTCAACGTTGTTATATGATAGTAAGGGAACTCTATCGCCATATAAGATTGTATTTATATGAATCATCTCAGTATATAAAAATGCCTGTTTAGTTATACATCTAAGAAAAACCCTTTCGTGTCTATCAGTTCTCTCCATCATAGGAGCAATACAAAATCTACGAATCATTAAGATGTGTGAAGGGGTAATGCGTAATAATCAAAAAATAGATACATAATTAAGGTGCATATCACCAAAGTCAAAAGCATCACAGGTAAACCTTTTTGTGCCCATTTAAGAGGAGTAATTGCCATATCAGGATTACCTGTTGTTTTGGCTAGTTTCTCTGAAACAGTGACTATATATACATTTGCTGTAGAACCAATATGGGTGCCATTACCACCCATACCAACTCCTATTGCAAGACACCAGCATAATGCTGCAATATTTACACCAACAGCTTCTAATGACGCAATGATCGGAATCATAGCCGCAGTAAATGGAATATTATCTATAGCTGCTGACATAATAGCTGCAACCCACATTAATACGATACAAGTCATCATGAAGTTTTCCTGAATAACTTCCCCTGTTACTGGGTCAATCAAGAAGGGAATTATAAATTGACCTAGGTATTCAAGAAATTTACTTCCTTCTACGCCACCAACTATCATGAATAACGCAACAAAAAACATTAGCAACGGTATTTCGTGAGTCATATCTTTCATTACATCTGAAAATTCTATTTCCTTAGCAAGAACAGTTAAAAGAATTAAACCTGTACCAGCAACCATCCATGGCTCCCAATGTATTTCGTTATGGATAATAAAGAGAATTACCATTAATCCTAAAATTGAAAGTGATTTATTCCACAAGGTTTTATCTTTGTAAGGAATTGAGTCTTCGAATTTACCCTCAGGTACAATTGCTAGTTCTTCTCTAAATAAATATCTCATGAAGAAAAGTGTTGCAATCCAAGCTACAAAAACGATTGGAAACATCTTGTAGGCAAATGGCATAAATGCGATATCAAATGCTGATCCAATCATTAAGTTCGGAGGATCACCTACTAAAGTAGCTACACCTCCAGTGTCTGACAATAAAGCTGCTGCCATTAAATAAGGAATTGCACTAACCCTCATTTTTTGACAGATTAATACAATTAATGGTCCAAAAATCACAACGGTAGTGACGTTATCAAGTAATAATGATATTACTGTTACAGCTGTGCCAAGTAGGGCAAGAAGCATGAATTGCCTGCCTTTTGCTATCTTTCCTATATTAGCTGCAAGAACTTCAAAGCCGCCAGAATTTATCATAATCGCTACAACAGCCATCATTGAACCAAGAAGGAATACTACATTCCAATCAACCGCTTCAAAAGCTGCCTCTGGGGAGTAAAAACCATATGATTGACCAACCACGAGCATTACAGCAGCTCCTGCCATCGCAACTTTTACTCTGTGAAATCCATGTACTGTTTCTGTAAAGATGGCAACAAAGCTTAATACAAGTATTACGGCCGAAACAAACATTGGTTCTGACATTACTAGTTCATGCATATTAATTCTTAGTTTAAGTTAAAAAAATTCGTATAAAAGAATTTATACTCTAAAATACAACAAAAAAAATGATTTTATACCAGGATAAATCTATTTTCATCCCTGAAAATATAAATACTTCAAATAATCAAAAAATATTCGTAATAATAAAAGGACAAGAAGTTTTAGAAGATGCTATTTCAGGGCAAGTTGCACTCTTAGGAGAGGATGACTTAAAGTGGTCAAACTTAGAATTACTATCCGAACATTTTCTAGGATACTTAGATGATAAAGCACTTTATGCAGCTGAATTATCGCAATCAAGTAACTTACTCGATAATACTAAGATGTCTACCATGTATGCTCTTCTAGGAAGAGTTTCAGATTCTCTTTTTATCGCTTTGTCTAGAGCAGTACAAATTGTTGAATGGTATAGATCAAATCAATATTGCGGTAAGTGCAGTAAAAGCCTTCAAGAGGATGAGAAGGAAAGAGCAATGAAATGTTCTTGCGGTAATCTGGTCTATCCTAGAATATCCCCTTGTGTAATAGTTTTAGTTACTAAAGGAGAAGAATTACTTCTTGCGCACAATAAGAATTTTCCAGGAAACTTTTACAGCACTTTAGCTGGTTTTATAGAGCCTGGCGAATCTGCTGAAGATTCTCTAAAGCGAGAGGTTTTAGAAGAAGTGAATATTAGAATTAAAAATTTAACCTACTTTGGCAGTCAGTCATGGCCATTTCCTAGTCAACTAATGCTAGGGTTCCATGCTGAATACGAAACTGGAGAAGTTAAACCTGACGGCGTAGAAATAGATAAAGCTGACTGGTTCAATTACAAAAAACTACCTCAAGTACCACCAGCAAATATTTCTATCTCTGGTCAGTTAATCGAATCTTATGTCCGAAAATTAAAAGAGAATTAAATTACTCTTTATTTCTTGGATCATTACTTGCTTTACCCCAGTCTTTAGCGCTCTTAATTTCTTGTTCTTCCTTCTTTGTTTCTAAATCTATTTGTTTCTCTTCAATAGATTCCTTAATAGGATCTTTTTTAGTCTCTATAATAGATTCCTTAATAGGATCTTTTTTATTCTCTATAATAGATTCCTTAATAGGATCTTTTTTATTCTCTTCAGTTGATAGTTTAATCTTCTTCTCATTGACCGTATCCATTTTTTTCTCTGTAATTTTCTTTGCCCTTGGATCATTAGTTGCTTTACCCCAGTCCTTAGCACTTTTAGTTTCAGAATTTGGTTTATCTTGAGATGAATCTAATTCAATATCTAGTTCAGTTTTCTTTTCTTTTTTTAAAGAATCTTTAGCGTAATTAGCCTTATTACCATTAACATCTTTGTTCAATTCTTTATTAGCACTAACCTCGTCAGGCAGAAGTGCTTTGTTGCCATCTACACTCTTATTATTTGATTTTTTAGAAGGTTTATCTCTAGTATTTGTTTCTTTCTTATTCTGTTCAGGCTTACTAGTATGTTTAGCCTTTATAGATGTTTTATCTTTAGAATCCTGTTTTTTATTATTTACTTTGTTGTTGGACTTATATGGTTGTTTAGACTTGCTTTGACCTGTAATTTTTTTATTATTATTCTTCGCTCTCGACCCTTTATTACTTCCTAAATTCTTTTTATTTGATTCCTTGTCATCTTTTTGATCTTTCTCTTTCTTTTTACCTAATAATCCCTTTATCAATCTCTCAAAGAATCCCTCATTTTTTCTTATAGGTCTTGGCTTTGGTTTAATATCTACTGCAGCTTTCTCATGTTTTGATGGTTTAAAAGATGTCTTTTTTTCTATTTTCTTTGTTTGAAGTTCATTATCAGATAAAGAAACGTTGTTATTTTTAGCATCATTTACTTTAATTCGTATAACTTCATATCTATCATCTTCTCTTGTAGGATCCGCTTTTATAACAATCCTGATACTAGCTTTTTGTTCTATTTCATTTATTCTAGCTCTTCTTTCATTTAATAAAAAAACTGACATCTCAGTAGAAACATTTGCTCTTATTTCTAAACTATTTTCTTTAGCTGATTCTTCTTCAATTAGCCTAAGTACAGCTGTAGATAAACTGCTTATATCTTGTTGCCATCTTTCTTGCAGAGATGGTCTTAATCTTTGTCTTGACATCTCAAGGAGTCCGAACCTAGATATCCTTCCAATTTGGATTTTAGCTCTATCTAATGCTACTGCGTCCCACATAGCCTCTTCAACTTGCCTCTTATTCTTTAATGAAAGCATGTCTATAAAATCTATAACTACCAATCCACCTATATCTCTTAATCTTAGTTGTTTAGCAATTTCTGTAGCTGCTTCTAAATTTGTTTTGCTAGCTGTATCCTCAATGTTAGAACCTTTGGTTGATTTAGCAGAATTAATATCTATAGCAACTAAAGCTTCGGTTTGATCTATACATATAGATCCGCCACTTGGAAGATTAACCTCCCTTTGTTGGGCTGTATCTATTTGTGCTTCTATTTGATACTTAGTAAATAAAGGTGTTGTATCTGAATATTGTATAATTCTATCTTCATATTCAGGCATTAATTTTGTTATAAAATCCATAGCCTTTTCATGAGCCTCTTCCGAATCAATTAACACTTCTTTGATATCATCTCTTAGGTAATCTCTTAAAGATCTGGTAATGAGATCGCTTTCTCTATAAACCAAAAATGGAGCTTTTCTTAATTGATTTGCTTCTAAAATCGCATCCCATATACTCAATAAATAGTCTAGGTCCCATTCTAATTCAGCTTTAGATACTCCCTTGGCTGCTGTTCTTACTATAAGACCCATTTTTTCAGGAACATCTAAAGATCTTATAATTGCTTTTATTGAATCTCTATCTTTACCTTCTAAACTCCTAGAAATACCTCCTGCTTCAGAATTGTTTGGAAGTAGAACTATATAATGTCCAGCTAATGTTATAAAAGTAGTTAAAGCAGCTCCTTTTGTTCCTCTTTCCTCCTTCTCCACTTGAACTATGATTTCATCCCCTTCCTTAAGACAATTCTTAATAGAAATATTTCGTGATAACTTCCCACCAGGAAGATATTGAGGAGCAATTTCTTTCATTGGTAAAAAACCATGTTTTTCAGCACCATAGTCTATAAAAGCAGCGCCCAGACTTTGCTCTACTCTAGATACTCTTGCTTTGTATATATTAGCTCTTTTTCTTTCATGACCTAACTGCTCTAAATCAAAATCATAAAGACTTTGACCATCTACCATTGCAAGCCTTAACTCTTCTGGTTGAGTTGCATTAATTAACATTCTTTTCATTTTTTTCCTTCTTTGGTTTAAGGAAAGCAACTTTTATTATTAAAAATTTACTATATAAAATTATATATAAATTGGTCTTATAAAATTATGAGCGAATTACCTAATTATTCTCGTCACGCTCATGTAACTAAGAAATCTAATTTTTAAGATAGAGGGTTTTTTTATACCCTAATTTGCTTTACTTATATTATTCTTTAACCTTTTGAGGTATAAATTTAGTACTTCAAAGGTTTAACAATGATGCAAAATATCATAGTTATATAAATATTCAAGGAATATGTTCCTTAATTTTAAAAAATATAGATGAAATTCCAGAAAGTTAAAAATATTAAGATTGATCTAGAGAGTAAAGGAATGCGTCTAGATAATTACTTAATATCCTTATTAAAAGGTATACCAAAATCTAAGATCTATTCAATTATTAGAAAAGGGGAGGTTAGATTAAACAGTAAAAGAATCAAACCAAGGCATAAGATACAAGAAGGAGATATAGTAAGAATCCCCCCTTTAAAAATTATCGAGAATGAGACAGTTAAACCTAGTAGTAATATTGTAGAAATAATAAAAGAAAAAATTATTTTTGAAGATAAATCAATATTAGTGATAAATAAACCAGTAGGAATAGCAAGTCATGGAGGGAGTGGAATTTCTTTAGGTCTAATAGAGATAGTCAGACAAATTATACCCTCTTATAAAGAAGTACAACTAGTTCATAGATTAGATAAAGACACTTCCGGTTGTATAGTGCTTACAAAAAAGAAAAGTGTGCTAAGAGAGATGCATAATGAACTCAGAAATCATAGCGTAGAGAAAAAGTATGTTGCAATAACCAAAGGTCATTGGCAACAAAATTCTATTGATGTAAATCTTAGTCTCTTAAAATTAAAAAATAAATCTGGAGAGCAAAAAGTAAAAGTAAGTGATGAAGGAAAAGAATCAATAACAAAATTTAAAGTAATCAAACAAAATAAAAATTTTTCCCAAATAAATTGCACTCTCCTTACAGGGAAAACTCACCAAATTAGAGTGCATTGCCAATATATAGAACATCCAATAATGGGTGATAGAAAATATGGTGATAAAGACTTTAATAAATTAGCAAAAAAAATAGGTATTACAAGGATGATGCTTCATGCTAGTTCTATCAACTTTAAAAGAATGAAATTCTCTATAGATTCTCAGATTCCTGAAGAATTTTTATCTATCATGTAAAATAATAAATCCATGACTTTTGATTTAATGGAAATACAATTTCCTCATTTAGTAGAGCAAGAAATTTATGCTAAAGAAATTGAAATAGATGAAATCTTAGATGGAAAGATAAGAATTCATTTCACTTTTAATAAAATTAATCAATCTAACTATTCAATTAATGGAAAGATTGATGCAACTCTTACTATGGAGTGCAATAATTGTTTTGATTTAATAAATATAGAATTAAACATATCAACGAAGCTTTCTTTATTAGATTCAAAAGATGAGCCTTTAAATCAAAATAATTTCCAAGAGATCCATTATCAAAGTCTTGACTCATTTTCTCTTGCCAGAGTAATTAGAGAAGAAGTTTTACTTAATTTACCTCTCTCAGTATTCTGTAATAAAGCTGGCTGTATTAATAAGTTTAAAAAGAAAGATTCTAAAGAAAATCCTTTTAAAAAACTTAAAGACCTTCTTTAAAAATTGTTTTAGAATGCGGCTAGGAGAAACCTATGGCAGTTCAAAAAAGTAAAGTATCAAAATCAAGGAAGGGTAAAAGAAGATCGCATCACGCTATAAAAGAACCTACTCTTTCTATGGATGTAGTCAGTGGAGAAAGGCATATCCGTCATAATATGACAGCTGATGGTTTTTATAGAGGAAAACGTGTTCTTGAAATCAAAGTAGCTGAAGAAACCGAAGAAACTACTTAAACTCTTCTATGATAGGAGGTAATTTATCTCTAGTATTTCCTGGACAAGGCTCGCAGAAGCCTAAAATGCTTAGTACTTTCTTCGAAAACTCAAAATTTAAAGACACATTTAAAGAAGCTTCTTCAATTATCGGTATAGATCTTATAGATTTGGTTATTAACGGCGATAAAGATGTCCTAGCCAAAACAGAAATAACTCAACCTTTAATGCTAACAGCAGGCATAGCTATGTGGAGAATTCTTCCTCTTAAGCTTATATCAAGGATAAAATTTTTAGCAGGTCATTCTCTTGGAGAATTCTCTGCCTTAGTTGCAGCTGACTCAATTTCGTTTGAAAATGGCTTGGATCTTGTTACACAAAGAGCAAAATTTATGCAAGAAGCTGTTCCTTTTGGGAAGGGAGGTATTGCTGCAATTATTGGTTTACCTCTAACTATAATTAATGATACATGTGATAAGATAACAACAATAAATAACGATCTACTAGTCAGCCCTGCAAATCTTAATTCTCCTAATCAAACTGTAATCTCTGGTACAAAGAAAGGAATTGATCTCGCTATAAACCAACTAAAAGAACAAGGTGCTAAAATGGCAGTATCACTACCTATGAGTGTTCCTGCTCACTGTTCTTTAATGATAGAAGCATCAGAAAAATTTGCTTTATTGTTAGAGAACTTAAATCTAAAAGAACCATCCATTCCAATTATTCAAAATGTAACTGCCCAAAATCATTATCAGGTTGAAGAAATTAAAGATAATTTAAGTAAGCATCTATATAGCCCTGTAAAATGGCTTGATACTATCCTGTTGCTAAAATCACAGAAAATAAAAACTATCCTTGAATGTGGGCCAGGAAAAGTTCTTTCAAATCTTAATAAACAAATTTTCTCAGAGTGTGATAATTTACCGCTAGATGACACAGAATATTTTAATAAATTAATAGAGCAATATAGTGAGTAAAAAAATTGTATTAGTTACAGGAGCATCAAGAGGCATTGGGAGGGCGGCGGCTAATAAATTATCAAAAACAGGTTTCAATGTTATTGGAACAGCAACTTCACAAAAGGGTGTTGATCAAATTAATCAAGAAGGTATGTATGGGCTCATACTGAATTTGAATGACAAAAAATCAATAGAATCTATGTGGGAAAACATTATAGATAACTTCAATTGCGTAGATATTTTAATAAATAATGCTGGTATAACTAAAGATAATATTATCGCCAAGATGTCAGTGGATGAATGGGAAGAAGTGATTAACATACACTTAAATGCAACTTTTTACATGTGTCAGAGAGCTACTAAATTAATGATGAAAAATAGATTTGGAAGAGTTATTAATATCTCTTCTACTTCTGCAACAATAGGAAATAGAGGACAAGGCAATTATGCAGCAGCTAAAGCGGGAATAGAAGCATTCACAAGAACTCTAGCTAGAGAATTTGGCAGTAGAGGGATTACTGCAAATAACATAGCTCCTGGATTTATAGACACTGACATGACTAAGTTCTTATCAGAAGAAGAGAGGGATAATATACAAAAAGATATACCTCTTAATAGGTTTGGTAAGCCAGAAGAGGTAGCAGATTTAATAAATTTCTTAGCCTCAGACGAAGCTAGCTACATAACAGGACAAACGATCCATCTAAATGGTGGACTCTATATGTAGATACTAATTTCAATACTTGACATTATTGTCAAAATGTAAGTTTTATTAGTGCAATTAATTAGAAAAGTAGTACTATCTATTTTTTTTTAATGCACGAACTAATATTTTCGTAGGAGTTACCTCATTATGAGCATAGAAGATAGAGTAAAAAAGATTGTTTGTGAGCAACTGGGTGTTACAGAAGAAGAAGTAAAATCAGAAGCTTCTTTTGTAGACGATTTAGGTGCTGATTCTTTAGATACAGTAGAATTGGTAATGTCTTTTGAAGAAGAATTTGAATTAGAAATTCCGGATGAAGAGGCTGAAGGAATAGCTACTGTAAAAAATGCTATTGACTACATAACAACTAATTCTTAGTTCTCCTTTTCCCTCACATTAGCACTTTATAATTTCTTTCATATGAATAATGACAGAAGAATTGTTGTTACTGGTCTAGGTATTGTCTCACCTGTAGGATCAAAGATAGAATTGGCTTGGGATAATGTTATTTCTGGTAAGAGTGGTGTATCTAGAATTAGACAATTTGATACAAGTAACTTTCATACAAATTTTGCTGCTTCTATCTTAGATTTTAAACCTGAAGATTATTTAAGCCCAAAAGATGCTAGAAGAACAGATTTATTTATCCAATATGGAATTGCTGCAGCTAGCGATGCTATAAATGATTCAGGATTAAATAACTCCTCTATCAATCCTGAAAGAATTGGAGTTTCAATTGGCTCTGGCATAGGTGGACTTAACACTATAGAAAATAATAAATCTATATTATCCATTAAAGGAGCAAAAAAAATCTCTCCATTCTTTATTCCAGGATCTATCATTAATATGGTCTCAGGGTATGTTTCGTTAATAAATGGTTACAAAGGACCTAGTATTTCTATAGCAAGTGCCTGCTCAAGCGCAAGCCATTCTATTGGTTATTCAGCTAGATCAATTGCGTATGGAGAATCTGATATTATCATCACAGGTGGAGCTGAAATGGCCATATCGCCTCTAGGTCTTGCTGGATTTAATGCAGCAAAGGCTTTATCAACTAGGAACTCTGATCCAGAAGCAGCAAGTAGACCTTGGGATAAAGATAGAGATGGCTTTGTCCTCGGAGAAGGGGCTGGTTGCTTGATACTTGAGGAATTAGATCATGCAAAAAGAAGAGGCGCTAAGATATATGCTGAAATTACAGGTTTTGGAATGAGTTCCGATGCACATCATATTACTTCTCCACCTCCAAATGGAGAAGGCGCTGCTAGATCAATGCAAAATGCTCTTGATGATGCACAAATAAATTCAGAAAACATAGATTATATAAATGCACATGGGACATCTACCCTTGCAGGAGATTTAGCAGAAACATTAGCCATAAAATCAATATTTGGTGAAGATCCTTCTAAATTTATTATTAGTTCAACCAAGTCTATGACAGGACACCTATTGGGAGCTGCTGGTGCTATAGAAGCTATATTCTCAATTCTTGCCATAAGAGACAACATCGTGCCACCTACAATCAATCTAGATAACGTAGATAAACTCTGTACCCTTAATTATTCTGCAAATACTGCTACTGAAACTAAAGTCAATGCCAGTATTTCTAATTCTTTTGGATTTGGGGGTACTAATGCTACTCTTGTGTTTCAAAAATATTCATAATTTAATTTGAGAAGAGCATCAAAAACTATTTACTTAAGTATTATTTTACTTATCTTGTCTATATCTCTAGTTTTAGCTTCTTATCTTTTTACTAATATAAAAACATCGCCACAAACTATTCAAGTTATCTCTGGTGAAAACTTAAGTAATATTTCTGAAAAATTATATATCAAAGGTTTATTAAAATATCCGGCGATTCTTAATATTTATGGGATAGCTTCTTTTAAAGCAAGAAGAATTAAGGCTGGAGAGTATTTAATTAATGACCAGATGAGCATTGTTAACCTAATAGATAACATGGTTAAAGGTGATGTTTATTTTAGAGATTTCAGAATTAAAGAAGGATCTACATTTTCTAGCTTAATAGATGAAATGAAAAAGAAAGATTTCTTAATAAATGATTTAGGAAAAGAACCATTTAATAATATAAAAGAAAAACTAAATATAGAATATACAAATGCTGAAGGCCTCTTTGCACCTGACACTTATTACTATAAATATGGTGATACCTATTCCAACCTATTATCAAGGGCATATAAAAAGCAAACAAAAATTCTTAATAAATTATGGAGTATAAGATCCTTAAGCTTGCCATACGCAGATAAATATGAATTACTTATACTGGCGTCTATTATAGAAAAAGAAGGGACGGAAAAAGATAAAATTGCAGGTGTCTTTCTAAGAAGATTAAAATTAAATATGAAGCTCCAAACTGACCCAACAGTAATTTATGCTTTAGGAGATAATTACGATGGCAACATTAAGAAGAAGGACCTAAGTATCAAGCACCCATATAATACTTACTATATTAAGGGTCTTCCTCCAGGTCCTATTTGCTTTCCTAGTGAAAGCTCCCTCATTGCATCTTCAGAATTAAATAATGAAAACTCATTGTATTTTGTTGCAAAAGGAGACGGAACTCATGCTTTCTCTGATACATATAAAGACCACTTAAAAGCCGTAAAAAAATATCAATTAAACAAATAAATGCAAGGTAAATTTATCACACTAGAAGGTATAGAAGGGGCAGGTAAATCATCATATCTAGCTACGCTGCATAAAATATTATCCGAGAAGAATATACCATTCTGTATAACAAAAGAACCTGGTGGAGGTGCGAATGGAGATGTATTAAGAGAGTTATTACTTAATTCTACGACTAAACTACCACCGATTACAGAACTGCTATTAATGTATGCAGATAGAACAGATCATGTAGAAAATCTTATAAAACCTAATTTAAGTAAAGGCGTATGGGTTATTTCTGATAGATACACTGATTCTAGCCTTGCTTATCAAGGCGGAGGTCGCAATCTTGATCTTGAATTTATTAAGACTTTAAATGAAAAAATAGATCTTCCAATTCCAGATCTCACACTACTATTTGATTTACCAGTAAAGATTGCTTTAGAGAGAGTTAATAATAGAGGTAAATTAGATCGTTTTGAAAAAGAGGATATTGAATTCCATCA
>Ga0315339_1002479_pt1 | contig 13971 bp, 9 predicted proteins | sample ASW17metaG_FD_204514 | JGI IMG/M metagenome (GOLD analysis project Ga0315339, IMG submission 204514) | Ammonia-oxidizing marine archaeal communities from Pacific Ocean, United States - ASW #17 | ecosystem: Environmental > Aquatic > Marine > Oceanic | place: USA: California | collected 2016-12-05
GACTGAAGCGCATGATCGATGAAGAGCGTTATTTCATCATTCTGATGGCTTACGACAATAAGAAGCTAAAGGAGGGGGAAACCGTCTTGCTATGGAGAACCCGTTACAGCATGCGGGCTCTAGGACAGTCGTTCACGGCCGCCATCGGGCAAATGAATCACATCGCCAGTAACTACTACGGAGAAAACATGAAGGGCCTTATCACGAAACGTTTCGATGATAAATCAGATGTGAAGATAGGTGAGGTTGAGGTGATAGATAGCGCAGTGCCAAGCGATGCGACCAATTAGTCCATTTTCGGTGTGTCTTTTGTAGGAGCTGCGATGATTCTGGGAGCGCCAAGTATTTGCTTCGTATTCGATATCAGACCGATTTCTTACCCTTCGCGTCTCAGCGGTTTGGCGTGATCCAATCCCTCGCGCAGCGAATAAGCAGCTACACCTGGTCACTTTCGCCAAATCGACCAACAACAGTCGTAGAAATTGACCAACGGTAGCGGCAAAGCCCACCGATCACCCCATGGCACGCCGTATTGAACTGCGCGAAAGAAGGAGGCAGAAAAGCCATTGAATTTCCAATTTGATAAGACAGAGTCGAACCCTCGTCCTACTCAACGAATTGTTCCCGAGTGTGCAATTAGGCCAGCCATCGGAATAATTGAATTTACTATCAACAAGTTTAGCCACAAAACAATCTATGACTATGCTACAATTCGTGACTAAATTGATCCGTCTATTATTCATCTTTATTGCCTTGCCGTGGGCCTCAAATCTTCAGGGCCAACTTGCTACTGCAGGTGAGCAAGCAAACAACTATGATGTGGTGGTCATCGGCGGGACCCCGGCAGGAGTCGCGGCCGCTATCGGCGCAGGCCGGGCCGGAAAGACCGTGATGATTATTGAAGAGTCTCCGGTATTGGGAGGCATGCTTTCCTCAGGCGTGCTGCGATTGGATGATAAATACGTGACAGCCAATAGTGGCGTGATGGAAGAATTCCGGCAACGGGTAAGGCATTATCATCTCACAGCACTGCACGATGATCCCCTGGTGAAGTCTGCTATAAAGGAACCCCATCCCAAAAGATGGAACACCGCCGAGGGGCGCGCCTGGGAGCCGCATACGGCAGCGAGGATTTATTCCGAAATGGTTGCGGAAGTGACGACCGTTTCGACGCACTTCAACGAAGTAGCAGTGGACGTGAAAATGATAGGCGACCGTGTAACCGGAGTTATCACCCAGGACCGAGATAACCAAGGCGTGCTTGGCGCGAAGCATGAGTACAGCGGCAAAGTAATCATCGATGCAACCTACGAGGCAGATCTGGCGACCTATGCCAATGTGCCGTTTGTAATCGGACGGGAAGCCCGTTCCAGAGAAGAACCGCATGCCGGGCGCATCTATACCAATTACTTCCGCGGAAGTTACGGAGCACTGCCAGGCACCATCTTTCCGGATAGTACAGGAGAAGCCGACGACAGAACACAAGCGTTTAGCTATCGTCTCTGCGCTAAAGATTACGGCCGACCCGATCACCCCTTTCGCCTAAAAGAACCACCACCCGATTATGATCCGGCGCAGTACTCATGGAAGAAGAACACGAAGCCGATCATTCCCAATGATAAATTTGATTTACTGGGAATCAACTGGGGCGGTGATATGACCGGCTATGGTACCCGTTGGGTGCTCGCTGACTGGGAAGAGCGTGTGGAAATCGCCAAGCTATTTCGTAACCATGACCTTGGTTGGCTTTACTACATCCAAACGGAAGGCGGCTCGCCCAATATCGGCCTGCCGGACGATGAATTCACCGACAACAACCACTTCCCTTATCGACTCTACGTGCGGCAGGGTCGCCGTATCCAGGGACTCTATACGTTAAACGAAAGCGATGTCCACAAAGACCTCCGCGGCAATGGCTTTCGCGGTCCGCTCAATCGGAATTCAGTCGCCATCGGATCCTACGGAATTGATGCGCACAATGTTCAAATGCCGACTGTCCGGAAGGAACCCCGCTCTGGTGAAACGGCCGCTGAAGGAACGATTCACATGCACGATGCAACCGGCCCTTACCAAATCCCGTATGGCGTGATGGTCCCGAAGGGTCATAAAGGCATCCTTTTTCCGGTGGGCATTTCCAGTACGCATGTCGCCATGATAAGCGTCCGGATGGAACCTGTATGGTCTGAACTTGGACAGGCCGCCGGGATTGCTGCGGCGTTGGCGATCGATCTTGATATGGCTCTGAAAGATCTGCCGGTATACAAGATTCAGAATGAACTCATTAAACAAAAGTGCCACCTGATTTTTTATGCCGACTTGCCAGGAGATTCGCCTGCCTATGAAGCGGTTCAGAAACTGAGTTTGCTCGACGCGGTCAGCAGTCTAGAAAACCATGATTTCGGCGCTACAAATCTCAGTTCATTCGATAGTGATGAAAACTATCAGTTCCGCCCTGATGAAGCAGTCACGCTAGGCGAATTTGCCCGAATGGCCGTTAAGGGGTTTGATATCAGGCTCAGTATAACACGTGCCCATTTTAGCGATACGCCGCGCGGCCACCCTGCTTACAAATACATAGAAACCTTATACGATCATTCAACGCAATCCCTCGAGCCGTTCTTCGATTACGAAGTCATTAAAACTAAAGAAGGTAGCGGGAGCGGAGTAATGGCTAATGCGAATCCCGACCAGGCAGTAAGCGGCGCCTATGCCGCAAAAATCATTTCAGGTTTGCTGCAAAAGAGTGTGCCGGCATGGCCTAAGCCGGATAGCGATCTGACCCGCGGCGAAGCGGCTCAATTAGTTTATCAGCATATGACAAACAGGAAGTGATGCTAACAGGTCGCCTACCAATCAACAACCATGCAGAAATGATCCTCAACAGAAACTAACGCCGCCGAGTGATCGCGATGTTCGCCTAAAAAACCGGAAATAGATACATTTGAAGAACGTCATCACAACATTGCTCTGCGCGATTATCGTCTCGGCAACCATCGATTTTTCCTCAGCCGCCGCAGAGAAGCCCAACGTACTGCTGATCGCCGTGGACGACCTCAACGACTGGGTGGGCTGCTTGAGCGGGCATCCCCAGTCGCATACGCCCAACATCGATCGACTCGCGGCGCGGGGCACGCTGTTCACCAATGCCCATTCCCAGGACACTATGTGCAATTCATCCTCTTTGCAGACCACGGCTATCATCTCGGGGAGAAGCAGCGTTGGTCGAAGTTCTCGCTGTGGGAACGTACAACCCGGGTGCCGTTTATTGTCAGCGTCCCCGGGTACACGCCGGGCAAGTCTGCCAAGCCAATTGAGCTATTGAGTATCTACCCGACTCTGGTCGAGCTGTGTAGACTGCCGACGAACCCTGATCTGGAAGGAGTGAGCGTCGCACCGCTGATGAAAGCCCCGAACAGTCCGTGGCCTCACGAACCACATCGGAACCATTAAATTCCCTATCAACATGATGAAACTTTCGAGAGTCCTTATAGTTGGAGCGTGTCTGGCGATCGCGTTATTCCCTGCGTGCAGAAAAAGTGGCACGGACACCGAAGTCGCCCCATCCTCTTCAGTTCGAACGCTAACCACCGAACAGTACTACGATAAGGTCCACGGCGCTTGGCTTGGGAGCGCTATCGGCGGGGCACTCGGCATGAATCTTCAACGGAGAAATAATGAGGAGATCAAAGCCTTTTTGATGGAAATTGGGCAGTGGCCGCTGACCGATTACCTCAAGGCCATGCCCCCTAGAGTAGAGCGCTTTCGACCCGCCGGTGGAGTACGTAGGCGAGCCCCTGGTGAAGAGCGTACTCAAACGATAAATTATCTTGCCGACGAATGGGGTCCGATTGGTTTCGGTCCTGACGACGACTCACTCTTCCAGGTCGCCAACCTACTGCTACTCGAAGAAAAAGGTTTTGATATCAGCAGCCAAGACATCGCCGACCAATGGCTCGCTACCTTTTCTGTCTTCGAAGCGGCGCACTGTGGTGGCTCCGTCCGCATGGCCGAAACGCGGCTTAAGGAAGGACTAAGACCACCTGAGTCGGGCCAGCACGAAAGGGGGGGGGAGATGAAGGGCGAGTTCTGGGGAAACCTGTTGCCAGGGAACCCCGAAGCCGCTGCCGAATACGGGCGCATCGATGCCGAGGTGGCTTTCTTTGGAGACGGCGTACATGGCGAGATGTTTATGGCCGCGTTGATAGCCGAAGCGTTTTTCGAATCCGACCCGGTCAAACTGATCGAAGCCCGACTTGCTGTGATACCGGCCGACTCTGACTACACAGAGTGTATGCGTGATGTGATAGCTTGGCACGCCCAGTGGCCGAATGACTGGGAAAAGACCCATGAACAAATTGATATTAAATGGGCGCCAGAGGCGGAAAAGGGTCGTAGTGTCTTTCCTAACAATGCCGTCATCGCGCTGGGATTGCTCTATGGTGAAGGAGACTTCGACAAAGCCATTTCCATTTCTGTCATGTCCGGTTGGGATACGGATACCAACGCCGCTGACGTCGGCCCTGTAATGGGAATCATACTCGGCGCAAGCGGCATTGCCGAGAAGTGGACGAAACCAATCGGCAATATCATGCGTACCGACGTCAAGGGTGCCAAAGAGTTGAAGATCGACGAGCTCTCCCGCCGCACGGTCGAGTTGGGAAAGAAGATGACAGCGGCAAAGTCAGCAGGCCGAGTTGAAATCATCGACTGAGTAGCCGATAGGCTCGAGCAAGACTCCCGAGCACCTGCGTTGAAAACTGATGCCTTTTTAACTGTAAACTATGTGACCGGTCTATCTGTATCTGTTACCGATGTGCCCGGTCCATACCTTTTCCTTATCCTTTTTCTAGTCCGTACCAATGATTGCGATCGTCTCCCCGCCCGCTACCTGGGCGCCTTCCTTAACCTTAATCTCCACGACTGTGCCGTCCACCGGAGACCCTACTGCATTCTCCATCTTCATCGCTTCAAGAATGATAATCGGGTCGCCCGCGTTGACCTTGGCGCCTTCCTGGGCAACCACCTTGTAGACGACGCCGGGAATGGGGGCCTTGAGCTTGGTGCCCTCGCCCGGCACCGCGGGCGCCTTCGACTTCGTAGTCTGCTTGGCGGCCGAGGACGGCGGTGGGACGGACTCAGGATCGTAAGGCTGTAAATCAACATCGTAAATCTTGCCGTCCACAATGGCCTGGTCATCCTGCAACACCACGTAATGGCTGCGGCCATTGACCGTGACCTGGTAATGGTCGGTGTCCTCTGCTTCCTTGGTCGGCTCCACCTTGCGTACTCCCAACTCGCCCTGATTCTTCAGGAATTTCACACCCTTATCCTTACAAGTCGCGACAATGAACAGGTTCTCCTCACTCTGGGCCAGGCCCTCAGCGATCAGGACCTCGCGCGCCGGTTCGAGGCCCTTGCTCGGGTCCTCATTGTTCATCTCCAGCGGTATCCGCGTGGTGGGCTCCTTGCCCAATTGTTCGCTGGCCAACTTGACAATCGCCGCGTCGGGCTCCACCGGTGTCTTGCCGAAATAACCTAGCACCATTAAACCGTAGGGTTCGGCGATCTTGGTCCACGGCCCGAAAAGCACGTTGTTAAAAGCCTGTTGAAAGTAGAATTGGGAGACAGGGGTCACTGAAGTGCCGTAACCGCCCTTTTCCACCACCACGCCCATGGCTTTGATGATCGCCGGGTACTTGTCCATGATCTTGTTGTCGCGCAACATCTGGGTGTTCGAGGTCAGCGCTCCGCCGGGCATAGGGCACCAGGGAATGATCGGCTCAACCCGCTGCGCCTCTGGCGGGATGAAGTAGTCCGCCATGCACTCCTGGAAGATCTCCTCGGCCGTCCGAATCTTGTCGACATCGATATCGAGATCGTACTCCGAGCCGCGCAGCGCGTGCCACATCGAAAGGATATCCGGCTGACTGGTCCCGCCGGAAACCGGGTCCATGGACAGGTCAATAGCATCCGCCCCGGCATCCAGCGCAGCAAGGTAGCCGGCAATCGAGGTGCCGGCGGTCTCGTGGGTGTGGAAATGGATGTGGGTGCCATCGGGCAGCATCTTGCGGGCCCGCTTGATCACCTCGTAAACCGTCCGCGGGGTCGACGTGCCGCTGGCATCCTTGAAGCAGACGGAGTCGAACGGAACATCTGCGTCAAGAATGTCTTTCAACGTCTTGCTGTAGAAGTCCGGGTCGTGGGCACCGGTGCAGCCAGGGGGTAGTGCCATCATGGTTACACAGACCTGGTGCTTAAGCCCGGCGTTTGTAATCGCATGGCCGCTGTAGATCAGGTTGTTGACATCGTTGAGCGCGTCGAAGTTGCGGATGGTGGTCATGCCGTGTTTCTTGAACAGCTTAGCATGCATATCGATTACGTCGCTAGGCTGGGACTCCAGGCCGACCACGTTGACCCCCCGGGCCAGGGTCTGAAGGATTGCGTTCGGTCCCGCGGTGTTCCGGAACGTATCCATCATCTTAAACGCATCTTCCTGGCAATAGAAATACAGCGACTGGAAACGCGCGCCCCCGCCCGCCTCAAAGTACGTAATGCCAGCATCGCGGGCGGCCTCGAGGGCTGGGAGGAAATCGGGGGTAAACACCCGCGCGCCATAGACCGATTGGAACCCGTCGCGAAACGCGGTGCACATGAATTCGATTTTTTTCTTTGCCATGGTCAGTTCTTCAATTAGCGGAAATCAGAGAGAAAGCGGTTTAAAGGGTTCGGGGATCACCGGGCGGGAAAAATGAAGTGTGGGAGCCATGCATCTTATCCTCCCACCAGTACGGACCAGAGAACGCCAGCGCCGATGGCACTGCCAAGGACCCCGGCCACATTGGGCGCCATCGCGTGCATAAGCAGGAAGTTCTCGGGATCCTCTTTCTGGCCGATCATCTGGACCACGCGGGCCGAATCGGGCACCGCCGACACGCCGGCAGCACCGATCAGAGGGTTAATCTTGTCTTTAAGGAACAGGTTCATGAATTTGGCAAACAGCACGCCTCCGGCCGTGGCGACGATGAAGGACACGGCGCCCAGGCCAAAAATCTTCAAGGATTGCGGGGTGAGAAAATTATCGGCCTGCGTACTGGCCCCCACTGAGAAGCCAAGCAGGATGGTGACGATATCGACCATTGCGTTTCGGGCGCTGTTGGCCAGACGCTCGGTAACGCAGCTCTCTTTAAGCAGGTTGCCAAAAAACAGCATGCCGACCAGGGTAAGGGAACCGGGAGCGATCAACGCGGCAATCAGGAACCCGGCAATAGGAAAGATGATCTTTTCTCGCTGGCTCACGTGGCGTGGCGGCTTCATCCGAATCAGCCGTTCCCGCTTCGAGGTCAAAAGGTACATCACCGGCGGTTGCAGCACTGGAACGAGGGCCATGTAGGAATAGGCGGCAATGGCGATGGCCCCCAGGAGATGCGGGGCGAGCTTGGCCGAGAGGAAGATCGCGGTCGGTCCATCCGCGCCCCCGATAATCCCAATGGCACCGGCCTCCGCCCCAGTGAATCCGAGGAACAGGGCGCCGAGCAATGTGAGAAAGATGCCGATCTGGGCCGCCGCCCCGAGCAGGATCAGCTTTGGATTGGAGAGCATGGTACTAAAGTCGGTCATCGCGCCAATGCCGAGGAAGATCAGTGGCGGGTAGATCCCGTTGCTAACACCGAAATAGATATATTGCAGGACACTCCCCTCATCATAGACCCCGAGGGCCATGCTCTCGACACTGGGAATGTTCCCCACGATGGCGCCCATCCCGATCGGTACCAGCAGCAGCGGTTCGAATTCCTTGGTAATCGCAAGGTAGATAAATACCAAGCCGACCAGGATCATGATCGCGTTGCCCCAAGTCATTTGCGCGAAGCCGGTCGTTTCTAGGAAAGAAATGAGAAGGTCCATGATTGCAGGCTAGGGAGTCTCCTTCAGCTTGTGCCGGCGCCGAAATGCGGTGGCGATCGCCGCGGCAATCATCAAGTCCTCTTCCTCCGATACCTTGCCATCGGCCCGCTGATGGCGCGACTTTTCTTCCGGCAGAACCCTGTCCAGTTGTTTGAGCAGGGTCGGCAGAAACGCAATGTAGAAGGTGATCAGGAGCAGCGCGGTAAAAACGATACTCATGCCGGTGATCGCGATGCCGATGCCTTCCTGCTCCAGGATGTTTTCGATTCCGTTCATATTTTTCTAAGGGACAATGTTTTTGACATAGATGCCGAGAAATGAAAGCGAAAAAAGTAAGCGTTGATATTGTACTTTGCACCACCGTTCAACCGCTCTATCAATCTTGGTCTCTGCTGACCCCTTTGGTTTCCCTAGTCCATGATTTTCGCGCTTGATACAATGGAATAGAATTTATCTTTTTCTTCAGGAGTTTCTTTAGGAAAGAAGGGAGAAAAAGGGGTTCAAAGCAAAACATTAATATCCTTCGTTCGCATGTGGCGGAGCTTGCGGCTTCATCCAGTTCGGTAAAACAAGGTACCTACTCGTCCGAACAAAGAGCCTTGGAATTTGGGAATAAACAGTCTGTATCTTGACTAAATCTAAAATGGGGAACGATTGTCCGAAAAAATTAAGCACCTGGGGGAGGAGCCTCATTTTCCTGATCATCCTAGTTTGGGCGCAAGTAGTCTGTGCTCAACCAAACATCAGTACACAACCGGTTTCGCAGCGAATAACTGCAGGATCATCCGTTTCATTTTCGGTGACTGTCGACGGCTCCAACCCAATTAGTTTTCAATGGCGCAAGAATGGAATCAACTTGGAAGGTAAAACGAATGGACAGCTGCAGCTAACGAACGTTCAGCAGGAAAACGTCGGTTGGTACGATGTCGTAGTTACGGATGCCACAGAGTCTACTACCAGTAACAGAGTTGCCCTATCCGTAATAATCGATATGGATCCGCCCTTCGATCCCAGCATGACTTTGGCATCTGAAAATGGCGATTTGACCTTGACTTGGAAAGGGGAAGGCGTGCTGGAAATGTCCGATGATCTGGCAGAGAATTCCTGGGAATCAATCAGCGAGACCAGTCCAAGTAACATTGATCCCCTGAGTGAAGAAAATGCATTTTACCGGCTCAGAAATCCCCAGCCCAGATCAGTTCCTATAACCCTGCCCCCAGCTTATGATGGGGAAAAGTTGCTGCCGATGATCGTAATGCTACACGGCTATTCGGAATTTCCAAATTACATCAATGGCTACATGAAGATTCACGCCCAAGCGGCGAATTATGACCTTATTTACGCCTCACCCGATGGAATCAAGGGGCCAGGTGGAAATAATTTTTGGGATGCTACAGATGCCTGCTGCGACTTTGTAAATTCAGAGGCCAACGACGTCGCCTTCCTCCATTCTTTAGTCATTGAGGCGATGAATACGCTTTCAGTGGATCCCAAGCGCATCTATTTTGCAGGGCATTCAAACGGTGGATTTATGTCCTACCGCATGGCTTGCGAGTACCCCAACCTCATTGCGGGCATTGCCAGCCTCGCAGGAGCCACCTTTAGAAATCCGGATCATTGCACCCCTTCCGAACCAGTAAACATTCTCCAAATCCACGGCACGGCCGACGCCGTGATTCGTTACACAGGTGGAAGCACCGGGCTATCTCCCTACCCAAGTGCCATGCAAACCATCCAAACCTGGGGAACTTACAACGGCTGCGAAAATTTGATAACCGATGAAGCAGCAAGCTTGGACCTGGATCTTAATGTAGGTGGGCTCGACACCACCGTTACGAAATTTATGGAATATCCACCGGGAGGGACTGTGGAGCTTTGGACGATCAACAATGGTGCTCACAGTCCAAGTATTACTGCCGGTCAAAATATATCAGAATTTCCGGCTAGAGTCATTGAATGGCTACTCGCTCACCCCAAACCCTAAGCTAATTTCGAGACAGTCAAAGGGCAGATATCTCCTTTCATTAAAGCCTTGTAATTCCTAATATATAGGTATTTATACTTATAATTACACTATTAATACTAATATGTGGTTACTTAATTCCAAAAAGGAGATATCCCGAGAACTGGCGGAGCGCTGTCGCAATCTCAGGCTCGAACAAAACCTTTCCCAGAAAGGACTAGCCGATCGAGCGGGTATTGCGCTTCAGACCTACCGTCGCTTTGAGCAGGCGGGAAGTATATCGCTGGAACGCTTTATTGGAGTAGTCCAATCCCTCAATCGCATTCCTGAGCTCGAGGGCCTATTGCTTCCTTCTCCCATCGAAGACCTTGATCAAATTGAGAAACCGAAACCCGTACGGAAGAGGAGTCACGCTCGGTGAGAATCTCAGTCAACTATGGGGAGAGTCTGGTCGGGCGTCTTAACGACGACACCGGCCCCATGCTTTTTCAGTATGACCCCAATTTTTTAGCCAGGAAAATTGAACTCTCCCCGTTATACCTCCCGCTTCAACGAGGGGTCATTAAAACGCAAAGTCCGTTTGAAGGAAAACTCTCCGGCCTGTTTGCTGATTCGCTGCCCGATGTGTGGGGCCGCACCATTATGGACCGAAGACTACGGGAAGCGGGCATTGCACCGGAAAGCGTTTCCATTCTCAAGCGACTGGCTCTGATCGGAACCGGGGGCATGGGTGCGCTTAGTTATCACCCGGAAGAATCGGAGGCAGACAACGACTTCACCCACCTGCAGGAAGCGATGCAGTTTGCCCGGGCAGTGATCGAAGAGAACGCCGGCAATCTCCCCGGCCCCCAATTGCTTCAAGAAGCAGCAGGTAGTCCTGGAGGACGTTTTCCCAAACTCTTGATCGGATGGAATGAGGATAGTGAGAAACTGATGATTGGATCGCGCGACTATTCCGAGGAATGTTTACCCTGTATCATGAAACTGAATATGGGGAAACTCGAAGCCTCGCACAACCAAGGCTTGTGTAAGAAAGAATATCAATTGCTCACCGCCGCCCGGACCGCAGGCATTGAAACGCCTGACCACTGGCTCATCGAAGGAGAGGATACAGAACAAGGACCCTTCGCACACTTGCTCGTAAAACGATTCGACCGCGTTGGAACAACCAAGGTGCACACGCATACCTTTGGCGGTGTCACACACCAACTAGCTGTTCGTTACGGCTCCAGCTATGAAGACCTGCTTCGAACGACCTTGGCCCTGTGCAAGGATCAACGCCAAGTCGTCCAACAATTCCGCAGAATGGTTTTTAATGTTCTATCCGGCAATCGTGACGACCACGTCCGCAATCATTCCTTCCTGTTAGATGAGACCACCGGTTGGAAACTCTCTCCCGCTTACGACCTGACCCCGACTCCCTCAAAAACGGAACATGCGTTGAGCATACATTCGAAATGGAATTCCATAACGGATACCGATCTGCTTGCTGTTGCTGACTTGTTCTCCATAAACAAGCCATCCGAAATCATTGAGCAATGCCGGGACGCACTCAGCGATCATGGGCTTTGCGACAAGGACTAACATCGCCTTGCGATTTGATTCTCACAGACTGAAGTCGCTGGACAATGTTTCTATCCGACCCATCACTTAATTCAATTGCCAGCCGCCAAAACAGCTTCTGAGAAATCAATGCTCGCGGCAACGATGAAGCAATGCACCTCTGCACCCAATGGTTGGATTGCTAACAAGCTACAGATAGGAAAGCCAGCCACGGCAAGCCAATGTGGCCGGCGCTGGCTACTAGACAAAGGCCAGAAAAAGAAAGTGGATCGATTAGTGAAACAGCAGAAAAGCATGAAGCCTCTGTCAAGAGTCAAGACCTGACGCCATTTGATTGCTCTATTAGTCTTTTTTGAAGTGCGGTTTCGCAAGAAAGCATCCCAGGAGCGACGGGATTGCCATCATTAGATGATTAATTTCTGCGGATTTATTGGGTGCGCCATAGGCTGAGTCGAAAGATACGCCGACCCAAAACGGAGCGTAAAAGCCGAGCATCAGAATAAGCATGACCCACCAGGCGACAGTCGTCCGAAATCGAGGGGCTGCAAAGATGATCAACAGGATCGCAGCCATTGCGCCAAAGTCGCCACCGAGCTCGCGCAGGAAATGATGCCAGCTATGCGTTTGCGCAACCGGCGAATTCGCGACTAGCATGAAGGCTTCATTGCCTAAGTGCCTGACCGTCGCGCTTAGGCTGTTCCAGCCAAGTAGGAATCCTGCAATGATCAGTAGACGGGCAATCCAGATACTCTTAATGTAGTCCATGTTGTAGATAGGGAATTCAATTTTCCCGATTGGGTTCAAAGAGGGTAGTTGAGAAGTTGGTTTCGCAATATCAAGTTAGATATTTCCGTGGATTGGTTAGATGGCAAGGCTTTATCGGTACGGTAGGTCGAGTTCAATGGCTGGCACTCGTCGATTTCGCTAAAAGAAAAAAAGGGAGAAAAAAAGGGGACGGACCAAGTTGTTTAGTCTTACTGTTTCTTGGACAAAAAAAAGGCGCCCCCACTTTTGGATTTCAATGGCCTTCCACTTCAAGGACAACTCGCATCGCATTGGTAACTCTTGGCTTGTAACCGTATCGGGCTGCTGACCTTACGAATTCCCAGGAACTGCCCGAGGTCGCTCCTCGGAGCACGCGTCTTGAGTTTATATTTATACCGTTGCCGCTGCCCAAGGCTGGTCCAGTGGGGTCGGTGACCGGACCCGCGGGATATTCGGCCAGAAAGTCACTGCACCACTCAAACTTGTTGCCCGGCATATCGTAAAAGCCATTGGGATTGGGAAGGAGCTGGCCCACGCCTATGGATCCCAATTTAAGATCCGGCTCGCGCGTATCGTAATTCGCATAGTCACGGCTAATACTTTGTCCGGTGAAATGGGGTGTGGTGGTCCCCGCCCTGCAGGCGTACTCCCACTCCGCTTCCGTAGGCATGCGAAACGTGTATCCGGAATGAGAAGACAGTGCCTCCATAAACTTCACGGCATCAGGGAAAGAGGCCGACGCAGACTTGCTACCCTTTTCTAAAGGTGAAGCGTACTTTCGTTCATGAAACTCGGACATGACCTCGGCGTACTGATCGTCCGTCAATTCCGTTGCCGCAAGGTAGTAGGGTTTACTTATAGTGACCTCGTGTTGCCTTTCATCGGCAAAACGGCCGGGTTCACTTTCGGGTGAGCCCATCAAAAAAGTGCCGGGCTCCACGAGGATCATTTCTATCTCCACCGAGTCATTCAATAAAACGGTTAAGTTTTTCACCTTGGCATCAGGGCGTTTTGAAAAGCTGACCTTTACAGTCGGCTCGGGTATTTCTCCCTGAGTCTCTAGTCGTGCAGCTTCAAAGGCTTTGGCCTCGGCAAATCCCTGCACATTTAAAACCTCCAATTCATCCAGGGTCGCCTTGAATTCGACGTAATCCTGTAAAGACGCCGTAGCCGCATTGGGATTTGTGCCATTCAAATATTCCTCAAGGTTGGTGTAGCCATCCTTGTCGGCATCATTCCTATGGTCATCTGGATCTTTCGTATTCAATCCATGGGCACGCTCCCATTTGTCAGCCATGCCATCCCTGTCTTTGTCTGCCGGGGCTTTTGTGGCTTTATAAACGGGCCAGCCCCCCACGTCCTTTTGGGAATTAATGATGGACCCGGTGCCTGTGCGGATTTCGTTTATGATTCTTTGGTCAACCGGGTCACGGTACGGGAGAACGGCCCCTGCGCCAACAAGCACAAGGTCATAAATTTCTTCGCCTGTACTATGCTTCATTGGGGGATAAGGGAAAGCGTCGCTTATTAAATTAATAGTTCCATCATCTGGCTTTACCGCGATCAAACGCCCGTTGTCTTTGGCAGCTTCGAGATTGTTGGTGTGGTAGTTGTCTACCACATGAATACGGTTCAACTCACCCCCCACTCTATACGCGATTGCGTGATTACTATGAGTAGAGGGGCCCGGTTTATAATAATTGCCCACGAGGTTGATGCGGACATGTTCATCGTAATTCGAATAGCCGGGCATCAAACCCCAATCATAAAAAATGTTA
>Ga0315339_1002480_pt1 | contig 13970 bp, 13 predicted proteins | sample ASW17metaG_FD_204514 | JGI IMG/M metagenome (GOLD analysis project Ga0315339, IMG submission 204514) | Ammonia-oxidizing marine archaeal communities from Pacific Ocean, United States - ASW #17 | ecosystem: Environmental > Aquatic > Marine > Oceanic | place: USA: California | collected 2016-12-05
GAACTGTCGTAGAGCTAACGAGGCTGCTCTCACCACCCGACTTCGCGGCGCGCAGGCACATCAGAGCGGCGATATCCGTCGAATCCGTATGATGATCGAGCTTGATCGTCGTTTGGTAGCCTCGGTGAGTCGGGTTCGCGATATCATAGCCGAGGTCTTGCACGTGGCCGAGCACGTGGCCTTTGCCGTTTTGTGAACGCGGCTCTCCGAAGTGGCGTCCGATTCCCCAGTAGATGACCGCCGCCTCGTGTTTGCTGTAGTTCGCAATATCCAGGCCTCGGATCAAGGCGAATCCGCGGCCCGTCATGATCTCGTCACGCAAGTCCTTGATGACCGGGCCGAACGTTGGCAGGGGGAAATCTTTCTTGGCGACGTTCAGTAAGTCGTCAGCTCTGTCTTTGACAGCGTTCAGGGCATCATTGATCTCAAACAGCTCCGAATTCGACAGCGCATAGATCCACTCATCCGTTTGCGCCATGTCCTCGCCGTACCAGACGTGGGGCCCGCTCAATTCATAGCCTGGCATCGGTGGCGTGCTATCGGGCCACCATTCAGGGGTGTCCAGACTGGGAATGACGCCGAAGCGTTCCTGTACGCTCATGTTTTTGGTCTCTGACTTGGCTCAGTCGCTGTTTGGTACGAGATAACCGTCGAAAACCTTGGCAACGATGCGCCAAGTACCGTCCAGTTCGAGGACCGACATGTAATCGACGAAATCGACTCCATGGTAGCGGTAGGCGATCTTGGCGACGCCCGTCCGCCCTGAACGGTCCACCGACAAGACCTCAAAATTAAACGCATCCTGATTGGGCCTGCGTTCCACACGCTCGAGGAATTGTTCCAGAGACGAAAAGCGTTCTTCATCGCCTCTCATGCCTGCCAGGTGGTTCTCCGGATGAAAGATCTCACGTAATGCCGGGATATCACCTTCGTAGGTGGCATCGAAGTAGCGTTGCATCAGCTCGGCGATTGCAGCCGAGCCCGGGTCGGCGGTGAAATCTTCAGCTTCTCTAACTGCCATATTCTCGATTCCTGTTATCGATCCCTATATGTTCACCTTAGCGCACCCCACACTCGATTGTCTCCACTTGCCCAAATGCATCCCTCCCCCGAAATCGAGGGAGGCTAGGTGGGGGCGACCTGACGTCAATCGTGCGCTGGCCTTCACGCTACATCGATCACCGCCGCCAGCGCCTCCGCCACCGCCAGAAGCCGAGAGTCTGAGTAGCGCGGCCCGACCAGTGAAATTCCCGCCGGCAGACCTCGTGGACCGGTCAGACCCGGAAGGTTGATCACCGGCGCGTGCAGCGCACTCCAGATCACGTTGAACACGGGATCGCCGTGGCCTTCCTCGAACATCACGGCTTCGCCTGGCGCGCTCGGCGTGATGAGGGCGTCGACATCCGCCAGGACTTCCGCAAAGGAGGCCCGGCAGCCGGCCGCGACGTCGTAGGCACGGGTCAGATCGCCGGGGGTGATCTGCCGCTGGTTTTCGACGTCCGTCCTGAAATCCTGGTGCAATCCTTCCTTGTCGGCACGATATTCCTGCAGGAACGCCACCCGGGCGTCTCCACGCATCATGGTGGCAACCGCACTAGGAAGGGTGTGAAATGATTCGGGAAGTTCGAGCGAAGAGATTTTGATCCCTGTCTTTGACAGCCGTGCTGCCGCTTCCTCGAGAGCGTTTGCCGCCGCGGAATCCGCTCGTTCCCACACCGGAGACCGGCATATGCCAATCCGAAGATCGGCAGGCGCCACGACCGACACGTCTTCGGCGTCTGGCAACTCATAAACGGACGCCATGAGCGCTAGGTCCGCCGGAGCCTGGCCATACCAGCCCACGCAGTCGAGGCTCGGGCAATTGATCCGGATGCCGTTCACGCTGACCGCACCCCAGGTCGGTTTCATCGCGTAAACACCGCAGAAGGAGGCTGGCCGGATCATCGATCCGCCGGTCTGCGATCCAAGCGCCAGCGGAACCATATGGTCCGCGACGCTCGCGGCTGATCCATTTGAGGAGCCGCCCGGACCATACGCCGGATTGTGAGGGTTACGAGTCTCGGGGTTTCGGCCCCCAGCGGCGAATTCCACCGTTGCCGTCTTACCGAGGATCACCGCGCCGGCCTCACGGGCGATTGCCACGCATGCCGCATCCCGCCCGGGCCGTGATCCAGCGTAGAGGGGTGAGTTGAACTCGGTGGCGAAGTCCCGCGTGTCGATCGTGTCCTTCACCGCCAGTGGCAGGCCGTGCAACGGTCCCGTCGGTGGCGATCGGTCGCACGCGCGGGCCTGTTCCAGCGCAGTGTCGGCATCGATTTGAACGAACGCCCGGAGCGCGCCGTCACGCTCGGTAATCCGTTCCAAACAGGCCGACACAAGAGCTTCTGAGGACAAGCGCTTCTCCGCGATCATCCTTGCCGCGACGTTGGCTGGCAAATGGGCAGGATTGGCGGAACCGGTTTCGGTTTCGGAGTTCAAAGACATGTTCAAAAGCCTTCTTGAAGAGATGCATCCTCCGCTTTGATGCCGAGTTCGGCCATCCGGGTCCGCACCTGCAGTAACAGCCGGTGCATGGGACCGTCGCCGATCCCCAACTCATCCAGATGGAGGACGGTATTCTCTAGGTACTCGCTGCAGCGGCCCAGTCGGCCATGGGCAGTCGCGATGGCATGAGAGGTCTCTTCGAGTGTCAACTTCCCGGCGTAGCCGATGTGTTCGGGGTTGATTACGAAGGCGATTGCCCTGACCACACATTTTTTGCCCACGCCATTGTCGATATAGGCGTTCATCAAGCGGGGCGCGTAGGCCTGGCTAATCATTTCTCGGTTCCAGACGAAGTCGAGTTCGTCTTCGGCGATGTCCCCGGCGATCCGGAACAGGATGCCCCGGCACGACCCCCCGTGCTCGAGTCCAAGAGTAAGACCAGGCCGCTCAGGTGTTCCCCGGCCCATCCCGGTACGCAAGCAGTACGAGCGATGAAATCCGAAAATGTTTCCAGCGCACCGTTCAACGTAGTGAATGATCGGGTTCCACATCAGCGAGCCGTAGCCGAACAGCCAGACGTCTTCGCCGGCCGGTAGAATGGACAATATCCCTCGTTTCGACTCGGCTCTGTCGGTCGGAGTCATCCGTTGGAACAGGCCCAGCCGTTCGGCTTCCATCGCCGCTTCTTCCACACGTCCATGGAGAATATCTTCGCGCTTCAGGTCCATCGTTCAGCCAGGTTGTTGGGTCTGCACTTCTGAATCAATCGGAGCGTCGGGGCTCACCCGTCGAAATATTGCCGACGGGCAATCGAATTTCGCCGGTAAAGCGTGTGTGAAAACGGATAGCGGCGTATCAGAAACTATTCGGCCGCGACCGCTGCGCCTTGGTTGAACGGGTCCGACGCGCTGCGTCCCATCATCCGGCTCCACTCCGCAAAGTAGTGGCGAATGCAAACCTCACTGTGCGTAGAATTTTCCTCACGGCCGTGAAGGATGTAGGGACTGCCGCGCCCATGGTTCAATCCGATGGACTGGCCCACGATAGCGATAAAGTCCTCCGGCAGGTTGCGCCCGAAAGGCCCCCAGAAGGAGTTGTAGTCGCGCATGCGTTCGGCGCGGACCTCGTCAGAATCGCCCTTGATACCGTATCCTCGAAATTCGACGATTGTCTTTTCGGGTCCAAGCGGCACCATAGTGTCGATACGGAGTGCCGGCGGTCGCATGTTGTAGGTCACTGTCGGGAACAGATTGCACAGCTTGTGCTCCGAAGACTCACCACCCGGCCACCCCATCTGTCTCCTGACACTGCTCTCCTTTTCGATGTTTTTATAGCTGTTGATCGAGGGGTCGGCGGTGACGTGACCGTGAGCGTGCATGTGATACTGGCGGTCCAGATACCCCGGCTGGCCCATCGCGATCAGGCGGTTCTGGCGATGCAGGAACTCGTGATAGAGATCGCGGTTGGTGTCGTGCCAGAGCTTGTAGTTCGTGGGCACGATCGTCTTGTGGTAGCACATGACCTCCAGAGGTGCCGTGGTCAGCTCACTCTGCAGGAACTCCACCGAACCACCCAGAAACTCATCGAGCGGTTCACAGTTGTCGTCGACGTTAACCCAAATGAACCCGCCCATGTCCATCTCGGATTTCACCTCGCGCAGACCGACGTCTTTTTTGGACAAACGGTCCTGGAAACCCTCCTTCTCGCGGGTGATCTCGACACAATCGCCCTTGGTGTCGAATGACCACAGGTGGAAAATGCAGGTGAGCCGCTTGGCGTTTCCGGACGGCTCGAACGCGATCACGTTTCCGCGGTGCGGGCACTGGTTATAAAATACGCGGATTTCCATGTCCTTGTCGCGAACGACCAGGAGTTCCTTTCCGCCCATATGCTGGCAGCGCCGGAAATCGTAGGCCTCGGTCACCTCGCTCTCATGACAGACAATTGCCCAGACTTTCTCGAAGATCTTTTTCCGCTCATCCTCGAAGATCGACTGGTCGGTGTAGACCCGGGGATCGACGTAGTGGGTCGGGGGCAAATTTGGCCTGGATATCCACTGGGAGCCGTTACGCGACAATTCGATATCTCTCCTCTTCGAGCACTAAACTCAGATTTCCCTCGAAATCTTTAAGTTCGTGCTGATCATATCGAATTCTCGACCCCAATGGAATTTTGAATTCGTGGCGCGGTGGTGTCTGCGCTCGGTTTGATCGCTATATTGCAGGATGAAGCAAAGAATTTTCCGAACAGATAGGTGCGACGACATGGCTTCACCACGGATCGTATCGTTACTGCCGAGCGCAACAGAGATCGTCGCGTCTGTAGGTCACAAGGATGGATTGGTTGGCCGCTCCCACGAATGCGATTTTCCGATGGGGGTCGAGACCCTGCCAGTTTGCACCCGGCCGCGTGTAAAATTGGATGGAAGCAGCCTGGATATAGATAGGAAAGTCAAAGAGATAGTCGGCAAGGTTCTTTCTGTATACGAAGTATTGAATGACACCCTGAAAGACGCGTCGCCGGAGGTCATCGTCACCCAGAATTTGTGCGAGGTTTGTGCGGTCTCCCTGCCGGATGTCGAGGCGGCAGTCTCTGATTGGGTGGGTGGAGATATCGACATTGTCTCGCTGAATGCCGAGTCGACAGCGGCTGTTTACGACGATATCCGCCGGGTTGCGGCGGCCTTGAATGCTGTGGACACCGGCGCTGAGGTCGTGGAGCGGATGGAAAGCCGCTTCTCTGAGATCGCGGAACGCGCGGCCAGCCTCGACGATCGCCCTGGCGTCGCGTGTATCGAATGGGCGGAACCGCTGATGGCTGCAGGAAACTGGATACCGGAATTTGTCGAGGCTGCGGGGGCTGAGAACTTGTTCGGCCGCGCCGGAGAACACTCGCCCTGGTTGGAGTGGCGGGACCTGCTGGACGCCGATCCCGACGTTATCATCCTCATGCCCTGTGGATACGACCTGGAACGTACCCGCGAAGACGCGGCTCTACTCGCGCGCAATCCCCGTTGGGGCAATCTTCAGGCGGTTCGGAATGAGCGGATTTACATCACCGACGGCAACGCCTTCTTCAACCGCCCCGGTCCCAGGCTCAAGGAGTCCCTTGAGATGATGGCGGAAATGATTCATCCGGACCATTTCAATTTCGGACATTCGGCGCGCGGGTGGGTCCGGCTGCCCCCTGCTGCATAGGCCCCCATGCGGCCTAGGCATCAAGGTTCACGAATGAACAGGCGACGAACCCGGTGAAGTTCGGCATGGATCCAAATCTGGCTAGGCCGGAAGCGGCTGCAAGTGCCACGTTACTAGGCCGTGCCTGGGTTTCTGGCGACCTTCCTGGTCCTGCTGTCGTCATCATACGTGGCGACGAAGTGATCGACGTTACCGCTGTGATACCAACGGTTTCAGACTGTTGCAACCGGCTGGACGCCATTTTCGGTCCCGACGGACTTGATGCCGCAACGCCAATTGGCTCATTCACAGAAATCCTCGGAAATTCTCACGCCGACAGTCGACGTGCTGATGTGCCGTACTTCCTGTCCCCAATCGACCTTCAGGCGATCAAGGCCGCCGGTGTCACGTTCGTCTCGAGCCTGCTGGAACGCGTTATCGAAGAACGGACTAAGGGTGATCCGTCGCTGGCCGATGACGTGCGCCGTGAGCTCGCCGGAGAGATCGACGCCGATCTTTCTGCCGTGCGCCCCGGCTCTGCGGAAGCGGGCCGCATCAAAGACCTCCTCATGGCCCGGGACCTCTGGTCCCCCTATCTGGAGGTCGGCATAGGTCCGGACGCCGAACTCTTCACCAAGGCGCAGCCCATGTCGTCGGTCGGCACCGGTGCGGAAATCGGTATTCATCCAAGCTCGACGTGGAATAACCCCGAGCCGGAGGTCGTGCTGATCGTAAATGCCCTGGGCCGAATCGTCGGCGCTACGCTTGGCAATGACGTCAACTTGCGGGATGTCGAGGGGCGCAGCACCTTGCTTTTAGGTCGCGCCAAGGACAATAACGGTTCCTGTGCCATGGGGCCGTTTATTCGTCTGTTTGACGAGGGCTTCACACTCGACGACGTCAGGAACTGCAATGTCTCTCTTCACGTGGAAGGTGAAGACGGATTCGTCATGGGCGGCACCAGCTCAATGTCGGAAATCAGCCGTGATCCGGAAGACCTCGTCGCCCAGACCATAGGTGCCACACACCAGTATCCTGACGGCCTGGCCCTGTTCACGGGAACCATGTTCGCGCCAACCAAGGATCGTGGCGAGGTGGGACTCGGCTTTACGCATCACGTTGGTGATCTCGTGACGATATCTGCGCCCGAACTGGGCGGACTGGTCAATCGGGTGAAGCATTCCGACCGCATTCCCGCATGGGAGTTCGGAACCGGCGAGCTGATGCGGAACCTGGCGGTGCGGGGCCTGCTCTAGCATGGGATCCAATTCTGTCGTGGGCGGGATTATCCTCGCTGCGGCCTGCGCCATACTCCTGGGCTTGGCCGCCGCCTGCGCGTCGCCGCAAAAGCCTGGGTCGCCTTACCACCACACGACCAGCGGCTTCCGCAACCCGCCCGGCAGTGTGGAACGCAATCCCTGGTACCGTCGCGCGCCGTGGATCGTAAACCGTCTGATCGGCGGGCGAGAGAACTGAGACGAAAAATATTCCGCTGATCACGTTGTGCCGCAGGCTGCAGCGCTGTCGGCCTTTAACGCCCTGCAGGGTGAGGACACGTTGACCTGGATAGGGCACAAGACGGCCTTGATCCGTCTCGATGGTGTCATCGTATTGACGGATCCCTGGCTCACCGAATTCGCGAGCCCGGTCCCGCCATAGGGACCCAGGCGTTACGTGAAACCGGGCATTGCGTCCGAGGACTTGCCAACGATCGACGTTGTCGTGATTTCGCACAATCACTACGACCACCTGGATCTTCCCACCCTCGACTTGCTGCCGAACAAGGACGGCATTACCGCGATTGTGCCGCTCGGGCTCGGACATTATTTCGAGGAACGGAATTACGGCACGGTGATTGAACTCGATTGGCATGACTCCGCCATGGTGGACGGGTTAAAGATCACGGCGCTGCCAGTCATTCACTGGTCCAAGAGGTCGTTCTTTGAGACTAACGAAACCTTGTGGGCAGGCTTCGCCATCGAAGGATCAGCCAACCAGAGATCGCAACGTAAGCGCCTCTACTTCAGTGGGGATGCCGAGGTTGGCCCCATCTACAAGGAATTGGGGAGAAGCTACGACGGCTTCGATCTGGCGATCATCTCCATCGGCGCGTATCTACCGCGCAAGGTCATGAATGGCGCCCATTGCGTGCCGGAGGGCTGCTTCCAATTGGGTTTGGATCTTGGTGCCCACACGCTCCTTGGGATTCACTGGGGTACGGTGCGCCTCGGCAACGATGGTTTCGACGACCCGCCCAAGGAATTCGTGGCCGCAGGCCGGCAGGCTGGAATTCCCGATGATCGAGTCTGGATCATGCGCATCGGCGAAACCCGTATTCTCCCCCGCCGCCCGCATTAAATGGTGTCTGACACCATTTTCTCTGCAGCGCTTTGCGGCGTTCTACTACTGTAGCGCGCCGCTGAGAACAAAGGCGCCCGCGACGAAGGGCGGAAATCCGTCCTGACGCAGGGAGACCGTTGCTTGGCGCCGGGCGGCGCCCAGGTTCCCGCTTTTGGCTGATTCATGAAAGATCGTCATGAATCGCCGAGTCGGGGTATCGGCGACGGGTCACAGGCTATGCAGCAAGGTTCGCACGCCACCGAAGTAGAAGCTGCGGCTCAATCCAAGATAGTCATCTCTGGCGACGACTTTGCCGAGCCCCGTTTCGCAGGCGGACAGGACGACCAGATCAGCGGCCAGCGATCTGGCGAAAAGAACCGCCGCTGTCAGCTTCCGGGATGTCGGGAACACCCCGGAATTGAGCGGCCGGAGCGCATCGAATGTTCCGTGGGTTGCTAGATGTAGAATGTTCGCACCATTGCCAACCTGTTCACGCACGGCGGATTCTGTTGCAGCCGTCCCGATGAGGGGCGAAACCCCGGCGTGCCTGGCGTACGGACAAAAGTTTGTCGAGCTCGATTTGCGATACGACTTTCGCGCGGGGCGCCAGCGCAGCCAATCGAGCGGACGTTACCTGGCTCTCCAGGTCACGCACCGCCAGGGCATCTCTATCACCTGCCACGGCGCCCAGATCTTGCTGCGCGAGCAGATTGACAAATGCCTGGGCCCGTCCGCGTTCCAGCGCATCATAAAGTGCCGGCAGGTCGCCCCGCTTGGCCAAAAGCTGAGCCAGGCGCCGCACGATCGTCTCTTTACCGATGCCGAAGCGCAACTTGGCACGATCGCTGGAAAGTGCGCCCGTTACGGCAGTGACTGCGTGCTAGGCCCGGATGAATGCTTCCATCGCTTCATCTTCCCGTTCGGCGGCAAGCAGCGCCTCGCCGCGCAGGGCTTCGACCCGCCAGATAAAATCCGTACAGTTTCGGTTGGTGGCGGCGCGTGTCGCCGTATCGGCCGCGGTTAACGCTGCCTCAGGCCGTTCCGCACCCAGCAATGCCTGAGCCTGCAACGCCAACACGAACGGAACGCCGCAGCCCCAACCGATCGAGCCCACCGCTCTCAACGCCGCAGCATGTCTTGATAAGGCTTCGGCGTTGCCGAGCTGCGTTTCCGCTGCTGCTAGAACTCCCAAATTCAGCGCGCGGCCATAGAAGCTGTCGTAGTATGTCGGGAGGTGCGGACCGTAGAGCGGGTGCTGGGCGACGTAGTGCACATCGCTGTAGCGGGCTTCTGCGGCTGATGCCTAGGATCGCGCCGTCGTCAAGGCAACGATCTGGCCAAGAGTGGTCGGCGCCCCGCCATACATCACCGGCAGTCGCCAGGCTTCCGTCCGGTGTAACTCGGTCGAGAGCACGTGCCGTGCCGTCTCAAAGTCACCGATCCAGACCAGCATCTCGCCGCGCAGGGCTTGGTTGTTCAAGTCATGACCGATCCAGGACAACTCGTGCGCCGACAGTTCCGGCAAGGCTGCCTCGGCTTCTGTCGCACGGCCGCCTGCGAGCAGAATCTGAACCCGTACAAATGAGGCAAGTCATGCCGTCAGGGGGTCTTCGGATTCATGAATTTCAGACAGAGAACTTAACGCGGGGTCGACATCGTTGTATTGCTGCGCGGTCCAGGCTTCCGCGAGCGGCGCTGGGGTTACGCCACCGAACGCGTTGCGTTAACCGGCTGCGGGGGGTGGAGGAACAATCTCGGGAAACGGTGTTGTTTCAGCCAATCGATGCGTATCGGGACGGCTATGCTAGCGAGGTCAAATGATGGCCCCGACGCCGGTGGAATCGTTGCCACCGAATTCTCCACGGCACATCCTCCCAAAACGGTCAGCCAAACGGCAAGACTGTATCGAAATTCCATGAGGAACGAATACCGGCGTATCAGTGTTTGAGCAAGCAATCAGGTATGTGGGGAGAATGAAGACGAACAAATGAATCCCTGACCCGAGGCTCGCGGCGGCGTAGCCTCCGGCGCTGCCGAGTCAAGGGAGGTAAGCGAGGCGTCCAAAGAAATCCCACCCCCGACACCACGCTCGCGTCCACACTGCAATCCCGCGTAACATCAGCCGCCCGCCTCCGTGGCGCACATGCCGAAAGCCCGCAATGCCGCCACGTCTGTTAGAATCCTCTTCAGTCACCGGCGGTCTGTGGATGCTCGGCGCGATCACCTCATTCACCCTGCTTACCCTGTCAGGGCGGGAGTTGTCCGGCGACCTCAACGCCTTCCAGATCATGCTCTATCGCAGCATTGTATCGCTGCTCATCGTGGTGGCCATTCTGGCGCTCGGCGGTCGTGGCGACTCCGGCTTTGCTCAGCTGCGCACATCAATCCCCGGGTTCCATCTCGGGCGCAACGTTGTCCACTATGTCGGCCAATATAGTTGGTTCTACGCCCTGCCTTTGCTACCGCTGGTCCAGATAACGGCGATCGATTTCAGCACACCGATCTGGACGGTGCTACTCGCCGCCCTGTTTCTGGGGGAGCGGCTGACAGGCCGACGCATCGTGGCAGTTGTACTTGGTTTCTGCGGAGTTCTCGTCATTCTTCGCCCGGGTGTCGCCTCGTTCGAGCCGGCGGGCCTGATCGTCCTCGGCGCGGCGTTCTGCTACGCCACGACGTTCGTCATCACCAAGCGGATGACGGCCACCGAGAAGCCACTTGCCATCCTCTTCTACATGTTTGTGGTGCAACTCTTGATTGGGCTCGCCCCGGCGCTTCCCGGCTTGGTCGTGCCGGAACTGGAAAGATGGCCGTGGGTCATTGCCGTTGGTGTTTCCGGCCTCGCCGCCCACTATTGTGTTGCCCGCGCGTTCATGGCGGCCGACGCGAGCGTCGTGATTCCGATCGACTTCTTGCGTCTTCCCGCGATCGGCTTGGCGGCCTGGCTACTTTATGGCGAGAGCGGCGACATTTGGCACGTAGGTGGGGCAGGGCTCATTCTGTTGGGAATCTGGGTCAGCACCCGGTCGCGCTAAGGGCCGAAGGGCCAGGACTCATCATGCTCGGTATCTGGCTGAATAGCTGATCACGCTAATCCACCCTTCAGACAACCTGTATCGGCTTACCCTCGATCGGCCTCGATGGGCGGCCATCCACGCCGACCGGGATATCGCCTGCCAGCGTCACGCGGTAGAATTGCCGGTCGAAATCGGAATCGAAGATGTCCACCGGCGCGAGATGCGCGGCTGCGCGGTTGTCCCAAAATGCGATGCTGCCGGGTTTCCAGGCAAAGCGGACGGTGTATTCCGCCCGCACGATGTGCTCCCACAGGAACTCGAGAAGGACTTCGCTCTCCCGCGGCGCCATGCCGATGATTGATTTCAGGAATGATGGGCTGACGTAGAGGACCCGTTCGTCCGATTCCGGATGGACCCGGATCAGGGGGTGTTCGCTCACCATTCCGCTCCGCTGCATCGTGTCGTCCAGGTACTTCGAAGATTCCGTGCCACGTGGCGCGGTGATGCGGTGGATGCCGCGCAATCCGTCAAGGAATCCGCGCAGGGTTTCGGACAGTCCGTTGTAAGCCGCCGCCAGGTTCGTGAATTGGGTGTCTCCGCCGTAGGGCGGGATGACGTCGCCCCGCAGGATCGATGCGGCGGGCGGGTTGATCGCACATGTGATGTCGGTATGCCAGCCGGTCCACGCGCGCGTGATCATCTCGCCGCTGAAACGTTTCGTCTTGCGGTGTTTTGAGACCGCGTAAATCTCGGGATAACCCTCGATATTGCCGTAAACCGCGTGGCCAGGAGTCAGGTCACCGAATCGACGGGCGAAGTCACGATGTTGATCGTGGTCGATAAACTGGTCGCGGAAGAAAACAACCTTCCACTGTACCAAGGCCTCCCGGATGTCCTGGACTTGCTGCGGCGGCAGCGGCTGCGTCAGGTCGACGCCGCCGATTTCCGCGCCAATGTGGATCGAGAGTGGCGACACCTCGATCGAAAGTTCATCCGGTGCCATGTTCAACGTCACGCTATACCTCCGCCGCTTAGCTATCCGGGCACCCGTAACCAAGACCCTAGGACGATGAGATTCCGCGTGCAACCGGTAGAGCTTAATCCTTAGAGCACAATCGTCGCACGGGCGACCTCGCGGCGCGCCGAGCTTTCAATCGCTTCCTGCACCTGGTCGAGCGTAAAGCTCTTGTCGAGTAGCCGGTTGAAGGGAAATAGGTCGTGGGTTCGCTCGAGGAATTGCAGGGCTTCACGCAGGTACTTGGGGTGATAGCGGTTGACCCCCGTCATCGTGATGAGTTTGCGTACCGCGACCGCCGGATCGAAATCGCAGGGATGACCGAACCCGATCGATCCGATCAAAATGTACGTGCCGCCGATCCCGATCATGTCGAGGCCTTCGGGAATCACCTCGGAGACCCCGGTGACTTCGATCACGACTTCGGGTCCCCAGCCGTCGGTGAGATTTCGGATGTGCTGAACGCGGGCCTCGCTGGAGTTGTGCTCGCTGAGGTCGATCGCGTGATCGGCGCCGAATTCTCGCGCCAGCTCCAGCCGGTGCGGCACCCGGTCGATGACGATCACGATTGCGCCACGCTCTTTGGCAACGGCACAGGCATTGAGGCCGAGCCCGCCCGCTCCCTGGACCACGACATTCTGGCCCGGCTTCACTTCGGCGAGGTCAATACCCAGCATGACTTGCGACAGGGCGCAATTGGCGGCTGCCGCTTCGCCGTCGGCGACGGCATCCGGCACCCGGAAAAAGAACTGGCCTGGATGGATGTAGTAGTGGGTCGCAAAAGTGCCGCCATGGAAGTGCGGCGGCGTGTCCTGCTGCATGAAATAGGTGAACGCATGCTCGCAATGACTGGGAAAGCCCTTAAGGCACGCCGGGCACTTCATGCAATTCAGCGTGTAGACGGGCACGACGCGGTCGCCCACAGCGATCGGCTGGCCGGCGCCGTCGGTCGTGCTGCCGTCACCCAGCTTGACGATGCGTCCGATCATCTCGTGCCCGAGTCCGCCTTTCTTCATAGTCGGGTGATGGCCGTTATACTGATGAATTTCCGAGCCGCAGACGTTGGTCTGGATCACCTCCAGCAGGACGGCACCCGGTTCGACCGTTTCGGGTAAGTCGTACTCCCGCATGGACAGCTTGCCCGGCTCGTCCATGTAGACCATGCGTCCCTTCATTCGTGCGTCCTCATCCTTTTGATTTTGCCAACGTCCAATCTTTACAAGATCGTCGCCAGCACGCCCACGGCGACCAATAGCCATAACGCCACGCGTCGATACACGGCGTCAGCGGTTCCGCGAAAAATTCGCGCTCCGATCCAGATCGAGATCATATAAGTCGGCGTGTAGATCGCCACCTTCACCAGGATATCCGCTGTAATGGCCCCGCCTGCAAGGAGATAACCGAATCCTACGAAGTTGAACATACCAATGATGACAATCAGGTTCGCCCGAATGACTGAAACAGCGTGTTCGGATGAAATCAGATAGAGGGTGGCGATCGCACCGCCCATCCCGCCAAGCCCCGTGATGAGCCCGCTGAAGATCCCGGCAAGCGCGCTGATTGGCATCGTCCGGGGTCCCCGCCAGCTCCAACCGCGGAGCATGAGCAATGCTGCCATCAGCACGAAGATGCCAATTCCCCGGCGGATGACGTTCGGGTCACCGGTAAGCAGCAAATATGTGCCAAGCGGCGTGAAGACCAAAGACCCTGCGAGCACGGGCAAAACTTCCCGCCAGCGGGCGAATGGAAGAGCGCCTGGCATCAACTGAACGGTCCCGATAGTGCCTGATGCCAAGACCACGGCGATTGCCGCAGCGGGCCCGTAAACCAAGCTCAGCATGGGCACGGCGAAGATCGCACCGCCAAATCCGGAAAACCCTCGAAGCAAGCCCGCAATGATCCCCACCACCAAGGTCGCTAACGCGGATGTCGAAATCAATT
>Ga0315339_1002481_pt1 | contig 13968 bp, 12 predicted proteins | sample ASW17metaG_FD_204514 | JGI IMG/M metagenome (GOLD analysis project Ga0315339, IMG submission 204514) | Ammonia-oxidizing marine archaeal communities from Pacific Ocean, United States - ASW #17 | ecosystem: Environmental > Aquatic > Marine > Oceanic | place: USA: California | collected 2016-12-05
CACGGCTTCAGCTTCTGCGGCCCGACGATCTGTTACGCCTTCATGCAGGCCGTGGGCATCATCAACGACCACACCGTCGCCTGCTTCCGCTACGACGAGGTTTAGCGTCTCCCCCACTCGCGCTCCCCCGAGTGCCCGGCGCCTGCCCGATGATGAGGATGCGCGCGGACCGTTTGGCCCGGAACACGGGGCGCGGGCCCAGCGGCAAGTGCGCTGCGCAGATGCGGCAGGCCCGGACTTCCGCCAGCAATTGATCGAGTTTGCTTTTTGCCATCAGGTTCGTGCCCTGTGCACCACCAGGCGTTCACGGAAGAAGATGAACAGACCACTCCCGGTGATGATCAGCGACCCGACGATCGTATAGCCGTCCGGTTTGTCGCCGAAAACAACGAAACCCGCGACGGCGGCGAAGACGAGGTAGATGTAAGCATACGGCGCCAGCACGGCGGCCGGCGTCACCGCCAACGCCCGGATGATCAGGTACTGGCCAGAAATGCTGAACACCGCCAGTCCGAGCAGCATCAACCAGCCGTTGGCATCCGGCGTCTGCCAGGTGAATGGCGCCACGCCGTTGAGCACGAGCGCCCCCAGCGCCGCGGTGTAGAACAGGCTGGTTTGGGGCGAGTCGACCGGGCTCACCTTGCGCGTATAGATCTGGTAAATGCCGTAAAACAAGGCGGTGCCAAGGGGCAGGAGCGCCTCCCACTGGTCGAACCCGAAGCCCGGGCGAATGACGATCAGGGCGCCACTGAAGCCCACCACGACAGCCAGCCAGCGCCGGAACCCGACGCGCTCCCCGAGCAGCGGAACCGATAGCCCGGTGACCACGAGCGGCCAGGTAAAGCTCACGGCCGCTGCCGTGGCCAGGGGGACGTACTTGAGCGCCACGTAGAAGAACCCCGACGAGGCAAGAATGGAGAACGAACGAATGAATTGGAGACCGCCGGCCCCGGTCGCGATCAGGCGCCGGTAATCCCGCGGTTTCGTCAGCACCGTCAGATAGATCAGGTGAAAGGTGTAGCGCGCCCACAGGATCTGCACGACGACGAAGGACGCGGACAGGTATTTGGCCATGGCGTCGGAGGCCACGAACACGGCCGAGGCCGCCAACATGAAGAGGATGCCGGCGAGGGGCGCGATGTCACTCTGTGGGTTGGGTGGTGACGTCACGCTGGCAATGCATCCGTTCCCGTCGCTGAAAGTAAGGACGCTGATATACCCGGGATGACCGCGCGTAAACTGTTGCGGTGTCCGGTGCCGGAGCCCTTCGGGGTCCGGCACCGCAGGTCAATTAACGGTGCCGGATCTGGGCGAAGCCCTGCTCCGGCACCTTGCCGACGGCGGGTCCCGATAATATGAGGATGGCTACTTGTCGTCTTTATCTTCGAGGGTGGCTTGGGCGGCGGCGAGGCGGGCGATGGGAACGCGGTAGGGAGAGCACGAGACGTAGTCGAGGCCGATGCGGTGACAGAAGGCGACCGAGGCCGGATCGCCGCCGTGTTCGCCGCAAATTCCGAGCTTGAGGTCGGGGCGGGATTTCCGGCCGCGTTCGGCGGCGATCTCCACCAATTCGCCGACGCCGTCGATATCCAGACTGACGAAGGGGTCGCCGGCGAAGATCTCGTGGCGGATATAGTCGTCGAGGAACGATGCCGCGTCGTCCCGGCTGATGCCGAAGGTCGTTTGCGTGAGATCGTTGGTGCCAAAGCTGAAGAATTCAGCGCTTTCCGCGATCTCAGCGGCGCGCAACGCCGCGCGCGGCAGTTCGATCATGGTGCCGACCAGGTAAGCGGGCCGCTGGCCGCGTTCCTCCGCCAGCTGGTCCGCCACGCCATCGATTTTCTCCCGCAGGATGTCGAATTCCTTGCGGGTCGCGATAAGGGGCAGCATGACTTCCGGTTCGATGGTCTGATTGAGCTCCGCGCCCACGTCGAGCGCGGCCTCGAAGATCGCCCGCGCCTGCATCTCGTAAATTTCGGGATAAGTGATCCCCAAACGGCAACCGCGATGTCCCAGCATCGGGTTCGATTCGCGGAGCTGGTTCACGCGATGGCGCAGCGTCGCCTCGTCGACACCGGCCGCCGCCGCGACATCACTGACTTCTTCCTCGGTGTGGGGCAGGAATTCGTGCAGCGGCGGATCGAGCAGGCGGATGGTGACCGGAAGCCCCGCCATGATGCGAAAGATCTCGGCGAAGTCGTCCCGCTGCATGGGCAGGATCTTGCCGAGCGCGGCTCGGCGGCCGGCCTCGTCGCCTACGACGATCATCTCGCGGACGGCAACGATCCGGTCGGCATCGAAAAACATGTGCTCCGTCCGGCACAGCCCGATTCCTTCGGCGCCAAAATCACGCGCCGTCTGCACATCGTGCGGGGTTTCCGCGTTGGTCCGGACCTTCAGGCGACGCGTCTCGTCGGCCCAGGCCATGATCTTGGTAAAGTCACCCGACAGTTCGGGCAATACGGTCTTGACCTCCCCCACCATGATCTCGCCGGTCGTGCCATCGATGGTGAGGACATCACCCTTGGCGACCGAGCGCTTGCCGACCGACAGGCGCTGTTCGGCATAATCGATGCGGACGGCACCGGCCCCCGACACACACGGCCGTCCCATGCCGCGGGCCACGACGGCCGCATGGCTGGTCATGCCGCCGCGGCTCGTCAATATGCCCTGCGCGGCATGCATACCGTGGATATCCTCGGGGCTGGTCTCGGTGCGCACCAGGATGACCTTCGTTACGTCCGCGGCGGCGCGCTCTGCGTCATCGGCCGAGAACACCACGATGCCGGAGGCCGCGCCGGGCGAGGCCGGCAGTCCCTTGGCCAGCACGTCGCGCTCGGCGTCGGGATCGAGCGTCGGGTGAAGCAGCTGATCCAGCGACATGGGGTCGATCCGCATCAGCGCCTCGTCGTGCGTGATCAAGCCTTCGTCCGCCATATCGACGGCGATCTTCAGCGCCGCGCGCGCCGTGCGCTTGCCCGACCGCGTCTGCAGCATCCACAGCTTGTTCTGCTGGACCGTGAATTCGATGTCCTGCATGTCGCGGTAGTGGATCTCCAGACGATGAAACACGTCGGTAAGCTGCCGGAAGACCACGGGCATGGTCTCTTCCATGGATAACAGCTTTGAGCCATTGGCTTCCTGCGCCGCGACGGTCAGATGTTGCGGCGTGCGGATCCCGGCCACGACGTCTTCGCCTTGGGCGTTCACCAGATATTCCCCGTAGAACCGGTTTTCACCGTTCGAGGGATCGCGCGTGAAGGCCACGCCCGTCGCGCAATCATCGCCCATGTTGCCAAATACCATGGCCTGGACATTCACCGCCGTGCCCCAGCCGTCGGGGATGTTGTGCAAGCGGCGGTAGGTGATCGCGCGGCGGTTCATCCACGACCCGAAGACGGCGCCAACAGCGCCCCAAAGCTGCTCCTGGACATCCTGCGGGAACGGCGTGCCCAGAAATTCCATCACCTTCGCCTTGTAGGCCTCGATGACCTGGCGCCAGTCCTCGGCGTCGAGCTCAATATCGAGCATCAAGCCCTTGCGGTCCTTGTGGGCGTCGAGAAGGTCTTCGAAGTTGCCGTGATCGACGCCGAGCACGACGTCGGAATACATCTGTATAAAGCGCCGATAGGAGTCGAGGGCGAACCGTTCATCGCCGCTTCTGCGAGCCATACCTTCCACGGTCACGTCGTTGAGACCGAGATTGAGGACGGTATCCATCATACCTGGCATGGAGGCCCGGGCACCTGACCGTACCGAAACCAGGAGGGGATCTTCCGGATCACCAAAACGCGTCCCGACAACACCTTCGATAAAAGCCATGCCGGCTTCGACCTCGGCAGGGAGGGCATCAGGGTAGTTCTCGTCGTTTTCGTAATACGTCGTGGAGGCCTCGGTGGTGATCGTAAAACCCGGCGGAACCGGAAGGCCAAGGCTCGCCATCTCGGCAAGATTGGCGCCTTTGCCGCCCAACAGATCACGTAGTTCGGCGCGGCCATCCGCTTTGCCGTCTCCGAAGGTGTAAACCCAGTGTCCCATGTCGCCCTCAGCCCTCAATCTTTGAAAAATCAGCAACGCTCTCCAAGGCAGACCCGACTTGAGAGAGCAACAACAGCCGGTTCCGGCGTACGTCCGGTTCGTCACAGTTCACGGTCACGTCGTCGAAAAACGCATCGATAGGGCGGCGCAACCGCGACAGCACCGCCATGGCATCACCATACTGTTCGGCGTGAAGGCGCGCCGCAATTTCCGTCTCCGAGGCGGTCAGCGCGTCGAACAGGTCCCGTTCCGGCTGTTCGCGCAGCAGGTCGTCATCGGCACGGCCGTGATACGCCGCGCCGTCGTTCTTTTCCTCGATGCGGACGATATTGGCGGCCCGGCGATAGGCCGTCAGCAGGTTCTCCCCATCGTCGCCGGCCAGAAATGCATCAAGCGCCCCAACCCGCGCCATGAGACGCGTGAGGTCATCCTCGGCCGTGAGCGAGAAGACGGCCGTAATCCGGTCGTGACGGACACCCTGGTCACGCAGATGGACCTTGAGACGGTCGGCGATGAACTCCATGAGTTTCCCGGCCACGGCCTTCGCCGATGAGCCCGCAACCGTGGCACCATCGTACAGGCCATGAGCACTGACGAACACCTCACGAAGCTTCAGATTCAAGGCGTTCTGCAGGATGAGACGAATGACACCCAGCGCCGCACGCCGCAACGCGAAGGGATCCTTCGAGCCCGTAGGTTTCTCGTCGATCGCATAAAAGCCGACCAGGGTATCGATCTTGTCGGCCAGGGCAACGGCGATACTGACCGGCGCCGTCGGGCATGAGTCTTGCGGTCCCTGAGGCGCGTAGTGTTCCGCAATGGCCGCGGCAACTTCGGGGTGCTCGCCGTCTTCGAGGGCATAGTACCGGCCCATGAGACCCTGCAGCTCGGGAAACTCACCGACCATGCCGGCCACGAGGTCGGCCTTCGCCAAACGTGCCGCGGACCGCACGCGATCCACGTCCGCACCGGGAATGCGCCGCGCCAGGTCCGTCGCCAACGCCTGCATGCGATCGACCTTCTCATCCACCGTTCCGAGCCTGGCGTGAAAGATGATCTTGGCGAGCTCCGGCGCGCGGCTCGCCAGTGTCCGCTTGCGGTCCTGGTCCCAGAAGAATTTGGCATCGGCGAGGCGGGCGCGGAGCACCCGCTCGTTGCCCGCCACAATGGCCTGTCCGCCATCGGCCGCCGCCGTATTAACAACGACGATAAAGCGGGGCGCGAATTTGCCGTCGGCGTCCTCGAGCGCGAAGTATTTCTGGTTCACGCGCATCGTGGTCGTCATCACCTCGGGCGGGAGCGCCATGAATTCGCCGTCGATCTTCCCCAGCAGCGGCACGGGCCATTCCACCAGACCGGTGACTTCGTCCAGAAGCGCGTCGTCCTGAGTCACTTTCAGGCTCTCGGCTTTGGCTATTTTTACAGCACCTTCGGCGATCAAGCTGCGGCGTTCGGCGCGCTCCAGGATCACGTAGGCCGCGCGCAGTTTCCCGGCATAATCGGAGTATCCCGTCACCGGGAAGGGTTCAGGCGACAGGAAACGGTGGCCCGCGGTCGTATCGCCGGTAGAGATATCCGCCAACGCGAAGGGCACGACGGCCCCCTCGAACAGACAGACGATCCGATGCAAGGGCCGAACCCAGCGCATCGATCCGCTGCCCCAGCGCATGGACTTGGGCCAGGGCAGGTCCTTCAACACGCCCGGGATGAGATCGGCGAGCACGTCCGACGTGTCCCGGCCGGTGCGTTCAATGACGGCGAACAGGACCGGGCCTTTGTCGGTCTCCCGTTCCTCGACCTGATCGCGGCTGAGGCCCACTGATTTCAAAAACCCGGCGATCGCCTTTTCGGGCGCGTCCGCGCGCGGGCCCTTGCGCTCGTCGATGGCGTCGGGCTGGCGCTCCGGCAGGCCTGCGACGACAAGCATCAGACGTCGCGGCGTGACATGGGAGTCAATGGTATCGAACGCGAGGCCGGCTGCCTTGAGGGCCGCCTCCGCCAGGCGCTTGAGATCGGTAGCGGCCCGGACCTGCATACGGGCGGGGATCTCCTCGGACAATAGCTCCAGCAACAGCTCCGGCATGGGATCAGGCCTCGCCGGCCGATGGACTGAGCCACTGCTCGCAGCTCGCCCGCGCCAGAGCCCGCACCCGACCGATGTAGGCCGCGCGCTCCGTCACACTGATCACGCCCCGCGCGTCGAGCAGGTTGAACAGATGCGACGCCTTCATGCATTGATCGTAGGCCGGCAGGGCCAACCCGGCCTCGACGAGCTTGCCGCAGGCGACCTCCGCGTCCGTGAACTGACGCAGCAGCACATCGGTGTCGGCGTGCTCGAAATTGTAGGCGGAGAATTCCCGCTCGCTGCGCAGGTAGACGTCGCCGTAGGTCATGCGTCCTTCGCCTTCGACGCCATTCCAGTCCAAATCGAAGACGTTCTCGACACCCTGGACGTACATGGCGAGGCGCTCGAGCCCGTAGGTGATCTCTCCCGAAACGGGATCGCAGTCAAAGCCGCCGACCTGCTGAAAATAGGTGAACTGCGAGACCTCCATGCCGTCGCACCAGACCTCCCAGCCGAGGCCCCAGGCCCCGAGGGTCGGGCTCTCCCAATCGTCCTCGACAAACCGGATATCGTGGTTGCCGGCGTCGATGCCGATGTGGGCGAGGCTCGCCAGATAGAGGTCCTGGATGTCATCGGGCGATGGCTTGAGGATGACCTGGAACTGATAGTAATGCTGCAGCCGGTTGGGGTTTTCGCCGTAGCGCCCGTCGGTGGGACGCCGTGAGGGCTGAACATAGGCGGCCCTCCAGGGATCCGGCCCCAATGAGCGCAGCGTGGTCGCGGGATGGAAGGTCCCCGCGCCGACTTCCAAATCATAAGGCTGCAGCACGACGCAGCCCTGGTCCGCCCAGAATCCCTGCAGCGCCAGAATCAAGTTCTGAAAGGAATGTACGGAGGGGACGGAAGCCGCCATCTCACGGTTCCTCAACGGTGTGGAATCAGGTCTCTGCAGGGGGTGCCGGCTCGCGGCGAAAAGTAGCCGTGGACCCGCGGCCGGTCAAGGAAGGTTTCACGCGCGCCTCTCACCCATGCGGACAGTCGGCGCGATCGCACGCTGCGGCAGAGTCGGGGGCAACGTAGGTGCCGCAGACCTCACACTTCTGGAGGTCCTCCACGGTGGGCGCGGCAGCAGACCGATCGCGGGGCCCGGCAGCCGATTTGGACGGGCCCGTGAGGCGCCCAAGGTATTTGAAGCCGTACCACACGGCGAAGATGACCGCCGCGGTGAGCGCGATCTTGGAGAGGCTTAATCCGAACATGGGGAGGGTGCTTCCAGATTTACTTCAACCACAAAGTCACCGCGGGTGTTCTGGTGCCGGAGCCCTTCGGGGTCCGGCACCGGGATACTCTCAGGGTCCTTGTCGTCAACACCTCACAGGCCGAAGCGGGACCAGAGGGTGCGGGTTTCGACGGCGGAGATGAGTTGGTCGGCCCAATTGCCGGGCATCATGGGGGTGTCCGGGAGGGTCGTGGCGGTGCCGCTGAATCGGCGGCGCATCAGACGGCTCAGCAGTCCAGGTTCCCGGCCCAGAACCTTGAAACGCACGTCATCGCCGTAGCGTTCGCGCATGACCGAGCGGAGGTCACCGATGCCGTCAATCAGGCCGTGTTCAAGGGCCTTGCGTCCGGTCCAGATTTCGCCCGAGAAGGCCTGGCGCTCGGCCAACGTGAGTTTTTCGCCGCGCCGCTCCCGCACGGTATCCTTGAAGGCCTCGAATATATTTTTCTGCAGGGCCATCAGGCGCCGCACGTCGGCCGGTTTTTCGGGGCTGAATGAGTCCATCAAAGATTTCTTGTCGCCCTGGGTGTGGAGGCGGCGTTCGACACCGAATTTCTGCATCAGCTCGACGAACCCGAAGCTCGAGGCGACTACCCCGATGGAGCCGATAATCGAGCTTTCGTCGGCGAAGATCTCATCGGCCGCGCAGGCGAGCCAATAGCCGCCCGATGCCGCGACGTCCTCAGTGAAGGCCAGGACGGGAATATTATTCTCGGTGGCCAGCGCGCGGATGCGGCGGAAGATGAGACTGGTCTGGGCCGGTGAACCACCCGGGGAATTGATGGCCAGCGCCACGGCCTTCAGGCGCCGTTGACGGAACGCGGCCTCGATGTGCGGAGCGAGCGTCGCCAGGTTCAAACCGGCATGCAGCCGCGACGATGTGGCGATCACGCCGGATAGCTGCAGCACGGCGACCACGGGGGCGCGTCGCGCGACGCGATGCAGCCAGCGCCGGGGGGTCGATATTAAGGGGTTGTCCGTCATCAGGCTTCAAATGTAGTGCGTTATGCTGTGGATTGAAATCCGGGCCGGAATTCGGGCATCGATCCTGGGGTGGGCATTTTGAAGTAGGACACAGAGGGCAGCTCGATAGCGGGAAGTTGCGGTGCGTTCTGTCGCACTTGTTTCAAGTGGAGTCATTGGGTGTTTGGTCGAGGCGCTACGCGCCTCATCAAACAGAAAAACGGTCCCATCAACTCAACGAGTCCAGTTATCGAGTTCCACAACCCGTAAACGCAACCCCTCGGCGTCCTCGGTGTCAAAATATAAAATCGTCAGAGGTCCAGCGCGGCGGCGTCGCGGAGGATGGTTTGGGCGGCGGGGGTGTAGGTGCCGGTTTCCTGGTGGAGGATGAGGCCGGCGGAGAGGCGGAGGGGGGTCTCGCGACCGACGGTGGCGCGGACGATCAGGCGTTTGGCGTCCGCCCCGGCCTTGGGCCAGAGGGGGTAGACGATCAGGGCGCCACAGGACGCGCTCAGCGCCTGCACCACGTCATCGAGCCGATCGGCCCGGTGAATGACCGTAACGGTGCCCGGCGGCTTGGTCCCGCGGACGCAAATGCTCAGCCAGGATGCGAGATCGATATCCTGTTCCACGGTGGCGATGGCTTTCGTGGACGAGGGCGGGATGCGGGAATCGGCGGCCCGGAGATACGGCGGGTTGGTCATGACGTGGTCGAATGCCACCGGCTTCAGGTTCGCGGGCGGTGCGGTGATATCGCCGGCCACGAACCGGACGGCTTTCGATAACCCGTTCAGCGCGGCGTTCTCGTGGGCCAACGCCGCGAGGGCCGGCTGGACTTCGATGCCGGTTACCTGGCAACCGGGCACGCGGTGGGCCAGGCACAGGGCGGCCGCGCCGACCCCGGCCCCGACGTCGAGAATCGTCTCGCCCGGATGAGCCGGAACGGCGGCGGCAAGGAGGATGGGATCGATGGCCACCCGATAGCCGTCGGCCGGCTGGCGCAGCTGCACGTGCCCGCCGAGCAGCGCGTCTTCGGTCGTCGCGGCGGCGGGCGGATCAGGTGAGGTCGGTGCAGTCATAATCGATCTCCGCCGCATCGAGCAGGCGGCGGGCGCGGATGATGTGATCGTCGTGCACCATGACCCGGCGGGGAATGGCCGAGATGCTCCCCTCCATCATGGACATGTGGGAATCGAGCACGATCAGCTCGATTCCATCGTCCCCAAGCAGGGCGCGCAGCCACGAGATGAGCACCGGGTCGTTTGTGCGCAACAACTCAATCATTGGGATCGCAGCCGTTCCATCATGGGGGCAGGGTTGCCGTCAAAGAAGTGCATCACTATGCTCGCCCGCGCTTCCAAACAAGGTCAAGTATGGAGTCGGTCGTGGCCACAGTCGTCACTCTGACGCAACAGCCGGAGCCGCCATCACGGCAGGCGTTCGACAACTTGAAGACCCTCGTCGGGGAGGACCTCGCGCAGGTCAACGAGGTGATCCTCACGCGCATGCACAGCCGCGTGCCGCTGATCTCCGAACTCGCGGGTCACATCATCGCCGCCGGGGGCAAGCGCCTGCGACCGTTGATTACGCTGGCCTGCGCGTGTATGTGCGGGTACGCCGGCACGCGCCACGTGAAACTGGCGGCCTGCGTCGAATTCATCCACACGGCGACCCTGCTGCACGACGACGTGGTCGACAAAAGCGATCTGCGCCGGGGCAACGCCACGGCCAATGCGGTCTGGGGCAACCAGGCCAGCGTCCTGGTCGGCGACTTTCTGTTCAGCCGCGCCTTCCAGCTCATGGTCGAGGACGGCTCGCTCAAGATCCTGGATATCCTCTCCACGGCGTCCGCCGTCATCGCCGAGGGCGAGGTCCTGCAGCTTTTGACGACCAACGATACGGCGACCACCGAGGACGCCTACCTCGAGGTCGTCTCGGCCAAGACGGCGGCCCTGTTCGAGGCCGCCGCGCGGATCGGCGCCGTCGTCGCGGATCGCCCGCGGGCCGAGGAGGACGCGCTTGAATCCTTCGGCCGCAATCTCGGCATCGCCTTTCAGCTGATCGACGACGTGCTCGATTATTCGGCCCACCAGGCGACCCTCGGCAAGACCGTCGGCGATGACTTCCGCGAGGGCAAGATCACCCTGCCCATCGTGCTGGCCTTCCGCCGTGGCAACGAAGCGGAACGGGAATTCTGGAAACGGACGCTCGAGGCCGGCGACCAGACCGACGATGATCTCCCGCAGGCCATCACCTATCTGAACGCCCACAAGGCGCTCGCCGACACCATCGAGCGGGCCCGCCATTACGGTGCCATGGCCCGCGACACGCTCGGCATTTTCACCGACAGTGAGGTCAAAAAGACGCTGATCGACGTCGTCGATTTCTGCGTGGATCGGGCGCACTGATCCCGCCTACGCTCCGAACGGAGCTTCGGCGCGCCTTACGGAGGTGTGGGGCCGGACCCACCTCCTTGCGGGCAGACCCACCCAGCGTTATAAGTTCGCCCTTCTCGGGGAGTAGCTCAGCCTGGCAGAGCACCACGTTCGGGACGTGGGGGCCGGAGGTTCAAATCCTCTCTCCCCGACCACTAAATATCAGAGGCTTAGCCTATATCAAGTTAAGCCTCTTTCTGTTGGGGTAACATTTGGGGTAACAAAATTCCTTCAAATAAAGGCTGCCACGCGAATTGCAAATAGGGGTCCCACAAATCTCTGGTCAGCAAAAAGCCGCTAGAAAGCGACCCCGGGGTGAGGAACTCAAGGTCTCGGGCACATTTTGCTGAATCTGAAAATTCTGAATACGCGAGAGATTTCGTTCTGGGTTGCAGCGTCTAGCGGAAGTGACAAGCTCAATGGTCTGATTTCCGCCTGAAAGCGGACTCTATTTGGGTAGGGCCGGAATGTCCGCTAATAGCCAGAAGCGGACATTCGCAGGTGTCTGGTTAGACACCCTGCTTTCTCGTGGAAGCGGCACCTTTGAGGGGTCGACAACCCCTCTTCTCATTCAGAGGCCCGTCTCGCAGCGAGCGTCAGGCGGTTGATCTAGGGTTACGTATTCCGTCCAGGGTGAAGCGGACGACGTCGAGGTGTCCGGCCATGTAGCCCTTCGACACGTGCACGAGATGCGCTGCCAATTCTTTGTGCAGCCTCGGCAGAGCGTGGAACGGCACCGAGGAAATCGCATGATGCTCGACGTGGAGCGGCATGTTCCAGTTGAGCCAACGCAGCGGTGCGATGGTCAACATGGTTCGCGTATTCTTGAACATGTCCGGCTCCAGCTCACATCCGGTGTGCTCACTGATCCGGATCATGCGTTGGAAGGGTTCACCCACCAGGCAGGGAATGAACCAATAGATCAACGCCGCCCAAGACTGGAAGTACACGCTGACTGCGATCACCAGCGCATAGACGCTCCAATACGCCCAAGCATCGCGCTGAACATCGGGTATCCGGTCTTCAGGGAAATAGGTCTTTTCGCCTTCTGATATCCGCCCGAAAGGATGAAAGATCAGCCGCCAGGCCTTGAGTTGCAGGGAGGGGATCGCTGACGCGTAGTAGACGTAACCCCAAAACGTCTCGGCCATCAGAATGCGTTGCGGGTCCTTCTCTAAATCCTGGGTATGCGCGTGATGCGCCATGTGCTCGAGGCGAAATATCGTCTTCATGTAGAAAGTGGCAACGCCCGACGCCCAGAAAACACTTTCGTTCAGCCATCGGCTCTTGAATGCATTGCTATGCGCGGTTTCGTGGAACGGGGCAAACAACGCCGTGATTACATAGCCGTGCACGAGCATCGCGAGAACTACCCACCATGTGCCCAGGGAGAGATACAGCAAGTACCCCGTGGTACCCATAACACCGAGGTGGTAGGCCAGATACATCAGGCCCGGGCCATCCTTCAACTCGTTGAGCTGGTTACGCGTTTGCCGCGATACGATTTGGTTGATTGGCGCCATCGCTACACGCCTGTGGTGTTGACGGCGAACACAAAGGTGCGATCAACAGTTGCGTCCCGTTCGTACACGGCCCTCCAGCGCGCATCGTCTGTATCGATCCTGGTGTCCTGGTTCATCGTGACCTCCATCCTTGGCACAGAAGATAGGGCTCTCATCCGGAAAGCGACACCCGATTCTTGCGATCAAATCTCTAAGAGGCCTGGAAACACGAAAACACCGCATTTCCCAGATGATCATGCGACCTGAGGCGCTCGGGCTAAGATTCTGATTTAATGGACATCGCCAGACTCGAAAGTGGCCGAAACCGATCCGTCGGTGCCCAATTCGGATTGCTACTGTTCCACTGCCGCCTGATAGCGGCGTACCAGCCAGTCCTGCAGCCGACCAATCGTCTTCTCGAGGTTGGACAGGCGTCCGCGAGGCGCAAAACGGGATTCGATGCCCACTTGATAGCGCTTCCAACCTTCAAGATCCTCAATCACCGTGGAATGGAGATCCTCCTTCTCCATCTCCCAACGCTCCACGAACCCGGGATCAGCCAGGGTGGATTCAGGAAATGCCCAGGATACGCCAAGGAAGGAGGCTGTCGGACCTGCCGGGAGCCAGACCCAGTACTTCACCTTGTCTGGCATGGCTACGATCAGAAGGTTTGGCGCCACCATGATGTAGGCCATCCGTGAGCGCTGACGCTCAGTCAAATCGGGCAGGATCGGGTGCAGGGCCTTACCGGTGCGGGTCGGGCTGGCGTCCGCGTGCTGGCCAATCAACTCGTAGGCCATGATGCCGTTTTCCGCATCGTTGTATTCGCAGTCTTCATCGACCGCGGAGGGCGGCACGGGAAACATCTTCCCGAAGGACCGGGCATGAAGATATGTGCAGTGGTAACACTCATCCGCATACATCTTCCAATTCCAGTCGTTGTGTTCCGGCTCCAGCGGGACGTACGCTCTGAGTTGCGACAGGCGGTAGTTCGCAAGTTGGTCCTTGAGCTTCACGAGCCGTCCGACCAGGGCCGGAATAGAGTCATCGAAGGTAACGAACAGGAAGCCCTCCCACACCTCAGAGCGGATCTCGGGTAGACAGACCTCGCCGATTTCGAACGTCGGGTCGTCATCAAAACCGGGCGCGAAGGTGAGCGCCCCCGTGAGTTCGTAAACCCACGAGTGCATTGGGCAGCGAATACGCTGGAAATTGCCGCTGCCCTCGGCCAGAAGCTGCCCCCGATGTTGACAGACGTTGGACAACACTCGGACCGTGCCGTCCTGTTGTCGGACGATCAGCAACGGCTCGTTGCCGACGATAATAGTGTAGAAGTCACCAGAGTCGGGGATGTCCGTTACGCGGCCGATGCAAAACCAGTCATGCCCCCAAACGGCGTCGAGCTCAAACCGGTAGAACTCGGGATCCCAAAAACATTTAGGCGGAAGGGCGACTGTCTGACCAAAGGCCGTAGTGCTCTTGACGAATTCCTCTATGGGAATCGGGGACTGAACCGTCATCGGGTCGTTCCATCTATTAACTCGTTGAGCTGGTTACGCGTTTGCCGCGATACGATTTGGTTGATTGGCGCCATCGCTACACGCCTGTGGTGTTGACGGCGAACACAAAGGTGCGATCAACAGCTGCGTCCCGTTCGTACACGGCCCTCCAGCGCGCTTCGTCTGT
>Ga0315339_1002483_pt1 | contig 13953 bp, 16 predicted proteins | sample ASW17metaG_FD_204514 | JGI IMG/M metagenome (GOLD analysis project Ga0315339, IMG submission 204514) | Ammonia-oxidizing marine archaeal communities from Pacific Ocean, United States - ASW #17 | ecosystem: Environmental > Aquatic > Marine > Oceanic | place: USA: California | collected 2016-12-05
CACGCACAGACTGGGGTTTTGCGACCGAGCCGGTTAAAGGGTTGAATGCCCGGTCACTCGCTTATCCCCGTGGTCGATTACTTGGCGGGTGTTCGTCTATAAATGGAATGATCTACATGCGGGGCCAAGCAAGGGATTATGACCACTGGCGTCAGCTTGGTAATTCAGGATGGAGTTGGGATGACGTTTTGCCCTATTTCCTTAAGTCTGAGGACCAGGCTGCCGTTCCCATTGATGACTTGCATGGAGAAGGGGGCGAATGGCGAGTAGAAAACCAGCGCCTGAGCTGGGAAATTTTGGATGCCTTCCGCGACGCGGCTGGGCAGGCGGGGATCCCCAAGACTGATGACTTTAACCGCGGCAACAACGAGGGGTGTGGGTATTTCCACGTCAACCAGCGACGAGGCTGGCGCTGGAGTACTTCCAAAGGGTTTCTGGACCCGGCCAAAGGCCGGACGAACCTTCACGTCTTAACCCAGGCTCAGGTGAAAAAGCTAACAATTAAAAATGGACGGGCCACGGGTTTGATCTTGCAGCTCAATGGCGAAGATGCAGTGATACATGCTTCTAAGGAGGTGATCCTAGCGGCAGGTGCCATCGGTTCGCCGCAACTGTTGCAGTTGTCGGGCATTGGTCCGGCCCCATTACTGAGAGAACATGGCATTGAGGTAATACGCGATCTTCCTGGCGTCGGCGAAAATCTGCAAGATCATCTTCAGGTGCGATGTGCCTACAAGGTACAAGGTGTACAGACTCTAAACGAACGGGCAAACAGTCTCATTGGGAAATTTGCGATGGCCCTGGAGTACGCCGCCTTCCGCAGCGGCCCAATGTCCATGGCTCCATCTCAACTTGGGGCCTTTGCTAAATCAGATCCCGCACTGGAGACTCCCAATCTACAATATCATGTTCAGCCGCTGACCCTCGACAAGTTCGGTGAGCCGCTTCATCCGTTTCCCGCTTTCACTGCCAGCGTTAGCAACCTCAGACCCGAAAGCCGTGGTTACGTTCGCATTAAGAGCCAGGATCCGCTTGCCAAACCGGCCATCCAACCGAATTACCTGTCAACACCGACCGACCGAAGGATCGCTGTCGACTCCATCCGGCTTACCCGCCGGATCATCTCGCAACCCGCCCTACAACGATACGCGCCAGAGGAGTTCAAGCCAGGCATTCAGTTCCAGAGTAACGAGGAGCTGGTGACCGCTACTGGTGACATCGCGACCACGATCTTTCACCCTGTCGGTACGTGCAGAATGGGTATCGACGATATGTCCGTGGTCGACGAAAGCCTCAGAGTTCGAGGGATTGATGGTATTCGGATCGTTGACGCATCCGTGATGCCAACGATCACTAGCGGTAACACGAACTCCCCTGTCGTGATGATTGCCGAAAAGGCTTCCGATATGATCCGGGAAGGTCGAGCGTAATGACGTTGACAAATTGATTCCAGTGATCGCTGCATCTCTCGAATTTGGCTTTTAGGATATTTTAGACGAATGGCTCTTCATGATCACAAGGCAGCGGGTGAAAAATGTGAGCGCCGTTTCTATCTGTTCAGGCGTTGCCTCACCATGGGGGCCGGGCGTCATTAGAAGGCGTTTATCGTCTCCGGGAATGGCATCGTAAATTTTAAGCGCGCCCTCAAGCGTAAAGAAATGGTCTTCTGTTTTGTGCATAAAGAGGATAGGGCAATCGACTTGACCTGCTGCCTCAACCAAGATGTTGCTGTTTGGATAATTCACGCCCCACATACCAACAACCGCCGCACTGATCCGCGTATCGGCCGCCAAGAGTGGAAGCCCAAATGCCGTGCCCATGGAGAGCCCAAAGTAACCCACAGGAATTCCTACTAACTTTGGTTCACTCAGCAACACCGTAAGCGACGCCTGCCAGTCTGCGAGCATCTTAGCAACACCGTTCCCTGGGGATTTCCAGAGGTCGAGAAAATCGTTCTGGGTATCGCTGGGCTCCGGCGACCGGTCACCCCGCCTGGCACCATGCAGAGGACCGTCGATGGCGGCCGCAGCAAAACCGTTTCGTTCCACGGCTTCTGCGATAAATTTAAGGGTCGTGACTTCGCGTTTGTGGCGGGATCCGCCATGGCCGACCAGGATTAAGGCCTTTGGTCGTGCGTCTGCGGGCAACCACAAGGCGCCCGGCACCTCACCCCCGTCATGGCGTGATAAGAAATCACGGGTCGGTGCGGATCCGGTATCCGACACGACATCGGTCCATACAACATCGCTCACGGCTACACCTGCTCCCATAGGTTTTTAAGTGTTGATCCCGGCGGTGAAGCTGTAGCCGATGTCTTCCAGTTTGTGGACCACCGCATCGCCGAATTGTTCGCGCAATTCCTCTCCCAACCTAGGAGCGAATTCAACATCGCGTAGGCGGTTCTCGTTGCCTTGCAAGATAACGTAGAGTAGCCCCTTCTCGTCGTTGATGTTCTCAAACCGGCGCATGACGCCGGGCGGTATAGAGATGGTGTCGAACAAATTGAGCTCAATCCCATGTTCCGCATTGTCTCCCCATTCAATGCGAAATCGCCCTTTGATACAGGTAAAAGTTTCTGTTGAATTTTGATGTACGTGCAGGGCTGGCCCGTTGCGGGGTTCACATTCGGCGATTACGACGGCAAAATTCTTCGGCCCTGAAATAGGACCCCCTTTGCCTCCCGCCCCCCACGGTGTGTCAGACGCGGTAGGGTCTGCGATAACAGTCTTTGTCGCCCGCGCGGTCATTCGTTCACGTGCTTCCGGCGGAATGTTATTTCCAGTCTTTGCCTTGTTCGCGACCAGATCATCAAATCGCGCGATATTATGGGTCATTTCTTCAGGGGAGATATCGACGGTTTTCATGATTACGCTCATTCTTCAAATAAATTTCTAAGACGCTTGCCTGCAAAAGTCAGGCAGGGAGAATGCTAGGCGATAGGTGGAAGCTTGGCTAGGTATATTTTTGATATACTATTGGACCGTTTAGATCTCTTAATGTCTGCTATTAGCCATTAGCAGACATTTCTTCTTTGTCCAAATAACGTCCGCAATTCACCGTGAGCAGTTGTCGTCATTTATTTGAATGTGTACGAACGGCCTCCTCGAACTCGTCGACATCAAAATAGAGAGGTCCCATACCGCCCTGATAGGCTATTTTTCCATCAGGGCCGATCAGGTAGAGACGGTCGGGCCAGGATATATACTTTTCCTCGGCTTCATTCTCCATATTGTCCAACAACATTGGGAAAGAAAAATTATAGCGGAGCATACAGGCCGCTGCGATTTCAGCGCGCTCGTCAGATGTTGTCGGCTGTTCAAAAATTACGTCCTCGTCCAGATTACGGAGGACTTGATCTTCTCCCTCAGCATGGGCTTCGCGAATATAGACGCTAAAGAATTTAACTTTGTCTCCATGGGATTTTGCCAATTCATCGAGGCGCACGGCCCCGTCCCGGAATGGCGGTCAGGTGTAAGATCCAAATATAAGGCCAATAGGGGTGCCAAAATTCGGGGATAACCGCATCATCTTGCCTGTCCGTTTTCCATGATCGTCCAGCTTTTCGAGTTCAAAATCTGGTGCGCTATCACCTACCTTCGGTGATTTTTCACGGTCACGAATAACCCGCTTCTCGATAAAGCTGCGGAGTTCATCCCGAGTCATGCCACGGGTTTCGAGCCACTTCTCGGCGGCATTAACCACGATTTTTTCAAACTTTTCAGGTAATTCAATCGGCATAATCCAAGCTCCTTCCAATTTGCCTATGTTTAATTCAATAATTTATCTATAAGATAAACTTAATCTAATTTGATGAAAAATACATAATTCTTATCCTTAACCTTAGAAAAATTTAACAATGAGTGATTTTTCCGACCTTCCACCTCTCAACGCCCTTCGCGGTTTTGAAGCCGTTGCTCGACATATGAGTTTTAGTGCTGCCGCTCAGGAACTCCGAATCACATCGGCAGCCGTCAGTCAGCAAATTAAAAACCTGGAAGATTTTCTTGGGGTGCAGGTTTTCAGTCGCCTGGGCCGGCGCATTCAATTCACGGAGGCAGGTCGTCAAATACTGCCCGGCGTTGAAAAAGGATTTAGTAATTTGGCAGATGCGGTGCGACCATATTTGAATCCCGTATCTGCCGACTACCTGTCGTGCAGCACTGTTGGCGCTTTTGCCGCACGTTGGTTGGTGCCTCGGCTCCCCGGTTGGACGACCCTGTACCCTGATATCGATGTGCGTATATCTGCGACGGGCGAAGTGGTTGAATTTGAAAGAATGGGCATTGATGTGGCGATTCGACTGGGGACGGGTGAATGGGGAGAGCATTATACGGAATTGCTTTTACCTGAAGAAGTCGTTCCTCTTTGCAGTCCCGACCTTCTTGACAGCGATAGTCCTTTGCGTGAACCGGGCGACCTATGCCATCATCAACTTATCCACTTCACTCCTCCATTCGGACAACTCAATACGAAATGGGCAGATTGGATGGAAATCGCTGGCGTCGAAAACATTGATCCGTCTCACGGGCTATTTTTCAATGAAGGAACAGTCGCACTAAACGCAGCCACACGCGGTCAAGGTGTCGTTCTCGCCCCTCGTGTATTGGCGGCAGAGGAACTATCGCTTGGCACATTGCTAATTCCATTTGAAACCAAACTGCCGACCGACCTAGCATGGTACGTTGTTATGCCAAAACAAAACTTAAATCGGCCCGAAGTTGCTGCGTTTCGAGACTGGCTGATTGGTGAGGCCGGAAAACCCTCATAAAAAAACAAAGCGAGTGCTGCTGCAAAATGACTGGGTCATTAAACAGTTTCAATGGTTTTGTGAGCACTGACGATCAAGTCGGTGTGTGCAATATTCTGTCCCTCCTCAAATCAGAGCTGACTGCTTCAAAGACCGGGAAATCGAACAAGCCCCCGAAGTATCATAAGGTGATGATGACATAAAGTGGGAAAGAATTGAAGTTAGTTGGTGGGTTAGGGGTAAGGTTAGAATTCTGAATCAATTTTGGTAAAAGACATATTTTGGAGAGTTATAGATGCCAAATCTTATGGTTGGGAAAAATCAAGTTCATTACGAGCAGGTGGGAGAAGGACAAGGTCTGGTCTTACTGCCGACACTGCTAGCAGAAATGACAGTTTATGATGAAGTAATTGATGAACTCAGTAGTCAGTTCAGCGTCACTCGCATAAATTTTCCAGGCTTTGGCTCCTCAACTGGTCCGATTGATCAAACAATTGAGTCATATGCGGACTTGATTGCGGCTACGATGAAGACCCTCTCTTTACCAGCCGAGACAAATTTAATTGGTAATGGGTTTGGTGGGTTTGTTGCCGGTACCCTTGCGATTAATCATGGTGATATAATTAATAAACTTGTGTTAGTTGATACCGGGCCGGGTTTTCCTGAAGCAGCTAAAGAACCATTAAGGATTTTGGCAAAGAAAGCTAAAGGTGAGGGAATGATCTCAGTCCTGGACGCCGCTATAAAAAGAATGTTCCCAGAAGATTTTATTGCTCAGAACCCCTCAATCGTGGAGCGACGTCGAAGTCATCTTGTGGAGGCCAACCCAGACCTTTTTGCGAATGCTGCGTTGTCACTTAACTCATTAGATAATCGACCAAAATTAGGTGAGATTAAAAATCCTACATTAATATTAGTTGGTCTCGCGGACGCAACAACGCCACCCGCCCTCTCATACGAACTCCATGCAGGAATTTCAGGCTCGGATCTCAAAGAGCTGCCTGGCGTAGGTCATTGTCCGCAACTTCAAAACCCGTCGGCATTCTTGGAGGCCGTCATACCGTTTTTGAGTTAAAAAAAATATTTTTAGATCTATTTCCATAAGTAAGGAAAAACGTTGGATCTATTGGACGTTATAGCTGCAATTATAGTGGCCGCAACCAAAGGAGAATGAATATGAAAGCAGCCACCCTCGGTGAAAATGGCGTTGAAATTGCGGGAATAGATCCGCCACAACCCCAATCCAATCAGATTCTGGTGAAAGTGCGTGGGTGCTGGCTCAACCGGTCCGACTTGCTGGAAACCCAAGGCCAATCCTTCGGCCATCTCGGAGGTAACACGAAAGTGCTTGGCGGGGTGTTCGCGGGCGAGGTGATTGAATTTGGAAGTGAGGCCAAGGGTTTCTCGGTTGGTGACCGGGTGATGTGTCGTGGCGGTTCTGGTTGGGCCGAATACGCCGTAGCCAATTGGCGTCGGACTGTTCCGGTCCCTTCCGGCGACATTCCGTGGGAACAGGCAGCGTGCACGCAGGGGGCCGTGCAGACAATGCATGATTGCATAGTCACCAACGGGCGCTTCACCGCCGGTCAATCGATTCTCATCCTGGGTGCCAGCAGCGGTGTCGGTCTCATGGGCCTGCAGGTAGCGCGCGTCTAGCCGAATTTGGCGCCGACCTGTCACTTAATTCCAGCAACGACAGATGGCTCGAACAAGTTCTCGAGGCGACGGACGGTAACGGTGTCGATGTCACCATCGATATGCTGTCGGGTGAGTTCGTCAACAAGAATATGGAGGCCACCGCGATCCACGGGTACATCATCAATATTGGCAGGCTGGCTGGGATGAATGGAGAATTCAACTTCGACAGGCATGCTGCTCGCCGTCTTCACTATATTGGCACGACAGGTCGCACGCGCTCGATGGATGAGCATGCCGAGGTGCTCCGGCGGGCGAACGATGAACTGGGAGGTGCTATCGAGCGGGGAGAAATCCGGTCGCTAATCGACAAGGTGTTCCCGCTGGAAGAGGCCACCCAGGCACTAGCGCGGATGAATGCCAACGAGCATTTTGGCAAGATTGTGTTGTTACTCGGTGATTAAACGAGTCTCGTTCCCCGCCTAAAATGATTAGCTACCTTTCCTTCTAAGTTATTGAGTCTAAAAAGTGTACCCGGTGCCTTTTAAGCAGAGGTATCAATATTCCACCCGGCTTCGACTGTCACGGGACGTTCATCACGCTACTAATCCTCCAGCCAACGCAAGCGCCCGGGCCAGTCATCAACGAGGCGCTGGAACAGAGGATCGATCTTGTTGCCCGCTGCAGCATCCTCGGCCAATGGGCCAGGTTCATCATTAAAGGATAGGAGAGATAAATCAGTCATGCGCATGGGATATAAATATCCATCTAAGTGATCGCATTCATGTTGCAACAACGCCGACCAGGTGCCGAAGGCTTCTTGTTCGACGTTTTTACCGTCCAAGCTTTGATAGGCGATCTTTATGATCGGCCAACGGGGAACCTTACCGTGTAGCCCGGGGATCGAAAGGCATCGTTCCCAGTATGACTGTTTTTCCTCATCCAACGGCGTGATCACCGGATTGACCATGATCGTCCACGGCACCGGACCAAAACCAGAGCCATCGGGGATACGCGAAGCGATCATGCGGTAAACTACCACCCGTTGGCTGATAAAAACCTGATTGGCGGCTAACCCGCTGGCGCCAATATCCTCCAAGGTATCTCGCATATCGGCGGCTAATTTAGCAATTTCCGGTGCCATGGGGTCAGCGACCGGAGCGGCAGGCTTACGCAAAACTGGGTTGCCCATTTTAGCAATCCGTAAAACGGCCATATTTAGTCTCCCTTAGTCGAGTATCTTGCAAAAGCTACCAGCAACTTGAAACCTAATTCTTTTCCCTGGCTACTATAGGTGTCATCACGTTGACGGCCACGTTTTTTACGCCTCATCGCCGTCAGACTCCACTGAAATTTATAAAAAGTGTCACCAAACTGTTAATCAGATCATTCAAATAGTACATAGCTGGTTTGCCCTAGAAAAATCCGAAATATTGCATGGGTGGAGGGATCAACTAACACCACTCTTTGATCGCAAACCTGATTATTTAAAGGTCAGCACACATGGAAGGAACTGACTTTGAACGATTTTGCTGAAAATGAATTCAATGGGGCTGACGATGCTGCCGTATATTGTGAAGACCATGAAAACGTGGGTAATACCGTACGCCTCGACCATTTCAGCCAAAACAATTGCGCCGGTTTTTAGCGCCATGTTGGGTTCTCCTATTATCCTGTGTGTTGAACAATTAATTATTTAATTGCGAGTGGGTTTATTGGGGAACCTACAGCACCTGTAATCGGTAATGCCGGTGCAACAAACATAAATTCATAGGTATTGTCCTCTAAACAGTCTTCTGCGAGGTCTTTTACGTAAAAAATTTCTCCCATTGTAAGTCCCATGATCGGGATTGTTATCCAGTGCCACGGTTGATTAATACCCTCTTCGCTCTCGTTAGGTCGTACTTCACAACCCCAGGTGTCAGATGCCAAACCAGCAATTTCTTTTCCTTGAACCCATTCTAATGTCTCGAAAGAAAATCCTGGAGCATCGCCACCAGGATATCCGTCCCAGCTGCCTTCTTTAAGTTTTGTCTCCATTTGGCCGGTTCGAACGATGACAAAATCACCTCGACCAACTTCGACGCCATGGGTTTCCGCCGCTTCTTCCAGGTCGGCGCATGTAATTCCATATCCATCTTCTAGGGCATCTTGTTGTTTTACCTTGGGTAAATCCAAAAAAACTCCTCGGCCGACCATCTTATTTTTCGTTTTTTCAATACCGCATTTTTGTGCACCGGCTGATGTGACTTCCCGACAATCATAGCCATTCCACATATGGTCTTCATAAAAGACGTGACCTAGACCGTCCCATTGAGTTCCACATTGTAAGGGTAATACCACCATATCGTCAGATGCGCGAATGCCACGGTGATCTAAAACCCCAGAATAAGCGTCGGTACCTGTGCGTAACATTGTGTGTACCGGATTAATTCGACCCATAGCTGGGTATGTCGACTTAGCCCCCTGAGGTCCGTTATTATCAAAGTTAAGGGCTAATGAAATCACTTTTCCCTTTTTTACCAACTGGGAAGCTTTGATGATATCTTCAGGTGAAGTGTAGTTTAGGGTTCCTATCTCATCGTCAGAACCCCATTTTCCCCAATTCTTAAATTTTTCAGCTGCCAGTTTTAAATCTTCTTTCGTAATTATCTTGTTTGACATTTTTTATCCTAAGAAACTAATGTTGTTTTTATCCAATTACAAAAACTATAAGTGCAATTTTACTATGGTCATAATCACCTAGGGCTATTTTTGCGTTAGCCATAATGGCTTCCTCTCTTTAGTACTTTGAATCAAATGTTCGGAGGCACAAGCGGAAATTCAAATTCCCGACTCGTCAGGTGATTCATCCTCTAATATGCCATACCGCCGCGCGGCCATGATAGCATCGGGGGTCCCCAGGAGGCGATTGAACTCCTCCATCGGCAGGAGTCGTTCCTCGGCGTTTAGAATCGCTCCTTGGGTTCTGATTTCGCCTAGAAGTTCACGGAATGTCTGGAGGCATGCTAGAAGTCCATGGTTGTGATAGATTGAGACCGTAACGCCGCAGTCCCGCATCTGATTGTTAGTGACGTTGGCTGGTGTAATGGCCATGAGTGGAACACCCGTCGCCGTCTTCACCCGCTGTACCTCGGGAAGCGGCAGACGCGGAATGAACAGGAGGTCGGAACCCGTCGCCGCGTAGGCCTTCGCGCGCTCAATTACTTCGTCGAGTGGCTTGTCGACAACACAACCGTCACACCGAGCGATGATTAAAAAGTTGTGGTCTTGACGAGCCTCCAAAGCGGCGCGCAGTCGCTGGACCATGGCCTCGATCGGAATCAATGCCCCAGACGGATCGTGGAAGTGCTTGCCAGGTATGTGGTCCTCGATGTGTATTGCGGCGACTCCCGCACTCTCGAAAAGCTCAACTGTGCGCTGAACGTTCAACGGGGTTGAACCAGCGTCGTCCACGTCGCAGATCACTGGGATCTTGACTGCGGTCGCAATGCGGCGAGCGTGATCCCAGAGCTCGGTTGTGGTGATCAGCGAGTGATCGGGGATTCCGTGTATCGTCGCCGCGGCTGCCTGACCACCGACGTACACAGATGGGAACCCTAGGTCTTCGATCATCCGGGCGGAGATCACATCGTGAGCCCCGGGGGCGATGATGGAAGCCCGCTGCTTGACAAGAGTGCGGAGTGTCGTCTTCGGTTTCATCTCCACCTCGTCATGACAACGGCTCGGTGGTGGTTCTGGAGCCATCCTTCCTGGGTAGCCGCGCTTGGGCAGCACCGATCAGGCTGTCTCGAGATACGAGACCGGCTAGCCCTTCTTCCGACATCCCTTCCGTTCCCGGAGGTTGGGTCGGAATTACGAAGTATCGAATCTCGGCTGTGCTGTCGACAACGTGGACCACCGTGCGTACGTCCAGGTAGAGACCGAATTCCCGGAGCACTCCACGCGGGTCCCTGACGGCACGCGCACGGTAGGCCTTACTCTTATACCAATCGGGCGGGATGCCAAGGATGGCGCGCGGGTAGCAAGAGCACAGGGTGCAGACGACCAAGTGATGAAGGCGTTCGGTGTTCTGAAGCGCCACAAGAGTCGTGAGTGTCCCAGTGTCGATGTTAAGTTCGGAAATCGCAGCCTTTGCATCGGCGAGCAGGCGACGCGTGAAGACAGGGTCGGTCCACGCCTTTGCTACGATCCTACCGCCGAGGGCTTCACCACGGGCGTCCATGTCCTCAACACCGCGATGAATGTCGTCGACCGTGCAGATACCTTCTTGGACTAGAATTTCTTGAATCGCGTCGATCCGCCACTCATATTCGCTCGTCCCGTGATCCGAGGCGTGCTCGTGGGTATGAGTCCTCTGGGGGCTACCCGAAAACCCACGTTCTTGTGCCCTACGTTCGTTAAATTTGCGGTCGAGCATTGTCCGGCTCAAGAAACCTTTCTCAACGAGGAGTTTCTCAAGGATAATGATGTTGCGTTCGTAATGCCGGAGCCTCTCGTACTCAACAGGTTCGAGTTCCTCCGTGGCACACCGCAGTTCGTCCAGGAGCACGATACGCTTCTCGACCAAGTAGAGGATGATCGCATCAACCCGCTTCTCCCACCAAGACAGTTCGCGGTCTACTTTCGTGATCGAGCCGCTCGGCTGGCCACCAACGTCGTGAAAGTTTTCCATTACGACCTCCGTTCGCCGGTCGTGCGCACACGGTCGAAGGCCTTGCGCCACTGATCGGGATTTTCGCGATGGTAAAAGAAATTAAAAGCATCAGGTTGAGGTGCGGTGAGAAGACCGTAGAGATCGGGTCGGCGGTCGCGGTGCTGTGCGGGATCGGTGATCAGTGTGCGCACAGGCTCATCGTGAAAGTCATCTTCGCTCCAGCCGCGATTTCGCATAGTCCTGAGCCTGTCCATGTCGAGTGTAGCGTAAAGCACGCCCGCCCCTTCGGAATCAGTGACGAGACCGTCCGGCGTAGTTACGCAAGCGCCCCACTGCGACTCCGTGTCCCAAATGTTGGCGGTGATGATCGTGTAAACCATGTTCTCGATCGACCGTGTCTGCGCGACCGCCTTGAATAACTCGAACTTCGAACGTGTTAGGGATCGCCCCAAGTTGTCAAAGCGCATTCCCTTAGAGGTTCCGGGTGCAGCACCAATGGGAGCGATGAGGATTTCGGCGCCCATTAACATCTCGATCCGCGCCAGCTCCGGCACCTTGATTTCGGAGCAAATCAAGAGACCGAGGGTACCGACCGACGTCTCTACGACAGTGAGTTCGTTGCCCGGTTCCAGGTGCTTGCGGCCATTGTAAAGGTACATGTTGAGAGCCGGTGGGGTGGGCTGACACCGGTGGTAATTTGCCAGGATCTCGCCCTTGGGTGAAATGAGTTTCTGGCAGAGGTAGTACGTTTCGGGTCGATTGCCCGTCTCCTCGAGGTTGCCGCACGTCACGTGGACGTGGTGGGTTTTCGCTGCCTCTTGTAAAATTGCGATCGGCGTCGTCTTCAATCGACCACCACTGTCCATAGGTCCGTTGCATGGACCGGGATACCCCTCGGGGAAGCAGACCAAGTCCACACCCCGTTGCGCAGCCTCCTCCACATAAGCTACGGCCCGTGCGGCGTTCTGATACTCTTCGTCTCCCCGTTTTGCTTCAGGGGCAACCACTGCAACTCTTACCACAGACATGATGTATGTTTCCGCATGAGCGCAAACCTTTCGTGTATTAGGAAGTTGTGTATCGTAGGTGAAGTGAGTTTACTTTATGGGAACAGTGGCGCCAGTTCCAGCTAGTATTGGCACTTATACATGTCGAGGACACCTAGCGAAGCTGCCCAGGAAGCCAAAGCGCAATATCAGGACTCAACGCAAGCAGACCGATCATCGCTAACAGGATCATAAAATAAGGTGCAGTGCCTAAGACGATATCTCTAAAGTTACTACCAGGTACTACACCATTAATGACAAATAAATTCATTCCCAAAGGCGGTGTAATCAATGACACCTCAATCAAAATCGTAAACACAACACCAAACCAGACTGGATCGAACCCCACGCTTGTCATAATAGGCAGGATTATCGGCACCGTAATGATCGTAATTGATAGACCATCAACAAAGCAACCAAGAAGAAAAAAAATCGCACAGCAGGCGATAAGGACTTCGTAGCGACCCCAGTTCGAATCCTCTATCAAACCAACCAACGTCGTCGGCACCGCTAGAAAGTTTGCCACATAAGCTATTATCGACGATCCGACAAGGATCATGAATATCATACTCGATGTCAGTAGCGTCCCTTGTAGCGCCTTCTGCAGAGTGAACAAGGTGAACTTCCTATACAATACAAGAAATGCCAACGTTGCTACACACCCCCCAGCCGCAGCCTCTGTCGGTGTCCACACCCCCGTATAGATCCCGACAAATACAATAAGTGCGAGTACAACCAAGGGTATAAGATCCGGTAACGCAGAAATTCGAGTGGCAATTGTCGGCTTACTATCGTGAGCCGAATCGAGCGACGGCTTCAACATAACGCGCAAAGCGATATAGCCGGAGAAAGCTCCGATCAGAATGAGACCAGGTACGACACCTGCCATAAACAAAGCAGCAATCGAAACATTACCGAGATATCCATACAAAATCATGATGATGCTTGGTGGTATAAGGATTCCGAGCGTACCACCGCCGGCTACAGCACCATAAGAGAGACGACGGTTGTAACCACGCTGGTCCATCGGCGGAATCGTCACAGTGCCAAGTAGTGCCGCACTTGCAACGCTAGAACCGGAAACGGACGCAAACAGTCCACCAAATCCAATTGTTGCATGCAGAAGGCTACCTGGAAGGCCGGCGAGAAGCTTATCCAATGCCCCGAATGCGCGTTCGCCCATCCCAGAATGCAGCAACATTTCGCCCATCAATACATAAAGCACTACGGCGGATAATGTTGCATTGTCGATCGATATCCAGGCTTGGTATCCAGCGTCACCAATAATAGTTCGCGGCAAAAGAAAGTGAATTCCGATTAGTCCCAGAGATAACAGGCCCGTTGCAATGTGCATGCCCGAAACCATCACTGCCATAATGGCAATTGCGCCGGCTATGATCGGCAGCGTTTGAATAAGTTCGCTATTCATAGCTGTGGTCTATCGATATTGCGTCCGAGCGCGCGGCCGATCGCATGCGCTGTATCGACGACTAGTTGGAAAAGAAACGCTGTCATTCCGATAAGCATTGTAGTTTGCGGAATCCACAGCGGTGTTGCGAGGATACTTGGCGCCACCGTGCCGCGCGTAAACACGCGATCAAAAAAGACGGATGAATGCCAGAAAAACACAACGAGGGCGATTACACCGATCAAGTGCGTGGCGACATCAAGCCAACCACGCCACTTCCCGGAGACCGCGTTTAACAGGAACTCTATTCTGACGTGGCGTCGCTGGCGCAACGTTTCCGCAGCACCAAGAAATCCAACAGCGGCAGCGAGATAACCGGCGATCTCCTCGCCGAAAAGGAGCGGTGAACTTAATGCATACCGGTAGAAAACGTCGCCCGCTACCAGGATTAGCATCGCAG